>Ga0315282_10009284_pt1 | contig 15660 bp, 7 predicted proteins | sample YL17G07_20_MG_FD_203693 | JGI IMG/M metagenome (GOLD analysis project Ga0315282, IMG submission 203693) | Sediment microbial communities from Yellowstone Lake, YNP, Wyoming, USA - YL17G07_20 | ecosystem: Environmental > Aquatic > Freshwater > Lake > Sediment | place: USA: Wyoming | collected...
CCAGCTACGCGGAATTTATTCTGACCTGGTGTCATCCCTCGAGCAAATCAAATTGTCTGAGCTGCAGAATACGTCTAACATCGTGCAGCTAAAGCCCGCCACACTTCCTAGGGTTCCAATCAGCCCCAAAATATGGATTAACACTTTACTGGCGATCCTGGTGGGCATGATGGTAGTAATGGGTGTGATCATCTTGATCGACACACTGGATGATTCCATCCGCAGCCCGGAACAGGTCACCCAACGCCTGGGGCTGCCGGTGCTATCGGTGATTACCCATTATACGGGCGAGGATGGCAAACCGGTCGCCGAGATTCAACCGCGCTCGATGGTTTCAGAAGCCTTCCGCACACTGCGTACCAATATCCAGTATGCCAGTGTGGATTCCCCGGTGCATACAGTAATGGTCACCAGCGCGAATCCGAATGAAGGCAAAACGACTGTGGCGGTTAACCTGGCGGTGGTGTTGGCGCAGGGTGGGCGCAAAGTCACGCTGGTCGATGCCGATATGCGGCACCCGACCATTCACAAGAAATTAAATAATCTCAACCAAGTTGGGTTGAGCACGCTTTTCGTGCAATCGCTTGATTCGTTGAATGGTTCGATGCAGCCCACGCGGATCGAGAATTTATCGATTGTCACGGCAGGCGACCTGCCCCCTAACCCTTCTGAACTGTTAGGCTCGCACAAGATGGAGCAGATCATCAACCTCATCAAGGAATCATCTGATGTAATCGTATTGGATACGCCCCCGGTAATGGCGGTGACGGATGCGATGGTGCTGGTGCCGTGGGTGGACGGGGTGTTGTTGGTGATCGAATCGGGCCAGACGCGCCTGACTACCGCCCGCCGGACGGTCGAACAACTGCGCCGGGCAAATGCCAACATCCTGGGGGTGGTGTTCAATAACCTCGATTTACACGATCCACGTTACGGCAGCCAGTATTACCATTATGGTAAAGACGGGCGGCATACCATCAGCAAGTATTATTTTTCTGAGACCGGGGAAAAGAAGAAAAAAAAGAGCGGAGGTTCGAAGGCTGATTAGTACCGGGGCCCACATCGTAGATCGAGTCGTTCAGAGTCCCACCGCTTAATGTTAAATAATGATTAGAATTTTCTAATCCGACAAAACTACTCCTAACCGTATCTAACCTTGACAAAAAGGGTTATCATAACAAACCGCTTTTTAAGCGGATTATTTTATGACGCTTACTGGAGGTTTGTCAGTATGAGTTCTAACCCTTTGGAACGTAAAGTACACACCATCCCGATTGCAATCATTGGCATGGCTTCGATTTTCCCCCAGGCGCGCACGCTGCCCGAATATTGGGAAAACATTTTGAATAAAATCGACGCCATCGTCGATGTGCCGGCTTCACGCTGGTCGATTGAAGATTATTACGATCCCAACCCGGCTGAGCCGGATAAAACTTACTGCAAGCGCGGCGCTTTCATGCCGGATGTCGAGTTCGACCCGGCTGAGTTTGGTCTGCCGCCTAACCTTTTGGAGGTGACGGATGTCTCGCAGCTACTTTCGCTGGTAGTGGCGAAGGAATGCCTGGAAGACGCCGGCTACGGCGAGGGCCGCGAAACTTCGCGTGAGAACACTGGTGTGATCCTGGGCATGGTGGGCATCGGTAGCAAGCTGATGACGCCCTTGATGGCGCGCCTGCAATACCCGGTGTGGGAAAAGGTGCTGCGCAGCTATGGCATCTCGGCTGAGGATACGCAGAAGATCATCGATAAGATCAAGCTGGCCTACCCGAACTGGGATGAAAATGCCTTCCCGGGCTCGATCGGCAACGTGGTCGCCGGGCGCATCGCTAACCGCTTCGACCTGGGCGGCACCAACTGCGTGGTGGACGCGGCCTGTGCCAGCTCGTTGGCAGCCATTCACATGGCAATTGCCGAGCTGATCGAAGGCCGCGCCGATATGATGATCACCGGCGGGTTGGATACGGATAACTCAATCGGGGCTTACCTGTGCTTCAGCAAGACCCCGGCGTTCTCAAAGGGCCAGAATGTGCGCACGTTTGACAAGGACTCGGACGGCATGATGATCGGTGAAGGCATTGGTATGCTGCTGCTCAAGCGTCTGGCAGATGCGCAGCGCGACGGCGACCGAATCTACGCCGTGATCAAGGGCATCGGAACCTCAAGCGACGGGCGCTTTAAGTCGATCTATGCCCCGCGCCCGGCAGGGCAGGCCAAGGCGCTGCGGCGTGCTTATGTTGAGGCTGGCTACAGCCCGGCAACGGTAGGCCTGATCGAAGCCCACGGCACCGGCACGATGGCCGGCGACCCGGCCGAGTTCCAGGGGTTGAACGAAGTTTTTTTGGAAGGTAACCCCAACAAGCAGTACATTGCCCTGGGCAGCGTAAAATCGCAGATCGCCCACACCAAGGCCGCGGCCGGGGTAGCCAGCATGATCAAGGTTTCGCTGGCGCTGTATCACAAGGTGCTGCCGGCGACAATCAACGTCAAGACCCCCAACCCCAAGCTCGAAATCGAAAAATCACCTTTCTATTTAAATACTGAAATCCGCCCGTGGATCAAACCCGCCGGACAACCCCGGCGCGCCGGGGTCAGCTCGTTTGGTTTTGGCGGCACCAATTACCACGTAGCGCTGGAAGAAAACGAAAGCGAACACAGCGGGGCATACCGTTTGGAAAGCGTCCCGCAGGTGGTGGTGCTTTCGGCAGCCACGCCGGAAGAACTGCTGGCGCAGTGCCAGGCCTGGTCCGGCAAGCTGGCCGCGGCCAACGGCAAGCAGGAATTTACCGCGCTGGTTTCGTCAGCCAGGGCCAGGGCGGCCTCGCAGAATGAAGCCAGGGTCGGGTTTGTGGCAGCCACCCCGCTAGAAGGGCTGGCTCAGCTCAATCTGGCCATCGAGCTGGTCAAGAGCAAGGGCAGCCAGGAGAACGCCGAGCATCCCGCGGGGATCTATTACCGCAAGAGTGGGATCGACCCCAAGGGTAAGCTGGTGGCGCTGTTTCCGGGGCAGGGCTCGCAATATGTAGATATGGGGCGCGAGCTGGCCATCCATTTTCCACCGGTGCGTGAAGCCTTTGCTGAAATGGATAAGCTGTTCGATACGGATGGGCTGGCGCCGCTTTCGAGCGTGGTTTACCCCATCCCGGTATTCGACAGCGCCCAAAAAGATTCCCAAAACGAAAAACTGACCCGCACCGAGTATGCCCAGCCGGCGATTGGCACGCTCAGCGCGGCATTATACAGCCTGTTGCAACAGGCGGGGTTCACGGCTGATTTCACCGCCGGGCACAGCTTTGGCGAGCTGGTTTCGCTGTGGGCGGCTGGCGTGTATGACGAGACGGCCCTGTTCGCGCTGGCCAAGGCGCGCGGCAAGGCCATGGCGCCGCCGGCTGACCCCAATTTCGACGCTGGCACCATGCTGGCGGTTAAAGGCGACATCCACCAACTGCAGGTCAACCTGCAGGCCTTTCCTGAGGTCACCCTGGCTAATTGGAACTCGAACAACCAGGTGGTGCTGGCGGGCAGCAAGCCAGCCATCGCGGCGGTGCAGAAGGCGCTGGTGGAAAAAGGTTATTCGGTGACGCAGCTGACCGTTTCGGCGGCTTTCCATACCCCGCTGGTCGGTCACGCCCAAAAGCCGTTCGCCGATGCCATCCGGAAGGTGAAGTTCCACCAACCGGCCATCAAGGTTTACTCCAATACCACCGGGCAGGCGCACGGCGCCGATCCGGAATCGATCCGCCAACGCCTGGCAGAGCACATCCTCAACCCGGTGCACTTCAAGGATGAAATCGAAGCCATTTACGCCGAGGGCGGCATGATCTTTGTTGAGTTTGGACCTAAGGGCGTGCTGACCAACCTGGTTAAGAATATCCTGGAAGGCAAGCCGCATTTCGCCATCGCCCTGAACGCCAATGCCAAGAAAGACTCCGACCGGCAGTTACGCGAGGCGGTAGCGCAGCTCAGCGTGCTGGGCCTCGATTTACGCAAGTTCGACCCATATGCCCTGCCGCCCAAGGCAGTGGTGGAGCGCAAGAAATCTGCCATCAGCTTTATGCTGGGGGCCGGGCTTTTCCTGACGGAGAAGACCAGGGCTAACTTTGCCAACGCGGTGGCGCACAAGGATGTGCTGAATTATCAGCAATTTGCAAAACAAGGCACAGAGAATAAAGAGAACAAGAATGGGAAAGTTTTGCCAGTAACTCCGCAAAACCAAACGCTGTCGGCTGCCATGCCAGATGAAATTATGGCCCAAATCCCGCCGGCAGGTCCGGCTGCGGTGGCCTTTGCGCCTGCGGCCGGGTTGGGAGGGATGATCGACCGGCTGCAAGCTTTACAGAGCGAGACGCTGAAGGCGCACAGCCAGTTTATGGCCAATGACAGCGAGTATACCCACCTGTTCGGGCAGCTCACCCAGCAAGAACTCAACTTGCTGGCGAACAGCCCTTCGCAGGCGGCGTTGGAGCAGATCAACGCGGCGCTGCAAACCCTCGACCGCAGCATGGCGCAGTTCCACCAGCACCAGTCTGAAACCCTGCGCGTGCACGAGCAGTACCTGCGCAGCCAATCTGAGCTGATCAACAGCCTGATCCAGCTTTCGCAGGCGCCGGGCGGGCAGGGGGTCTTTATCCCGGCTGTACCTGCGGCAGCACCTGCGACGGCACCTACGGCTGAACATGCGACGGCGGTTTTAACGGCTGTCAAACCGGCGGCGGTGGTGCCAGCGGCGCCGGTGGAAAGAATAACGACTGAAGTCGTTACTACAAACAATAAAGTCGTTACTACAAACAATAAAGTCGTTACTATAAACAATGAAGTCGTTACTACAAACAATATAGGCGTTACTACAAATAATAATGAAGTTAAGATAGCCGAGGTTGCTTCCAAAACTGGCTTGGTTTCATTAGAGAGTATCACCAAAGGCTTGCTGGAGATTGTCAGCGAGAAGACTGGCTATCCGGGCGAAATGCTGGAGCTGGGGATGGACATGGAAGCCGACCTGGGGATCGATTCGATCAAGCGGGTCGAGATCATGGGCGCCATGCAAGCGCGCTTCCTGGAGCTGCCCAAGGTGGACGCGGCGGCGCTGGCGGAGATGCGCACGCTGGGACAAATTGTGGAGTATATGGCGGCGTCGGCGACGGGGAAAGGAACGACTGAAGTCGTTACTACAAACAATAAAGAAGTAACTACAAACAATAAAGAAGTAACTACAAACAATAAAGAAGTAACTACAAACAATAATGAGGTTAAGGCAGCCGAGGTGTCTTCCAATGCCGGCTCGATTTCATTGGAGAGCATCACCCAGGGACTGTTGGAGATCGTCAGCGAGAAGACCGGGTATCCGGGCGAGATGCTGGAGCTGGAGATGGACATGGAGGCTGACCTGGGGATCGATTCGATCAAGCGGGTCGAGATCATGGGCGCCATGCAAGTGCGCTTCCCGGAACTGCCCAAGGCGGACGCGGCGGCGCTGGCAGAGATGCGCACGCTGGGACAGATTGTGGAGTATATGGCGGGGTCGGTGCCGGGAATAGGAACGACTGACTCTAAAGAGGGCTTGCGCGCAGTCGTTACTACAAACGTTAATTCAAACGAGTATACGAACGGAAATACGAACGGAATTTCGAACGAAGCTGTGAACGAAACTGCGGGTAGTGCAGTTAAGGAACCTGGCCTGCCGCGGGGGTTGGTCAGGCTGAAGGCGCTGCCAGAACCTGACCACCTGGATGCGAAGCTGGTCGAGGGCCATATCTGCCTGTTGATGGATGACGGCACGGCCCTGACGCCGGCAGTGGCCAATACGCTGGCTGGGCAAGGGCACAAGGTGGTGGTATTGAGCCTGCCTGAAGCACTGGTCAGTTCTAAAATGCCGCTGCCGGAAAACATCGGGCGCGTCCAACTGGATGACCTGAGCGAAGCCGGGCTGCAGCAAAGCCTGGCAGCCGTCCAGCAGGCTAACGGTCCGGCGGCGGTGTACATTCACCTGGATCCGCCGGCGTCGTCACTCGGCGCCTTTTCGGAAGCGGAAAAGACCATCGTAAAAACTGCCTTCCTGACGGCAAAGTACCTGAAGGAAACCCTGACCAGCGCGGCCCAGAATGGCTATGCTGCCTTTATGGCAGTGACCCACCTGGATGGCAAGTTCGGCCTGGCAGACAGCGGGATGGTCGAGCCGGTCAGCGGCGGGTTGTTCGGGCTGGTCAAGACGCTCAACCTGGAATGGGACAAGGTTTTCTGCCGCGCCATCGATCTCCAACCGTCGATCGATGCCCAAAGCGCTGCCCGGCACATCGTGGCTGAGCTGTACGATCCAAACCGCCTGATCTGTGAGGTCAGCTATAACCCGCAAGGCCGCTTCACCCTGGTAGTCGAGCAGCCGTTGCTGGAGGCATAACCCTATGGTAGGAAAAACATTGATCACACCCAATTCAGTTGTGCTGGTGAGCGGGGGAGCCAGGGGTATCACCGCCCGATGTGTGATCAAATTGGCCCAGCATACGCCCTGCAAATTCATCCTGCTGGGTCGCACCCCTATCTCCGCATCGCAGCCGGAATGGGCGCAGAACGTCCCAGATGACGCCGAGCTCAAGCGCCGCATCATGACCCAGATGGTTACCCAGGGACAAAAACCCACCCCACACGCAGTTGACTGGCAGTTCCGCCGGCTGCGCGCCCAGCAAGAAATTGAGACCACGCTGCAGTCCATCCGCCAGACCGGCGCTGAAGTGGAATATGTGGATGCAGATGTCGCCGATGCCCAGCATACCTTACAGGCCCGCCTGGTCGAACCGGTAAAGCACCTGGGTAAAATCAGCGGCGTGATCCACGGGGCGGGCGCGCTGGCTGACCGGCTGATTGAAAAAAAGACGGCGCAGGATTACGAGACGGTAGTCTCCCCCAAGGTGGACGGCTTGCAGAGCTTATTGAAAGTTGCGCCCGCCCGCCAGCTCGATTTCCTGGTGCTGTTTTCATCGATTGTGGGTTTCTTCGGCAATATCGGCCAGGCAGATTATGCCATGGCAAACGAAGTTTTGAACAAGGCCGCTTACCAGATCAAGCGAGAAAACCCGGCCTGCCACGTGGTCTCGATCAATTGGGGACCGTGGGATTCCGGCATGGTGACGCCCGAGCTCAAGCGTGCCTTCGCTGAGCGCAATATGGTGGTTATCCCAACCGAGGCCGGCGCCGAACTGATGGTGCGAGAGATCACCGCGCAGTACCACCTGGATGACCAACCGGTGCAGATCGTGGTGGGGGCGCTGCCCACCCGCCCGGCTTCAGAGCTTTCGGGAGAGCTGCAGCATTTTGAAATCCGCCGCCACCTCAGCCTGGATGCCAACCCGTTCATGCAGGACCACCAGATTGGCCAGCGCCCGGTGCTTCCGGCGACCTGTGCTGCCTCGTGGGTGGCGAGCGCCTGCGAGCAACTTTATCCGGGTTTTACCTTCCACCTGATCGAAGATTTCAAGGTTTTGAAAGGGATCGTGTTCGACGAAAGCCTGGCCGAGGAGCACGTTGTCAGCCTCAAGGAAATCGAAAAGACGCCCGGCGAAGGCGTAAAATTCAGCACGCTGGTATGGAGCCAGAAAAAGAACGGCCAGCCGCTGTACCATTATAGCCTGGACGTAACTCTGCTGCGGACGGTGCCGGCTGCTCCCATCCATATCCTGCCAGCCGACCTGGAACGGGAAACGATCCCCGGCAACCAGTTGTATCAGGACGGCACACTGTTCCATGGACCTTCTTTCCAGGGCGTGCAGCGTGTGTTGAGCCTGACGCCGGGGCGCCTGGTGCTGGAATGCATGCTGCCGCCGATCCCCTTCGACCAGCAGGGCCAGTTCCCGCTGCAGACCTCCAACCCGTTTGTGTATGACGCCATCGTGCAGTCGCTGTTGATCTGGGCGCAGCATTATTACCAGAGCCCCTGCTTGCCGTCGCACCTGGTGCGCCTGGACCAGTACAAAGCCATCCCCTTTGGCCAGCCCTGCCTGGTAGACATGCAGATCGTTTCCACCAGCGAGGCGGCCGTGGTGGCGGATATCTGGGTGACCGACGAACAGGGCGCGGTATACGTTAAATTCAACAGCCTGCAGGGCACCATCAGCTCATCGCTCAAACGCCTGTTTGCCCCATCGGCAGCGAAAATAACCGCCGGAGGGTAAATCATGGCCGAGCTGGAACATGTCAGCGGCCTGGCCATTATTGGTATGCAGGTGATGGCGCCAGGCGGCGAAGGGATCGAACGTTTTGGGCGTCTGGTCTATCACGGCTTGCCGCCAGCCGGCCAGCTTGAAGGGGGCGTTTCGCTGGCCGAGGCAGCTCAGGCGTGCGCCCGGGGCGCGCTGCAGTCGGCGGCAGTGAGGCAAGAGCAGGCGCGGGTGATTGCGCTCTCCGGCGGGCCGGAGAGAGACGGATTAAGGATCGCGCAGGCGCTGGGGGCAGCGGCGGATTGGCTGGAATCGGGAGAGACCGAGGCGGCGCTTCTGGTAGAGAACAACCCAGGCCAGGGGTCGGCCTGTGCGGTACTGCTGGCGCTGGAGAAGTTTGCGGTCGAAAATAGCAAAACGGTGTATGCGGTGATCGCTGGCGCGGCGCAGGTGGGGGAGGGCGAGACTGGCCCGGTCGTGGTAGAAAATGCCTGCCGCCAGGCGCTGAGATCGGCTGCGATCGCACCGGAGTGGGTTGGGCTGGTGGTAACTGCCAGCCTGAACAACTTTACCATCCATACCGGTGAAGTGCAGGATTTGCCCTCTGTACTGCGAGGGTTACTGGCGGCTTATCTTAGCGGCAGCGAGCTGATCACTGCCTTGAGCGGCAGTCCGGCCGGTTTGCTGGGACTGGTTAAGACCGCCTGGTGTGTATATTGGGGCATCCTGCCCGGCACGCCCGGCTGGAATGGTCCGTCACAACCGCAGGTCTGGCAGCGCTCGCCGTTCTACGTGCCGGCGAACTCGCGCCCCTGGTTCTTACCTGCCGGGCAAAAACGCCGCCTGGCAGCTTACAACGAACTTTCGCCGCAAGGCAGTTTTGCGCACATTTTACTATGTGAAGGCAAGCGCACAGTTGAGCGTCCATATACTGCCTTGAAACAGGAAGGGTTATTCCTCTTCCCGCTGGCGGCCGGGTCTATCAAGCAACTGCTTGAGAAACTGGGAGAACTCCAGCTGCAGATCACGGGTGTAACTGACATCGCCAGCCTGGCACGCCACCGATACCAGCAGTTCCAGAGTGAAAAACTGGCCGTGGGCTGCTGCACCTGTCTGATTGCGCGTACCCCGGCAGAACTGCAGCGTGAAATCAGTTTTGCGGTCAGCGGCATCCCGGCCGCGGATGAAAAGCAGGCGGACTGGCAAACTCCGCTGGGCAGCTATTACACACCGCAGCCGCTGGGTGAGAGCGGCGAGGTGGCTTTCGTTTACCCTGGGGCTTTTAACTCTTACCTCGGGGTAGGCCGCGACCTGTTCTACCTGTTCCCGAACCTCTACGACCGCTTGGATCGGATGACCGGCCAGGCTGGCGAGCAACTCAATGAGAAGATGCTCTACCCGCGCAGCATGGCGGCGCTTTCACAGCCCGAGCTGGATGGGATCGAGGCCCGCCTGAATGCCGACCCGCTGGCGATGTTAATTTCTGGCATCACTCTGGCGGTTGTCTACACCTTGCTGCTGCGGGAAGTCTTCGACATCCACCCCACTCGCGCCTTCGGCTACAGCCTGGGTGAGATCAGCATGATGTATGCCGGCGGTGTGTGGGCCAACGGCGACGAAACCAGCGCCGCGCTGCAAGCCTCGCCGCTGTTCCACACCCGCCTGGCCGGACCGCAGAATGCCATCCGCGAATACTGGCAGATGTCGGCCGTGCCGCAGGCGGAAGCGACGGAAACCCTGTGGGATAACTACGTGCTGATGGCCGAAGCGGATAAAGTGCGGCAGGTAACTTCTGGAGAGCAGAGCGTTTACCTGACGCACATCAATACCCCACACCAGGTAGTGATCGGCGGCGACCCGCGTGCCTGCCGGCGGGTGATCGATGCCTTGAAATGCAACGCCCTGCAGGCGCCGTTCAACTATGCCCTGCACTGCGCCGCCATGCGCTCAGAATACGAGGCGCTGGTGAAGCTGCTTTCGTGGCCGGTGGCCAACCAGCCGGACATGGTGCTGTACTCGGCGTCCACTTACCAGCCGATGCCGGTCGAGCGGCAGGCGATTGCACGCCAGATCGCAGGCGGGCTGTGTGCCTGCCTGGATTTCCCACACCTGGTGCAGCAGGCCTATGCCGGCGGGGGACGCATCTTCATCGAGCTGGGCGCCGGCAGCAACTGCGCCCGCTGGGTGGATGAATCTTTGAAAGGTAAGCCGCATGCCGCCTTTTCGATCAACCGCAAGGGTATGGATGACCACGCCTCGCTCCTGCGCCTGCTGGCCCGCCTGGTGTGCCATCGCACCCAGGTAGACCTTAAATCACTCTATTAAAAGCTCGCCCCAAAGGACACAAAGCAAGCAAAATGGGAACAATTTCTCGGGAAGATATTTTGAGACGGTATTTGAGCTGGTGGGAGGAGCATTCTCAGCAGGTGGGAGAGGTGCACGGCCGGGTGTTGGAACTGCGCCAGGATGGCCTGCGCCAGTTGGCCGGGTTGATCGAGCAGCAGGTTAATGAAGTTCAAGCCAAACCCGCGACCCTGTTTACACTGGCGGATTTACAGGAGTTTGCCACCGGCGACATCGTCAAATGCCTGGGGCAGGCGTATGCAATTTACGCCGGGCGGCGCAGCCCGCGCATCCCAAACGGGGCGCTGCTGTTGATGAGCCGCATTACCCAAATCGATGGGCAGCGCGGCCAGTTCGACCGCCCGTCCAGCATCCGGGTCGAGTACAACGTGCCAGCGGACGCCTGGTTTTTCGACAGTAAACCGGGTGGGGAGCTGCCTTACTCCATCTGCATGGAAATCGCCTTGCAGCCGTGCGGCTTTCTCACGGCGTATCTGGGAACACCGTTGCGCTACCCTACCACGGACTTTTTCTTCCGCAACCTGGACGGGCAGGCTCGCTTCACCCGCCCAATCGATGGGCGGGGTATGACGATCCAGACCACTGCCATCCTGCTGGAGACGGTCTTCGGCGGGGACACCATCATCCAGCGCTTTGCCTTCGAGCTGGCGTGCGACGGCGAGGTTTTCTTCGAAGGGTGCTCCACCTTCGGTTATTTCACGACGCAGAGCATGGCCAGCCAGGCCGGGCTGGACAGCGGTAAACCTGTGCAGCCGTGGTATTTAAAGGCCAGCGGGTCAAACGGGCGTCAGCTCAGCCCGGCGGGGGTGGACGGCTTGCCGCAGGGCAGATTGAGATTGATCGAGCAGGTGCTGGTTGAGCCGGCGGGGGGCTCCGACCAGGCCGGTTACATTTATGCCAGCCGGCAAAACTCCCCGGATGACTGGTATTATGCCTGCCATTTCTACCAGGACCCGGTAATGCCGGGATCCCTGGGGATCGAGGCCATGTTGCAGGCGATGAAGGTCTTTGCCCGGCAGCAAAGCGGGACAGGGGTCGAAATCCGGCTGGCGGTAGGCCCGCAGATGAAGTGGAAATACCGTGGCCAGGTGCTGCAGAGCCACCGGCAGATGCGGCTGGAAGTCCACTTACACCCGGCCCAGCTAACGGGCGGCAGGCGCCTGCTGAGCGGCGATGCCAGCCTGTGGGCGGATGACATGCGGATTTATGAAACGCAGAATATGGTGATTGAAATAAACGAAATATCCGCGAAAACCGTATAAGTATGCGGAACGCTAAGGGAAAATAAGAATGGTTATTGATCCAATCAATTTCGCTCAAATGCTGGATGCCGCCCCAGCGCTTTCGATTGAAAGCCTGGGTGATGCAGGCTTCAGGCAGACTTATGGGGTGCGCTGTGCCTATTATGCAGGGGCCATGGCTAACGGCATTGCTTCGGTTGAGATGGTGATTGCGCTGGGGAAGGCTGGCCTGTTGGGATCTTACGGGGCGGCGGGCATGGTGCGCAGCCAGCTCGAAGCCGCCGTCGAGCGCGTGCAGGCTGCCCTGCCGGATGGCCCATATGCTTTTAACCTGATCCACAGCCCCAATGAGGAGGCGATGGAGCGCAACGCCGTTGAAATTTACCTGCAGCATGGTGTGCACGTGGTGGAAGCCTCGACCTACCTTGACCTGACCGCCAGCGTGGTGTATTACCGGGCGGCCGGGCTCAGCCGGGCGGCGGATGGCACCGTGCAGATTGGCAACCACATCATCGCCAAGCTGTCGCGGCGGGAGGTGGCTGCCAGGTTCATGCAGCCTGCGCCGGAAAACCTGCTCACCCAATTAATAAATGAAGGGCGCATCACTTCGCAGCAGGCCGAGCTGGCGCGGCAGGTGCCGGTGGCGGATGATGTGACCGTAGAAGCCGATTCGGGCGGGCATACCGATAACCGCCCGCTGGTGTGCCTGCTGCCGACCATGCTGTCGCTGCGGGACGAGCTGCAGGTAAAATATAATTTTCCCACGCCGGTGCGGGTGGGAGCGGCGGGCGGGATCAGCACGCCAGCCTCGGCGCTGGGAGCCTTTATGATGGGGGCGGCTTACGTCGTCACCGGCTCGGTCAACCAGGCGTGTATCGAGGCAGGCGCCTCGGAGCATACCCGCAGCCTGCTGGCGCAGGCCGGTATGGCAGACGTGGCCATGGCGCCCTCGGCGGATATGTTTGAGATGGGCGTCAAAGTGCAGGTGCTCAAGCACGGCACGCTGTTCCCGATGCGCGCCCTCAAGCTATACGAGCTGTATAACCGCTACGACTCGATCGACAGCATCCCGGCGGACGAGCGCGAAAAGCTGGAGCGCCAGGTGTTCAAAAGCGACCTGGAATCGATCTGGCAGGAAACGGTCAAGTTCTTCAGCGAGCGCGACCCGGCGCAAATCGAGCGCGCCAACAACAATCCCAAACGTAAGATGGCGCTGATCTTCCGATGGTACCTGGGGCTGAGCTCGCGCTGGTCGAATACCGGCGAAAAAGGCCGCGAGATGGATTATCAGATCTGGTGCGGCCCGGCCATCGGCAGCTTCAACGATTGGACGCGCGGCACGTACCTGGCGGCGCCGAAGAACCGGCGGGTGGTAGATGTGGCCCTGCAGATCCTGACCGGGGCGGCTTACCAGTACCGCGTGCAGGCGCTGAAGCTGCAAGGGGTGCGCGTGCCGAGCAATGTGGAGCAGTATTATCCAACCGCACCTTTGGGTTTCTAAGGGTTCACCTTGTGAAATTTGTTTCCTTTACTCCTACAGGCATGGTTGTATTTGGTGGAGGGGCATACCGATGTGTCCGCCCGGTTTGGGCCTTTTAAAATGATGATCAATGATTGGACTGATTTGCCCGAAAAACCCGCGATAGGCACTGGAGAGGTGCAGGTGTGGGTGGCGCGGGTGGATGAGCAAGCGCCGGAAGAGTTCTGGCGGCTGCTGTCGGAGGATGAGCTGGCCCGCGCTGACCGGCTGCACAGCCCGCAGGTCGCCAGGCGCTTCGGGGTGGGTCGCGGCATCCTGCGGGTTATCCTGGGGAGCTACCTGGGGCAGGAGCCCGGCGAGCTGGTTTTTTCATACGGCGAGCAGGGTAAACCTTTCGTGAAGGACTGCCTGCGGGCGGGGTTGAGTTTCAACCTGGCGCACTCCGCCGGGCTGGTGGTGGCGGTGGTTGCCAGCGGGTTGGAGGTGGGGGCAGATATCGAGCAGGTGCACCCGGTCAGCGAGCTGGAGAGAGCAGCGGGGGTTTTCCTCTCGCCGCAAGAGCTGGAAAGGTTGAGCCGGCTGCCGCCCGACGAGAAGCTGGAAGCCTTTTTCAGTTGGTGGACCCGTAAAGAGGCCGCCTTGAAAGCGTTTGGCCGCGGGATGATGTCGGATGTCATCCTTCTGCAGGATGAGAAAACGGCGGTGTTGCCCGGGGCACAGGATTGCCAGGTAGAGCGATTTTCCCCGGAGCCTGGATATGCGGGCGCGTTGGCGACATTCGCCGGCTCCGTGTTCTAATTTTGTTTTCCTCAGGAAAAAACCATGCAAGGAAGTTCAGACAAGAAACTCGAAGAGCTGCGAGCGGCAGCCCGGCTGGGGGGCGGGGCGGACCAGATCGAAAAACAGCATGGTAAAGGTAAGCTGACCGGGCGTGAGCGCATTGAAAAGCTGCTCGACCGCGGTACATTTGTCGAGACCGGCATGTTTGTCAGCCACCGGGCGACCGGCTTTGGTATGGAGAACGTCCACCCGGCAACGGATGGCGTGATCACTGGCTGGGGCAAGGTGGACGGGCGCCTGGTGTACATCTTTGCCCAGGATTTCACCATCCTGGGCGGCTCGTTGGGCGAGGCGCATGGGCGCAAGATCGCCCAGTTGATGGACCTGGCTTACCAGAGCGGGGCGCCGTTGATCGGGCTGAACGATTCGGGCGGTGCGCGCATCCAGGAGGGAGTGGATGCACTGGCGGCGTACGGCGAAATCTTCTACCGCAACACGCGCGCCTCAGGGGTTATCCCGCAGATTTCTGCCATCCTGGGGCCGTGCGCCGGGGGAGCGGTTTATTCACCGGCGATCAACGACTTCATTTTCATGGTTGATCAAAATGCTTACATGTTCATCACGGGTCCCGAAGTAGTGCGGGCGGTGACGCACGAGGATGTCGATTTTGAGTCGCTGGGCGGCACGGCAGTCCACCGCAAGCTGAGCGGCGTGGCGCATTTCACCGCCCCTAACGAAGAGGCGCTGCTGGAGCAGCTGCGCTGGCTGCTGTCTTACCTGCCGCCCAACAACCTGACCCCGCCCCCCTTCCAGGCGCCAAGCGATGACCCGCGCCGCCTGGTGCCGGAGCTGGAACAGCTTGTGCCGGATGACCCGCAGCAGCCGTATGATATTCACGCTGTGATCACCGCCATTGTGGACGACGGCGAGTTTCTCGAAGTGCAGCCGGAATATGCCGAGAATATCGTGATCGGGTTTGCCCGCCTGGATGGCTACCCGGTGGGGATTGTCGCCAACCAGCCGGCCTACCTGGCGGGTGTGCTGGATATCAACGCCGCCGACAAGGGCGGGCGTTTCATCCGCTTCTGCGATGCGTTTCATTTCCCGCTGGTGACGCTGGTGGATACGCCCGGTTTCCTGCCGGGCAGCGACCAGGAACACAACGGCATCATCCGGCACGGGGCCAAGATGATCTATGCTTACGCAGAAGCCACGGTGCCCAAGCTGGCGATCATCCTGCGCAAGGCGTACGGCGGGGCTTACATCGTGATGAGCTCCAAGCACCTGCACTGCGACTATAACTTGGCCTGGCCGCAGGCCGAGATCGCCGTGATGGGTCCGGATGGGGCGGTCAAGATCGTCTTCCGCAAGGAAATCAAGGCCGCCAGCGACCCGGCGGCAGCCCTGGATGAGCATACCCGCCAGTACCGCCAGGAGTTTGCCAACCCTTACCTGGCGGCGGAGCGCGGTTACCTGGATGACGTCATTCTCCCGGCCGAAAGCCGGCTACGGCTGGTGGCAGCGCTGGAAGTGCTGCGCGAAAAGCGCCAGGAGACCCCGCCGCGCAAGCACGGCAACATCCCGCTTTAGGAGGCGAGCAGCATGAAAGTTCTGGTGGCTAACCGGGGTGAAATTGCGGTGCGCGTGC
>Ga0315282_10009285_pt1 | contig 15660 bp, 9 predicted proteins | sample YL17G07_20_MG_FD_203693 | JGI IMG/M metagenome (GOLD analysis project Ga0315282, IMG submission 203693) | Sediment microbial communities from Yellowstone Lake, YNP, Wyoming, USA - YL17G07_20 | ecosystem: Environmental > Aquatic > Freshwater > Lake > Sediment | place: USA: Wyoming | collected...
CGGGATGGCCGCGCCTGTCCATGTTTCGCCGAAGGGATAGAACAATTTCTCATTGAAGCTGTTCCCCGTGTAATCGCTGGAGGTGGTCGCCGAGCCGATCTCGTCGGGATGGTCGAAAATCGTGCCGCCCGACCAGTACTCGGCCAGGATACCTCCGTTAAAGGGCACAAAGGCCCGCTGATTGGGGTCACTGGAGTTGCCCGTGTACCGCCACAGCAGGTTGCCGCCCGCGCCGTAAGCCTCGTCGGTGGTGCCGCTCTGCGTCACATCCCGCACCCTTTGCCCCAAGGCGTTATAGGTGTTCGTCTGAACCGCGATGCCGCTCACATAAGCCACGGTCAGACGTGATTCCGCGTCCCACTGGTAGGTGCGCGTGCCGTCGCCGGTCACGTTCCCCGCCGCGTCGTAGGAATAGCCCGAGGTGGTGATGCGGTTGGTACTGGCACTGTAGGTGAACGCCACACACCCGGGACCGGCGGGCGCGCAGCTCATGTTGCCGAATTGGCCCGTCGAGCCGTCGCCGGTATAAGTGAACGTCTGACTGTACGCCACATTGCCCGTCGCCACGGCACTCACCAGGCGGTTGACGGCGTCATAGGTGTAGGCGGCCGAGTGGCTGAGGCTGGTATTGACGTTGTCCACGTAATAGTAACCTGCCACGTCCCCGTTGTTGTTGCTGCTGGGCGAAGGCAAAGCGCAACTGGTGGGGTTGGAAGCGCCCGCGTAGTAATTGTACACCCGGCAGGAATCCGCCGCAGGGTTGCCCGAGGTGCCGAGTTCAGCCATTCCCATCTGCAAGAGCGTGTTGTACTGGTAGGTCTCCTGAAGGGGCGTGCAACCCGACCCCACGCAGCCGTTCTGGAGCGTGCTCACGGACCCGAAGGGGGTATAGGTGACGGTTGCCAAACCCGCGGGATGGGTTGAGTCGCTCAGGGAACTCGTGACTTGGCTGATCTCCTTCGCGCCATTGATCGTTTGCGTGATGGTAAATCCCGCCGGATGATTCCAGCTTGTGACGTCGCCGGCAAAGTTATAGTTGTAAAGCGCCGCCCAGATGCTGCTGGTTCCGCAATTCAGGGGCGTACACTGCCAGTAGTCTTTGGGCCGCCCCATCGGGTCTTAATCCTCGACGGTCGCGGTGAGGGTCGTGCTCCCGGAGGCCGTGGTGGTGTGGGTGAGCCGGCCCACGGGGTTCGCCAGCGTCGGACTCGTCCAACTCCCCACGGTCACCGTCGATTCGTCGTAAGCGAAGGTGGCCGTGGGGGTCCCGTCGCTGTAAGTCTTGGAGGTTACCCGGTTGATCGCATCGTAGGCATAGGTGGTGGTAATCCCGCGCGCGTCCTGCCGGGTCACGACATTGCTGTCCCCGTCATAGGTGTACGAGGTCGTGCCCGACTCCGGGTTGGCGGCGCTCAGCAGGCGCTTCGCTGAGTCGTAAGAAAAGGTGCGCGTCTGTCCGCCTTGAGTTACCGTTAAGAGATCGTCCAGGCCATCGTAGGTGTAGCTGGTGGCATAGGACCCCGCCTCGGTGACGTTGAGGAGGCGCCCCAAGGCGTCGGAGCACAGCGTTCGCTGCTTGCCCGCCGGGTCAGAGACGGTGGAGCAGTAAGTGTTGCTGCTGGCGCCATAGCTGGTGCTGGTGGTGCTTCCGTCCGGATGCGCCACGGAGATCGTGCGCCCCAAGGGGTCGTAATTTGTGGTGGTCAGGCCGTAGGTTGGGTCCGAGGTGCTGCGATAGGGGTTGGTGACCTTCCAGACGCGGCCGAAGCCGTCAAAGGTGGTGGAAGTGTAATCGGCGCCACTCGGGTCGGAGGTGATGGCGTTTTGCGTGACATGGCAGACGCCGTCCATAGTCGCCGTTTCAGTGTAGCTGGAACTGCTGGCGAGCGCGGTGGTAGTTTGAGTGGGCTGGCCGCAGAAGCCGCTATACGCGTAGCTGGTCTGACCGCCATCGGGATATGAAATGGAGGTAAGTCGGCCCAGCGTGTCCGAGTAGGTGTAGCTGGTAATCTGACCGTTCTGGTCGGTGGACGAAGCCAAGTGTCCATCCGCAGAATTATAGGTGAAACTCAGCGTGTGAGCATGGCCGTTTGTGCTGGGGTAGGTTATGGTCGCCAAGTATGCGCCGTCGTCGCTATAGCTGTAATTGGTGGTATTGCCTTTGGGATCCTGCACGGACCACTGCTGGCCCGCGTCGTCGTAAGTGTAATTCCAGTTGAGGGTGCCGCCCGTGTTGAGCCATTCGGACTTAGTAGTGGCATTGCCCCGCGCCGTGAACGATGTGCTGTAACGGGTGTTATCGTGCCCGGTGCCGGAGACGCCGCTGGACTGAAGGCCCGCGCCATCGTAGGTGTAATTCGTCTGCGCCGCTGGCGCGCCATTGTAATAGGTTGTGACACTCGATGGCAGGCTAAACGCTGGAGTGATATACGTAGGGGACCACCAACTCGGGTCGTAAGCGTTGATGTTGAAGCTCTGGTAGGAAATCTGCGTTTCGCGCCGGGGAGTTCCGCTGGCGGTAGTCCCGCAGGCGGGCGCCTGCCCCCAATCCCACTCCTTCTTGTCGCCCCAGGGAACGCCCGCGCCAGGACTGTAATCGGTTCTCTTCGTGATTCCACCCTGAGTGATGGACTCACAGGTCATCAGGGACGCGTCCGTCCAAGTCTTGTTCTCCGTGCGATAGGTGTTGCCACTGCCGTCTTGATAAGTAACGCTGCCTTCCACAGGGACGACGCCGGCATAGAAGGTGTTGTCGTTGGGGCCGCTCGGCGTGGCGACCGCATTGTAGGTGTAATTGGTCACGGTGGTGATGTTGCGAAGGTTGTCGGTGGTGGTGACCCGGGTGGTCTTGTAGCCGTTCCCAGGGCTAAAAGACCCAGGTGTCGCGTAGCTAAACGTCTGAGTCAGGGCGACGGTGGAGCCGTCGAAGCTCACCTGGCGCTCGGTCACAACGGGGACATCGTAAGTGGTTTGGCAGCTCGCCGGGTTGTTCAGCGTATCGGGCAAGATGATCAGGTCCGCCCGGTTGTTAAGCCCCCAGGTGTACTTCACCCAGCCGCCGGTGGGGTAGGTGATCTGACTGAGCAATCCGTAGGTGGAGTCATAGGTGAATTGGTACGATTGGCCGTTGGGCAAGGTGATGGCCGTGGGCACCTGCTCATAGCCATTCAGGGCAGGGATGGGGCCGGATATGCAGTACCCATCACTTTGTACCAAAGTTTGGCCCGGCGACGGCATGGAAAAGTAGGTGTTTCCCAAGGTGATCTGATAAGGATTGGCGAGGCCGGAAACGCTCAGCGTTTCGGCGCTTATGGAAGCCGCAGCGCGGCCCAACGTGTCCGTAACCGTGATCGGGTTCGAGCCGTAGGGGGCCAGCGTCACCCGGTTGCCGTTGCGGTCTTCCATCCAAGAAGCAGTGGTGCTGCCTTGCGAGGGTATGACCTCAAAGGAGTACGCGGTGCCGTCATAAGGGCTATAGACCATGACAGGGTTGGCCGTTGGCTGGCTGGCGATGGCCTGATAAAAGTCGTCGCCGCCATAAAACCGGGTGGTGAGGGAGAAGTTCGAGCATTGAGAATAGGAGTCAATGTTGGCGGACATACCTAAGAAATGCCGCCCGCCATTGGGATCTTGGAAGACAAAATCGGTGACGTAGTCGCAGTAATATATCGTACCCGACACGTTCATGTTCGCGGTGATGTATGACCACGTCAGCATGGGAAGGGTATTGGACCAACCATGATTGCCGAAGCCGTTGTTGGAAATCCAAGTAGCAGACCCCATGCCGGCCGCGACCGCGTGGTTGCTGCCGTTGGAATCGTAGGCAATAGTGAGCGGCGGCGTCACGCCGCGGCCTTTGGGCACAGGCACGCCAATGCGGATGCTCACCGAGCCGTTGGCGGGGTTCACCGTCTCGTTCACCATTTTAAGATAGTCGTGCCCCACCCCCGGTGTGGGCGTGGACTGATCGTCAGTCACATTGGTGATCTGGCCGAATGCAACGCCGGGAAGGAGAAGTAACAGATAAGCGCAAAGAAAAACCATCAGATTCCTAGAAAATTTGGACGGCTTCGGCATGGCGAACCTCCTGACCAAGGGCGTGACCACTAATCTGAAGGGGCGACCAGGAAGTTGCTCTTCCCAGTTCTGAACTAACCCCGTGGCTTGGCATAGAAACTATCCCTACACTCGTTATTGCACGACTAAAATCTCACCTTTTATAGAATCGGGTTACCGCAGAGTCAAGGGTGATCACTTAGCAAAACCTGCTATTTGTATGCAAAATCTGCTACGCGGACCGGTTTCGAGTCTGGGAAGGGGGCTTGCCAAAACGCTTCCGGAAGTCGCGCGTGAAGTTAGGCGTGAAGCTGTATCCGACGGCGAAGGCGACTTCCTTAATGCTTAGTGTGTGGTCTATAAGCAAATCTCTCGCTTTCTCCAGACGGCTCTCTCTCAAGCGAGTTTTGAACGCCTTACCTGTCTCCCTCTTGAAGAGGTGCTCAAAGCGCGACGCGCTGAGCCCCAGCCGCACGGAGACCTTGCTCACCAGTAGAGGCTGGTCGAGTTCGCTCTCCATGATTTCCACAGCTAGTTTAATTCTGGGGTCCATACCCTCCACTCCAAATCGGAACCGACGATCAGGTTCGCGCTGGCCTGCGGCATTACGTCAGTGAGGACCGTCGTACCTGCCAGCGATCGGAGCTCTGGGCGGGCAAGGGCGACGGCATTGGGGCCACGGACTACGACATTAGTGGTCCGTCCTAAGGCAATACAGGGGGAGTAGAAGAAGCAGAGCAGAGAGAAACCATCAGATTGCTGGGGAACTTGAACGGCTTGGTCATGGCGGGTCTCCTAATAAGAAGGAAGATGGCACTCGGAACGACAGCTATGCGTACATAGTATGCGGGATCTGATACGCTCGAGAAAGTTACGTGTCAATGACTTAAATCAAAAAATATGAACGTTAGAAAAATTTAATCTTGGTCTTAGTAATGTTGTCTTACGTGGCGTTGCGGGAGCTTTGTACGGGCCGTGGCTACCCACTCGGAAATTGGCGGTCCGGCCCGACTATTTCCTGCCCGTAGGATTTTTGAAAGAAAAATCAGACATAATTTCCCTATCGATGGCAAGTTCGTAGGTATCCCCCTCGACCCTGGGCATCAGCGTGCTAGCCTATTTGATGGAGGGCTGTTTCGGGGTGGAATCGCGCACCACGGCTAGGTGCCAGGTATCAGGTGCTCAAGATCGGGCAAAAGGTGGTACGCAGCGAGCGCCTTCTGCGAGTCCCGGCGAGCCGGGATAGGCTGAACAGATTGCAGATAAAATCCTCACACTGTCAACCTGGGGAGGCGAAGCCGGTCCTGAGCATAGAGAAGGAAGGATCTCTGTATTGGCTTGAAAATTCAAATACAGGGGTCCTTCGCTTCGCTCAGAGTTTGTGACTTTTTTGATTTGTAGGCCATTTTCAGGTGCTTAAGTCTATTGTTTTCAATCCCGACTTATGTGCGAATTTAAAAAAGTCACAAACTCTCAGGATGACAGTATTGGGGGTTTTTCCGCAGCCTACCAAGGGTCGGCGCCACAATAGCCGCGGTTCTCCACGATATAGTAGAAAAGAAAGGGGTTAGCGGTGGATAGCGAAAACCTTACAAATCTCTATTTCATTGAAATCAAGAGGTTTATCTGATTCTGCGGGGGCCCGGGTACCGCGGTTCTCCACGATGTAGTAGAAAAGAAAGGGGTTAGCGTTGGAATGGCGAAAACCTTGCCGCAATCTATGTCATTGAAATTAAGAGGCTTAGATGATTTCGCGGTGGCGCTGGCCACCAAAAAAAATCCCCCCGAAAAATCGGCGAGCGAAGCCTGAAAGTTATTGAAAACACACGGAGCAAAGGATGTCGGTTTTCCGGCCCTCCACGATGTTATTGAAAAACAATGAGTTATGCCTTTCTTTCCACGATGTTGATGAAAAGAAAGGAGAAAGGCGTTTGAACGCGAGGCAACGCAAAATCGGCTCATCGGTTCATCGGCTCATCGACCCATCGGCTGGTCGGGGGGGTGGTTTTAGATGGCCCGATGACCCGATGGTCCGATGGCCCGATCACAAAAGCAGTGGCGAGTGGCAAGAAAAGGCAAAAGGACAGTGACGAGTGATGAGTGATGAGTGACGAGAAAAAAAGTGCGAAGTCGGAAAGGCGGGCAGGGCTAGATCCTTCGCTGCTGCTCAGGATGACAGCGCACGGGCAGGATGGTGTCCGAGTGTTTTCAATGACCCGATGGGCCGATGAGCCGATGACCCGATCACCCAAGGGCTCAGGATGACAGCGCACGGGCAGGGCCGACAACCAACTCCCGGTGTGACACACTACCCCGCTTCGGTTATCGGCAGTCCTGGGTGAGAGGATGAATCAATTTGCAGACTTCGAAAATCTCAAATCGAAGATCGAAAATCGAGGCCTGAAAATCACCCATCACAAATCGCCAATCACAAATCAGCCGATGGTCCGAACACAAAAGCAGTGATGAGTGACGAGTGATGAGAAACAGATCCGGGCCAAAGGCGGAACGGAGGGGAAAGCCGACAACCAACTCCCCGCGTGACACACTACCCCGCTTCGGTTATCGGCAGTGCTGGGTGAGAGGATGAATCAATTTGCAGACTTCGAAAATCTCAAATCGAAGATCGAAAATCGAGGCTCGCAAATCGCCAATCACAAATCGCAAATCTCAAATCATCCAATGACCCGATGGGCCGATGAGCTGATGACCCGATCAGCTACTATGGAGGTCGAGCGCCATCCATATCAGTGCTCCCTCAAAGCTCTTGGACACCTGGATTCGCAAGCCGTCAACGAGTGGGTACAGTTGATAATCCTTCCCGCTCACGACGGTTGGCACCGAAAGCATGCATTGTGCGGTGACGTCGGAGAGGTGGGCCTTGAAGGACCCGGCCACCATATTGCAAATCTCTCCCAAGGCGTCCCGGATACATTCCGCCGAGGCCTCTTCCTCCGTGCCCAGCATTTTGCCGGCGATCCGCGCGGCCGAGTCGTTGCTACAGCGGAAGCTCAAGACGCCGCACAAGTCTCCCGCCAGCCCAATCATGGCGGTGTAGTCGGCAACGTGCGGCAGACTGGCTTGGTCCGAGGGACCCAAGGGGGTGCCTACCATCATCTCGAAGACCTCCACTGCGGCGCCATCAAGCGCTTGGGTAAATCGTTGCTGCGTTTCCTCGCGCGGAAGCCCCGCCAGCGTGGAAGCCAACCCGCCGGGACCGGACGACTTGGCCGAAATAATGAGCTGCACCCGGTTTCGACTTACACCTTTATGTTCGGAGTCCATGGCTACCCCTGGAGAAGTGGGATGATTCGCTCTTTGATTTGATCTGGACTAAAAGGCTTGCGGATGTAACCTCGCGCACCGCTGGAAAGCGCCTGCACTACATGAGCTTCCCCCGCCTCCGTCGTGATCATCACGATGGGCACGCCTTTAGCGTTCTCGACAGCCTGAAGTTGCCGGACCAGTTCGAGGCCGTCCATGGTCGGCATGTTGATATCGCTCAAGATCAGGTCGACCCGAGTTTTCTGCATGTGCGCCAATGCCTCGACGCCATTACTCGCCTCAAACACTTCCTTGAGTTCCAAACCTGCCTGGCGGAGGGAGCGATCAACAATCTTTCGCATCACGGAAGAATCGTCCACAATCAATACTCGTAGCGCGTCCATGTTTACCCCTCGTGTTCCCGGAAGGGATTCTTGGGAATTCCGCCGCCGAACAGCCCCGAGGCACCGAACTCCATTAACTGAATCAGATGGAGAAAGTCCGATTCGAGCATTTCGGCCAATTTATCCGCCTCGCCCGGCTTTAACTGCGGCATGCAGGATTGAAGGATGACCTGATCCTGATTGCCCGAGGGCTCAGTCAGTTCGGGGGGCGCGCCTCCCAGCACGATCCCGCGCCGAACACAGAACTGGTCCGCCGCCGCCACCATACCCACCAAGTAGGGATCTTGCGTACCTTCCCGGGGGTGATGATGACTCACCATGACTTCCAACAAACTGGGGGAGAAATTCCACGAAACTCCAATCCAGCGGCCCACTTCGGCATGATCGATTCCAAAGTGCTCCCGCTCCAATTCGACGGACTCACCCCAAGCATAAATGGCCATGTTTTCAGGCTCTTGCGACCCCGTCGAGGCGATCATCAGGAGGGGCAGAGCCCCAATGTCGTGCAAAAGCCCGGCGAGGTAGGCCTGCTCGGGCTGAAGGTAGGCAACCCCCCGGGCAAGCCTTTCGCTGAGCGCCGCCGTGAGGAAACAGTGCTGCCAGAATGACTGAATGTCCTCCGATGCCACCCGATGCCCCACGTACTCGATCAGGGAGCAAGTTAGGACCATCGTCCGGAGCCTTTCTGTTCCCACCAGCATAACCGCGTGCTCGACCCTCGTCAGTCGCTCGCGAAGACCCATGATTGCGGAATTGCACAGTCGCAGAAGCTGCGCCGTCAGGCTGGGGTCTGTCCGAATGACTTCGGCCACGCGTTTAAGATTCACCGGAGTCGCCGCCAGCAGGCTATTGAGCTCGAACACATAAGCGGGCAGAGTGGGAAGTCCGTCAGAAAGTGCGGCCATTAAGGAGAGCTTGCGACTCTGCCTTGCTTCCGGGTTTTCCGTGCCAGGTGGGGCGGGCGGAATCGGCGGAGTCTGGAGGCTTGTATCCTCGATTCTTTCCGGACACGGCAACTCGACTTTGGCCTTCGGCATATGCATGATCCCCACCCACCAGTTGAGCACATCGGCATTATCCCACTGGCCTTTAGCCGCCCGTGGCAAAGAAAACTCCCCTTCGTTCTCCCTGCCCCTATCTTTATAAATCCCCTGCGGGGTCAGGGATGGACAATGTCTACGGCGTTTTCCCCAACCTGTTTAGGCCCTGAGCTTGCCTTCGAAGTTTAGCGCGGATTTCTCACCACGGGTTTGGAAGGGCGGGCTTCAGCGTTGGTGTGAAAACGTCCCTTGACGCTATGAACGCACAGCCTCTCACTTTTACCCTTTGCCATTTGCCTTTTGATTCTCTCTTGCGACTCCGCCGCATTGCACACCTGGCTTTGCGTTTTGGCTTTCATTTGCGGCCCCGCTGCGCGCAGCGTCCCCAATTTTTTTCACCTTGCAAGCAAAGGCCAAGCCAAACTTGCATTACCTTGAGGCGGCGCATAACCTGATTTCCGTGGTTGGCGTCCGAAGACAGCTTCGGTAAGATTGCCTTTGATCCTCGCTGCCGCACGGTCTTGCCACGACCCCGTTCAATCGGCCGGCCGCCGCAGAGGTAAAGGCACCATGCCAATGCTGGAGGACTTATTACAATGAATCTCGACCTTTCGCAAAAACTGGCGATGGACGGCGGTCCGAAAGCCAAGCAGACGCCGTTCGGCCATCGCAAACGGCACGGTGACTTGGAGAAACGCTACCTCACAGAAGTCATCGACTCGGACATGCTCTTTTTCTATTTGGGAACCAAGGTTCGGGCTTTTGAAAAGCGCTTTGCGGAAATGTACGGAAAGAAGCACTGCATCGCCTGCTCCAGCGGAACCGCGGCAGTCCACATCGCCATCGGGGCGCTGCAACTCCCTGCCGGAAGCGAAGTCATCACTTCCGCCATCACCGACATGGGAAGCCTTACGGGAGTGCTCTATCAGGGGTTGGTGCCGGTGTTTGCCGACGTCGATCCTGCAACCCTCAACCTGGACCCGGAATCGGTGCGGAAACAGATCACTCCCCGCACGGGCGCGATCCTGGCCGTCCATCACAGCGGCTTGGCCGCGGATCTCGATGCGCTCCTGAGCATTGGAGCGGAATTTGGAATCCCCGTCATCGAGGATTGCGCTCAAGCCTTTGGGTGCGAATACAAGGGAGAGTTGGTGGGCCGGCGCGGAGTCATCAACTGCTTCTCGCTGAATCATTTCAAGCACATCACTTGTGGATCGGGCGGCATGGTGGTTACCGACGACGATCACTTGCGTTATCTCAGTTCGCTCTTTCTCGACAAGTGTTACCAGCGCGAAGAGGGAATCCGCAACCCGTTTTTCCTGGCGCCTAACTATCAGATGACGGAACTCCAGGGCGCAGTAGCTTTGGCTCAGCTCGGCCGGGTGGAGGAGTTTACTTCCCGCCGCAATAAGCTGGGGACTCTCTGGAAAAATTACTTGAGCGGCATACCCGGCATTTCGACACAGACGGTGGCGCCGGGCTCAAAGCACTCTTACTTCCTGGCCCTGTTTTGTCTCGACCTCAACCTGCTGTCCTGTACTGCGCAGGAGTTTTCCGAAGCCCTGAACGCGGAGGGCGTACCCAACAAAGCGCATTTGATTACCGGAGGGCGTCCCGTCTACCTTTACGACATCTTCCGGAATCGTTCCGCTTTTCCCGGAACTCAATACCCGTTCGTATCGAAAGACCTCGGCTCCGAGCGCTGCTACCAGCAGGGTGATTGCCCGGTGGCGGAAGCCGCCTTCGACCGCTGGATTACCATGGACCTTTACGAGCACTACACGGAAAAGGACATGGAGGAGATCGCTCATGGTATCGGCAAAGTCGCTTATCACTACGTGTCCTGCCGGACTACGTCAGAATCGCTCGGCGCTGCGTAAGCGCCTTGCACCGCTCTCGATTACCCTGGGACTCCTGCTGGCTTGGGGCAGCGCCGCCGCCCAGCCTGCGGCCGATACCCGCCTCTCCCTCAACGGCCAGTGGAAGTTCACTCTGGCGCGCACCCCCGAGGAAGCTGAACGCCTGACACATTTCTACGAGCCTGCCTTTGACTCGAATGCCTTTCGCCCCATCCCCGTGCCTTCCAACTGGGCTCTGGAAGGATTCGAAGAGCCCATGTACGGGAGGCTGAAAGCGGCTGGCGAGGGTTTCTACCTCCATGATTTTCAGGTCCCCGACGCACTCGCGGGTAAGCGCGTGCTCCTGCACTTTGACGGCGTCTGGTCCTCCGCGGAAGTTTGGCTGAATGCAATTCCCTTGGGGCGCCACGACAGCGGCTTCACATTTTTCGCTTTCGATGTAACCGAAGCACTCAAGCCCGGCGAAAACCGGCTGGCCGTGCGTGTCCGCCAACTGACCAAAGACTATTTGTTTGACACGAACGACGACTGGTCGCTGGGCGGCATCTTCCGCGACGTTTGGCTGGAGTGGATGCCGCGCAACCGGTACATCGACCGCGTCGAAACCTCCACCACGTTCGATGAGCAGTACCGGGACGCCGACCTGAACATCCGCGTTCTGGTGATGCAAACCAGGAATCGCGTGGTCACATCGGATTACACCTTGCGGCTGGCCCTCACCGGCCCTGACGGCAAGACCGTGGAACAGGACGATGAGCAGGTCCCTGCGCACTACAACACCGGGCGCGACACGATCTACAAGATGCGCGTGCGCTCGCCGGCGAAGTGGACTGCGGAAACCCCGACGCTCTATCACCTGCGCGTGGACCTGCTCGAAAACGGCCAGGTGACGCAGACGCGCTCACACGCGGTGGGATTCCGGGAAGTCTCGGGGCGTGGCGGCGTTCTGCGCGTCAACGGTGAACCCATTAAGTTGCGCGGCGTCTGCCGCCACGACGAGTACCCGGACGTGGGCATTGCCACCCGCCCCGAGCAGTGGCTGCAGGATATCCGCTTGATGAAGGCCGCGAACATCAACGCCGTGCGCACGGTTCACTATCCCCCCGCCCAGGGCTTTATCGACCTGTGCGATGAAATGGGGATGTGGGTGGTGGAGGAATGCCCCATGGGTTACGGAGGCGACCTCGGGAGTGATCCTTCTTTTGCCTCCTCCACCTTGCTCCGCGCTTACGAGACGGTCACGCGCGACCGCAACCACCCGTCGATCATCATCTGGTCGGTGGGCAACGAAAATCCGCTGACCGCGTTGCATCTTGCCTCCATGCGCGCGGTCAAGGGATGGGATCCCACCCGCCCGGTGCTGCTCCCCTGGCATCGCGAGCTGTGGATGCCTCCCGAAGTCGATATCCTTGCGCCTCACTATCCCACAGCGGACGAGGCCGAAGCGTTGACGGCCGTCTCCGACCGCCCGGTGGTAGCCACCGAATATACCCACGCGCTCGGCGAGGTGGGCTTCGGCGGATTGGAAGATTCCTGGCGCGGCCTGACCGACCATCCCGCAGGCGCGGGGGGATTCATCTGGATGTGGCAGGACCAGGGCCTGAAAAGAACCCGCCACACTGACCACGGCGATGAAACTTACTATTTGCTGAACCCGGAAGGCATCGACGGCATTGTCCGCTCCGACCGCAGCCCGCAACGGGACTATTGGGAAACCAAGGCCGTCTATGCTCCTGTGGCCATTCCCGTGGTGAGCCTGCCGTTCCGACCCGGACAAACTACCCTGCGCGTTCCGGTGCGCAACGATTTCGATTCTTCTGATCTGGCGACAGCCCAGGTTCGCTGGAAGCTCATGGCCGATGACCGGCAACTGGCGGCGGGCAGCACTCGCACTCAAGCCGCTCCCCACACGCTGGGCGGGTTCGATCTGCCGCTGACCGCCATTACCAGCGCGGAACCCGGCGTGGCCTACTACAGCCAGGTTTCCTTCCTCCGAACTGACGGGAGTGAGATCACCACTCGCAGCGTGGAACTTGTTCCCGCCGGGCCGGTCCTTCCCATCAAAAAGCCAACCGTTCCCATCGAGGTGCACAACGGATCCACGGTTTCAGTGACCGCAGGCCAAACCGTTTATGAATTCAATCCGAAGACCGCCGCCCTTACCGCGCTCAAGTTCCGCGAAAGGTCACGCATCACCTCCTGCCGGCCAACGATTTGGCGGACACCGAATCCAGAAGAGCTGGCAATTTACCGGCGGACGGGACACGTGGAGGGAGATCTGCCCGACTTGGATCGTTACACCACGCGGGTGAAAAGCTGGCGGGTTAAGCAGGAGGGCGGCGAGGCCATCATCGAAGCTACGGCGGAGCACCGCGTGGACGCGCACAACGCCTTCACCCTAAACTACGAATACCGTGTCCTCACGGACGGATCGCTGTACGTTCGCTACTCGATCCAGCCTTCGATCCAGGCGCCCTGGATTCCCGAAGCGGGCATGGTGCTGGAAGGCCGCGCTGACCTCGATACGCTGCGCTGGCTGGGGCTGGGCCCGCTGGATGCCTACCCTAATCTGAAGATGGCTCCCATCTTCGGACTGTGGGCGGGCCAGGCTGGTTCCGAGACGGCGCAAGGCACCAAGGCCGGAGTGCGGTGGGCGGAACTTCTCGATTCCGCCAAAACGGGTTTTCGCGTGGCGGGCAGCGACTACGTGCGGCTGGAATCCGCCGGGCAGGTGAGGGTTCTGAGCGCCGTCGAGGGCAGGCCGTCAAAGTTTCGCCGGCCCGATCCTCCTGCCTGCCGGCTCGACGTGGGGCCGGACACGGTGATTCGCGGCGGTTTTGTTCTAACTCCTGTAGAGGGCATGTGAATCCTGTTCAAGCGAATGTTGATGCCGCACCCGCCCGGCCCACGATCCGAGGCCTGCGCTGGTGGATTGCCGCGCTGCTTTTTGCTTCCACCGTCATCAATTACATTGACCGGGAAACGCTCAGCGTGCTGGCGCCGATCCTGAAGGGGGAGTATCGCTGGACCAACACCGATTTCGCTACCATCCTGATCGCCTTCCGGATTGCGTACACCATCATGCAAGGTGGAGGCGGGCGGTTGATCGATCGGCTGGGCGCGCGCCTGGGCCTCTCGCTCACGGTGACCTTTTATTCTTGCGTGGCCAGTCTTACCGCGTTCGCACAAGGGCTCGCGAGCTTCCGCTTCTTTCGATTTCTGCTCGGAGCGGGAGAAGGCCCCAACTGGCCCGGCGCCACCAAGGTGGCCTCGGAGTGGTTTCCGGATAAGGAGCGGGCGTGGGCCGTGGCGATGTTTGACAGCGGCTCGTCCATCGGCGGAGCGATTGCTCCTTTTCTGGCCTTGTATGCCTACAAACTGATCGGCAGTTGGCGGCCGGTTTTCCTGGTGACCGGCTGCCTCGGGTTTCTCTGGATCGTAGCCTGGCGCCGGCTCTATCGCCCTCCGGAGCAGCATCCGCGCCTGGCCCGGAAGGAACTGGATTACATCCGCGAGGGCCGCTCGCCGGAGGTGCAAGTGGCCCCGCGAGAAGGAATTTCCTGGCGCAAGTTACTGCGCTACCGGCAAACGTGGGGAATCGTCTGCGGGCGCTTTTTGCTGGATCCTTATTGGTTCATGATTGCCGAGTGGTTTCCGCTGTACCTCAACAGTAAAGGCTTTCGCCTGGAGCAAAGCATTCTGGGTATCTGGGTTCCGTTTCTGGGCGCCGATCTCGGCAATTTTTTCGGGGGAGGGCTCTCCAGCTACTGGATCAAGCGCGGCTGGCCGGTGGGGCGTTCGCGCCGCACCGTGTTGCTGATTTTCGGACCGAGTATGCTCATCCTCATTCCCGCGGCATTCACCAGTCACTACATCACACTGGTGCTGCTGTTCGGATATGCCACGTTTGCCTATGCCGCCTGCTCCACCATGTTTTTGTCGCTGCCTAGCGACGTCTTCCATCCGGCTGCGGTGGCCTCCGTCAGTGGCCTGGGCGGCACCGGCGCGGGCATCGGAACGCTGATCTCCACCTTCCTGATCGGCGTCATCGCTGATCGATTTTCCTTCCAGCCCATCGTGATCGCCGGCTCCATCATCCCTTGCCTCGCCACCGCGATTTTTGCCTTGATGGTGCGCGCGCGTAAGACCCCCGACCCGGAAGGCATCGTGATTACCTTCTGAAGCGTTCACGTGGACGTACATCGTTCACAAATCGTGTCACCCGCTGATAGTCGCCGATGACAGATTTTCCTACCGCGGTCCTGCGTGGGCTTGGGGCACTCCTCCTGGTAGGCCGTTTATGGTCAATGTGATTTGTATCGGGGGTGACTTTCTCTGCCTCTCGGTTCCCCCACTGGTCACCCGCCGTTTGGCACATGCGCTGGTATAATCAGCCGATGCGTATCCCCACCGCGCGCATTCGCGAGTTGCGAGCGAGCCCCACGGAGGCGGAAAAGGTCGCGTGGAACCTGCTCCGTGATCGTCGATTGGGCGCGAAATTTCGCCGTCAATTCCGCATCGAAAACGGCGTCCTCGATTTTTGCTGCTTCGAACACCGGCTCGCCATTGAACTCGATGGCGGCGTCCACGCTCAGATCGACCAGATGCGCAAAGATGCCGCCAAAGAAGATTATTTGCGCACCCTCGGCATTCGATTGTTGCGCATTCCGAATGCGATGGTGCTGGAGCACGCAGACGAGTTCGTGCGGAAGGTTGTGGGCGCGATGGGGGCGGTGGCGGAGAAGGCGAGGAAGTGACCCCTCACCCGACTCGCCCCGGCTGATGACCGCGCCGGTTGCGAGCCACCCTCTCCCCGGGGAGAGGGATGTGGTTCTAGGCATGCGCGTTCGCGCCCCGCGATGATTACCACCTTCTCCGAGGGGAGAAGGTGGACCGCGACAGGCGTTCTCACCAGCCGTCGCGGGCCCGATGAGGGGTCACTTCCGCCGCCTCGACCACCGGTTGCCTGCAATGCACAACCGCGGGTTGGCCGTTTCTCGTCAACGTGCCCGGCGTGGGTACAGCGCGGCGATTGCT
>Ga0315282_10009286_pt1 | contig 15660 bp, 15 predicted proteins | sample YL17G07_20_MG_FD_203693 | JGI IMG/M metagenome (GOLD analysis project Ga0315282, IMG submission 203693) | Sediment microbial communities from Yellowstone Lake, YNP, Wyoming, USA - YL17G07_20 | ecosystem: Environmental > Aquatic > Freshwater > Lake > Sediment | place: USA: Wyoming | collected...
TCCCCAAGGCTCCCTTCTGAATCCCCTCCGGTCCAGACGAAACAGGAAGCCGTGAAAAGGACCCAGGAAGAAGCAGAAAAAGCAACATCAAAACCTCAGGAAATTGTAAGACCCAATAAACCTGCTCCCCGGGGAAGATACTATGCCATACAGGTGGGGGCATTTCGCGATATGGAAAATGTTCGCGAGCTTGTAGAGGCTTTTAAGAAGGAAGGGTTGGAGGCCTATTGGATCACTATGAAAAGCAAGGGGAGTGGGAGCTTACACAGAGTCCTTGTGGGACAATTCACGGATGAAAATGAAGCGGCACAGTTCTTAAAAGACAAAAAGATTCTCAAGAATTATCCTGAGAGCTTTGTCAAGGAGGTTTCATCTTCTAAAATTAGCCGTTAGTTTCCCAAGGCGCATATTATCGTGTCAAACCCCTTCAAAAATCTTCGTCTTTCTTCTTACAAGGTCGAAAAGCTATTTATCATCCTCTCTCTTTCCTACCTACAACACATTTCAACTAACCTTCAAGACCGAAAGAAAGAAGCGCCAAAGATTTGCACGGGCAAGTTTTAGCCTGTGGTATCGAACGTTGCAGGCAATCGATAAATAGAACGTCCCATTTTCCGCATACCCCACTCAACGCTTCAATCTTGAACCCTTGAAAACTCTCTCAAATATTTGTAAAAAGAAGCATGCGATTCAACCTCTCCTTTCCGAAAGATAAACCTTTTGATGTCGTGGGGATGGGCCTCAACTCCGTCGATTTTCTTTGCGTCGTTCCGGAATTTCAGACCGAGAAAAGGCTCTCGTCGAAATGCAGAGACAGACTCCCGGATTTCTCTGCGCAACACTGGGTCATGAGGGTGCCATCGCCTTAGGCGACGGAGAAATCCTCTATGCTAAAGGGTTCGAAGTAAATGCCGTCGATACGACGGGTGCGGGCGATGTCTTTCATGCAGGGTTCGTCTACGGCCTATTACAGAATTGGGAGGTGAAGGAGATTCTGAGATTTGCCAGCGGGGTGGCAGCCCTCAAATGCAGAGAGCTTGGCGGCAGGAAAGGAATTCCCGCCCTGGAAGAGATTCAAAGCTTCTTGATGCCATCTCAAACCCCCTGGAAGTAGCACCGACAATAGTGTTTGCCAAACCCTAACCGATGAGTAAGAGATCTCCAGAGAACAACCTTGAGTTGTGTTCATTAGAGATTTCTGGACTTTTTCAGAAATCTCAGTAATATTAAGTGACGGACAAGCTTTTCCTTGGCCAACGAAATTTGGCATTTCTAAAGGAGGAATGAAATGTTTGCAGGAAAAACAATCTGGGAAATCATTCAGATCGGTGGTTTCACGATGTATATCCTACTCTTCTGCTCTTTTTTATCCATCACCATTCTTTTAGAAAGGATCATCTATTACAGAAGACGGTCCAGAACCAAAAGATCGGAATTTATGACGAGAATCAAGAGAGCGTTAAAAAGCGGGAGTATCGAAAAGGCAATGGAAATCTGCAAGCACAGTCATGCTCCTTTCTCGAATGTTATTTATTCCGGACTCGTCCTCCATGATCGCCATGGAAAAGAAATATCCGGCGCCATGGAACGGGAGATCACGGTCGAAACCACGAAATTAGAACGCCTGACAAGCATCGTGGGAACCATTGGCAACACGGCCGTCTATATCGGGCTTTTTGGGACAGTCTTGGGGATCATCAGGGCGTTTCATGACATTGCCGCGGCCGGAGCCGGTGGCATGAGCATTGTCATCGGAGGGGTGGCCGAGGCACTCGTCTGTACCGCCACGGGGCTATTCGTGGCTGTGCCTGCGGTGATTGCGTTTAACTATTTTATGAAAAAAGTGGAACGTTTTATTAATGACATGGAATTATGCGCTTCCGAATTAATCGACCTGATAGGCAAGGAATAGATCACATGAAGAGGAAGAATAGAAGATCGAGATTAATGGCAGAAATTAATATCACCCCTTTTACCGATGTGGTTCTGGTTCTACTGATCATTTTCATGATCGCTACGCCTTTTATTTATCAATCCAGTCTAAAAGTCCAGCTGCCCAAGGCATCGAAATCTGAGGAGACATCGCGGGACATCATTATCAACATTAATGCTCAAGGCGAGGTCTTCTTAGAGGATGCGAAACTTGATTTAGAGGCACTCAAATATAAGCTGAGGGCCATGATGAGGAGTAAACCGGACGCTTTTGTGATCGTTAACGGGGATAAGAATGTCAAATATGATTCTGTGATACAGGTGATGGATGTCTTAACCCAATCGGGCGTGAAGAATCCTGGTTTGGGAATAGAACTAAAAAAATGAATCGATTAAAAAATGCGGTGAAACAACGCGAATTTATTCTGCCGGAAAGGGAAAAATTCCGATCCCCTTCCGGGTAACTAGTCCAGTCAAATTTCAATTCCCATGAAGGAGCCCCATCGAGGTATCCGGTTCGTTTCTTTCCGCCTTCATTCTCATTGTCCGCAGTCTATTCATCAACACAACAGGATTGGAAACAGGACAGTTTCTCAAAATGAGGGACGAAGGAGATAGCGAAAGAGTTGCAGCCCGAAGAACACCCGCAGACTGATTTGCGCCGTCACGCATCACTCGTGGCAACAGGTATCCTGCTCAGTCGCATCGCGGGATTGGTCAGGGATCGCGTTTTCGCCCACTACTTTGGAAATTCTGACGCCGCCGATGCCTTCAAGGCAGCCTTTCGCATTCCAAATTTCCTGCAGAACCTGTTTGGAGAAGGGGTGCTCTCGGCGTCATTCATTCCTGTTTACGCGGGCCTGTTGGCTAAAGAGAAACGGGAGCAGGCAGACGACGTGGCCGCCGCCGTCTTCTGCCTGCTGTCTTTGGTGATTTCCCTTCTGGTTTTGATCGGAGTCCTGGTCACGCCCTTCCTGATCGATGCCATTGCACCCGGATTCAAGGGGGCGAAGCGCGAATTGACGATAGGCCTTGTACGCATCCTGTTCCCCGGGGCTGGCTTGTTGGCTCTCTCGGCATGGTGTCTCGGTATTCTTAACAGTCACCGCCGATTTTTCATTTCCTACACGGCACCGGTTGTTTGGAATCTGATGATGATCGTCTCATTAGTCGGGTTCGGCGGCTCGTTCAAGCAATTTCCCCTTGCCAGGATTCTGGCATGGGGATCCGTGGTCGGCAGCCTCATGCAGTTTGGAGTGCAATTACCTTTGGTAGCTCGCCTCCTGCACCGTTTTCGACTGTCGCTCGGGCTTTCAATGCAAGGTGTGAGAACAGTTATCCGCAATTTTATACCGGTGTTTTTTAGCCGGGGTGTCGTGCAGATTAGTGCGTACATTGATGCCCTCCTGGCAAGCCTCTTGCCGACCGGCGCTGTCGCGGCTCTGACTTACGCCCAGACCCTGTACATCCTGCCAGTGAGTCTTTTCGGTATGTCGGTCTCCGCAGCGGAACTCCCTGTCCTGTCCAGCACCACGGGTGAAGCCAATGAAGTAAACGCTTACTTGCGAAGGCGGCTCAATGCCGGTCTTCGTCAGATTGCCTTCTTTGTTGTACCTTCTGCCATGGCGTTTTTCGCTTTAGGCGATGTGATCGTTGGAGCGATCTACCAGACAGGCCAATTCACCCGGCACGATTCCGTATATGTGTGGGGAATCTTAGCTGGCTCCGGGATCGGCCTTTTAGCCACCACATTGGGAAGGCTATATGCTTCGATGTACTACGCCCTCAAAGACACCGTTACGCCTCTGCGTTATGCGATGCTCCGCGTATTCCTCACCGCAGTTCTCGGATATGTTTGTGCCCTACCACTGCCGACCGCTCTTGGCCTGGACCCGCGGTGGGGGGTGGCAGGGCTGACTGCTTCGGCGGGATTCTGCGGATGGTTGGAGCTGGCTCTGCTCAGAAATTCAATGAAGGGGCGGATTGGCGAAACCGGCCTCCCGGCCGGGTTTGTCCTGAAACTATGGGTTTCTGCAGGGGCAGCTGCGGCGGCTGGCTGGGGAGGCAAACTGATGATGAATCAGAATCATCCGATCGTGCTGTCGATAGTCTCTTTAGGAATGTATGGTATTGCTTATTTCGGAGTGGCAACTGTTTTTCGCCTACCGGAGGCAAAAGGACTTCTCGACAAGGTTACAGGTTTTGTTCGAAATCTTCGGGGTCCTGGCTAATAACGCAAAAAGAGGAAAAGCCGACCTCACCCTGCCGGGCAAATAGTCTAAAATTGATTCTTGCCAAATTCGGAGGGATGAGCGATATTCTTACCAAAGAGGCTTTTGGAAGGCCCGGGGCGAGGTAACCTTTTTCTGGAGGATGCAAAATTGTAGTATAATCGTGGAACAAAAAATGTCAGATACGATTCTGCAATAGAGATGATGGATGTCTTGACAAAATCATCGGGAAACATCTTGGCTTAGGAATTGCATTGATGAAATGAATAGATTACGAGGTGGAAGACAACAACCTTCTCTTTTGAACGATCCGGATTTCGCTCATACACGACGATTGATGAAGACTGGATTTTTCTCGCTCCTCCTTCATATTACCTTAGCGGTCGTCCTGATTCTCAGCTCTAGATCCATGATGACAAAGGTCGGGCCGTCGGTTTATCGGGTTACGATTCGGTCTTTTTCGCCTCAGGGAGACGGAACCCCGCTGGGTAGCCCCATTCCAGGGCCCCCGGGTCGAACCGTGGAACTCCCCGCATCTCCACCGGGTGAAAAACCGAAGCCCGCTGCGAATCAAAAAGGGACTGAAAAAGCCGAGGCCACCAAATCGCGTCAGAAAAAAGCGGAAAAGAAGGCGGAGAATGTGGAGAAGGGATGGAGTTCGGAAAAAAGAAAAAGGTCTTTGAAGTCTCTTGAAGAGGCCATCGAGGATATTGACAAAAAGGCAGCCCTTGAAGAGATTCAGAAGAAGGTAGCCCGTCGTGACAAATTGGAGAAGGGGGCGAAAGGGGAATCTCCAGTGACTCGTCTATCTCAAGGGCCGACGGCCTCCGGATCTGGATCCGGATCAGGAACGGGAACGGGATCGGGAACCGGATCGGGGCCAGTGGGTTCCCCATCGGGCGGATCGCCCTGGGGTTCTTCCTCCGGAGGCTCCTCCGCATTGGAATCCAAACTAAGCGATTACTACAGTAGCATATGGGCAAAAATCAAAAAGGAATGGACTCTTCCGGGAGATCTCCCCAAAGGAAAAACTAACTTAGAAACAATCATCGTCGTCATCGTTGAAAGGGACGGCAAAGTTCAAAGATCATGGTTTGAAAAAAGATCTGGCAATGCCCATTATGACCAGATGGCAATGCGGGCGATCAAGAAGGCTGAACCTTTACCCCCCATCCCTAAAGAATTCAGTGACGAAACCTTTGAGATCGGAATCCGTTTCTATCCGGAGTAAGCGGCCCATTGAAGCATTTTTTTACAGCTTCAAGGGTCAGGGGAGCTAAGAAAAAGAGAGGCAGAAGAGGCTTCTGTGTCTCGTGTGATATCATGGAAGATGATTCCCGCAAGGAAGTTATCCTGCGAACCCATGGCTTGAGCAAGAAGTTTGGAAAGCGCTGGGCGGCCAAGGATTTAAACCTCGAGGTCCAGCGAGGAGACGTTTTCTGTTTTCTCGGCCCGAATGGCGCAGGGAAAAGCACGACCATCCGCATGGTCCTCACGCTCTTGATGCCTTCTTCCGGTTCGATTGAAATGTTTGGGATGGATCTTCATAAACACCGCCATGCCGTCCTCTCACGGGTCTGCGGAATCGTCGAGAAAGCAGATTTCTACCTCTACCTTTCAGCCTACAAGAACCTGGAGATACTCGGTTCGATGACCCGCCGTGTCCAAAAAGAAGAGATCATGCAGGCCCTCGACGTGGTCGGGTTGACATCGCGCGCTTTTGAAAAAGTGAAGACGTTTTCGCACGGAATGAAACAACGACTCGGAATCGCCCAGGCTTTATTGACGAAGCCGGAACTGATCGTCCTCGATGAACCGACGACGGGACTCGATCCACAGGGAATGAAAGAAGTCAGAGGGCTAATCAAGAAGCTCGCCATCGACAAAAAGATGACCATCTTCCTCTCTTCTCACCTCCTCTCAGAAGTCGAACAGGTTGCGACAAGGATGGCAGTCATCAATCGGGGCGAGCTGATTGCCCAGGGATCTGTCGCCGAATTGCTTGGCAAAGAACCCTTGGAGTATTCCATCCAAGTCTCCCCTTTCGACTCAGCGGTCGAACTTCTCAAGAGACTCCCGTGGGTGGTGATCCTTTCGGCCGAGGACGGCAAGATTGAGCTGCATGTAGAACCGGGTCATGCTTCCGAGTTGAACAGGTTCCTCGTTTCAAATCATGTCGAGGTCTTATCCTTTTATCCCCATCGAACACTCGAAGATTTCTTTTTAAAAATCACCGAAGGGATCTCTGATATATGAAGCTGTTTTGGTTTGAGACCTACAAGATATTCAGCCGATGGCGCACGTACATCAGTTTTGGCTTCATCGCTTTGATTGTCATCATGACCGAAGTGGTGATGAAATTGAGCGCCAATGAGATCCTCTATCGTATGATGAGATCTTTCCAGAAGGACTTTCTCATCTTTGGGAATGTCTTGAACGGCTGGTTCATTACAGCCTTTATCATGAACAGCCTCCATATCCACATCCCTTTTTTTATCACCCTTGTGGCCGGAGACATCGTCTCAAGCGAGGCCACCTCCGGGACAGTGAGGCTTCTGTTGATACGACCCCCCTCCCGAAGCAAGATCATTACAGCCAAATACCTGACCACTCTTTTTTACACGACGGGGCTGGTCATCTTTCTCGGGCTGATATGCATCATCCCCGGCCTTCTATTGTTTGGCAACGGCGATTTGATTATGAATTATCAAACTAAGTTCCGCATCGTCTTAATTCCCGAGGCGGAAGTCCCCCTGCGAATGCTCCTTGCCTTTACAGCAGCCGTCTGGTCCATGACGGTCGTGGCTTCTCTCGCCTTTCTTTTTTCGACGCTGGCGGAGAACTCCATCGGCCCGATCATTGGCACGATGGCTGTCGTCATCGTCTTTCTCGTTCTCGGAAACTTTCCCTTTGATTTCTTCCGGCTGTTGAGTCCGTATCTCTTTACGACCTATATGGTCTTCTGGCAGCGGTTTTTTGATGATCCCATACCCTGGCGGGAGATCGCGAGGTCAGCCATCCTTCTCGGTCTCCACAATATCGGTCTGTTTTTGATCGCTTTCATCGTCTTCAACAGAAAGGACATCAAGAGTTGAAGAAAGTCTTATTCTTGGCGGGGCTTCTCCTTCTGCTTTCAACTGAGCGGATTCAAGCCCAGGAAGACGCCTCTCGCTATCTCGATCCGATAGAAAAGAAATACTCCGGGTTGAAGGATTACATCGTGGACGTGAACGTGCATTTCGACATTGAGGCGCTCAAGGCGCCAGACCTGCAAGCCAAGCTTTACTACAAGGCTCCCGACAAAATGAAAGTAGAATCCAAGAGAATCTTTTTCTTTCCTCAGGAGGGCGGATTTTTCAACCCCTCTCTGTTCAAGAAGAAAAATTTTGACGTCAGACTGGTAGAGCGCCTGGTCTATGACGACAGAAAAGCAGTCAGGCTGAAACTCACTCCGATGGATACGGACGCCTTCAACAAGGGTCTTGTATTGACCATAGACACGGACCGCAGCCTGATCAGAGAGATAAAGATCTCGCCTTCCGAAGGGAGGGAAGTCAAAGCTACAATGGACTATGGACGATTTGGCAATTTCGAGCTTCCGGCTCGTATTGACCTCGAGCTTGACATACCCTCGGATGAACCAAGTGGGATGAAAGAATTTACCCAGTTCGGGCAGAAGGCCAAGAGGATCTCCGGCAAGGTCGAAATCACCTATTCGAATTACCGGATCAATGTGGGACTCAGCGATGAGATTTTCAAGGAGACAGAATCTCGTAAGCCGAAGTAAACAAACTATCCCTCGTTCTTTGAATGGTTGAGGGTGAAGGAAGGATCGGGAAGCTTTGCCAAGATGCGTTACAAAAAATCTTGACAGATCATCCCTGAATTTGTTAGAAGGAATTATTCGAGCGTCGATATCCAGGTGAAGGGAACCCCGTCACTCCATTCTTATGGGGAAGTCGGGGACGGACCCGCCGCTGTAGTCCCGATTCCGCCCCGCAATTTTTTACAGGGCGGAATACGTGCCTTAACAAAAAAAGCCACTGTCCTGAGCTTGTCGAAGGGTGGGAAGGCGAGTTAAGGTCGGGAGAGTCAGAAAACCTGCCTGGATATTCCTCACGGAAAGGTCTTCGAGGATAAGACTGTGAAGGGTGCATGCGGGTAAAATCCCCAGTCTTCAATACGAAGGTTGGGGATTTTTTTTGAACCCTTCCCCTCAAAAAATTTCTTAGGGAAGGTGCCTTATGAAACATTTTATTTCCATCTTTTTATCTTTAACCTTTTTGGCAGTGTTCCCATCCTTTTCTCTTGCACAAGACAAAGAAGTGACGCTTGAGGAGGTCGTTGTCACTGCTACCCGGGATGTCGAGGAAATCAGGAAGATCCCTGCCAACGTGACCGTCATCACCAAAGAGGAGATCGAGCATTCCCATGCCAGGACCGCCGTCGATGTATTGAGGGATAAGGTGGATGTCACGGTAACCGATTTCTATGGAACCGGAAAGTCCTCAGCCATAGACATCAGGGGTTTTGGCGAAACAGGCCCCCTCAACACCCTTGTGTTAGTAGATGGAAGAAGGGTCAATGAAATCGACCTGAGCGGAGTGGATTGGACCCAGATTCCTCTCGATCAGGTGGAGCGAATCGAAATCGTCCGGGGGGCTGGGAGCGTCCTCTACGGTGATAATGCGGTTGGGGGAGTGATCAACATCATTACGAAGAAGCCCGAAAAATCCTTTTCCGCTACGGCAGAGGTGGCAGGAGGAAGCTATGGCTACAACAAAGAGGGTGGGTCCGTCAGCGGAAAATGGGGCCCCCTGTCGGCCATTCTCAATGCCGGGTACAACGCCACGGGAGGATACCGCGAGAATGGATTCTTCAGAGCAAAAGATGTTGGAGGAAAGATCATCTACGATCTGAATGAAAATGTCAGCTTCAACCTCAGCGGAGGCTTCCATGGGGATAACACAGGTCTGCCCGGAGGTCTCCCGGAGAACATTTATAGAGTTCATCGGCGGGCTGCCCTTGCTCCCGACGATCACGCCGAAACGAATGATGGGTACGGGGTCCTCGGGGTGAAGACCAGGCTATGGGATCTTGGCCGGTTCGACGTAGAACTCTCCTATCGACAGCGAGAGGTGGACGATTTCTTCGCATCCTTCAATTTCAAAGACAAAAGAGATTTGAACACATGGGGGGTCACCCCCAAGTATATCCTTGAAAAGCGCTTGTGGAGCTTTCCCAATAAACTGACCCTGGGATTGGATTTCTATAGATCGGATTCGGAGGTCGACTCGGAGTCAGCCTTCGGGCCCAATCGATTGGAGGTCACAAAGGAGTCGATAGGAATTTATATTTTAGATGAGTTTTCAATCCTTGAGAACCTGATCTTGTCCTTAGGTTTCCGCAATGAGTGGGTCATTTTCGACCTCTTTCAGGAGACACCCAGAGCAAAAGATAAGACAAGAGATCGTGAGCCCGCTTACAACTTTTCTCTTGACTATCTGTTTGGAAAGAAATCTTCCGCTTTTCTGAGCTTTAAACGAAGCTTCCGGTTTCCCGTTTCTGACGAATTGATTCAGTTCTTCCCCACGTTTCAAGTGAACCCTTTAATAGAACCCCAAACGGGAAATCACTACGAGGTAGGGATTCGCCATGCTTTTTCCGATCAGATTGAGGGTAACCTCACCCTCTTCTGGGTCGATCTCCGAAATGAGATTTTTTTTAATCCTCTCACGTTTACCAACGAGAATTTACCCAAGACCCGCCGCCAGGGAATCGAAGCAGGACTAAGGATCCGACCCCTCCCATGGCTCACCTTGTCGGGAAACTATGGGTATATCAGACCTTTCATCCGGGGCGATCAATTTTCAGGAAATGATATCCCGGGTGTGCCTAGGCATAAAGGATCCATCGGATCGGAACTCCAGCTCGGGAGAGGATTTCTGCTCAATGCCAAGGCCAATTTCTTCGGTTCTCGTCGTTTCATCAGCGACTTTGCGAATCAGGTTGAAAGACTGGGTGGATATTACACCCTCGACATGAAACTCTCCTATGGCTGGAAGGGGTTGAAGGCATTTGTCGGCGTCAATAACCTCTTCAACCGAAAATATGCGGAATTTGCGGTGATTGACTCCGTTGGAAACCAATTCTTTTACGCGTCGCCTGAGCGGAATTTCATCGGAGGGGTTTCTTACACCTTTTAGGATCAAGAGGACCCAACATGTCGTACGCTCCTCTTCCGACGTGCTATAAAAAGATGTTTCCATTTAAATTGTCTACGACCTCCTACATCTATCCTGATCATATAATTCCAAATGTGACGATGCTCGCGCCTTTCTTCGATGAGATAGAATTAGTCCTCTTTGAAAGTGAGGGGAAAAACAATTTCCCCGACGATGCTCAAATCAAATGCCTGATGAACCTCTGTCTTCATCAGGATATAACCTTTAATGTTCACCTCCCCATCGATATCTTTCTCGGAAACGAAAATGAGGAGATAAGGTCCCGAGGAATTTCCATTATAAAAAAATTCATCAATCAAACCCTCTGTCTTCACCCTTCTGTTTTCATTCTTCATTTCGACCTAAGAGACAAAAATGGTCAAGAGGCGCAAGATGTCGAAACATGGCGCAGTCGTATTCTGCAAAGCTCAAAAGAGATTTTGGAATCTGGAATTGAACCGAACAGAGTTTCGATTGAGACCCTTGGATATCCATTTGGATGGGTTGAAGATATCGTGAAGCAATGTGGGTTTTCCATCTGCCTTGATATTGGCCATATCTTGCTCTATGGCCAGGATCTCAAATTCTATCTAAACAAATATCTCCCCGAGGCCTCGATCGTCCATCTCCATGGTTTTCAAAATGGGATCGACCATCTCGGGATAGATCGATTACCCGACCCTACTTTAAAATTAATCTTCTCACACCTTCTCAATTACCATGGTATTGTTTCTATAGAGGTCTTTTCGATGGATGACCTCAAAAGATCCCTCATCACCTTGGAGGAAAAATGGGGAAGAAGATGATCTTGATCACCGGAGGATGCCGAAGTGGGAAAAGCCGTTTTGCTTTGGATTATGCGAATCAACATTTTTCAAAAAAATTGTATCTCGCCACATGCGAAGCCCTTGATGAAGAGATGGCTCAGCGCATAGAGCATCATAAAAAGATGAGAGGTCCGGAGTGGCGGACGATTGAAGAACCCATAGAGATTGTCGATCAAATCGGACTTCATGGGACCGGAGTAGAAGTCATCCTGTTAGACTGCCTTACCCTCTGGCTCTCTAACCTTTTGATAAAGTGGGACGACGACCTGAGGATCATAAAAGAAACAGAACGATTGATTAACGCGATTCAGCAGGGCCAAACTTCATTCCTGATCGTATCCAATGAGGCGGGGATGGGAATTATCCCTGCCGATGAGCTGAGCCGCCGGTTCAGAGACCTATCGGGAACGGCCAATCAGAAGATAGCCGGAGCGGCGGATACGGCGATCTTCATGGTTTCTGGAATCCCGTTATTCTTGAAGGGTGGAGCGTGAGAGATTTCCTTCAGGCCCTTTCTTTTCTTACAATTTTGCCTTTTGGGCAAAGCTTGTCCCATGACGGCAAGCGACTTGTACGCTCGATGGCCTTCTTCCCACTGGTTGGCCTGGTCATCGGGCTTTTTTTAGCCCTGGGCTATTTCCTCCTTTTATTTCTGCTTCCAAGGGCCTTCGTGCTTTGGCTAACGATCGGACTTCTTGCCCTCTTGACAAGAGGTCTCCATCTGGATGGGTTTGCTGATACCATGGATGGTCTGGCTTCCGGCGGGTCAAAGGAAAAGATTCTCGAAGTGATGAGGGACAGCCGAATCGGCGCCTTTGGAGTCATCAGCCTCATTTTGCTCATCGGTGGCAAATATCTGGCTCTGGACCAAATTTCGAACTCATCCATTCCTTACTCGCTTATCTTGATGGCTGTGATGGGAAGAAATTCTATGGTCTTGGTCTGTTTTCGATCACCTTATGCAAGACCAGGTGAAGGGTTAGCGAAACCCTTCACTGAAAACCTTGGATACCGTGAAACGGCTTTATCCTTGGCCACGGCTCTGGGGATCGCTATGCTGGCCATGGGTGTTAAAGGCATCCTGGTCTTCTTAGGAATCGGCCTCTTCAGCCTTGGGTATCGGTATCTTTTCATCAAGAAGTTGGGGGGAGTAACAGGCGATGTTTTAGGGGGGGCGAATGAGTCATCAGAACTTCTCTGCCTCATCCTTTTGGTCATTCTTGAACCAATCCATTTATAAAATTCGGAGAAGGAAGGATGGATAAAATTAACCAAACAATCGCTGACATTAAACCTTTGGACAAAAAAGCCATGGAAGAGGCGAGAATCAGGCAAGACAGCCTGACGAAGCCCCGGGGCTCGTTGGGTCAACTTGAGACACTTTCCATCCAGGTGGCAGGGATAAAGGGAAATCCAAAGCCCCGAATCATCCATAAGGTAATATTTACGCTGGCCGGTGATCACGGGGTCACGAAGGAAGGGGTGAGCGCTTATCCCTCTGAAGTAACTCCCCAAATGGTCTATAACTTCCTTCGGGAAAATGCAGGCATCAATGTCTTGGCGCGACATATCGGAGGGAGGGTTGTTGTAGCCGATCTGGGAGTCGCTTCAGCCCTGGAGCCACATCCTGACTTGAAAATTAAGAAGGTGGCCTGGGGTACTCAGAATATGACCAGAGGGCCTGCCATGAGTCGGGAAGAAGCCATCCACTGCATCGAAGCGGGAATGGAGTTGGTGGAAGAAGAATTACCTAGAGGCGTGGATATATTGGGAACGGGCGATATGGGAATCGGGAATACCACTCCCTCGAGTGCGATCACCGCTGCCATAACGGGTGCCGATGTCGTCAGAGTGACGGGGAGAGGTACCGGTCTCGACGATGACAGATGGGAGCGAAAAGTAAAGATGATTGAAAAAGCCCTTGACATCAACCGACCGGACCCAAAGGATGCGATCGATGTCCTATCGAAGGTTGGAGGATTTGAGATCGGAGGGATCGCGGGAGTGATCCTGGCCGGAGCCAGATACCGAATCCCAGTGGTCATTGATGGCTTCATCTCCGGCGCAGCCGCCTTGATTGCCGCAACCCTTTCGCCTGAAGTCAAGTCATACCTCATCGCCTCCCATCAGTCGGCTGAGCAAGGGCATCGGGTCCTATTAGAATATCTCGGCCTAAAGCCCTTGCTGAACTTGGACCTGAGGTTAGGTGAAGGGACCGGTGCCGCCTTAGGGATATTTTTGGTTGAGGCCAGCGTCAAGATCCTCGGCGAAATGGCGACGTTTGCTGAAGCCGCCATATCCGAAAAAATATGATCAGAAAATCGATTCTCTTGGCCTCCGTACTATCCCTCCTTCTCCATATCCCTGCCCAAGGGCAGGAGGGCCTATTCACGGATGAGATTGGAAGAATAGTAAGAATTCCTGACCCTCCGAGAAGAATTGTATCGATGGCCCCGAGCATCACCGAGATCCTCTTCACTTTGGGGCTCCGTGAGGAAATAGTAGGGGTGACAGACTTTTGCAATTATCCTGAGGCCGCTTTGACCAAACACAGGATTGGAGGTTTTGTGAATCCCAGTATTGAAAAGATTGTGTCGCTAAAACCAGATTTGATCCTTGCGATTAGAGATGGCAACCGGATGGACACCCTTGACAGGTTGAAGGATCTTGGTTTCTCTATTTATGTCGTTGATCCAACAGGCTTTGATGGAGTCGTTAAAACAATCGAGAATATAGGAGAAGTTGTTCGAAGGCGGGACAAATCAACAGAAATTACGCGGAAGATAACGAAGAAGAAGGAGGTTATCGTCAAACTCACCCAATCTCTTCCTAAGCCAAGGGTCTTCTTCCAGGTTGGCTATTCTCCTATTGTTACCGTGGGAAGGGGCACGCTCGGAGATGATCTCATCCGCTTGGCAGGAGGAAGGAATATCTCAGAGAATGAGTCAGGGAGCTACCCTCTCTATGGTGTCGAGACGATCCTATCGAAGGCACCGGAGGTCATCATCCTGAGTTCCATGGACAGCAAGAAGGATTATTTGAACCTGATTAAAATGTGGCGTTCTTGGAAAGACCTTCCCGCCGTAAAGATGAATGCGATCTATGTGATCGACTCAAATTTAGTCGATCGTCCGACCCCGAGGGTAGTAGAAGGATTGGAAGCAATGGCCGGGATGGTTCATCCGAAAATTTCTTTCCCTCTTTCAAAACAAAACTAACTCTTGACACATCGAAGGAGGTTGTAATATAAATTTTCTAATTACTCAGGATGCCGGGTTAGCTCAGTCGGTAGAGCAGAGGACTGAAAATCCTCGTGTCCGTGGTTCGATTCCGCGACCCGGCACTTCTTTTCAACTTAGGGCAATTTTTTTTCAATTGCCCTATTTTTTTAACTGACGGAATACCGCCTTCAGTTTAGTGTATTGCGTCAAAAGTCCCTTTACTTTGATTGTCATTCCGGGCTTGACCCGGAATCCAGTATTTCTGAACTGGATTCCCGCTGGAGTTCATCCCGTACTTGATACGGGGCGGGAATGACGGCTTCGTAGCTAATGTAAAGAAGCGTTGGACGCACTACACTATTTCATATCTTTAATCCTGTCATTGGCAAACTTCCTCAGGCCAATATCGAATCATCAGTGGACCAGACTGATCCTTTCATGGTCACGGTCAAAGATCGGAATGAAGTGTCCCTCAAGAACCGACCCGAGGACTTCAAGATTTGAAGGAGTGGAACGTTTGAGATTGCCACCAAAGAAAAAGTTCCTTAGAAATGCTCTGGTTCCTGATTTTATCCATCTTTACACTAATTGCCAATTGATGGGTTTAGCCCTTAGAATTCATGAGGATGATTTAAAAAATTGTTATTTTACCTTCCTTTAGATACGTAAGTTACTGAAATATAAAACAAACTTTTTGCGTAAAAATTGAATTTTTTTCTTGACATTTCCATATGTTGTGTTCTAATATATCTGTAATTCTAGATATAGAATCCTTCTTTCTTTTTGGGGTGGCTATTAACAGGTAGGAAGGGAGACTCAAAAATGAGCTATCTTATTTGTGATAAGAGGAAAGGAAGTCCAAAAATCCATGTCGAAGTTTGCCGGAGAAAGTGCAAACTTCTCCAAGAATGTAAGACTTATAAGGAATTTGTGGAAAGTTCGGAGAAAAAGGCTGCGTAACTACCTCATCTTCATACCCCTCCTTTCTGGCTGGGCCGATTCCATTAAAGAATCGGCCCTCTTTTTATCCCAAGTCTCCCCACTCATATTGAAGAATACTGAGAAGGCAGAGGCTCGCCGTTTCAGCCCTTAAAATCCTCTTCCCCAGAGTAACAGCGACGAATCCAGCTCTCTTGGCTTTATCAACCTCATCTGGACTAAACCCTCCTTCTGGCCCAATAACAAAAAAGATCTTCGTCTTTTCTCCTGATTTCTCCAATACCTC
>Ga0315282_10009289_pt1 | contig 15654 bp, 11 predicted proteins | sample YL17G07_20_MG_FD_203693 | JGI IMG/M metagenome (GOLD analysis project Ga0315282, IMG submission 203693) | Sediment microbial communities from Yellowstone Lake, YNP, Wyoming, USA - YL17G07_20 | ecosystem: Environmental > Aquatic > Freshwater > Lake > Sediment | place: USA: Wyoming | collected...
GCACCCTAAAGGATAAGCACCCTATCGCAGAGCTGCTGTTGCGCTACCGGGAGCTGTCCAAGCTATTGAACACCTACGTGAGCGCCCTGCCGCGCCTGATAGACCCGGTCACCGGGCGGCTGCACGCCAGCTTCAACCAGACCGTAACCGTCACCGGCCGTCTATCCTCATCAAACCCCAATTTACAGAATATACCTATACGTACCGCCCTGGGGAAAGGTGTACGCAAGGCCTTCCTGCCCACCCGGGACGATGGATTTATCCTCTCCGCGGACTACTCCCAGATCGAGCTGAGGGTGATGGCCCACATCTCGGGGGATGCCGGGCTGAAGGGGGCCTTCGAGGAGGGACTGGACGTGCACGCCGCCACCGCCTCCGAGGTCTTCGGGATCCCCCTGGACCAGGTAACCGCCGAGCACCGCCGGAGGGCCAAGGCCATCAACTTCGGCATAATATACGGGATAAGCCCCTACGGCCTTGCCGAGCAGTTGGGCATAGACCAGGAAGAGGCCGAGACGTATATAAAGAACTACTTCCAGAGATATCCCCAGGTAAGGAGTTTTCTGGACAGGCAGGTGGAGGAGGCCGTCCGCAACGGCTACGTGACCACCCTCCTGGGCCGGAGGAGGGAGATCCCCGAACTGGCCGACGGCAATATCCGCATGCGGCGCCTGGGAGAAAGGTTGGCCTTCAATACCCCCATCCAGGGCAGCGCCGCGGACATCATCAAGGTGGCCATGCTGCGCATACACGGCCGCATGGAGGAAAGCGGGCTCAGATCCCACATGATCCTGCAGGTCCACGACGAACTGGTATTCGACGTGGAGCGGGACGAGGTGGACGAGGTCAGGGAGATAGTGAGAGAGGAGATGGAGGGCGCATACGACCTCGACGTACCGTTAAAGGTGGATATCGGGGCCGGCCCCTCCTGGTACGACACGAAATAGCATACAGGCGACGGGCTATGGCTTATGGAAACCTGAAGAGCCAGGGGGCTGCTTTCTCGAGATTCTTCCCCACTCTTTGTACGAAAAGCAAGCCGCTCGATGGCCCGATAGCGGTTGCGCCGATAAAAGACAAGACGTAAGAATAACCTATTTACCCCTTGAACACAGCGCCTTCAAACCCCTAGGGCTTTTAACCTATAGACTGTATGCTGATTGTGATATGCAAAAGCGGGCGAGAAATGCTAGAATTAACTGTCCGTGTGCCTTATGCCGAATACCAGGAGGGGCCGTGGATAATAAAATATTTTGGAGGAAAAGATTAAATGCTGGATCAATCCGAAAGAGAGCCCGACTTGTCAAACCCCGAAGGAACCCCCGACCTGTCCACCCCGCTGACTAACTTTGATTACTCCGAAGGCGAAGTCCCCAACTACGACAAGACCATTAAAGTCTTCTCCGAAGGCGATATCATCGCCGGCGTCGTGGTTAAAGTGGATAAAGACGAGGTCCTACTGGACATAGGATACAAATCCGAGGGGGTCATCCCGGCGAGGGAGCTGTCCATCCGTTACGGCGTGAAGACGGGGGACGTGGTGAAGGTTGGAGACGAGATAGATGCCCTGGTCCTCCAGAAGGAGGACAAGGAGGGGCGGCTTATACTCTCCAAGAAGAGGGCCCAATACGAACGCTCCTGGGACACCCTCGATAAGAGCATGCTCGAGAATGAACCGGTGGAAGGGGAGGTTATCGAGGTAGTCAAGGGAGGCCTTATCCTGGATATCGGCCTGCGCGGGTTTCTCCCCGCCTCCCTTATAGATGTTCACCGCGTAAAGGATCTCCGCTCTTTCCTGGGGACCAAGCTTACCTGCAAGATAATCGAGATGGACAGGAACCGTAATAATGTGGTCCTCTCCCGGCGCGCCTTCCTGGAGGAGACGGCCAGCGAGAGGCGCAAGGTTCTCCTGGACAACCTGGAAAAAGGCATGAAGGTGAGCGGCAAGGTATCGAGCATTGTCTCCTTCGGCGCCTTCGTGAACCTTGGGGGCATAGACGGCCTGATCCATATCTCCGAACTGTCCTGGTGCCACGTGGAAAAGCCCAGCGAGGTACTCTCCGTGGGCGACGAGGTGGACGTGGAGATCCTCGAGGTTGACAAGGATAGGGAGAGAATATCCTTAAGCCTCAAGGCCTGCCAGGCGGATCCCTGGGAACAGCTTTCCCGGGAAGTGGAGGTGGGAGAGATCATCAAGGGCACGGTGACCAAGCTGGTCCCCTTTGGCGCGTTTGTACAGGTAAGGCCCGGAATCGAGGGCCTGGTTCATATCTCGGAGCTCTCTCGCCGCCACGTGGAGCAGCCCGATGAGGTGGTAGGGGTCAACCAGGAGATAGACGTAAAGGTGATTGATATCGACATCGACCGCCGGCGCATAAGCCTCAGCCTCAAGCAGATCGAGGGTGAGATGGAAGAGGAGTTCGAGGAGGAGGCCGAGGTAAAGGCGGAGGGAATGGCCGTCCTCGAGGAAGAGATCATCCTGGAGGAGGAGATCGTACTCGTGAAGGAGGAACAGACGGAGGAGGAGCCCGCGGAAGCCGAAAGCGCTCTTGAGGAGGCCGTTGAAGCTGTACAGGCGGAGGCCGGGGAAGCCTTGGTCGAAGTAGCGGTGACCGAAACGGTGGTCGAGACAGATGATGTTACCGAAGCGCCTGTAGCGAGCGCCGCCGAGGCGGAAGAGGTCGAGGAGGAAGCCGGAGCGGAGGAACCAGCCGCCGAGGAGCCTGTATCGAGCGTTGCCGAGTCGAGCGAGGACGAGGAGGTGCTTCCCGAGGGAAGCCTGGAATCAATAATCAGGGATATGAAGAGGGACGGGGTCTGAGCCCCATACCCTCCGTTATAAGAAGGAAAGGGGCATTTTCAGTGCCCCTTTTTTAGAGGAACGGGCGCCTTGTTTTTAGTTGCTTTAACCGGCGGTATCGCCAGCGGAAAGAGCACCGTCTCCCGCTTGATGGAGGAAAAGGGAGCGAAAGTACTCGACAGCGACCTCCTTGCCCGCGAGGTGGTGCGCAAAGGCGAGCCGGCCTGGCGGGAGATCGTCGAACATTTCGGCGAGGGCATATTAGAGCCGGGCGGCGAGATAGACCGCCGGAAGATGGCGGATATAATCTTCCGGAACCCCGAGGAAAGGGCTTTTCTCAATAGCGTCACCCATCCCAGGGTTTTCCAGCTGATGGCCGACCGGCTGAGCGAGCTGGAGGCCGAGACGGGAGGGGAGGGAATAGTGGTCCTGGATATACCCCTCCTGGTCGAGGCCAAGGCCGGTAGCCTGTTCGATTTTAACCTGGTAGTTGATTCCCCCCCGGAGGTTCAGGTGGAGCGCCTGATCGCGGACCGGGACAGTTCGGCGGAGGAGGCCTGGTCGCGTATCCGTTCCCAGGCCCCGCGCTCGGAGAGGCTGGCGTGCGCCGACTTCATAGTCCGTAACGAGGGGAGCCTGGAGGACCTGCGTTTAGAGGTGGACCAGGCCTGGGAGGCGGTGCTGGCTCGCGCCAGGGGATCATGATATCGACACGCAAAGCCACCTTCAAACAATCCCACGGGCTATCGGTGCTGGCCCGCGCCGGTGGGGTCATGATATCGACGTAACAGGTGATGGGTTATCTGCGCTCGAGGGCCCTATCTTTCAGCGCCTCCTCGATCTCGGCGCTGTACCTGTCGTATACCGGGCACCCGTATTGCAGGCAAAAGCGCAGCTCCGTGGAACACCGCGGTTCCTCGATTTGCCAGCATTCCAGGCCGCGCCGATAGGCCTCACAGGAGAGGTATTGGCTTGCCGGGCAGCCCCTCAGTTTGCGGCAGGAGTTCTGGGCGATCTTCATCAACCCCCTCTTCCGGTCACGTGGTATTATTATTCACAGGGCTCTGGAGAGCCCTATATCGACTTAATGATAATCCCGGTGAGGAGGTAGAACAACAGCCATGCTCGAAGGGATACCGGAAATGATATTTTTCGATGCCGGGGAGACCCTCATTCACCCCCTACCCTCCTTCCCGGAGCTCTTCTCCGCGGTCTGCGCCGATCATGGGTTGAATGTGGACTCCAACCGGATTCCCGGGATAACGCGCAGGTTGATGGGGAATATCGAGGAAAGGCAGGAACAGGGGTTCACCTTCACCAACAAACTCGAGAAATCACGGAGGTTCTGGCTGGATTTCTACACCGGCGTGGTGCGGGAACTGGGTTACGACAGGGAGGACGGCGAGCTTCCCGGCGCCCTCTACCGCGTTTTTTCCCGGCCCTCAAATTACGGCGCCTACCACGACGTCCAGGATACCCTGGAGGAGTTGAGCGGCCGCGGCTTCAGGATGGGATTGATATCCAACTTCGAATCCTGGCTGGACGACCTCCTGGGGGACCTGGGGATCAAGCGCTTCTTCGAGGTGGTCATCATATCCGGGCGGGAGGGGTTCGAGAAGCCCCACCCCAGGATCTTCGAGCTGGCCCTGGAGCGCGGAGGCGTCGAACCGCAGCGGGCGCTGCACGTGGGAGACTCGCCCATCTCGGACTTTGGGGGAGCCAGCAAAGCGGGAATGCAGGCCGTCCTCCTGGACCGCTGGGACCGCTTCCCGGGCTTCGAGGGGATCCGGGTGACCGACCTGCGGGAGATACCTCCTCTCCTGGATTGAGGCGAGGTGGAAGATGGGCGAGTACCGCCTTATCACCGAGCTCAAGCCCCGCGGGGATCAGCCCAGGGCCATCGAGGAATTGACCGAAGGGGTACTCAAGGGGGACCGCTTCCAGACCCTTCTCGGGGTAACGGGGTCGGGGAAGACCTTTACCATGGCCCACGTGGTCTGGAACGTGGGTAAACCCACCCTGGTGATAGCTCCCAACAAGACCCTGGCGGCGCAGTTGTGTAACGAGTTCCGGGAATTCTTCCCGGAAAACGCGGTGGAGTACTTCGTCAGTTATTACGACTATTACCAGCCGGAAGCCTACGTACCCCGCTCGGACACCTATATCGAGAAGGATATCTCCATCAACGACGACATCGACCGCCTGCGCCACCGCGCCACCTCCGCCCTGCTCTCGCGGCAGGACGTGATCATCGTGGCCTCCGTCTCCTGCATCTACGGGTTAGGGAGCCCCGAGGAATACCTGCGCCGCGTACTCATCCTGCAGCGGGGCCTGGAGTACGACCTGAGGGAGGTGCTGAGACAACTGGTGGAAATGCACTACGAGCGCAATGATTACGATATCTCCCGGGGGCGGTTCCGCCTCAAGGGGGATACCTTGGAAATTTATCCCAGCTACGAAGAACGGGTTATCCGGGCGGAGTTCTACGGCGACGAGCTGGACCGCCTGACGGTGATCGACCCCCTCACCGGGGAGGTGAGCTCGCGGGAGGATTACGTGGCGGTCTACCCGGCCACTCATTATCTGACCAGCCCGGAGAACATCGAAAGGGCCCTGGCCTCCATACGGGCCGAGATGCGGGACAGGGCCGCGGAACTGGAGGCGCAGGGGAAGCTGCTGGAGGCCCAGAGGCTGCTGCAGCGAACCACCTACGACCTGGAGATGCTGGAGGAGATGGGATACTGCTCCGGGGTGGAGAACTACTCCCGCCACCTGGACGGGAGGAGACCGGGCGAGCCCCCCCACACCCTCCTCGACTTCTTTCCCGACGACTACCTGGTGATCATCGACGAGTCCCATATCACCATCCCCCAACTGCACGGCATGTACGAGGGGGACCGCTCCCGCAAGCAGACCCTGGTGGAATACGGCTTCCGCCTTCCCTCGGCCCTGGATAATCGACCCCTGCGGTTCCAGGAGTTCATCCAGAGGGTCAACCAGGTGATCACCGTCAGCGCCACCCCTGGTTCGTGGGAGCTGGAGATATCCAGCCGGGTGGTGGAGCAGATCATCAGGCCAACCGGGCTGGTGGACCCGGAGCTGTTGGTGCGGCCGGCCCAGGGCCAGATCGACGACCTCATCGAGGAGATACGGCGACGGGTGGATATGGGTGAGAGGACGCTGGTCACCACGCTGACCAAGCGCATGGCCGAGAACCTCACCGATTATCTCCTGGAGATGGGACTGCGGGTGCGTTACCTCCATTCCGAGATCAACACCCTGGACCGGGTGGAGATCATCAGGGACCTCCGGATGGGGGAGTTCGACGTGCTGGTGGGAATAAACCTCCTGCGGGAAGGGCTGGACCTCCCGGAGGTGTCCCTGGTGGCCATCCTCGACGCCGACAAGGAGGGGTTCCTGCGCAATGAGCGCTCCCTCATCCAGACCATCGGGAGGGCCTCGCGCAACGTCAACGGGCAGGTTATCATGTACGCCTCCGGAGTCACCGATTCCATGCGGCGGGCCATCGAGGAGACGGAGCGCAGGCGGAAGCTGCAGATCGAGCACAACCTGGAGCACAATATTAACCCTCAAACGGTGCGCAAGAGGGTTAGCGATATAATGGACATGGTCCTTCTGCCGGACGAGAAGGCCCCCTACAAGGTCAAGCGCCGGGAACGGGACGAGATGGCCGAGGAGGAGATCGAGCAGCTTATCCTGGGACTGGAGGAGGAGATGCGCCTGGCCGCGGAGGATCTTCGTTTCGAGTATGCAGCGCGCCTGCGTGACGAGGTGGCGGACCTGAAAAAGAGGCTGCGGCGCCGGGAGCCGCGAGAGAGTCGTTAAAGCATGGATTGGATCGTAATCAGCGGTGCGCGAGAGCACAACCTCAAGAACATCAACCTCCGCCTTCCCCGCGATCGCCTGATCGTGATGACCGGGTTGAGCGGAAGCGGTAAGTCGTCCCTGGCCTTCGACACCATCTACGCCGAGGGGCAGAGGCGGTACGTCGAATCCCTGTCCGCCTACGCCCGCCAGTTCCTGGGCCAGATGGATAAGCCCGATGTTGACCATATCGAAGGTCTTTCCCCAGCCATATCCATCGACCAGAGGGGCGCCACCCGCAACCCCCGCTCCACGGTAGGCACCATCACCGAGGTCCACGACTACCTGCGCCTCCTCTACGCCCGCATAGGAAAGGTCCATTGTCCCTCCTGCGGCCGGCCCATCGAGCGCCAGACCTCGCAGCAGATAATAGAGAGGGTGGGTGAGCTGGAGCCCGGGACCCGGCTCTCCATCCTGGCCCCCGTCGTGCGGGGGCGCAAGGGAGAATACACCCGCCTGCTGACCGAGGTGAGGCGAAAGGGTTTCTCGCGGGCCCGCGTGGACGGAGAACTGCGGGACCTGGACGAGGAGATCCGGCTGGAGCGTTACCGACGCCATGACATCGAGGTGGTGGTGGACCGCCTGGTGATCAAGGAGGGGGTGCAGCGCAGGCTGGCCGATTCGCTGGAGACCGCCCTGGACCTGGGCGAGGGGATGGTCATCGTCTCGGTGGATAACGACGGGGACCGCTACTTCAGCGAGCATTTCTCCTGCCCGGAATGCGACACCAGTTTTCCCGAACTGGAGCCGCGCATGTTCTCCTTCAACAGCCCCTACGGCGCTTGCCCGGAGTGCAGCGGCCTGGGATTTCACCAGGTCATCGACCCCGAGCTGGTGGTGCCCGATCCCAACCTGAGCCTGGAGGAGGGGGCCATTGCCCCCTGGCCGGGCACGGCCACCTATTCCTACCGCCTGCTGGAGGCCCTAGCCGAGAAGTACGAGTTCGGTATGAAGACGCCTTTCCGGGACCTGCCCCCGGAGATAAGGGATAAGATTCTCTACGGGACGGGTCACGAGAAAATATACGTGAGGTACCGCAACCGCCGCGGCATGGCCCGTTCCTATTTCACCCACTTCGAGGGGGTGGTGAACTGGCTGGAGAGGCGCTACGAGGAGACGGACTCCGAGTACTCGCGTTTAAGGATCTCCCAGTACATGAACGCGCAACCCTGCCAGGCCTGCGGCGGGGCGCGCCTCAAGCCGTCCAGCCTGGCGGTGACCGTGGGGGGCTTGAACATCCACCAACTATCACAGCTCTCCATCAAGGAGTGCCGGGGCTTCCTGCAGCTCCTCCGCCTCAGCCCCACCGAGGAGGCCATAGCCCGTCGCATACTCAAGGAACTGGGCTCGCGTTTGGGGTTCCTGGTGGACGTGGGGCTGGATTACCTCTCACTGGACCGGACCGCCGCCACCCTGGCGGGTGGGGAGGCCCAGCGTATCCGGCTGGCGACCCAGATCGGCTCGGGACTGATGGGGGTACTCTATATCCTGGACGAGCCCTCCATCGGGCTTCACCAGAGGGACAACCGCCGCCTCATCGCCACCCTGGAGGAGTTGAGGGACATGGGAAACACTCTCATCGTGGTGGAGCACGACGAGGCCACCATACGCGCCGCCGACTACATCGTGGACATCGGGCCGGGAGCGGGGGAGCACGGCGGCGAGATCGTCTACAGCGGCCCCCTGGAGGGACTGCTCAAGAGCCGCAAGTCCATTACCGCCCAGTACCTGCGGGGTGACAAGAGCATAGTTATCCCGGATGCCAGGCGCGGGACGTCGGGCAGGTCCCTGGTTATACGGGGGGCGGAGGAGCACAACCTCAAGCGCATAGACGTGGAGATACCCCTGGGGATTCTGGTGTGCATAACCGGGGTCTCGGGCTCGGGGAAGAGCACCCTGGTGCATGACGTCCTTTACCGCAGCCTGGCCCGCCGCCTCTACCGCTCCAAGGTGCCGCCGGGGAAGCATGCCTCCGTAGAGGGCCTGGAATATTTAGACAAAGTCATCAATATCGACCAGAGCCCCATCGGTCGCACGCCCCGCTCCAACCCGGCCACCTATACCGGGGTATTTGACAACGTGCGCGGCCTCTTCGCCGACACCGTGGAATCGAGGGTGCGCGGGTACAAGCCGGGGCGCTTCAGCTTCAACGTCAGGGGCGGGCGGTGCGAGTCCTGCCGCGGCGACGGCACCATCAAGATCGAGATGCATTTCCTCCCGGACGTGTACATCCCCTGCGAGGTGTGCAAGGGAAAGAGGTATAACAGCGAGACCCTGGAGGTCACCTACCGGGGCCGCAACATCAGCGAGGTGCTGGACATGTCCGTGGAGGAGGCGCTGGACTTTTTCCAGGCCATCCCGGTCATAAGGAGGCGCCTGCAAACCCTCTATGACGTGGGGCTGGGCTACATCAAGCTGGGGCAGCCGGCCCCCACCCTCTCCGGGGGAGAGGCCCAGCGGGTGAAGCTGTCCTCGGAGCTGAACAAGAAGGCGACGGGAAAGACCCTCTACCTGCTGGACGAGCCCACCACCGGCCTGCACTTCGACGACATCGACAAGCTCCTCAATATGCTGCAGGGGCTGGTGGGCTCCGGCAACACGGTGATCATCATCGAGCATAACCTCGATGTCATAAAGTGTGCGGACTGGATCATCGATCTCGGGCCGGAGGGAGGCGACGAGGGAGGCTACGTCGTGGCCCGGGGAACGCCGGAGAAATTAGCCGGCTCGCCCCGGTCCTATACCGGCAAATATCTCCGCTCCCTCCTTCGGGTGAGAAACAGCCGGGCGGAGGGAGGGGTGTGAATATGGGAAAACTTGGTAAGAAGATCCGGACCCTGCCCGAATCCCCGGGGGTTTACATGTTCAAGGACGCGGGGGGCAGGATCATCTACGTGGGGAAGGCGGCATCCCTGCGCAAGAGGGCCAGCTCTTATATCAAGCCGCGCGGTGGGGAGAACCCCCGCCTTACCCATTTGCGATCCCGCATCGAAGACGTGGACTTTATCGTGACCGCCAACGAGGTGGAGGCGCTTATCCTGGAGGCCAACCTGATCAAGCGCTATAAACCCGATTACAACGTGGTTTTTCGCGACGACAAGTCCTATCCTTACATGGTGGTCTGCGTGGACGACACCTACCCCAGGGTGATCTTCGCCAGGGGAAAGCGGCGCAAAAGCGCCGTGTACTACGGTCCCTTCGCCCACGCCGGGGCGGTGAGGGAGACCATCGACACCCTGCGCAAGGTCTTTCCATTCCGCGCCTGCCGGGGCCGGGAACCCGGCAAGAACGGCGGGGGACCCTGCCTGGATTACCACATCAAGCTCTGCTCCGGCCCCTGCATAGGGGCGGTCTCTCCCGCGGACTACGGTAAAATCATCGCGGGGGTGCGGGAGTTCATGGAGGGAAGGCACGATAAGATCCTCAGGGAGCTGGAGGCGCTCATGCGGGAAGAGGCCGCGCGGCAGGAGTACGAGCTGGCCGCGCGCACCAGGGACCGCCTGGCGGCCCTCAGCCGCATGCTGGAGCGCCAGCAGGCCCATTCCCTGAAGGAGGGGGACCAGGACTTGTTCGCCGTGCACCGCAGTGAGCTCGACGCCTGCGTTACCGTGTTCTACGTGCGGGGCGGCAAGATACTGGGAAAGCAGGACTTCTTCACCGAGCTCCCCGAGGAGACGGGCGAAGCGGAGATCCTGGCCGCCTTCCTTCCCCAGTTCTATGCCCAGGCAAGCAAGCTCCCCAGGGAGGTACTGCTCTCCCATCACGTCGCCGAACCTGAGAGGGATTTGCTGGAAGGATGGCTTCGCGGCAAGGCGGGCAGAAAGGTAACGGTGGCGGTTCCCGTAAGAGGCAAGAAGAGGAGCCTGGTGGAGAAGGTCCTGGAAAACGCCCGCCACGGGCTCGAGGTTCACCTGGCCAAGCAGGCCAGCGACCTGGGATGGATCTCCCGGGCGGTCAACGGCATACGCGAGGGCCTGGGCCTGGACCAACTGCCCTACCGCATAGAGTGCTACGACATATCCAACCTGGGGGCGGATGATGCGGTGGGCTCCATGGTGGTCTACGAGGGGGGCATCCCGGCCAGGAAGGATTTCCGCCGCTTCCGGATCAAGGGGATTTCTGGCCCAAACGACGTGGCCATGATCGAGGAGGTGCTCAACCGCCGCCTGGCCAAGCTGGCCGCTATGGCCTACACGCCGGGAACGGGTGGAGAAGGGGAGAAGAAGCAGCACTTGAACTCCTTCCATAAGAAACCGGATCTCATGGTAATCGACGGCGGTGAGGCCCAATTGACGGCCGCACTGAGGGCGCTGCACCGCTGGGGATTTCGTGATATCGGTGTAGCCGCCCTGGCCAAGAAGATGGAGGAGATCTACCTCCCGGGGTTGAAGCCCACCGTATACCTGCCGCGCGACTCCGAGGCCCTCCATCTCCTGCAGCGCATCAGGGACGAGGCGCACCGCTACGCCCTCGATTACCACCGCTCCCAGAGGGGGAAGAGGACGCGCCGCTCGGCCCTGGACGATATCCCCGGTATCGGGCCGAAACGCAAGAGGTTCCTGCTGCGCCACTACGGCAGCTTGGCCCGGCTGGCCGGCGCCTCCCTGGAGGAGCTTCAGGGTCTGAGCTTCCTGGATAAGCGCACCGCCGAGAACCTCTACCGGACCTTCTGTTCGCAATCTACCGATAGAAGCTTGTAAAGAACGCCCATATACGCAACATCGAGGCTGTTACTGCAAGTCGATTCTCGGTTAGAACTAGGGTATGATAAATTGGAAAAAGGTGCCTACCAGGAAACATCGCGTGGTTCGGTAATGGGGGGGGACAATGGTTGCGCCTGAATTCTATGCCATGGATGCCCCGCTGGGGGAGATCCGCGTCTACGTCCAAGATCATAGACCCACGGATATAACCCTCTCAAACGAAGGAGCTGGGGGAAACCCGTCGGAGTCGCCACCACCTGAGGCGGTGGTCGAGATCATGCGTGCCTTGAGGGATTATTTCGGTGGAAAGGACATCCCTCCTGATTTCGCAGAAGGCTTGCTCGCTTTTTTTCACCCGACCTCTTTCGAGGAGGTGGTCCTCAAGGAGGTTATCCGTATCCCCCGTGGAGAGACGCGCTCCTACGGCGAGGTCGCGGCCAGGGTTGGGAAACCCGGCGCTGCCAGGGCCGTGGGTGGGGTCATGCGCTCCAACCCCTTTCCCATCATCATCCCCTGCCACCGGGTGGTTAAGAGCGACGGCAGCCTGGGGGGCTACGGAGGTGCGGAGCGCCTCAAGGCCTGGCTCCTTGACTTCGAGGGTGCCCCGATAGAGATAGTCGATGCGAGATGGTAAAACGCCGCCCTCAATATTCTACATCCTTTATTTCATATTCAGGCCTGCCGATTGTATAATTAACCTGGGGAAATAATCGAAAAGCGGGAGGACGAGGCAACTGGAGATCAGCATCATTACCGGGCTCTCCGGTGCGGGTAAATCTATAGCCATCAAAAGCCTGGAGGATCTGGGATATTTTTGCGTGGACAACCTTCCCCCTTCGCTGCTCCTGAAGATGGTGGAGCTGTGCTCCCAGAGCGACATCAAGATCGATCATCTGGCGGCGGTGATCGACGTGCGGGGCGGGGAGTTTTTTGAGGACCTCAACGAGTCCCTGGCCGAACTGGACCGCGGCGACATATCATACCGCATCGTCTTCCTCGAGGCCGACGACGAGACCCTGATCAGGCGCTTCAAGGAGACCAGGCGGTCCCATCCCATCCACGCCCCGGGAGGGATCTCAGAGAGCATCGCCATGGAACGCACGCGGCTGCAAGCTCTGCGGGGACGGGCGGACATAGTCATCGACACCTCCAAGAGCAACGTGCATCAACTCAGAGAGCAGCTCATGAACCAGTACCGCACCGAAGGAATCTCCGTACCCCTAGAGATAAGCCTGGTGTCCTTCGGTTATAAGTACGGCCTTCCCCTGGACGCGGACATGGTGCTAGACCTCCGCTTCCTGCCCAACCCCTTCTGGGTTGACAGCCTGCGCGACCGGGACGGTAAGGACCAGGAGGTCAGGGTTTACGTGCTCAGCCACGAAGAGAGCATCGAGTTCCTTGATAGAATGGTGTCTCTGATACAGTTTTTGAAGAGCAGGTTCGTCAGGGAGGGCAGGAGGTACATAACCCTGGCCCTGGGGTGTACCGGGGGGCGCCACCGTTCCGTGGTCATGGTGGAGGAACTGGCCTCGCGACTCAAGGCCGGGGACTGGTCGGTCAACATACGCCACCGAGACGCCCACCGCAGGTGATAGATGTCCTTCACGGCTGAGGTTAAGGACGAACTGGCCCGGCTGATGCCCCACCGGCGTTGTTGCAGGTTGGCCGAGCTCTCCGCCCTCTTTCACCTGGAGGGCGCCCTGCACCTTCTCGGGCCCCACCGCCTCGCTCTGCATACCGAGAGCGAAAACGCCGCCGTGGCCAGGAAGATGTTCCTGTACACCAAGGAGTTGTTCTCCGTCTCCCCCGAGCTCAGGGTGGAGAAGGCGCCGCGCCTCAGGGGCCATAACTGCTACGGCCTGTACCTGGGCGAGGGCGAAAGGATGACCCAGATCCTGAACGAGTTATGCCTTATAGATAACTCCCTGCGCCCGGTGCTCGGGGTGCCGGCCAGGATAATCCGCCAGCGCTGCTGCGGTATATCCTACTTGAGGGGGGCTTTCCTGGGGGGAGGCTACGTGAGCCGCCCGGATCAGCCCGCCCACCTGGAGATCGCCGTCGAGCACGCCGAGATGGCGGAAGGCTTGCGGGACCTGATGGCCCGGTACTCCCTGGCGCCGCAGATCAACCGGCGCAAACAACTCTACGTGATCTACAGCAAGAGCCGCGGGGAACAGGTGGACTTCCTGGCCCTGCTGGGAGCGTATAACGCGGTCATGCGCCTGGAGAGCGACGCGGTGGTGCGGGAGATCCGGGAGAGGATAAACCGCAGGGTCAACAGCGAAACGGCCAACCTGGAACGTACCGTGGACGCGGCGCAGAGGCAGCTCAAGGACATCCGCCTCATAGAGGACTGCATGGGGTTGGGCCGCCTGCCTGCCTCGCTGCAGGAAATAGCCGAAACCCGCCTGTGCAATCCGGAGGCGAGCCTTAAGGAACTGGGCGGATACCTGGAGCCCACCCTCAGCAAGTCCGCCGTGTACCATCGTTTCCTGCGCATCCACCACATAGCCGCCAGGCTCTAACGACCCGGAATCCATAGTCGATAGGCTATAGAACAGCCTCCTGAAGTGGTGTTTACCGCGCCGGGTTTTCGCTTATAATGACAAAGGGAATAATTGTCCATAGAACCCCTGGTTAGTAGAATGTCAATCGAGCTGAAGGAGGTACTGAAATGGCGGTTAAGGTTGGGATAAATGGTTTTGGCAGAATCGGCCGCCTGTTTCTGCGCGCGACTGCTGACAAAGACGTGGATATCGTCGCCATCAACGACCTGACCGATCCGGCCACTCTGGCGCATCTTCTCAAGTACGACACCACCTTTGGCAGGTATGCCGGCACGGTGGAGGCCAAGGGAGACGCCCTGGTGGTGGACGGCAAAGAGATAAAGGTCCTCTCCCAGCCCGATCCGGCTGAGCTGCCCTGGAAGGATCTGGGCGTCAACGTGGTCATCGAGGCCACGGGCAGGTTCACCGACCGCGACGGCGCCGGCAAGCACCTCGAGGCGGGTGCCGCCAAGGTGATTATCACCGCGCCGGCCACCGACCCGGACCTGACCCTGGTGGTAGGGGTTAACAACGATCGGTACGACCCGGCGAAGCACCATATCGTGAGCAACGCCTCCTGTACCACCAACTGCCTGGCGCCGGTGGCAAAGGTGCTCATGGATAATTTCGGCGTACAGTCCGGCTTCATGACCACCGTGCACGCTTATACCAACGACCAGCGCATCCTGGATTTCCCCCACAAGGACTTAAGGAGGGCGCGGGCGGCGGCGGGGAACATCATCCTCACCTCCACCGGGGCGGCCAAGGCCATCGGGCTGGTCATCCCGGCGCTAAAGGGGAAGATGGACGGCATCGCCATGCGGGTCCCGGTGATGGACGGCAGCGTGGTCGACCTCGTGGCCATACTCTCCAAGGAGGTCGGCGCCGACGACATAAACGCCGCCGTGCGCAAGGCGGCTTCCGAAGCCCCCCTCGAGGGCATCCTGGAATACACCGAGGATCCCATCGTATCCTCCGACGTGATCGGCAACCCCGCCTCCTCCGTCTTCGATGCCAAGACCACCATGACTATGGGAAAGGTGTGCAAGGTGGTCTCCTGGTACGACAACGAGTGGGGTTTCTCCAACCGCCTGGTGGACCTGATCGGTATTCTCCTTCCATAGCGGGGGCGCGATGCGCAAAAAGACGGTTCGGGATATCGACGTTGCCGGAAAAAGGGTGCTGGTGAGGGTCGATTTCAACGTTCCCCTGGACGAAGAGGGCGGGGTCAAGGACGATACCCGTATCCGGGCCGCCCTTCCCACCCTGCGATACCTCCTGGACCGGGGCGCCTCCCTGGTGGTCATGTCCCACCTGGGGCGACCCAAGGGGCAGGTGGTGGAGACCATGCGCCTGAGTTCGGTCGCGCGCAGGCTGGGGGAACTCCTGGGAACCGGGGTCCTCAAGCTGGACCAGGTGGTGGGTGCGGAGGTGGAAAAGGCCTGCGCGGGGCTCAAGCCGGGGGAAGTGGTTCTCCTGGAGAACCTGCGCTTCGAGCCCGGCGAGACCTCCAACGACCCGGAATTCGCCGCGTCACTGGCCCGCCTGGGGGACATCTACGTGGACGATGCCTTCGGGGCGGCGCACCGCGCCCATGCCTCGGTGGTGGGAGTGGCGGAACTCTTACCGGCGGTGGCCGGATTTCTCATGGATAAGGAGCTACGGGCCCTGAACGGGCTGTTGCAGGACCCCGCCAGGCCCTTCATGGCCGTCCTGGGGG
>Ga0315282_10009290_pt1 | contig 15654 bp, 19 predicted proteins | sample YL17G07_20_MG_FD_203693 | JGI IMG/M metagenome (GOLD analysis project Ga0315282, IMG submission 203693) | Sediment microbial communities from Yellowstone Lake, YNP, Wyoming, USA - YL17G07_20 | ecosystem: Environmental > Aquatic > Freshwater > Lake > Sediment | place: USA: Wyoming | collected...
GAGAAGGTTGCCCTTGAGACTGTTGCTGGGGCTTCTATGGCCGGAGTGAGAAGCTTCACAAGTATGAAGAGCGTCGGCTTAAACGTCGCAAGCGATACATTCTATACGCTCGGCTATACAGGCCTCAACGCGGGCTGCGTTCTTGTTGTAGCAGATGACCCTCACGCTCATAGCAGCCAGAGTGAGCAGGATGGTCGATTCTTTGCGCCTACGGGTCATATCCCTATGCTTGAGCCTGCAACCCCTCAAGAGGCGTACGAGATGACGAAGTACGCTTTCGAGCTCTCAGAGCGGTATAAGGTCCTCGTTTTGGTGAGAACCACGACTCGTGTGAACCATCAGTATGCTCCTGTCCAGATAGGTGAAGTGAGCAGGAAGCCCTTTGAGAGAAAGAGCTGGAAGGATGTGAAGGCGAAGTACTTTACCCTCAGCGATACGGCTCGCCGATTAAAGGGGGAGGCGATTGAGAAGCTGAAGAAGATCCAGGATGAGTTCGAGGCAAGCCCCTTCAACAAGATTATTGAGGGGGATGATCGCTTCGGCATTATCTCGAACGGCGTCAGTTACCTTCACACGCTGGACGCGGTTGCGAATCTGGGCGTTAAGCCTCATATACTGAAGATTGGAACCACCCACCCGCTCCCACGGAAGCCTATCACGAGTTTTCTTGCGATGATAGATAAAGTGCTAGTCGTCGAGGAACTGGACCCCTATCTGGAGGATCAAATAAAGGCGTTAGCTAAGGACGTTAACTCCAGTGTTATGGTTTTAGGGAAGGAGTCAGGCAACCTTAGTTATGTTGGGGAGTATAATGTCGCGATAGTTGAGAATGCCATCGCGTCAATATACGGGTTAACACCTTCGAGGCAATATGATCGGTTCCTGAGCAGGGCAGATGAGCTGAGAAAAATCATTCCAAAACGATTACCAGTCTTCTGCCCTGGATGTCCACACCGTGCAACACTTTGGGCGCTTCAGCAGGCATTAAAGGGAACTGACTTCGTCCTAAACAACGACATAGGATGCTACTCCATGTTACAGTTGGAGCCTTACAGCCTCACCGATATGATGCTATGTATGGGTGCTGGTCAGGGGATTAGCAGCGGTATGCAGCATGTCCTCAAGGACAAGGTGGTTAGCCTCATCGGGGACTCTACGTTTTTCCACGCTGGCATGCCAGGCCTCGTGAATGCGGTTCATAACGGTCACGACTATACAGTCGTCATCCTCGATAACACTGTTACAGCGATGACTGGGCAGCAGCCAAACATGGGTTCCGACTTTGGTCCAAACAAGGTTCAGAAGGTTGACATCGAGGCCGTAGTACGCGCAATCGGTGTCTCCGATCTCACAGTTATCAATGCCTATGATCCTAAGCCAAACACTGAGACATTTAAGCAGACCATCGCTAAGACAGGTGTAAAGGTTATCATCAGTAGAGGACCATGCGCCCTCTACAACGATAGGAAGAAGCGGGCAGCCAGGATACCTATCATACCCAACCAGGTGGATGCAGCTGTATGTCGAAGCATCTATGCCTGTGTCAACGACTTTTACTGCCCTGCAATTGAGCTGAATACCTCCACAAGGCAGATCGATATCCAGCAAGACCTCTGCAATGGCTGCATGACCTGTGCTAAGATATGTCCTATAGGGTCAATCAAAACAACTGGAGGTATCCAGAAGTGAACTATAATATACTGCTTGTAGGGGTTGGAGGACAGGGGCTCATGCTTCTCAGTCAAGTCATCGGAGACGCTTGTACAATGAAAGGCGTGAATGTTCATGTGGGCGCTCAGCACGGGTTAGCTCAACGTAGTGGCAGCATCAGCGCACATGTACGCATCGGAGACTCGTATTCCCCCCTCATACCATACGGCACCGCCGACCTAATCATAGCAATGGAGGGGATGGAGGCAGTCAGATATATCGAGTTCCTCCGAGATGACGGATATATAATAATGAACAGCCGATTAATGCATCCGCCCTTAGAGACCTCGCCGATCGTAAAAAATCGGAAGGAGAAGCAGATGTATGTAACCTATGAACAGATACTCGAGCAACTTGAGAAGGTCACAAAGAACATCATAGGCCTCGATGCAAACAAGTTGGCTACCGAGGCCGGGAATCCGCGAACCGAGAACACCGTGTTGCTTGGCGTCGCGAGCCGCATCCTAGGTTTCCCCATCGAAGTTGAAGCCTTAAGGAACTCGGTGAAGAGAAACGTTCCACCAGCTGCCCTAGAGGCGAATCTCAAAGCCTTCGATATCGGAGCTAGCTCATTAAAGTAAGGCAATCCAGCTATATACTTCATATTAACTTTTGCTGGTCGCTAAGCCTAAATCAATGGAGGGCTAACCATCCACAGTGTATGAGTTGAGTCTCGAAAAAGTTGATCTTCTGGATCTTTACAGGGTCATGATTAGAATAAGGACTTTTGAGTCCACTGTAAGAAAGCTGACGAGAGAGGGAAAACTCCCCGCACGTTTCGGAATGTATACGGGGCAGGAAGCTGTGGCAGCCGGCGTCTCCGCTCATCTCAGACCAACCGATCAGATGGGAAGTACGCATCGCCCAGTAGGGCACCTCATCGCAAAAGGATGCGACCTGAATAAGCTATTGGCGGAGCTCTGCGCGAAAAAAGATGGATTCAACAAAGGTAAGGCGGGTTCATACCATCTTTTTGATCCCAGCGTTGGAGCGCTCGGAGCAAACGGCATCGTTGGCGCCAGCGTTCCCATGTGTACCGGCTACGCGCTTGCTAACCAGCTTCGAAACAACAAGGCTGTAGCTGTAAGCTACTTCGGTGAAGGTGCATGTAACCAGGGTGGAGTTCAGGAGTCTCTGAATTTAGCTTCATGCTGGAACTTACCTATAGTATTCGTCTGCGAGAACAGCAGCCCTGAGGTACAGAAGATGCTTGGCCACGAGATCGACTATCCACAACTAACCATCAATGATGTCTCAATTAGGGCAGAAGCATATAGCATGCCTGGTTCAAGCCATGAGGGATGGGACGTAGAAGAAGTCTACATGGCTGCAGGTAGGGCTATAAAGCTCGCTCGATCTGGCAAGGGGCCTACACTCCTCGAGTTCAAGGTCCACCAGCTTGAAGGTAACCTTGATGGCAGACTTGAGGCAAATGAGAAGGAGCAAAAATGGTGTCCCATTGAGCATTTTAGAATCAAATACATGGATAACGGTGTCCTCACAGAGGAGATTGATGAAAAGATACGGGCTGAGGAGATGGCAAACGTGGAGAAGGCGGTTGAATATTCAATTGCAAGCCTCGAACCCGAGCCATCTGAGGCTTACACGGATGTATTCGCGGAGGGATCATAGATGCCGGAACGTGTAATTACTTTCGGGCAGGCAATCAACGAGGCTCAGGCACTGGAGATGAGGCGGGACCACTCGGTCATACTACTTGGTGAGAACGTGAGCAGTCAGTACCGGGAAGCTACTAAGGGGCTGAAGGAGGAGTTTGGTCGAGAGAGGGTCCGCGACGCCCCGATAACTGAGACCGCTTTCATCGGAGCCGGTGTGGGTGCAGCTATCGTCGGTTTACGGCCAATAGTGGAGCTGATGCTTGTTGACTTCGGCTTGGTCGCTATGGATCAGATCCTTAACCAGATGGCTAAGAGTACATACATGAGTGGAGGTGCTGTAAAGGTTCCGTTGACTCTGAGATGCGTAACGGGGGCTGGAACCGCTTCGGGTGCAACTCACAGCGAATCCCTTCATGGCATCTTCGCACACATGCCAGGAATCAAGGTAGTTATCCCGAGTACCCCATACGACGCAAAAGGACTACTCGCTAGCTGTATTCAGAGTGAAAGTCCAAGCATATACATGGAACACCGACTCCTAATGGGGGTCAAGGGTAATGTCCCGTTAGGGGGATACACTGTGCCACTAGGGGTTGCAAATGTCCCGCGTGAAGGAGAAGACGCAACCGTTGTAGCCTGCGGACTCATGGTTCATGAGGCTTTGAAAGCGGCGGAGCAGCTTGAAGGAAAAATCGATGTAGAGGTCATCGACCCTAGAACACTAGTGCCCTTTGACGAGGAGACCATACTTAAATCTGTGAAAAAGACCGGAAAGCTTGTAGTCGTTGATGAGGACTATAGGTTCTGTGGTTGGAGTGGCGAAGTGGTCGCTCTTGCAGCTGAGAAGGGGTTCAAAGATCTAAAGGCTCCCATCCAACGTGTCGCTACACCAAATATTCCATTTCCCTTCAATCCAAAGCTTGAACGACAGTTGCTACCTGATGCATCAAAGATTGCTGCTGCGGTTAAGAAAATAGTTTAAAACACTCTCTCGTTTCTAAACCCTTAATAGATTCGCCTCTGCCTTTTTCCAAAGGATGCTAGTTTGGTAAAATGCGACAAGTGTGGCATTGAGGTATATATGCCATTCAAATGCAACTACTGCGGAGGGTACTTCTGCGAGCAACATAGGCTCCCCGAGTTTCACGATTGCCCTGGAACCTACAATGCTTCAAAAATTGGTAACACCCAATTTGGCAGCTACACCCAATCCAGTGGATACGGATCCAACTATTCGACTAGTAAAGTAACCAGACCTTTTTGGTTCAGTAACAGGGAGATCCGAGACCTCGCTGTCGGCTTAGCTGTAATCCTTATGGTTCCACTCTTCAATGTCTGGAATTACTTCCTACAAGAACCATTATTCATAGGCTTATACCTGGTCATCTTGACTCTTGCCTTCATGTTGCATGAGATTGCCCATAAATTTATGGCGCAACGCATGGGTCTCTGGGCTGAATTCCGGATAAGTTTGATGGGGATTGTACTTACCGTATTCAGCTTTCTACTACTACAAACACATGTTCTCCCGATCATGTTCATTGCACCCGGAGCTGTTATGATTGCAGGGATGATCAATTCTAACGAATGGGGGAAAATCGGTCTCGCAGGGCCTGTAACAAATATAGTGCAAGCGTTGATCTATCTCATCCTTCTTTTATTAGCTCCCAACGATGTTATCGGTGAGCTCGCTTACATAGGTGTAGCAGCAAACTCCGGTCTAGCTATATTTAACCTGATTCCATTCGGAGTTTTCGATGGTGAAAAGATTTTCAAATGGAACTGGAAAGCGTGGCTGGGAGCAGTGATAGTCGCAGGTTCTCTGTTTATATACGCGACGCTCTAGCATCCAACTTAATAATCCGAGAAGCACTGCTTGAAGTCATGATAATCCTTCCTGGTCCATCATCCATCGAACTTGGTAGAAGGATTGCCTCGGAGCTTGGTGTTCAAGCTCACCCTGTTGAGAACCGCGTTTTCCCGGATGGAGAGAACTACATTCGAGTCAACGGTGATTTGAGAGGGGAAGATGTCGCAATAATCCAGACGACAGCCGTAAACCCTGACTCGAAGCTGATGCAGCTCCTGCTGACAGCAAGCACTGCAAGAGACCTGGGGGCGGAGAGAATAATTGCTGTTGTACCATACCTTGCGTACAGTCGCCAGGACAAACGGTTCCTAGATGGGGAGGCACTGAGCCTCGATGTTGTCTTCAAATTACTTGAAGGTTCAGGTGTTAACGAATTAATTGTAGTAGATGTTCATAATGATGAATCGATCCATGTGATCGAGGAAAAACATAGCATCAATGTACATAACCTATCAGCATTTCCTCTCCTCGCAAAGCACCTTGATGAACAGGGATATGCGGGTGCCTGGAGTTTTAGCCCTGATAAAGGTGCAATACATCACGCTGAGGTGGCTGCAAAAGTACTTGGAGGCCCCACCGGCTTTTTTGAAAAGACCCGAGACCGGCAGACGGGTGAGATCACAATGTCTACAAAAACAATCGATGTCGAAGGGAAAAAGGCCATAGTTTTTGACGATATTATCAGCAGCGGGGGAACAATGGCGATGGCGGTTTCGACACTCAAGTCACATGGAGCAGATAAAGTAGTAGCCGCATGCAGCCACGCCTTATTTATAGGTGGAGCTGAGGAAAAGATACGTAAAGCTGGTGCGGACCTAATGGTTGCCAGTGACACTGTTGAAACACCTTACAGCAAAGTGACGGTTGCGGGGATAATAGCTGAGAAACTACAGTGGCTGGATTAGCCACACTGTTTATACAGTATACCCGTACCCCTAAAGTAGACAGTTATGATTAGCTCAAAGATCACAATTAAGGTTCAATCGGTGAAAGCGGTTAAGGACTTCGAGGGAAGGGAGTGCTTCCAAATAGATTTCGTTGAGATGAGGCAGCGTCCACCAGTTATGATGGTGAATAATCCCGATGTCCCGGATGAGATTGGTCAGATGGTTGTTCAAGTCACTAAGAGTTTTCAGAATATGATGCCAGGTATGGGGAGTAGAGACTATGAGCAGAACAAGCTCACACTAATTGTATCAGGAGATGAACTTGAGAGTTTTAAACTCAAGCCATACCCGAATCAGTTATATGAGCTTACGATTACTGACGGTTCCCTACAGTTTAAAGAAATTTAATCCAACTCTTATTTTTATAATAACCAATTTCATCTATTCATCATCTTTTCCCAGGTAAACATCAAATGAATAATCAAGCGAAAACCCTGTAGACGATGAATATGCATCCTGATAAACTTAAAAGTAAACGAGGCTTTTGTCAATATTTAGAAGATAAGGCAGCTGTGAGTTCTTACTGGAGGTTACACGAGATCAAGGAATCAACTTTTGGGAGTAAAGAAAGAGTACAGGCTACGCCGTTAAGAAAAGTTGGAGAAATATATTACCAAATAATAATATCGTGTACAATTATTGGATAATAATTTAATTCAAGCAGATAAGAACTGTTTGAATGAAAATCACTATAGCCGAGATTGCAGCAGGAATAGTTGCACTTGTTCTAGTAGTTGATGTCTTCACAAGAGACCAAAATGGGAACATTAGGAACCCTCTGCTTACTTCGAATCCAATCATGGCTGTTGGCTTAGTAATTTTAACTTACCTCGCAATACGATTCATTGCTATGAGAGGAAAATAATGGAATTTCCCGCGTGCTAAACATTAAACTATACCATTTAAATTACGCTTCACAGGATGACAATTAGGAGATCCTTTGTCCATAGCCGACGTTCATTGGGAGGACTGGGAGCAGAAGGTCACTAAATCCGAAAAACCAGTCATCGTAGAGTTCTGGCATCAAAACTGCCAAACATGTAAAAAAATCGAATCCAGCGTTAAAGAACTGCCTAGGAATCTTGGAGAAAACGTGCAGTTGCTGCGCCTTAATGTTCTTGAAAGCCGAGAGAACCGTATCCTAGCGATTAAGATGGGTGTGATGGGCACACCAACCTTTAAGATCTACTGCAATGATTCTGAGGTCGGAGAACTTATTGGCGAGGAGACTCTTGAAAACCTCCCAAAGAAGCTTCAAGATATAGTCGCGAAATGCACTCAATAGGCGAATACGTATGCAGTCTTATGATATGATAATCCTAGGTGCCGGGCCCTCTGGACTCTCCGCTGCACTATATTCCGCCCGTGCGAAGCTTAAGACACTAGTAGTATCCGGCCCCTTACCAGGCGGACAGATAACTAAGACGAATGAAGTTGACAATTACCCAGGGTTCCCAGAAGGAATATCAGGCACAGACCTTGGTGATAAATTCAGGGATCAGTCTCAACGTTATGGGGCGGAGATAATTGATGGCAAGGCCACTCAAGTAAATTTCTTGACTCAGCCTTACACGGTAAACGTTGGCGAAGAACAGTACAACACAAGATCAGTAATTATAGCCACAGGTATGAACCCAAAGAAGTTGGAAGTCCTAGGTGAAGACCGTTTTTATGGTCACGGTGTCTTCACATGCTCAACTTGCGACTCCCTATTCTATGAGGATCTAAGAGTAGCGGTTATTGGGGGTGGAGATTCTGCTCTCCAGGAAGCACTTGATCTGGCAAAATACGCTTCAAATGTCATCATAGTAAATCGAAAAGAGACCCTTAAGGCAGGTAGATACCTCACCGATAAAGCGAGGAACAATAAAAAGATCAGCTTTCAACTATCCTCCATCGTTGAGGAAATATCAGGTGATAAGAGTGTATCCTCGATACGCATACGCCACCTAGATACGAACATAACAGAGATTCTGGACGTTGCAGGGGTTTTAATCGCTATAGGTTGGGAACCCAACACGGGTATATTTATTGGGCAACTTGAGCTTGACAACTACGGCTATATTATTGCTGAGGGGACACATACTAGTAAGCCGGGTATATTTATTGCAGGAGACCTTATCGATAAAGTATACCGCCAAGTCGTAACAAGCTGCGCAAGTGGCTGTATAGCTGCTATAGAGGCGGAGAGGTATCTAACAGCTTAGTCTATAATGCTTCGGGTCGTGTATGGCGTATGAAGGTGATCTTTCTTGGTACGAGTGGAAGTATGCCCACTGATTCTCGAGGTTCAAGTGCAATCGCGATCAAGCAGGGTCGGGAAGTGGTTCTGCTTGACTGTGGTGAGGGAACCCAGCGACAGATGGTTAGGGCTCACTTAAGCTTCCATAAAGTGTCACACATACTCATTACGCACCTTCATGGTGACCATATCCTCGGCCTTCCTGGTCTACTTCAGACAATGACTCTTCTTCAGCGTGAGGAGCCTCTAGATATTTTTGGGCCGAAGGGAACCTTCAGTTACATCCAGACTGTCTCAGATGCTCTTGGTGGCCCCGGCTTTGTGGTGTCGATACACGAGATTGAGTCCCCAGGTACGATATATGAAGGGAGTGATTACGCCATCGAGGCGATCCATGCTCAACATAGAGTTGAATGCTGGTCTTTCCTAATCTCCGAGCATCCTCGGCCAGGCAGATTCCACCCTGAAAAGGCGAAGGAACTCTGTGTGCCAGAAGGAAGGTTATGGAAACGTCTACAGGATGGTTTTGATGTAGAAGTTGATGGGAAAATTATCCATTCTTCTGATGTGGTTGATACTTCCAGGGCGGGGCGCCGAGTCGTATATAGCGGTGATACTACGCCGACAGAACAACTTGTAGCAGTCTCAAAAGGTGTCGATCTCCTGATTCATGAGGCAACCTTTACCGAGGAACTTTTACAGCGTGCCGCTGAGGATGGTCACTCAACAGCCCGGCAGGCAGCTGAACAGGCAAAGAATGCAGGAGTCATAAAACTAATTTTGACTCATCTAAGCAGCCGATATTTTGATCCTGAACAAATCCTGGTTGAGGCTAAGGCGATCTTTCCAAATGTATTGGTTGCAGAGGATCTACTCGTATATGAAATACCTCCACATCACTGACCACGGAATCCTTTTAACTAATCGTTACCCTGAAAATCACAGTTGGGTGACTCTTTTGATAAAGTTAAAACAGGATGTTTACTGGGTTGGCGCTGTTGACTGGACGATAAGAAGCTTCCATAGCTATGTAACCCACCGTGGTTCAAGCTATAACAGCTACCTGATAACAGACGAGAACCCATGCCTAATTGACTTCGTGAAATCACCGTTTGCAGAGGAACAGATTACACACATCGAGGAGATCATCGACCCTAAGAGGATCGACTACATCGTCGCAAACCATGCCGAGCCAGATCATAGCGGTAGCATACGCAAGGTCATAGATGCCTTGCCCAACGCCAAGATAATAGCTACGACTCGCTGTATTCAAACCCTAAAAAAATACTATGGAGATGACCTTAGCATTACGTCAATCGAGGAGGTTCCCACACTAAAACTTGGAAGAAGGAGTCTCACCTTTGTACCTGTTCCGATGGCTCACTGGCCAGACAGCATGGTTAGCTACATGCCTGAGGAGAAGCTACTGTTCAGCAATGATGCTTTTGGACAGCATCTAGCGTCTAGTTTTAGGTTCGATGATGAGGTTGATCAGGTAGTGCTCATGCAGGAAGCATCTACATACTATGCAAACATCCTTATGCCCCTTTGGAGAAGCGTCAAAAATGCCTTAAAATCACTTGAAGGCGTTTCCGTGGAGATGATCGCACCCAGCCACGGAGTTATCTGGCGTAAGAACCCTGAGCTAATCCTGAATAGCTACTCTAAATGGGTTTCAGGTGAAACACAAAAAAAAGCTGTCATTGTGTATGACACCATGTGGGGAAGCACTGAGAAGGTTGCGAGGGCGATAATGGAGGGACTCACGGCTGAGGGGGTTGAAGTTATAGTGCATAGCCTCTCAAGCAGTCATAACAGCGAGGTAATCGCAGATGTTCTCGAAACAAGAGCCGTCATAGTGGGTGGACCGACATTAAACAATCACCTATTCCCAACAGTGGCAAGTTTCCTTGCATATATGCGTGGATTGAAACCATTGAACAAGATTGGAGCCGCCTTTGGCAGCTATGGCTGGGGAGGAGGAGCAAAGAAAGCAACTGAACTAGAGATGGTGGCTGCAGGAATACAAATTGTAGAAAGTGGTCTAGACTTCCAATATAAACCAACAGTAGAAGAACTATTGAAGGCATATAACTTTGGGAAGGAGATGGGTGCTAAAATTAAAGCGTGATTTTTTTAGAGAAGGAATCTGTGCATGAAAAAACCCATCTGCATCCATGTTAGCAATGATGTCAGTATAGCTCCAGCTGTGAGCTGCATCTTTGTATGAGCTTTCAACTCGAGCCTTGCCCAAATAACTGGGATTAGTGTAAGGAATAGTGGCATCATCGTGGATCCTATGACATATACGAGTGCCGTCACGGGACCTGTTATTCCAGAGGTGTGAATACTAATTTTCCATTTAAAAGTGATGATAGTCAGAACAATGCCATTAACAACATAGCAAGCCATGAGAGCTGTAATAGCAGGTGGAGCATCTACAAGGTATAGGGCTATTGTTCCAGCTAGATAGAATAAATCTGTCCATAAAAATGGGATAAACCGAGAATCCTTCTCCTGGGCATAAAAATCCTCGATGAGGTCTAATTTTAAAAGGACTCCAACCATGACGAGGGGAAGTAAACATCCAAAGAATGTAGTTATCCCCATTACTGTCAGACTATTAGGAGCTCTAAGGTAAATTATCAACAATGTAAACGCTATCAATGTGATTAATGGCGCATTCAGGGCAGCAGATACGCGTGATGCAAGCTTCTTCCTATCCAAAACCTGTTCCCCAGTACGGCGCTACTTTAGAAACACAGGCTCTACCTTTTAATATTTGCTTTTTGTAAGTGGTCACAACAACACACTAGTGTCTTATCTCCACTCTTACCCGTCATAAGGTCGCAATCTTCACCTTTAGGTAAACCACAGTATGGGCATTTAACTACCTTCTCATTCATTTCATGTTTTCCTCCTTTTTCTTTCGGTAATCTTTTATTGCCTCATGGAGAGCGTCTGCAGCCAGGTTACTGCAGTGCATCTTAACAGGTGGAAGCCCATCTAGAGCGTCAGCAACACTCTGTCTAGTGATCTTGTCTGCCTCATCAAGTGTCTTTCCTTTCGCGAGCTCAGTAGTCATGCTACTTGTTGCAATAGCTGCGCCACACCCATAGGTCTTGAATTTGATGTCATCAATTTTATCATCTTTGACCTTGATATACATGGTCATCATATCGCCACATACAGGGTTTCCGACACTTCCAACCCCGTCAGCGTCCTTAATCTCACCAACATTTTGCGGATTTTTGAAGTGCTTTAATACCTTTTCACTGTACATCTATTTTAGCTCCTTTGGAGTTACCGGTGACATAGCTCGTAACCGTTTCACTATTTCCGGAAGCTTATCCATGATATAATCGATTTGCTCCTTATTATTGCCTTTCCCGAGTGTAAATACTAGGCTTCCATGGGCATCTTCAGGTTGGAGTCCGAGTGCTAGAAGACAGTGGCTCGGCTCTAAGGTCTTTGCAGCACAAGCAGAGCCTGTGGATACTTGTACATCCTCGTTGTCTAGGCTTAATATTAGTGACTCTCCCTCAATATAGCTGAAACGCACGTTTGCATTATTGGGTAACCGTTTTGTTGGGTGACCATTCAGGTAAGATTCGGGGATTGTGGATGTTATGCTTTTAATAAGATAATCTCGAAGTTGCGTCAACCTATTTGATTCCGGCTCCATCTCTGCTTTAGCTATTTCCGCAGCCTTTCCGAATCCAACTATCCCAGGTGTATTTTCTGTGCCACTTCGAAGTCCCTGTTCTTGACCTCCCCCAATTATCACGGGGCGGATGCGAATATTTTTCTTAACGTAAAGAGCACCAACGCCTTTTGGACCGTATATATCATTACTGCTCATAGTCATCATGTCGATGCCAAGCTCCTCAACATTTAATGGAATTCTACCAAGAGCGGCTGTTGCGTCTGTGTGAAATAAGGCACCTTTCCTATGAGCTATGGCAGCTGCTTCTTTGATGGGTTCTATTGTTCCCATCTCCCCGTTTCCCGCCATTACGCTTACGATTAATGTCTTCTCATTTACTAGTTCCTCGAGTTTATCGAGCTCTATTAAACCTAAGCTGTCTACTGGACATTGTTCATACTCGAATCCTTGGCGTGTAAGGTCTTTGGAGATGTTAATTGTACTGATGTGCTCTACCGCACTAGTAATTATCCTGTTTCCTTTCTGCTTAAAGCGCAGTGCACCACCTATGATGGCTAGGTTTGTCGCTTCAGTCGCTGAGGCGGTGAAGAAGACCTCTTTAGTCTCGGATCCGATAAGTGAAGCGATCTGAGATCTTGCGTGATTGATTGCTCTAAGCGCTGTAAATCCCTCAGAATGAAAACTAGATGGGTTTCCAACATGTTCAGTCCAATAAGGCTGCATAGCTTCGAGGACGAGAGGGTCAACTGGGCACCCAGAGCCGTAGTCCATATACACCTTCAAATATACCGCCTATTTCTGATAGAGATCTTAGCAGAATTAAAACATTAATAGTTGAAATATGGATCTTATTTTTTACGAATAACTATTATAATCTCATCATTTTCCTTCTTTATATCTACAACCTCATCGTCAAGCCGCTCCGCTAATCTTCGGAGATCCTCATAAGCTGCAGGATCATCTGCATGGATCTCCAATGTCTGACCTGATTCAAGCTCATCGAGAGCCATCCGAGTTCTGAAAACGGGCTCTGGACAGAATAATCCCGTACAGTCAAGTATTTTATCAGGCATCAATCTCACTCCTTACCCTTGGTGGCTGTGTCATTGGTATTACCTCGTCTCTCATGTACTGAAGATATTGCGCTTGGTCAACACTATTAAATATAGTAACTGAACCATCTCGTACCATACCAACCGTGTGACCAAACTTTTTGCTTCTCGTTAGTATGTACCAGGGGTCACCGATCTTAGTATACTCCTTAAAGAGCTTGGTGTCAACTACATCGGGACCATAGAGGCTCAGCTTGTTAATATTGGGAATATCCATATTCTCAAAGAAGATCACTTTAGTTGACTCGGGGTTCTCGAGATGGAACTTTTTCAAGGTTTCCGGAAGAATACGTGCTTCAACTATTACACCCATTTCTCCGAAGATGATCTCCGAGAGCCTATTAGCAATATTATTTGCTAATGCCTTTTTATCAACAACAGTAAGATATAGTCTGTTCTGGTATTCGTTAATACTGAACAAAACTTCTTTGGTTATAGGAGCTGGCAAGACTTTGCCACGGTGATAGTTATAGACGATGTGATCATAGCTGTATAGTCCAGTGAGCACGTTTTCAACCAGACTTATATTTGCTACTTCTGTGAGAAGTACAAGTTTGAAATCGCCTTCAACATACTCCTCCTCGACCTTATAACCAGTTAACGAAGAAGCAACATCATGTAACTGCTTGTATTCAGTCGAGACAAAGACTTTACCAGCGGTTGGCATTACTCACACCTTAAGGAGAGGTTGAGATTAGGCACAATTTAAGGCTATACTGAGTTTCGTTAGGATCAAACTATTACCGCTCTTTTTATTTGAAAACCTCATCGAAGACTCTGATGTGGTTTCCGCCCAAGATTTTCTTGATATCTACCTCAGAGTAACCTCGGCGAACCATCTCTCTTGTGATGTTAATATGCTTCGATGAGTCTTCAAGTCCCGGACAGCCACCTCCACCATCAAAATCGCTTCCTAAACCAACATAGTCTGGACCTACAAGCTTCACTATGTGATCTATATGGTCAACCATTTTCTCGAGGTTTGCTCCTTCTTTGGCGATGAATCCTGGGAGGTAGTTCATGCCCATAACACCATGATGATCAGCAAGTGCCTTAATCATGTCATCTGTTAGGTTTCGACCAGTATCGCATAAGCTTCGGCAGTTGCTATGACTCGCAATGAAAGGGTCTTTCTTAATGTCGGCAATATCCCAGAAGCACTCGTCGGTTATGTGACTGGTATCCAGTACTATGCCAAGCTTCTCCATCTCCTCCACAGCTTTTACACCAAGCTCTGTGAGTTTACCCCCCGTCCGTTTAGCGGAGAGACCATCAGCGAAGGGTGTTCGCCAATTCCAAGTGAAGCTAATCATTCTCACACCAAGTCTGTGCATGATCCTCATTACACCTAAGTCTCCCATTAGTGGTTCAGCGCCTTCGATACTTAGCATCCCGCAGACTTTACCCGCTTTCTTAGCTGCGAGTATCTCATTCACCGTTGTGACAGATACAAACTTGGCAGAATTTGCTACCGCCTCTCGGTAGAATACATCTGTCATTCTCAGAGATTTGAGTAAGGCATCAGGCTGTCCCTCACTTACTCCGGTATACATTGCAAAAACCTGACATGTTAGGCCTCCCTCAACCATTTTCGGGATTTCTACCTGTCCCTTTTCGCTAAGTTCGCCGAGTCGCCGTTGCTTTGCTCCCCTGGGCTGGGGTAGGAAGCTTCCAAGTGTGTCACAGTGAGTGTCGATGACGATTGCCTCGCTGTGGATACGTTTTGCTTCTTCTTCTTGAGTGCTAGTTAATTGAACCATTGATATCCTGTTAAACTGCGCTTCACTATGGAAAAGGTTTAAGAATTTTACCATTATCTGAGGAAACTGATCATTAAGGTTTAAGAGGGTGCTTCTACCTTCACTTTCAGCTACCCTCGAAAACATGCGGGGTAGGTTTAATAACTGTGAACTAATAGACTCAGGAGTTTAAAGAAGGCAAACCGCAGATGCTCATCAGAGAAGTAATTATTAAGAACTTCATGTCTTTCGAATACGCTCGGATTCCACTTCGAGAGGGTGTGAACGTAGTCTGCGGACCTAACGGCGCTGGAAAGTCGAGCTTTCTTCTCGCAATCTGTGTAGCTCTAGGCGACACATACACTGAGAGAAGTAAAAAACTATCAGATCTCATTAGGTGGGATCAGGAACAAGCAGAGGTTAGTCTAATTCTCGATAATAGCGTCCGAAACGATGGACGACGCCCCATTCCAGCGTTCAATATGGATGAAGTTCGTCTTGCTCGTAATATAAGAAAAGATGGCAAATACAGCTTTGAATTAAATCAGAAAACTATCACGAAAGCTGAGGTTGTTGAGATACTTGGTGGCTTTGGCTTTGATCCAGATAATATGCTAATAATTATGCATCAGAATATGCCTGGGAGATTCGCGAATCTTAGCCCCCAAGAGCGCCTTATCATGCTCGAGGAGGCAGTAGGCTTTAACACATTCCGCCGAGATGTTGTTGAAGCTAAGAACAAACTCAG
>Ga0315282_10009291_pt1 | contig 15653 bp, 18 predicted proteins | sample YL17G07_20_MG_FD_203693 | JGI IMG/M metagenome (GOLD analysis project Ga0315282, IMG submission 203693) | Sediment microbial communities from Yellowstone Lake, YNP, Wyoming, USA - YL17G07_20 | ecosystem: Environmental > Aquatic > Freshwater > Lake > Sediment | place: USA: Wyoming | collected...
TACTACCTCCTTCACCGCTGCAGAAAAAGGTACGTTTAAGCCCAGCTCAGTGCCTGTAGGAGGCAGTTGTCGCCAGAAGAGCTCAGGAACCACTCCCGCTGAGATGTGGAAGGCATTTACCCCCTCCTTAACCAGTATGGGGGCTATATATTGTGTCTCGCTAAGGTTTCGCCCACCAGGTATCAATTCGTCACCGGAGATTCGCAGGATTATAGGAAAGTCATGGCCTGCCTTGGCTCGAATACTTTTGATAATCTCCACAATGAACTTAAGCCGCCCATCAACTGAGCCACCATAGGCATCTGTTCTTTTATTGCGTAAGGGTGACAGGAAGGATCCTGCTAGTCCATATGCATGAGCAGCGTGCAATTCAATCGCATCGCAGCCAGCCTCCCTAGCTCGCCTGGCTGCCTCGCCATATTTGGTCATTATATGCCCGATCTCTCCCGTGGTGAGTTCGTGGCACACCTGCTTGGTAGTCTTGCATATAACTGGAGAGGGTCCAACTGGTTGAACTCCTTTAAGAAAGGAGAGCGACTCTGGGCCAGGATGGCAAATTTGCGGTGCTACCTTAGCACCGTGGGCATGTATCGCCCCAACAAATTTTCTGAAGCTCGGGATAAACTTGTCATCCCAAAGCCCCGGTGTCGCCCAGTGGTATGGGAACAACTCATCGATTCCGGTAAATTCTGAGATAATCAACCCCACGCCACCCCTGGCTCGAGCCTCGTAGTAATCTATCTGTTTTGGCGAAAAAGTGCCGTCCTCAGCTACCCACCTCGTCACCATTGGGGACATAACAATGCGGTTCTTTACTTTCATTGTCCCGATATTAATGGGACTGAACAACTTCTTTAGCGATCTCATTTGCACTTCCCTTTCCATTTTTTCTTGCATTTTCAGCTGGTTCATCCCGAAGAACTCGTACGTGATCCCGGGGGAAGCCACCCAGCGCAGGTAGAACAGCAAGCCCTTTCACATTGCTCAGTTTTTCACGCAATGCTTGTCAGCAAATCCTTTGCTACCGTATCAAGTCGTGGTTGTTGCCGACACACTATACGCAAAGAAACGCCGAGACCTTCTACTTTATGCTCCGCTCTTCAGCGAGGATGACGACCATGTGGTTCAAGTCTGTAAATTGGGCCAGCGCGCTGATAAGGCCTTGTCCTTTCTCCGATTGCGCCCATGCGAGGGCTGCCAAGTATGATTTAATATCATCCCACCAGGCCTCGGCAACACCGTCATAAGCAGGTGGCGCAGAGTCAGGCAAATGTATTACGACGTTCTGTGTGTATTTCCTTATACCTGGATAACTAGACAACAGTATCGGCGCAAAATCCCGCCATGCCTTCGAGAACTCCTCAGGTGACATACCAGGCTTTCGTCTGAGTAGGCCGATTTCCTTGATCACTGCATTTCACCTCCTGTGTTTGCTAAGGCTGTTCAATTTTGAAAAGTACAATTGCTAGCTCCTCTACCATTTCCTCTCGCTCTGTCATGTTAGGTTTCCTCCTCCGCAGTTACTACTTTTTTGGGTTTGGTTCACCTACTGTGGGAACAGGCTTAACTGGGGTGGGTTGTGATTGCATAAGGTACTCTTTTAAGTCTTCCTCTTATCCAGACTTTTCTCAAGCTTTTGTTGTAAACATGGCCTACCCAGAGCTCTTCCTATTTGGTTATCTCCAAGCTCCTTGCTGTAGCTTCAAAAGCCATTCCTGCGAGGATAGAGCTGCCCCTTTATGACTGTGTTCCATCACAACCTGCACCCATAATATGCCCATTGCAACTGGCTGTCAAGACTGTCTAGGGACACTATGACCATCAAAGACCTGGGCAGATGAGAGTCCCTGGTAACGGCGTGGACACAACTACCACATTGCCACTGACTCTGGTAAGGCCGTTGTCCGGAGGGCAATAGGAGAACTCAACAGGCCGCCACAGAGTCACCCAATCAGGATTGCATGGACACAATAGCCAACAAATCATCCCGTTTGAACTCATTCCTGTGGCTATAGGTTAGCTGACAACTGAGCTAGCTAGTGAAAGGATACAAAGAGCCTGCCTGAGGAAACCTAGGCAGGCTCTTTGTTTTGGTAAAAGTAACCGGACACCCCGCAAGATGAAGAGGACATGAAACTTGACCGATGAAGTACCTTATTCCCCTCGCTTCAAATGGTTTAGGTAGCGTTTGAGTACGTCTTTTCTCTTCTTGAAGAATCCCTCTGCCTCATGGAGTTTCGTCTGAATCAGAACAGAGTCTTTCTTCCCTTCAGACTGAGCCAGGTTGAATGCTTCTTGCTCTGTTTTTATAGCTTTCTCCCAAACCTCACGCAACTCTTTCAAGGCTTTATCTGCTTTTTCACCCATGATTGCCTCCCTTCCGTCCTTTCATTTGGAATGTCTCAGTCCTATTATAACACGATAATATCATGTCAATATTATAACCAGAGATGGTGTAAAGTTATACCCGCTCGGTTCCCTTTCTTAACAGCCTGAAGTTCTACAAATCACCATTTGAGTAGAATAGCTTTGCAGGACGATTCACTGTAGCTATAGCCTGTGGTATTATAGTGAACCGTTTTGAAGAAGCTGGATGTAGCAGGCGTCACTTGGCAATCTTTTTTGTCTTCGCTCCACTTTTTGCTTTCTCCCTGGTCTCTTTGATAGAAAGCATAGCATGTTGTCGCAGTGCCCTTGGGAAGCCTTTGGGCCCGACTGGCTTGGATTCAGTAAATTCCTTGTGTATCTTCTTAGCTTTGCTCATTAGAGTTTTCCTTTCTCTCATTGGCTGGCGCAGGGGCATTAACTTCATCACCTGGATACCACCCCAGTTTACTCAAACCTTTGACTGTCTTCTTGTCTGGCGCTTCCCAATCTTCTTCCTAAAAGGCTTTGCTGGTGTTTGTATGTGGAAGCCCACCTTGGAAGCAAAGCCCGACACCAACTTCTGTGCCTCGGAATTACACTTTGGACATACAGCAGACTTATCTGCCTCACTAAAGGGGCGCATCAACTCAAACTCCGTCTTACACTTAGTGCAAATGTATTCGTATATTGGCATTCACTATCCCCTATCTCCAAATTCGCCCGCCTGGGCTACTCTTTCGATTCTTCTATTCTCTCCATGTCCTGGCCACAGCAGACAAGCGTGCCACCACCTACCTTTGTCACCACAACTTCGTTGCCACACACATTGCACCTGTATTTCTCACCGAACTTCTGTACACCCATGCCTGCAACCTCCTTACCAATCATACCAATGCTGAAAAACAAAAGGAGTCAAGCTCGGCCTTAGCCGAACTAGCCCCTTCAACTGCCCCCTCGCATTCTCTTTAGCACCACAGCCACATTCCACACCATCACTATACTGCCAAGCTGCATTATATATGTTTAGAGCACAATGCCAACATAACGGCACAGCCTAAACAATGCCCCAGTCTCCGTAGCCTTTCCGTATAACTGCCAGATACTCCTGCGAAGGTTGTTTTTCTTCTGATTGTTCCCGCATAATATAGGTTATTGCTTTTACCGGGTCGCTATCCTCCGTTATCACCATTACATTCAGCCGGTCATAGACAGTGGGATAGCCTTCATATTTGTCCAGCGACCTCAAGTCCTTTTCTGGGATTTCATATACCGCCCCAGTGACTTTGTTACCTGCAAATGGCTTGATACTGGCAACTCCACCATGCCACTCTCTTGACCATCCAGCAAATATCAGCTTGTAATTTGGGAGGGTCGCTTTGAATCCGAGCTTTCTATCTGGGCAGCGTTGGAACATCTGCTTATGGCTAAGATTGGAGCCGTATGCAAAATAGAACATTCCGCCCTCTCCAAATCTGCCTGCCCAAGCTTTGTGCTGTTCACCTTGAGGCTGTGCAAGCCTCACTTTGATTGTCTGGGGACGACCACTGAATCTTTGTTTAACCTCAAATTCAACTTCTTGCCCTTCTCTGAGGCAACCAAAGTCCACTCCTCGAACTTCGATGCGATGGAAGAAAAGGTCTTCACCCTCTGCTCTCTGGATAAAGCCAAATCCTCGGTTTGTTGCTAGCTGTTTAATAGTGCCTTTAGCCATATACTACTCCTTCCAGTCTCGAAACCACCTGGCTAGACTACACAGAACTAGCGGCCCCCCAGCGCTTTCAGAGCGACTTTTATTCCCTCACTGGCGGTAGACGATTCTTGAATCTCGCTTGCCTTAATCCTGCGTTGTCTACCAGTGCGCTCTGACCTCACTATGACATAATCGTCACCAACTTCATCTATCCAGTTCTGGATATGCAGTATCGGCGTTTCTAGAGGCTCCCAAGCGGCTCTTTTCCTAAGCAGTTCCGTTCTAATCTGTTGCCAACTCATTGCCTCACCCCTCCAGCATCGCTCCTAGCCTGATAATATGCCCATTGCACCTGGCTGTCAAGACTGCTGAGGGATACCATGACCATCAATGACCTGGGCAGGTGGGAGAGCCTGGAGATGGTGTGGATGCAACTACCGCATTGCCACTGACTCTGGTGAGGTCATTGTCTGGAGGAAGATAGAGATAGTTGAAAGCAGGATTGCATGTTATAATGCGCAACAATCACAATTTTCTCTTCACACTAGCAGTGTCGGCTAAGGCTAAGGTAAGGCCGTCTTTAGATGCTACGACCGTGGCTGAGTTTCCAATCACTGAGTGCTTTGTTAAAGTTTAGGAGGAAAAGGTCGGGATGATTCGGTGATATGACTACCTGCACCCCCTTGCTTCTCATAATTTCTACGACGTTTCTAGTTGATGTGGTGAAGCGCAGTCCCCAATATGCTAACGCTTTTCGGCCTGCTGCTCTTCTGGCCTCCTTTATTGTGTCAAAGCTAATAGAATAAGAGAGGTTATTGCCCAACACTATCTTGAGCTTATCCTCAAAAACCCGAAATTTTCTCGGGGTGATTGCCCAGAAAAGCACCAAGGTAAAAGCGGCAACTGCAAACAGATAACCAGCGGCTATTGTTGCTCTCGATTCAGATTTGGTTGGAAGCACCCTGCAATAAAAGAGGAAACCCAGAGTGAGATATAGGGTTGGAATGATAACGACAAGAAGTTTAAACCAGGTACTATACCTTGGTTTATCTTCATAGAACAGCATGTTTGCATTTCCTTGTGGTCAAGCTATCTTGTAGCTACTAGGCTACTAGTGTAGCCAGCGTCGTCCTGCGCCCCGATAATATGCCCACTGCACCTGCCTGTCAAGCTTGGGGCTAGTGACCTTGGTCGATGTTGGAACACAATGTCGATGGTGGTATTCCATTTGAGATAGCCTTAACATAGGTGTAATTATACGTTGTCTTGGTCTGGTGTCAATATGAAGCAATTTCCAGGCACATGAACCAGAGTTTTGAGCTTATCCCAGTGGCTATAGGTTAGCTGACCAATGAGATGGCAAGGATGTACAGAGCCTGTCCGGGTAAAGCTGGGCAGGCTCTGTTTGTTTTGACATTAGCTGTTGACCCTGTTGTGCTTCAGTCGTTTCGGGACAAGTCAGCCCTGGCAAAATGTTAGACCCAGGTCACCTGCACACCCCCGCACCTGTTGGGCAGTCGCCTGGCAACAGAATCCACTTAGGAGTCACCTACTGAGGCCACACCTTGACCAGTTTGCCCCCCTCCTGAACCTGAACCACCATCATGCTGACCTGACCAATTCCATCAGTAGCGATGCTCAGAGGTCCCCAGGCCGAGTCCCATTCCAGGTTGCCTGAGCGCAGGGCCTGAGCAACTTTGCCAGGGTCATCTGTGCCAGCCAGCTCAATAGCCTTGATGGCTGTCCAGAAATCATTGTAGAAGTAAGTCAATGTTGGGTCGGGCAGCCGGCCATACTTTTGCGTGAAGGCATACTCGAAGGCCTTCATTCCCGGCTCATCGCTTCCCGGCAGCCACAGCGCAGAAGTGTAAGTGCCCACCGCCGATGGCATGGTAACTGCGGCCTTAGCAGCGCCCGGCTCGGTAGAAGAAAAATACTTCATGCCGCCCCAGCCACCCAGTTCCATTATCTGTTTGTTAATTGTAACTGCTTGCGAGTTATCATTGAGCCAGCTCACCATGAGGTCTGGGTTCAGGTATTTTATCTTGGTTAGATATGGAGTGAAGTCTGCCGTACCCTGGGGAAAAAACTGCTCATATATGATATCTATCCCCTTGGCCTTGAGACGGTCCCTGACACCAGAAACACCCTCCGCACCGCCAAGCATAGTGTGGCTATCCTCAGCGTCATATAACAAGAAAGCGACTGTCTTTGGCTTCAACACATCTGCTATGAAGCTGGCAATTCTACTGTGTACAGCCTCAAAGCCGTATAGGTAAGCACAGTACTTCTTGGCCGCTACACCGTAAATTACGGACATGGCCACATAGGGCACCTGGAGTTCGTCGGCGACATCAGCTACTGCAGTGAACTGAGCCGCGGACTCGCCCCCCAGGGTGAGGATGGTTACCTTATCATCCAATGCCAGGTTCCTGGCCTGGCCTGCTGCATCGGCAACCGTCCCGCGGTCGTCACCTCTGATAAACTTGACCTCTCTGCCACCGAGTATGCCACCCATATTCTTCACCTGCTCCTCCACCAATGGTATAACCTGGTCTACTAGCATACCACTCATGGCTATCGGACCGCTCCAAGCTATGATAGCGCCAATCTTCACTGGCCCCGATGGCGCGGGAGTAGGCGTGGCCGTCGGTGCAGCTGTGGGCGTGGCTGTTGGTGTAGCGGTGGACGTTGGCAGGGGTGTAGGAGCGTTCTCCTTCTCTTTGCCGCAGGCTGCCAATATTGGCAATATCAATACTACGGCTAGGGCCAGAGCTATAAACTTGCACCACAGATTTCTTTTTGGACACATGGCAAACCACCTCCTGCTACGACATCGCCAAACAATAAGGGGCCGGCTCGGTCTCCACCGAACTGGCCTCTTCAACCGCCCTAAATATTCTCTTCGCCAACACCGCTACAGCCTTTCACGCTGACGCTAAGCCACCAACTGCATTATACACTCTCTTGGCAGAGTGTCAATTCCGGCACTCTTCCTCTCTGATGGGTCTGTGGTGAGTGCTGGGGCAATGGCCATCAGAGACTTGGTCAAGTGGTAGGGCCTGGAGATAATACTGGAGTGTACTCGCTCGGTCAGCTTATCGGTCTTTGTTGCACATTCTGAGTGGTTGTGACTACGGTTACTTCTTAAGTTCGTCGATTATCTCCTTCGCCCTGCCCATCGTTATCTTTTTCTCAGTAACCATGCGCACGGCCACAATGTCGATCATCTCCCCCTCCGCGCCCCCGCTCGCTGCTATGTTTCTCGCATGCAGCTTCATGTGGCCCATCTGGATGCCCTCCGAGACAAGCGCCCTGAGGGCGGCGAAGTTTTGCGCTTGCGTAATGAGCAAAATCTGGGGTGGTCGAGAATGGCTGAAGTGTATCGAGAGCTGACTGGGCAATACATTAGCCGGGACACCATCAAACGCAGATATCTTGAAGTGAAAGCTAGATGCGGTTAGATGGCTTAGAAGGTCGAGATCTATTTCAGGGTGAGCAAAAAACGGTCGCCCAGAGTTCCTATTTGGTATATGCTATCTGTCTAAGTGACCTAAAAAGGAATGTTTTTCCGCAAATAATTATGGGATTTATGCCAACTGGCTCTATCTGAGGGCACTAGACAAGCCGCCGTTTGAGCACTACAATAGATGGCAATGGGGATATACGTCAGGGAAGTTAGGGCGCCATCCGGGGTCTACTTCTGGCTAGTAGAGAGCCACCGAGAGGGAAAGAAGGTGGTCCAGAAACGCCTCAAATATTTGGGCACCATCCAACCCTCACCGGAAGAGTTTGGTAGGCTAAAAGACGAGTTCAAGGATCGGCTACTGCCCCCAAAGCGCCGGGGCAGAAAGCCAGGAGCGAAGGAGGACAAATGAAAATAGCAGCTATCTGGGCAAGGGTTTCTACTCAAGACCAGCGGGAGCTATCCTTGGATGGCCAGGTGGAGCGGGTAAAAACCAAGCTGGAGGGTCTGGGCTACCAGGTGCCCCCAGACATGATCCTGAAAACAGACTGGACAAGTCTTGACCTCTATTCCTGCCCCCCGTTTCAACAGCTTCAACAGTGGGTGAAGACAAGGCAGGTAGCCGCTTTGGGCGTGCTGGATAGGGATAGGCTGGCAGCTCAAGGACTACAACGGCTGACCTTCCTGGCCGACTGCAAGGCCGCTGGCGTTGAAGTTGTGCCCTGCCAGGGGCCGCCCATGCTGGAGGGGCCAGAAGGCCAGCTTGTGGAACTGGCCTTGGCCATTGGTAAGGAACGCTCTGTAGAGAGGGCACAGCGGGGGTCACGGGATGGGCTACGGGACAGGGCAAAACTGAGGGGATTACCCTCCGTACCTATCAAACCCTATGGCTACACTTGGAACGAAAACCGGACAAAGTTGATTCCCACTGTTGAGTGGTCCAATGTAGAGTTTATCTGCAAGGCCGCACTGGCTGGAGCTACTTTAGGAAGTCTGTGCTTGAAGCTTCACAAACAAGGGATACGTTCCTCCACTGGGCTAGAGTGGTGGTCCAGGAACGCTATCTCCACTGTGCTGACAAACCCAATCTATGGCGGGCGTTATTATGCTCAGAGATGGCAAGCGGTTGAGCCTAAAAAGCGTAAAGGCAACACTTACGGCAAATCTGGAAGCATGCGGATACCGCTTTCAGAAGCCCTCTATTTACCCAACGTCGAGGTAGTGACCCCGCCTCTAACCTGGGAGGAATGGGAGTCCTTGCAGCAACGACGACAACGTAACAAGCTTATGGCACAGCGCCATGCCAGGACGGATTACCTCTTGCGGAGCCTGATTGTGTGCGAGACTCATCACCGGCGCTATCATGGACATGGGTATAACAGATCATGGGATTACGTTTGCGGTTCTCGAGGAGACCCCGGCGCTAGTAAGTGCCCTACGCCTACTCTCAACGGTCCTGAACTGGAGGCTGGGGTCAAGGCCATATGTCAAGAGATACTTACCAAACCTGAAATCATAGAGGCGAAAGTAGCAAAGCATAGCGGCCAGGTGCAAGTCACGCTGGAGTCCATAAGCAAGAAGCTGACTGCGCTGGACGCCAAAGAGGCCAGGGCAAAGACTGTCGAGACTAACCTAGTAATGGGCAAGGCTACAGGGGATGCCTCACCTGAAGCCTATGACCGAGCACTGGCCCAGATAAAGGCCCAGAAGGCATGGATAGTTGAGGAGCGGGAGCGCCTGCAGGCTGAGCTCGCAGCAGCCCAGCGCCACAATGGGGCGCTTATCAGCATAGGAGAAGCCAGAGAGCGCCTCTGTGCATTGCTGGAGCGGGGCAGCAACGATGATTGGCGGGAGGTATTCAACGCACTGGCAGTTCAACTCCAGGTGGGGGCTGGCGGAAAGGTGGAACTATCCCTGGCCATACCTGTAGCAGATGTTAACATTGTGTCCAAAAGCCCTCGGTTCCCTTCCGGGGGTTCAGGGGGATACCCCCTGTGATTCTCTTTCCTCCCCCTCTTAGGCCTAAGAGGGGGAGCTAGAGGGGGTGTTCATCAATTGCTCCTGCACGATGGGTTGGGGCCAATCGCTGATCTTGGGCAGTTCGTTGTTGTCCTCTTTGACGGGATGTGATATAATGCTCATTCGGGCAGTTAGGGCTGCCCGAGGTGAAGCTTGCAGGTAGCACTAATCGGTTATACTCCCGACCCCGACCTTAGTGCGGCGGCTGCCGCCTCTGTTTCCACTTTACTGTCTAACATAACTGAGCTTTTGGAGAATCAAAAAGGGAGCGCAGAAGGTAGCCCTATTCATAGAGGCTGAGTTGAACCCCCAGTGTTATCGCCTGGGTTACTGTGATGAAAGGGAAAGTTGCGGCCTGTTCCCGCTGCGGAATTAGTCCGGCGAGAAGATGGCCAGCATGATAATAACATAAACGGAGGTGACTATGACAGCCAAAATTATTTCAGGTGCGGCGGTGGCGGAACAGATAAGGGCTGAGTTGGCAGAGAAGGTAAAACAGGTGAAGCAAAAGGGGGTGACCCCGACCCTGGCGGTGGTGCTGGTGGGTGAGGATCCTGCTTCGGTATCCTATGTCACAGGCAAGGCAAAGGCCTGTCAAGAGCTGGGCATCCAAGAGGAAACGACCAGGTTGCCGGCGAACACGTCCGAAGCCGACTTGCTCAAGCTCATAGACAAGCTCAATAAGGACCCCAAGATTCACGGGATTCTGGTGCAATTGCCTCTACCCAAGCAGATCGATGAGAAGAAGGTGCTTATCGCCATTCTACCGGAGAAGGACGTTGACGCCTTCCATCCGATCAATGTGGGCAAACTTCTTATCGGAGAGCCCAACTTCTTACCCTGCACCCCGCATGGAGTGCAGCAGCTCCTGGTTCGCAGTGGCAACAGCCCAGAGGGCAAGCATGTGGTTGTCTGCGGCCGGAGCAACATCGTGGGCAAGCCGGTGGCCGCTATTCTGATGCAGAAAGAGAAGGGGGCCAACGCTACGGTGACCATTGTCCACACCGGCACCAAGAACATGGCAGCCATTACCCGCCAGGCTGATATATTGATCGCTGCCATGGGACGCCCCAATGCCATCACCGCCGACATGGTCAGAGAGGGAACGGTGGTCATTGACGTGGGCGTCAACCGTGTGAATGACCCCACCAAGAAGAGCGGCTTCCGCCTGGTGGGCGATGTTGACTTTGAGGCGGTCAAGGAAAAAGCTTCGTTCATAACCCCGGTGCCCGGTGGGGTGGGCCCAATGACCATCACCATGCTGATGGTAAACACTGTTACAGCAGCCGAGAGAGATGCTGCATCCAAAAAGGCGAAATAGCGCTCTACCTGGCCGTCGCCAGGAGAGGTTCGCTTAATCATAATAACTAAGGAGGATTTTGTATGCCCTACGATGCCACCAAGATGCAGGACTGGCAGATTGGCGAGGCGGCGGAAGCGAATATGCCCACCCCCGACGAATGGCGGGAAAAGCTGGGAATGAAGAAGGATGAGGTTATTCCTTATGGTAAAGTAGCCAAACTTGATTTCATAAAGATCATGGAGCGCCTCAAGAACAGGCCAGACGGCAAGTACATTGAGGTGACTGCCATTACCCCGACGCCACTGGGTGAAGGCAAGACCACCACTACTATGGGTCTGCTAGAGGGTCTTGGCAAGCGGGGCAAGAATGCGGGTGGCTGTATCCGCCAGCCCTCGGGTGGCCCTACCATGAACATCAAGGGCACCGCCGCCGGCGGTGGCAATGCGCTGCTCATCCCCATGACCGAGTTCTCTATGGGGCTCACCGGCGATATCAATGATATAGCTAATGCTCACAACCTGTCCATGGTGGCGCTTACCGCCAGGATGCAGCACGAGCGCAACTACACCGACGAGGAACTGCAGAAGCGCAGCGGGATGCGCCGCCTGGATGTAGACCCCACCAGGGTGGAGATGGGCTGGGTCATAGACTTTGCTGCTCAGTCCCTGCGCAAGATCGTGATAGGACTTGGCGGCCGCATGGATGGCTTCACCATGGAATCCAAGTTCGGTATTCTTGTCAGCTCCGAGCTTATGGCCATGCTGGCCGTTGTCAGAGACCTGGCTGACCTGCGGGAGAGAATGGACAAAATCACCGTGGCCTATGACAAGAGGGGCAATCCGGTCACCACGGGCGACCTGGAGGTGGGTGGCGCTATGACCTCCTGGATGCGCAATACCATCAACCCAACCTTGTGTTGCACCGCAGAGTATCAGCCGGTGATGGTACATGCCGGCCCGTTTGCCAACATCGCTATAGGGCAGTCCTCCATCATCGCCGACCGCCTTGCCCTGAAGATGTTTGACTACCATGTCACCGAAAGCGGTTTTGCTGCAGACATCGGCTTCGAGAAATTCTGGAACGTCAAATGCCGCTTGAGTGGCCTTATACCGCACGTATCGGTGCTAACTTCCACCATCCGGGCGCTCAAGATGCACGGAGGCGGGCCCAAAGTGGTAGCCGGCTTGCCACTGCCCAAGGATTACACCAAGGAGAACCTGGCATTGCTGGAAAAGGGCTTGCCCAATATGCTGCACCACATCAACACTATCCGCACTGCGGGCATCAACCCGGTGGTGTGCATCAATACCTTCCACACTGACACCAAGGAAGAGGTCGCCATGGTTCGCAAGGCGGCTGAGAAGGCGGGCGCTCGTTGTGCGGTGTCCAGCCATTGGCTCAATGGCGGCGACGGTGCCCTGGAGCTGGCAGATGTGGTCATGGAAGCCTGCAACCAGAAGAATGACTTCAAGTTCCTGTATCCCATGGAGATGAAGCTTCGGGAGCGCGTGGATAAGATCGCTAAAACGGTTTATGGGGCTGCTGGCGTGGCCTGGAGCGCCGAGGCCGAGGCCAAGGCTAAGACATTCGAGGCCGATCCCAAGTACAATGAGTACGCCACCATGATGGTGAAGACTCACCTGAGCCTTACTCATGACCCAACCATAAAGGGTGTGCCCAAGGGCTGGACTTTGCCCATCCGCGACGTGCTGATTTATTCCGGGGCCAAGTTCCTGTGTCCCTGCGCTGGGACCATCAGTCTGATGCCGGGAATGTCTTCCGATCCGGCTTATAAAAGGGTGGATGTTGACGTTAAGACCGGCAAGGTGCGGGGACTCTTCTAAACACCTGCCGCTGTCTCTCGAACAAAGGCTCTGTTTACAGGGGCGGTGTCTATCACCGCCCCTGGCCTGATTTTAGCTGATATCTTAAAGGGGTGATTTTGAACCAGGACAAATTCAAAGAATTCGAGTTCATTTTTTCCCCGAAGTCCATCGCAGTAGTGGGTGCCTCCACTAAGCAGGTCAAGGCGGGGACGATGTACGTTCATGCCCTACTATCTGGGGGCTACCGGGGCAAGGTCTATCCCGTCACCAGCAGCGGCGGGCAGGTGCTGGGACTGACGGCTTATTCCAGGGTTAGCGACATCCCCGGTGACGTGGAGTTCGTCATTGTGTCCGTGCCTGCGCAGGCTGTCCTGGAGGTGCTGGACGACTGCGCCATTAAGGGTGTGAAGATAGTGCAATTGTTCACCGCCGGTTTTCTGGAGCTGGGTGATGAAGGTGGCCGCAGGCTGGAGCAGCAGGTGGTAGCCATAGCACGACGGGGCGGCTTTCGTGTGATTGGTCCGAACTGTCTGGGCATATCTCACCCGGCCCTTGGTACGCCGCTGGGGCCGAGTCTCCTTATTGCCGAACCTGGCGCAGTCGGCATAATTTCGCAAAGTGGTGGGCATGCCACTAAACTCATCTCCCAGGGTATAGCCAGAGGCATTGGCTTCAGCAAAGCGGTCAGTTTGGGCAATGCCTGTGATTTGGACATCGCCGACTTTCTGGAGTATCTGGCGGCTGACCTGGAGACCAGAGTCATCGGCGCTTATATCGAGGGGGTGACAGACGGCCGGCGCTGGCTCAAGGTAGCCTCCGAAACCGCTCGCCTGAAGCCCCTGGTTATCTGGAAGGGGGGCAGCACAGCGGGTGGAGCCAAAGCAGCCGGCTCTCATACCGGCGCTCTGGCCAGTGCAGATGCTATATGGACAGCCGCTATCAAGCAGGCCGGGGCTGTCAGGGTAGATAATGGGGATGAGTGGGCTGATGTTCTGCTAGGCTTCCAGCATCTGTCCCGCTACTCAGGGGGTGGGGTGGCCATAATAGCCGGACTCACTGATGGCGGAGGTGGTGACAGCGTTCTGGCCGCTGACAGCTTCCTGGGTGCGGGGTTGCCTGTGCCTGATTTCGGTAAAGAGACTTTAGCCGGATTGGGGAAATTGCTGCCCCGCGCTGGCAGCATATTGTCTAATCCTCTGGATGTGAGTCAGGCCGGAGGCCGCCTGGAACTACAAGAAAAAGCTTTCAGGCTGGCGCTGGCCGACCCCGCTATTGAACTCATCCTGATCATCGCATATGTTGATGAGATCTTCACCTTCTTGCCCAAAGGCACTCTGGAAAGTTTGATAGACCTGTGGACGGGATTAAAGGTGGAACAGCCCAAACCTGTGGTGATGGTGCTGCCTCCCGGGCTGTCTGAGCCGGAGCGCCTCAAGGCACAGTTGCAGCTCAGCCGGGCAGGTATCCCCGTCTTCCCTAGTTTACCCCGGGCCGCTCAATCGCTGGCCAAAATCGGCCGTTACTATAAAGGACTTTGAAAAAGAGGTGCAGGATACATCCTGCTGGTCCGCCGCAGGCGGATGGTGGTACCCCCCCCAGCTTAAAAAGTCCCCCAAGATTGGGGGATACAGGGGGTTGAATACAACTATTTCAACACTCTTCTAACGGATAGGTAACGAATAAAAGCAAACCAGAGAGAGCCGAGCGATTTACCAACCGTCTCTCGGTTTTTTATTGCACGTTTGGGATTATTGGTAGGCAACACCCTTGCCAAAAAGGTCTGGTAGTAATAATATAACAATTGTAAGCTACAATAGGGGTGAGTCCGAATTTTGAAGTGCTGAATTACTACGGCATTGTTATCCTTAGCAAGGGCTGTGGATTCTTGGCTGAAAAACTGAGGAGGTCTGAAACATGGCTAATGAGGTATTTATAAATCCAACCGTAAAACAAGTAGTCTTTCAAATAGTATTTCCTAATCTCTTTTATTTAGAAAACAAGATTGGTGAATTTCAGTTAAAGATAATGAAGGAATTCCCTGAATCTACATTGCTACATAGAATGCAATTTGCATGGGCGGATGTCGGACCCCAAGCAAAAATTACCGAGATTACTAGTAAACTAGAGAAAGAACCAACAGGTCAAAAAGTATGGCAATTCAAGTCACCAAAAAATTTCGTGCTGAATGTACAGAATAACTCACTTGATATAACTTCAAGCTACCACAAAACCTATAATCTAGAAGGTGGAGAAAAATTCAGGGACATAATAAAACTTGTATTAGATAATTTTTTTGAAGTAATTTCACTCCCAATTATAAATCGGATTGGACTCAGATATATTGACGAATGTCCTATCCCATCCAAGGATAATGCTGCATTCAAATCCTATTATAATACTGTCTTTCCTATCAAAAGGTTTAATCTAGATGATGCTACTGAAATGGACTTCAAAACTCTGGTAAAGAGAAAAAAGTATTATTTGCGTTATGTGGAGTCACTGCAAAATGTTGAGAACGAGTATAAATTAATCCTTGATTTTGATGGTTTTGCAAAAAATGTGAATCCCAAAGACTGCCTTAAAGTAACAGATAATCTGCACCAACTAATATCCAAAGAGTATGAAAAGACGATAAAAGCACCAGTTAAGGAATACATGAGAAAACCAAAGGAGTGAACGAAGATGGAGATAAACCCAAAAACGTATGGGTATGATAGCTTCGTTAGACAAGCAACAGGTAGCACGGACGAGATTGGAGAGTATAAGATAATTTCGTTTGATATATACGAGATTACAGTGAAGTTAAGTCCCAGAAATGAATTCTTAGGAATCGTAGAAGTCAAGTTGAACAAGGATTTTGAGGTGGACCCCATCAGTTGGACAGCATAGAGACTACATTAAGAGAGGGACCTGCTGTCCTCAGAGATCCTGTTGATGATATGTCTGATATCAAGGATTGTACCATACCTCTATTGAGGGCTT
>Ga0315282_10009292_pt1 | contig 15652 bp, 18 predicted proteins | sample YL17G07_20_MG_FD_203693 | JGI IMG/M metagenome (GOLD analysis project Ga0315282, IMG submission 203693) | Sediment microbial communities from Yellowstone Lake, YNP, Wyoming, USA - YL17G07_20 | ecosystem: Environmental > Aquatic > Freshwater > Lake > Sediment | place: USA: Wyoming | collected...
AAGATAATAAAGAAGAATTGGGGAAAGAAAGATAAATAAGAGAATTAAACCGATTAAAAAGAATCTCTTTTTAGAAAATTTAAGAGTGGCTCTTTTAATTTTTTTAAGAATGAAAGTCAGCTTAACGGCCATACTATTAGTATGATAACATTTAAATTGTGGCAGAAGATATTTATAGTTCACCAAACGCCAATTTCCCGTCTCAGCCAACTAACCAAATGCCGATGGCAGACCCAACCGTACCGAGCGGAGAACCTGGAGTTTTTACCCCGCCACCTCCTACCAGAAAGCCACCCAAAGTTATCTTTATCTTAGGAGGAATAATTTTAGGAGTGGTTGTTTTGGGGGTTTTAATCAGTTTAATTTTAGGAAAAGCTGGGGGAGGAGGGGAAGTTACTCTTACCTGGTGGGGACTTTGGGAAGATGAAGGTGTGATCTCTCCTTTAATTGCCGAATATCAAGCTGCTCATCCTAAGGTCAAGATTAATTATGTTCGGCAGTCCCAAGAGGATTATCGGGAAAGGTTAACTAATGCTTTAGCTAAAGGCACCGGCCCGGATATTTTTAAATTCCATAATACCTGGGTACCCATGTTTAAGAGTGATTTAGATTTTCTTCCGGCCACGGTGATGTCACCGGGTGAATATGCCCAAACTTTTTACCCCATCGCCTCTTCAGACTTGGCTTATCAGGAAGGAATTATGGGAATTCCTTTAGAGTACGACGGACTTCTCCTTTATGTTAATGAAGATATTTTTGCCAAAGCCGGGAAAACCATCCCGACCACCTGGGATGAATTAAGACAAACTGCTTTAGCCCTCACCGTTAAAGATGAGCAAGGTACGATTACTCAAGCGGGAGTAGCTTTAGGTAGAACCGAAAACGTCGATCATTGGCCGGAAATCTTAGGGCTCATGATGCTCCAAAACGGAGTCAAACTCGGGCATCCTACAGGAAAATTGGCTGAAGATGCTTTAACCTTCTTTACTCTTTTTTCCTTAAGCGATGGAGTTTGGGATGCCACCCTTCCTCCTTCCACGGTTTTCTTTGCTTCGGGAAAATTGGCCATGTACTTTGGTCCCTCCTGGCGGGCCTTTGAGATTAAACAGCAAAATCCCGCCTTAAATTTTAAAACCTATCCGGTACCACAACTTCCCAAAGGAGGAACAAAAGAACCAGACGTAACCTATGCTACTTATTGGGCAGAAGGTGTTTGGTCGAGAAGTAAAAACAAGGCCGCTGCTTGGGATTTCCTAAAGTTTCTTTCCACCAAAGAATCTTTGGAGAAAATTTACCAGAATGCTTCTCGTCAGAGACTTTTTGGTGAACCATATGCAAGAGCCGATATGGCAGATCTTTTAAAAGAAGATCCCATCTTAGGTAGTTTAATCACCCAAGCCCCGTTTGCTCAAAGTTGGTATTTGGCCTCACGTACCTTTGATGGACCAACAGGAATTAACTCCCAAATCAATAAATATTTTGAAGATGCGGTAAATGCAGTTAATGACAAAACGGATCCCGAGAAAGCCCTAGAAACCGTAGCGGCGGGAATTTCTCAAGTTCTTGCCCAGTATGGAATTGCCAGATGACGACTGATTTAGACCAGGCTTGCCTTGCCTCAATTTTTTACCATGATCTTTTTGACTTTCCCTTAACTTCCCTGGAACTCATTAAGTGGAGGGGAGGAAAGAAGTTTTCAAAGATAGACAAAGAATTAGAGATAGAAAATAAAAACGGCTTTTACTTCTTAAAAGGAAAAGAGAAAAATGTTCCTTTAAGGATTATTAAAAAAAGAATTGCCAAAAGAAAAAATAAAATCGCTTTTAAAGCAGCTTCTCTCCTTGGAACTATTCCCTGGATTAAATTTGTGGGAATAACCGGAGCTCTGGCCATGGAAAATGCCGAAAGAGAAGCAGATATTGATCTTTTAATCATTACCGCTAAAGGAACGCTTTGGTTAAGTCGAGGTTTGGCTTTGCTGCTTCTTTCCCTCTTGGGAATTCCCTTAAGAAGGGCAAAAGAAAAGGAAGTAAAAGATAAAATTTGTTTGAACATGTGGTTGGAAGAGGGAAATCTTACCTGGAGAGAAAAAGAAAGAAATGTTTATATTGCTCATGAGATTTGTCAAGTAGTTCCCTTAATGAATAAAGACAAAGTTTATGAAGAATTTCTTTTTAAGAATAATTGGATAGCTGATTTTTGGCCTAATGCAGTCAGAATTAGAAAGATTAAATTATTAAAAGGAAGAAAAACGAAGATTTTAATTTCCCTTTTAAACAAGATTGCTTTTAAATTACAATATTTGTATATGAAAACTAAAATTACCAAAGAAAAAATAACTCTGACTAAAGCCATTTTCCACCCTTTTGATTGGGGAGAAATAATTCTTTCTAAATTTAAAAAATATGAATAAACATCTTGAACCAGTATTTAATGTTTTACAATCTGAATAATACTTGAAGATTTGGCAAGGTATAATTTTACTTCCCCTCCAACCGGGAAAGTAATCTTCGGATCGGTGTGACCAAAATCAACACCTGCTACAACCGGCAGGTTATCTAATTCTTTTTTAGTTTTAATAATCTGAGTAAGTTTTTCATTTGTCATCTCGCTAGCATTTTGGAACCTTCCTATTACCAATCCTTTTACTTTTGAAAATCCTGGGAGATGAATCAATGATTGTAGATTTCTATCAAAATCATGTGGTGCTGATTCTTCATCATCCTCAAGAAAAAGAATTGAACCCGTAAGATCTGGAAAATATTCTGTACCTTGTAAAAGATTGAAAGTGCATAAGTTTGCTCCCAGGATGATGCCTTCAGTTTTTCCTTCATTTAACACTAACCATCCGCTATTGGGAATTAATTTTCTATCGTCCTGATTTTTATACCAGGTATCATCACTCCAAGAATCACTTGGTTTTATATCAAATGGCTCTTCTGAAAAGAGACATTTTTTAAAATAATCAAGGGTGTAATCAAAATATAATTTTTGCCCAAAAGATGAGTAATGAGGACCTGAATAAGTAACCAGTCCTGTCTTGGCAAAAAAGGCATTATTTAAAGCTGTAATATCGGAAAATCCACACAGAATCTTAGGATTGCTTTTAATTACTTCCCAATCTATATATCGGAGTAGCTGGTTAGAATTAAATCCTCCAATTACCGTTAGTATTGCTTTGACATTTTTATCCTTAAACGCTTCATGTAAATCTTCAACCCTGGACACGATTGAGCTAGAAGCAAAATCATCCCTTTCTTCAACATGTTTTCCAAAAGATAGCTTTAAACCCAATTCTTGAAATCTTTTATTCGCAATTTCTCTTGATTCGGGAGAAATAATTGCCAAGGATCTGGATGGAGCAACAACTCGTACTTCATCTCCAACCTTCAACTTATCGGGAAATATTTTGTTCATATTAAGTGATTATAACAAAAATTCCTCTGGACATAGAGGCTACAGTGAGAATCGTTGCAAGTGGGTATATAACTATCTTTTTCTTACGGTTTCCTTCATTTTATTAGGTTTTTATTCTACTCTTGCGTGTAGTGATATAATTCTCCTGGAATTAAACTCAATGAGCTCTCAGGCTGAAAGAAGAAATATTTGTATTTCGCCCGAAGACGAAGAAGTCTTGAAACTCCATGTTTCCACTTCTCCAGATAGAACGTATTTAGCTTTAGAAAAAGAAGCCAATTTTAAAAATCTTGAAGGATTTAATCTTTGTACTATAAACGAAGATGGCATACAGATAATTAACCATCTTTTTTCAGGTAAGACTTTAGGAGAAACATTACCTGTCCTTATTAGTGAAAATCATCGAACTCCACCAATAAAAATTAGGCAGCAAGTTTTTACTTTTCTGCATAGACTTTATGCTCGTTCCCTGATTCAAATTTCGGATGAAGCCGGAGAGATTAAAGTTCCGAATTGGGCAATGGAGCCATTAACGGATGTTCACCTTTTTATTACCCATAAATGCAATTTGGATTGTATACACTGTCTAATTGTTTCTGAAAAAAGAAAAGAATTGACAGCTCAAGAATTCATGGGTGTAGTTGATGATTTGGTCCAATTAGGTTGTACTGATCTAGATATTACCGGTGGAGAAATTACAACCAAAAGAGGATTTTTAGACTTGATTGACCATGCAACATCTAAAAATCTTTCAGTGGGAGTTGGTACTAATGGCACAAGCTGGAGCAATGAGGAATTAGAAAGATTAATAAATTTAAAACCCGAAAAGGTAAATATAAGTATTTATAGTGCTGATTCGGGAGTACATGATCAGATTACGCAAAGACCAGGTTCTTTTGATAGATCGGTTAGTTTAGCATCTAGATTAATCCAAGCTGGAATTCCTGTAAATTTTAAGTGCATGATTATGAGGGCTAACTTTAATTCATTTGAAACTGTGGCAAGACTTGCAAAAACTTTGGGTGCAGGTTATCAGTTTGATGCACATATAACCAGCAAAACAGACGGTAATCCCTCTCCTCTTGCCAAAAGATTGTCTGACCACCAGTTATGGAAATTTGTAAGGTCCCCCTGGTGTACACCAGCAAAAGAGAAGATGGTTACAGCTGACACAATTGTCTGTAATGCCGGAGTCGATAGGGTTTCTATTAATGCTTATGGGGATGTACATCCTTGCGCTGTTTTTCCCATAAAGGTGGGTAACGTTGGAGAAAATCGCTTACCCGAAATTTGGGAGAATTCTCCTCTTCTTAATGAAATAAGGATATTTCGTTTTAGAGATTTTGGAAAATGTGGTTTTTGTCCGCTTTTAACCCGTTGTTCCCCTTGTCCTGGTGCAAGTTATCTTGAACAAGGAAATTTTAGAGAAACTCCTGATTGGTCGTGCAAACTGACAAAGATGATTATTGAAGCACAAAGAGAGGGGGTGAGAAAAAGATGACAACTGAAGTCAGGGTTACAACCGAACCTAAACAGGGAGCTGTTGCTGGACAAAATACGGGAGAGGTAAAGACCCTAACTGTTGAAAAGTCGAAGGAAGAAAAAAAGTTTTCTCCAACAGTTACTGGCAACCAGAATATGTGTGGGGGTTGCCCCAGAGATTATAATATCTAGGCTAGATATTATACTTTTTCAAAAGGTCGAGAGATTTTTTTATGGTGTTTCTTCCAAGAGGGGAGTTAACAGAATAAAAGATCCGACCAATTTTGTGGTTCTTCGATCTATTTTTAGCTAGATATTTAATGTGGGATTTTCTTTGAGAATATAACCAATCTTCATTGTACATCCGTAATTTCTCAACAATTTCATCAACAATTCCCCTTAATAAATAAGTAGCGAGAACGGTATCTTTTTTAGCTAGAGCAGCTTCAATCTTTTTTAAGTTGTAAGCCACCCTCTCTTTAAGTCTTCTTCTGGATTCCTTTTTACCCTCCTTATTTTTGAAGATTTTCATGGTCCTCGCTCTTTTTATCCATTTATTAAGGTATCCCTTGGGATTGTAAATAATAATTCCCTCTTTTAAGAACGAAATTATACTTGGATCTGGGTTTTCTAAATAATGAAGAATATCTTTTTTAGACTCAAGGATTAAAGAAATTGGATAATTTTTATAGAGAACTTCTTTAGAATGGATGTTGGAAAATTGAGAGTAATATCCATCTTTATAAATGGCTAAAATGTCGATATCGGATTGAGGAGTAACTTCACCCCTGGCATAACTTCCACCAACTAAAGCTCCGACAAGTTTTCCCGTAAGTTTTTCAGAATCGAGAAATTCTTTTGCAAGTTTAATAATATTTAACATTTAATTTGAAATATAATGCTTTTGGTTTGTTAAAACAAACAAAAGTTATCAAGTGTGTTACTTTATGTCGTTTTCAGAGTTGCTGGTAGGGATCTCATACCGTCCAGCCACAGTCCTTGTTCTCATGTACCTGGGGGATTTTAATGTTTTTTCGGTAATATCTTTACCCTTCTGTTCTGATGCTTTGGAATTCAAGACGGTCTTGTGTAGCAATCCCTTTCCTGATTGAGTATCAACTTTATTACGAATTTTCTTAACTATGCTCGTAAGCCGTTCTTTTAAAGACATGCCTGTATGGTATATCTTGTCTCTTCAAAAAACAATCTTCCCATAACCCTATAATTTGATTTACAATTAGTTAGTATTTATAATATTCCAAATGGTAAAAACAGCCCGTCAATCCGTGGAAAGTTGCCTGTTGGCCTTGTGTATTGATAAATTTTTTTCCAACCTGTTTTCTTTGTTGCAATACGGCAGCTCAATAATAAAAGGGAGTAAAAACACTGACTACGATTTCTTAGTCATTTTAGAAAACAAAATAAATCCCGAAAAAGACTTACAGATATTAAAAGATTTTAATTTTCACTCCCCAAATAAAAAGATAGATCTTCAACTTGTTTATAAAGAAGAAATTACAAACCCCAACTATTTTTCTTTAGATGCACACGGCTCATTTTTCACCGAAATACTTAAAAGGGCAAAAGTATTATATGGCCCAAATCCTTTTGAGGACATGAGTGGCGAAAATTATAATGTAAGTATTTTATCTCGAATACAAAATTATATTTTTAGGGCAAGACAAGAAATGATGGGTGTTTTTGTGGAACGTAAAGACAGTAATGAGATGTATCATCAGAAAAAAATAAAAAATATAATGAACGATATTTTTATTTATAAAGGAGAAGAAATAGAAGAAAATTTTGATAAATGTTTATTAAAATTTCAAAATAAATTCAAAATATTTAATAAAAGTGAAATAGACAGGCTTTATAAAATATCAACAAATGATATATCAAATTACATTAACTATTACGAGAAATTATATTCCTTTGCAATTAAAAGCATTATTCCTCATTCAGATTTAAGTTTTTATAGATACAAAATGGACAAGGTTGTGTCAGAAATATGTGTTAATGATAAATATAAAGATAAAATACTCATTTTGTTGGATGGATTACCGTCCATACCCAAAAACAGAGATTTACTTCAACAATATAGCTCTTTTGGTTTTACGGTATTTTTTCCAAGATATCCGGGAACGTGGGAAAGCGAAGGAAAATTTCTTGAAGACAATCCCATACCTGCAATAGAAAAATTGTTGGTTGAAATAAAAAGAGGGATTGTTGTCGAAAACATAAAAATATCAGCAAAAGAAATATATTTTATCTACCAGCTTCGGTGGGTCAGTTGGGTTATCTATTAATAACAAATTATTTAATAAAGCTATTCATTTATCTCCAGTTGTTGATTATGTTTCAATAAAAGAAGAATTAAAAACTCTTCCCAAATATATTTTCAATGTGTTCCCTGGAGCTTATAGAACCGATGAAAATTTGTGGAATAAATTATTAAGCGGAAAGATAATCAATCCCAAAAGTAATATTTCTTTAATTTCTAATAAAAATTTAATAATTTCGGGAGAAAAAGATGCAACAATCAAGATAACCCAATTAAAAAAATATTGTAAAAAATTTGGGATAGAATTGCATCCGATCAAAAATTGTGGCCACTTAAACATTAAAAATGTCATTACCCAACCCAAGATATACAAATTAATCTTTGATTTTATTAATAATTAAATGAAAGAAGGAGGTGAACATTGTGTTGCTCACCTGCCGATATCTCCTCGTTCTGAGGCTCCGATTGGTTATTATGAAACAGCCATTTGTACCGATGCACTTGCCCAAAACGAAAATTGTCTTCCACTTTTTAATATAAACATTATTGGGGAAAAGGGAAAAAATATTAAAGATATCAACTCCTATATTCAGAATCTTAATAAAATTGGAATAACCAAGTTTCATTTAATGGTCGATGAAAGTTATGTACAAGACATTGAAAAGATTATTAATGCGACGTGGGGTAAATTAATTGAAGAAAAGGATGTTAAAGTAATCAAAAACGATTCAGGAAAAATTGAATTTCTTGCCGTAGGGGAAAATGTTGAAGAAAAAATCAACAAATATCGAAAGTCTTTATATCGAACAAATCAAGGAAAGGCGATTGAAAAAGCAACGGAGATTGAATTAAAAGAATACCTTATTAAAGGGCTTGTCTTAAAACTACCAGAAAACGGTTTGCCCAAGATAGATATTTTTCCAAATTATGCAAAGATGGAAATATCTCAATTGTGGGATAAGTTTAAAAATAAAGAATTACTAATAAGTAGATCATCGCAAAGAAAACTATTAATCTGTTCGCCATCCGGAAACAGAAAATATTATATTGATTCTGATTTTTGTTGGATGCCACATTTGTATATAGCCGAGGAAAAAAATAAACTTCACGTTAATACACTTGTTATTGTTCACGAGAACATAAAACAAGCAATACTTTCTCTAATGGTTTGTCAACAACTGGGGGGAGAGTTACCGCAAAAAATTATAGTATTGCCTAAGATTTTTATTAAGAGTCCAGAGGGGAAAAATGTTAGCTTGGATCAAATACTAGAAACACATTCTCCAGAAGTTGCAAGATTTATATTGCTATGGGGGTTGGGTTGTTCCCGTAAGGAATTAATAATTCCTTCCTCAATGCCAGAACAGTTGAGTAAATTCATCTCAAACAGAAGATATTTTTTGGGCGATTCTAGTAAGTTCAATCTGGCCGAAATTTCCCCACGAGATTATGATTGGGGGAATGAAATAAAAATGTTAAGAAAAAACCTTTCTGGAAGGATATCAAAATGGAAATTTTCTTACGCAATGAGAAATAACACGCCTTAAATAACTGTAGCGTAGTGGTTCAGAAAATTCCGTGTGGGTATTATAATTTGACTTGCTATAATAAATTATGTCTGGCGAAGAAGAAATAAAGATAGAGGGGAAATTTAGTTATCCTCTTCCCACCCTTGAACTTTATGAAAAAACTCTTAAAAACCGTCTTGAAATTAAGAGCTTCTTCGATAAAAAAACCGCTACTCTAACGGATTGGTTAGGTGCGGTCAGGCTTATGCCGAAAGAGATTGCCTCTCCCGTCAAAGCAGGTATCTGGACGGATTCGGGGCGGAGGTTAATTCGGCTTTCCTCAACTGACACCCTTCCCAAAGTTATTACCCCTGAAACCCCGGTTCCGAAGCTTCTTGAAGCCCAAGCCTTGACCGCCGCCAAGCTTTCCTTTGTCGCAAATTTGGATGAAGTTCCTAAAAGTGTTAGAATACAGGCCGAAAGGGGATTAAAAATGGTAGAAAAGGAAACAGGCAGAGTTATTAAAAATCTTCCGAAAAAGGGAGAAGTGGCTCTTCCCCATGAGGACATTATTAACAGAAGAAAATTCCTGCAGATAGGTGCAGCCGGTGTCGGCTCACTTATTTTTGCGGCATGTGGAATTAGACCGGAGTTAACTCCCTCTATTACTCATGGCCCCACGGGGACCGAAATCCCGGCCACTGAAACCTATACACCCACAACCGCCGCCACGGCCACAGAAGCGGCTACGGCAACAGAAACCGCCACCCCAACTGAAAAACCTCCTTTTACCGGACCGGAGGTTGAAGCCGCCAATCCATTCGATAAAAACACTTTCCCGGAACACTTCCAAAAAATGACTGATCCCAACTATTTGGTAAAGGCTACTGATAAGGAAAGGGAAGATTATGACGCCTTTCTCAAGGCCGTTAGGGTAGATAAAGGTATTGCTAAAACAACCACCGGCCCTGAACTTCAAAATTTCAATGAAGCTACTGATTGGATGAAGGCACATCCGGAAGAAGTAAAAGAGAAGCAGCTTAAAATTGTCATATCATCTCTTGAATGGAAAGCGATGCTTGCGCAAGAGAAAATTCCCATCTGGCACGACACGGACGGCTCAACTTATGGAATTCAGGGAGTTCAGCTCCCAACTGCTCCAGAACAACGATATAGCAGCGCAAATCTAGATAGCATCGCCGGATTTACTGACATTGATACAGAAAGACTACCTTTTGACACCGCTTCCGGAAAGGTCGTTGGTTTTGGGGAAATCGGAGGACAAAGTGTAATTTTACTTGAGATGAAAGACCCGAGTGGGAATCATATCATCTTTCCCGCTGTAATTTATGTAGAAAGTGGATTTACTTTACCGGCGGGATCAAAATGCATAGTGGCTGACAGCAAACATCCGATCTATACACTTCCTGCAGACAGAGACTTTGGACCATTAACAACAAAAAACAAAGTAAAAGTAACGTGGCAAGACTTATATAACCATCTCGGTTCAATGGTCTATGTGTATGGTGGTTATGGATCCGACCTTTCAAAAACAAATATTCCGGGCTGGTGTTTTTCTCCAAACCTAAACCTTGAAATAGCCAGTGCGATATTCTATCGCTCTTGAGAGTGCCGCTCTTTTTTGATATTCAGTTTGTCTAAAAACTTAGTTTCTGCTAATCTGAATTAATGAACAAACTTGTCCTTGTTCTATTTATTGGTGTTTTAGTAGTCACATTTATTGTTGGATTTTTCTATCTAAAACAAACCAATTTTATTCGTCTTCCTCAAATCGGGATTCTTAATCCGAACTACATTCCTATTGAGAATGCAACCCAAGAGGCAGCCAAAAATTGTAAGAATACCGGAATTAATGACCCCAAAAACATAAATAGCTACCTTGCCTCCTTTTTACCAAAGATTGGCGCTAATCAGAACAATACGCGTTATAACCAGCTTATTGATCTGGGTAATTCTTGTTGGGGATTTTGGATGGGGGATCAGAACGGAAGGGGAACTCTCTTTTGGGAAGGGGCAAGTGGAAAAATAAACCAGATTAAAACAATCGTAAAATTATGAAAAAAATATTATTAATTTTTCTTTTGGCTGTCTCTTTTTTCTTTTTGACCCCTCAATCAGCAAAAGCCTGTTCCTGTTCCTATTCCGGTGGTTCTTGCCACAACAGCTGTTCTTATGGATATTGTAGTTTACAAAATCCTTATGACAGTATCTATTTTTGTAATTGGTACTGTAATGATCCGGGTTGCGGCAGCTCTGGAAACTATTGTACAGACTCCGGCTATTATAACAGTTGTAATAGGTGGTGTACCGGTACAAAATGCTGCTGTCCTTCCAACTGTTCCCAAACCTGTTGGGGTCGGGAGTGCGGAGATAATGGCTGTGGACAGAGCTGTTACGGAACAAAACACGCCGATTGCTACTGTGCAGTTTATACCTGCGTAGGCTCCACCTGTCCTGATGGCTGTGGTGGTACTTGTGGCGGAATAAAACAACCCGATTGCAGCTGTGCCGCCAATACCTGCATAGGTTCTACCTGTTCTGATGGCTGTGGCGGTACTTGTAACGGAACAAAATTCTGCGGCAACTGCACTCTAGATAGGATAAGTTACTGTCTTCAAATAGGTAGTAACTGCGAAGAAGGCGGAACCCCTCCCACTTATTGTCATGCAGTCTGTAAAAATTCAGAATCAAATTGCACATGTGCGGACGGTTCTACACGTACTGGTGCTACTATGACGAGTTGTTGTAACAACTGTCAACCTAGGGAAGATTGCTACCCTTATCCCAATGGAGGATATTGCGGAGTAACTGCTTGCAATTCACAGGGTTTATGTTCTCTTCCAAGTAGCCAAACCATTGTGGGGTGTGACGGAATTTGCAACGGATCAAATGGGTGTGGCATAAATGAACAAAGGTGTAATATACAATGTACAAATGCAGCGGGACAGACTGACATTTGCAATCACCAGGTCTGCACTAATATGCCCTCCTGCACAAATTCCTGTGATCCACCAGAGGCCGGAAATAATCTTTGCGGCGGCTGTACAATACCCTCACGTTGCTGTTCTTCCTGTCGAAGAATGACAGGCAAATTGTGGTGTACAGATCAATATTATCCGACAGGTGCTTATGAACCCATTTGCGGCGACACGGACCCAACCTGCGGCGGACAATGCACCGGCGGGGGGGAACCTACTCCGACACCTTCTGTTCCTCCCAGTGGAGATTATGCTCCGGGTTGTACAATTTCTGGTTCAACCAGCGTTTCTGTCGGGGGTTCAGTTGCTTTTGATGCTTTGGCTACAGACGATAATTCGGTAACCAGAATAGATTTTAAATATTCTTCGGCCTTGGGGGAAAATTGGACGAGTGCCGGTAGTTGCACGGGGTTATCCGGGACAAGTGCTACTTGTAATTCAGACAGGGTTACTTTTGATACTGTGGGGGATTATTATGTCATTTGTGAAGCGGATGATTCGGCAACACCCACAGCTAATCAATGTTCGGGTAACCCCTGGTGTATTGGATTTGTTCCTGACGCACCCACACAACACTCTTGTAGTGGTCTAAGCGATTGTGGAACATCCGATGCTCTCCTTGTTCATGTGGCTCTTCCCGGTCCTTGGTGGCAGGTCAAAGATTCTGATGTCACGACCAATGGAAATTTGACTTCTCAAGTTCCAACCGGGGAAATGTTTGGTTTAGAGGGAGAGGGAGGATTTCCAGGGGTCCCTGCTTACGGTGGAACAACCGACTTAACCACTGCTAACATTTCCTCTTTGGGTTGGTTAGTTAATTCTTCATACTCCGGTCTTAAAACCTATGATTATGCTTATTTTGCCCGACTTATTCCGCCTGAAGTGACTTTTAATGAGATTGCCTCCTCCTCCATAGAGGGGGGAGCTCTTTCTTCGGGTGGAACCGCGACCAACGGTGTTTATTGGTATCATTATTCTGGAGCCTCCACCGGTCTTGATTTAAATATTACCTCTGATGTTGCCTTGGGAAATAGAAAGGTAGTCTTAATGGTGGAAAGTGCCAACTTAAATCTTCAGGGAAGAGTTACCTTAACTGACGGAGTAGGTTTTTTTGCCGCTTATGTGGGAAAGAATGAGGCAGGAACCAAGGGAGATATTAATGTTGATCCGACCATAGGGGGAGCTCCTGGAGGAGTGCCACAATTGGAAGGACTTTATTTAGCTGATGGAGCTTTTCATACTGGAGCAGGCACAACCCAACTTCATGTCAGAGGCTCAGTGGCCGCATATGGGGGAATGAATCTAGAAAGAGATTTGGCTGATGATGCGGTTGCCCCAGCTGAATATTTTGAATACGCACCGGATCAGGTTTTACTTCTTCCTTCCAAACTCCATGTTAAGAAGTATAAATGGCAGGAAGTGGCGCCATAAAAGAGTTTAAATTAAAAAAAGTGTTGTGATATGATTATTCCGATGATTGTCTATTTGGATAAAAAAGCCACAGATGAAGATTTCAAAAAAGCCAAAGAAAATTTTGGAGATTACATTAAAATTGTTGTAGATATTGAAAAAGAAGTTCTTTTAATGGGTATGAAAATTCATGCCGATGGAGAAAAAATTCTTTTGGAAAAGGGATCTAAAAATGAGAATCTGTGGGGTGGAGGAATTGATTTATTCACCAAACAAATCGACTGCCAGGCGGTTTTAAATATCAAACCCAATTTGGGTAATGATAGTATGGAAGTAGTCAACCCGAAAGTTCGTCAAAGATTTCTGGAAATTGCCAGAAAAATTTTAAGATGACCAAAATACAAACTTTAAATACTGCCTCAGATTTAAGAAGGATTGCTAACTGGACAGCCAGAGGAGAGGTTGAAAAATTAAATTTGATTAAATCTCTTTTAGCTCAAATTAAGGATAAAAAAACAAGGGAACTGATTGATAAATTTAGAGAAAACATTAAAGTTGAAGATGCTTTTAAAGAGAAAAAGAAACAAAACCTTTTTGCCGAAGGAATGCTTACGGCTAGTATTATTCTTCAAAATAAAGCTTTAAACAGTTAAAAATTTAAATAAAAATAAAGATAAAGATTTTGTTTCACAATCTTCCTCTTGAAAAATTTATCTTTCTATTTTACTCTTCAAAAATGACGGTGGAGAGAATATTGGCGAAAAAAGGTAATGGACATAACGGAAATGGCTGTAAAACTGAAAACAACCGTTTTATTCCTAAAGATATTTACAGAAATAACAAAAGAAGAATGCCTAAACATCCCCAGAGAGAAAAGAAAAAACAAAGTTCCACTTGACAGAATTTATAACTTCCTTATAAAATAGCACTCACAAGATAAGAATGCTAAGTCTAGCATTCTAAATTTTAATATGACTAAATTAAATCTTAAACCCACTGCCGGTTATTTAATCACCAAACCCCTAGAGGCAGAAACCAAAACTGCTTCTGGAATCTATCTTCCCGAGACTAATACCGAAAAACCCCAAAAAGGCGAAGTTTTGGCCGTAGGTCCCGCGGAAAATGCGGATTGTAAATGCAATTGCGGTTGTAAAAAAGAATCTCCTTGTAAGGTTGGGGAGATTGTGGTTTATAAAAAATGGGGTGGAAATGAAGTTAAAATTGGGGGAATTGAATACCTCTTTGTTAAATTTGAAGACATTTTGGCCGTAGAAAAATAACAATGGAGAGAATTCCAGTTAAAACTTTAGATTTAGAGACGAAAAGATACCAAGACTGTTACTCTTCTTTAACCAGAGAAGAAGCAAGGGCAGTGGCTGCCTTAAGACTGTTTGAACAGAAGGCTCGGGATTTGTTTGATGCTGGAGGGGAAGAGGATAAAAGGCTTAATAGAAAAGCATCAAGAATTGCCAACACTCCTACCTGTCGTTCTGCCTTAGCAAAATTGCACCAGAGAGAAGCAGAAATTCAAGAAATTAAAGAAGGGACCTATTATTAATAGCTAAACAACTTAAATTCGGTAACGAGGCAAGAGAATCCCTTTTAAAGGGGATTAATCTGGTGGCTAAAGCCGTGGTGACCACTCTTGGTCCAAAAGGAAGAAATATTGCTTTGGATAAAAAATGGGGAGCACCTAACATTGTTCATGATGGGGTTACTGTCGCCAAAGAGATTGATCTTCCGGATCCTTTTGAAAATATGGGGGCACAGTTGGTGAAAGAAGCAGCGGATAAAACCAGCGATAATGCTGGTGACGGAACCACCACCGCTACTCTTTTGGCGCAAATAATGACACAAAGGGGAATGGAAGCTGTTTCCAAAGGAGCCAACCCCATGATTATTAAAAAAGGAATCGAAAAAGCCGTTTCTTGCGTGGTGGAAGGACTTAAAAAGATGGCCAAACCTATTAAGAATAAAGAAGAAATTACGCAAGTAGCAACGGTTTCTGCGGGAGATAGCGAAATTGGAGATAAAATTGCCGAAGCTTTGGGTAAAGAAGACAGAGTAGTTGCGGTTGAGGAAGGAAAAGGATTAACCATCGAGATTGAGTATAAAGAAGGCATGGAATTTGACCGAGGATATGCTTCAGCCTATTTTGTGACTAATCCCGAAAAGATGGAGGCGGAAATTGAAGATAGCTACCTTCTTTTAACCGACAAAAAAATTTCTGCCATTGCTGACCTTCTTCCTTTCTTGGAAAAGTTTGTTAAGGTTTCCAAAAATTTGGTCATTATTGCCGATGAAATTGAAGGGGAAGCCTTAGCTACCTTGGTAGTCAATAAACTGAGAGGGACTTTCAACGTTTTGGCTATTAAGGCCCCAGGCTTTGGAGATAGACGTAAAGAGGTCCTAGAAGATATTGCTATTTTAACGGGTGGAGTAGTGATTAGTGAGGATACAGGTCGAACTTTTGAATCAATTGAAGTTTCCGATCTTGGACAGGCGGAAAAAGTCTGGGCGGATAAGGAAAATGCCAGAATTATCGGAGGAAAAGG
>Ga0315282_10009293_pt1 | contig 15652 bp, 7 predicted proteins | sample YL17G07_20_MG_FD_203693 | JGI IMG/M metagenome (GOLD analysis project Ga0315282, IMG submission 203693) | Sediment microbial communities from Yellowstone Lake, YNP, Wyoming, USA - YL17G07_20 | ecosystem: Environmental > Aquatic > Freshwater > Lake > Sediment | place: USA: Wyoming | collected...
GGCTGTAAGGCAACTGGTTCGCCTCGGGCCGACCGACGGCCAGGAGGTCGGCGAGGTCGCCTGTGGCGAAGTTGGAGACGCCGACCACCCGGACCTTCCCATCGCGCTGGAGGTCCTCCATGGCTCGCCAGGTTTCGGCAAAGGGCACCTCCCGGCTGGGCCAGTGGAGGAGGTAGAGGTCGATGTGGTCGCTCTGGAGCCGGCGAAGGCTTCTTTCGCAGGCGGCCTTCAGGTCCGCCGGGCGGTGGTGAGCGGCGCTCACCTTGGTGGCGACGACGGCTTCGCGCCTTCGCCCGGCGAGGGCGCGGGCCAGAAGTTCCTCCGAACGGCCGTCGCCATAGCCTTCCGCGGTATCGAAGAAGGTGATGCCCGCATCGAGGGCCGCCTGGATGGCGGCGATGGCGGTGGATTCGTCCTGCGGGCCCCAGGTGCCCTCATCCACGATAGCCCAGCAGCCCATGCAGACCACGGAGACCCGGAGGTCACTGCGACCCAACTGTCGGTACTGCATAACCGAAGACCTCCCTTTCCCGGCAGACAGTGGCGCGGACGGCGAAAAGCGACCGCCATTCTACCGCGCCCCGGCCTGCTGTCAACCCCGCGCGAGTGACCGTCCCGGTACGGGCCCTTTCTGCTTGCATCTCGGGCGAAAGCCTCTATGCTCACCACGGTGTCGTGAGGAACCGTGAGTCAGGGAAAGGGTGTTGCCGTGCACTTCATCATGTTCACCAAGCACCTGGAAGGGAAGGACATCGGTGGGCTCATCGAGGCCCTGAAGTTCGTGGGGGTGGAGGGGGCGGACCTGTGCGTCCGACCCAACTACCCGGTGACGCCAGAGAACGCCCCCAAGGAACTCCCCAAGGCGGCGCGGGCCTTTGCCCAGGCCGGCCTCAACGTCCCCCTGGTGACGACGCCGACGCGCTACACCGACCCCAAGGAGCGGACCGTGGAGCCGCTCTTCGCCGCCTGCGCGGAAGCGGGGGTCAGGTTCGTCAAGTTGGGCTACTGGATGATGGGGGAAGCGGGGTACTGGGCGACGGTGGACAAGGTGCGAAAGGACCTGGAGGGCTTTGCGGCCATCGCCCGGAAAACGGGCGTGGCGGCCGTGGTGCACACGCACTCGGGCGAGACCATGGGGCTCAATGCCTGCTCGGTGATGAACCTGGTCAAAGGCTTCGACCCGGACTGCGTGGGCGTCTTCCTTGACAGCGGGCACCTCACCATCACCGGGGAGCCGATACCGATAGCGCTGAGCGCCGTCGGGGAATACCTGAAGGTGTTCGCCTTCAAGGACGTGGTCCGGGAACGGGTGGTCCGCGAGGGCAAAGCGAGTTGGCAGATGAAGGTGGTGCCGCTGGGCGAAGGCTACGCGGACTGGTCCGGACTCCTCAGCCGGCTTCAGGTGATGAAGTTCGACGGGCCGGTGAGCATCCACAGCGAGTACTCGGGCGTGCCGGTGGACACGGTCGTCGACCTGACCCGCATCGACGTCCGCTACATCCGCGGGCTGCTGGGGAGCTGAACCAGGCAGGCGAAAGTCAGCAAGCGCTCCCGGGCGCGCGGAGGTCAGCAGGCGGGGCGCCGTGCCCAGCGCCCTCACCGTTGCCCTCCCCCATCGAAGGAGGGTTTGGGTAGCGGCGTGGCGGGGCCTCCGGGCGCGCCTCAATCACCCAGGGTGACCCGCTGGATGTAGCCGTAGCCGGGGTCCAACGCCAGGGGCGGAGAGGACGCAGCGAAGGTGGTCGCCTTCCCCCCGCACTGCACACGGTAGGTCCCCGGCTCCTGGAGGACGAACCACGCTTTCCCCTCCGGGTCGGTCATCACGCCCAGCGGGCTCGTGGCCTCGCCGCTTTCGGGGAAGAGGAAGACGTACTCGCCCACGACCGGTTTCCGGCCTCTGCTCACCGTGACGATCACTTCGGGGACACGCTGCGTGGCGACGCCCAGATGTCCGTTGGCCTTCTCGCTCGCTTCGCGGTAGCCGGCCTCCTCGGCCCACTCGCCGGCAAAGACCGGCTTGGACGGGTCACACCAGTTGGGGTGGCGAACCTCGGGGAAGGTCTTCTTGTGGCCGCGAAGGAGGAGATTGGTGCGGTGCTGCCCTACCCCGGACTGGCTGGGCCAGGTGATGGTGAAGTCGCGCAGGAAAGGCGGGAAGCAGCCGCGGTAGCCACCCACGTCGAAGGTGCAGCCCCCGGCGATGCCCAGGTCGTGGGTGATCTCCATGGCCCGGGGGCGACCGCTCTGGCTCCAGTATTCACCGATGAAGAGCGGGTAGCGGAGGTCGCCCCGGCGCGTGACCTGTGCTTCGAGCGCGGCAGTGCCCTTGGTGTAATCCGGCTCCGCAGTGCTCCAGCCAGGGAAGCCGAACATCTGCACCTCCTGCTCATTTTCCGGGACGCCATAGATGACCACAGGGCGTGTGCCGTCTTCGCCCTCGATGACCTGCTTGAGGGCGCCGTTCACCGACTCGTTGTTGCACCCGGCGCTCCAGAAGGCGACGGAAGGGTGGTTTCGGTCCCGGCGCACCCAGCCTTGGTACAGTTCCTCGAGGTAGGGCCTAGCCGCGGTGAGCGTGTCAGCCGACCGCGTCCCCCACTTGCTGAGCGAGTTCCCGATGGGACCACCACAGTACGTGCAGTCCCACACCATCATCCCCAGTTCGTCACAGACGTCGTAGAAGCTCTCCAGGCGGTTGTCGGCGTGGGGGTGGACGAAGAGGAAGCCGGCCTGCTGCAACTTGGGGACGAGGAGGGTCATGGCCTCGCGCATTTCGAAGTCACTGATGTGGGTGCCCATGAGGAAGATGGGCTTCCCGTTGAACCGGAACTCGTTCCCCTCGGCCCACAGTTCCCGGAAGCCGAAGCGGTCGTATCGGCGGTCCAGCAGCTGGCCGTCAGCAGAAAGGTCACTCTGGAGGTGGTACAGCACCGGCTTGCCGAACGGTGGCGGACCCCACAGCACCGCGTCCGGCCACTTGGCGGCCGAGGCCACGTCTTTCGTCTCTCCCGGGGCCAGTTGGACGGGGACCTCCGGCAGCGTGAGGGCCGTCTTCCCCTCACGCGTGACCTGGCCGGCGAGGGTGGCCGCCACACCTACCGGGCCGTCATTCGTGACCCAGGCGCGGACGCGGAGCTCACCTCGGCGGACTGAAGGCATGATGGAGACGTCGCTCACCCGCACCTGAGGCGCACAGGACAGGAACACGTCGCCCATGATGGCGGCCATGTCCTGGGTGTCGTAGTAGTCGAGCAGTGCCCCGCGGGCACCGGGGTCCTGGAGCGGTTCGCCCGGGTTGGAGTAGCCTTCGGCCAGGCAGTGCACGAAGACAAGCAGTTCATTCTGCGCACCCACCTTGACCGCACGGCTGACGTCAGCGACGAGCGGGAGCCGGGGCTGCCAGGACTCACCCACCGGGACGCCATTCACCCACGCCTTCCCGTAGAACCGTATCCGCCCAACCTCGAGGACTACCCGTTTCCCCGCGAACATGGCCGGCACCGGGAACCTGAGCCTGTACCAGGCCGACTCGCGCGACCAGTCGCCAAACTCCTCGGGGACGCGGACCGCCCGCCAGCCCGCGGCGGGCACCTGGTCTTTGGTGCCTCCCTCGCTCAACTCCCACACCCCGTTCAGACAGACGCGCGCGCGAATGCACTCCATCCCACGCTCCTCTTGAGCAGTGCTCTTCGTCTCCCCAGCGATACAGGAAACCGCTCCGGCGACGACGCCGAACAGCACTAATTCTCGTACTCTCATCATCCCTCCTCACCCATCTCACCGGCGGTTCGCTGAAGGACAGGCTCACTTCGCCGCATGCCCCAGCAGGTAGCCTCTTGGCGGGGTACGCTTTTCCGGCGCTGTACCCTCGGCCCAGGTGGTGGCAAAGGCAGCATGCCAGGGAGACCACGCCGACCAGTTCCCGCCCGCATCGGGCTGGCGGGCGCCCGCATCCTGCTGGCGGACGCGGACCATGTGCAGAGTGTTGGAACTGAGGCCGTCCTTGCCCCCCAGCGGGCCCACAAACTGACCCGTGCCCTTGGACACCTGGACCTCGTTCCCCACAGCCGGCGGCTCGCCGGAGACCGTCCCCTTCCACACGACCGTGTACTCGAACTCCGCAGGCTGATAGCGGGTGACCACACCGTCCACCGTCTGCGCGACTACGAGTGGCTTCTGGACCGCCTCCGCGACCTCCACCTCCCAGGCCTGCTGCCGATCGCCTTCCGCCGCGCCTTGGAAGGCCGACTTGACGATGACGGGGTTTGCGGAGGTCCGGGCGGGACCGATGGGCTCGGTGGAAAGGGCCAGGTCGTCGTAGAAGCGCGACTGCTTCACCGGGCTTCCGCCATTCCAGTAGCAGTCCCAGGACATGCCGTTGAGCAGGTAGTCCTTGTAGCCGGCAGCCAGGTCGTCGCCGGCCACGTCGCACACCAGGGTGCCGTCAGCCCAGGCCTCAATCCGGTCGGAGCGGGGGCCCTCGCCCAACGCTACCCGGAGTTCAAAGTGAACCCAGCGGCCCACGTTCACCGGGTCGGAGAACTTCCACTGGCACTCGTGGTTGGGCGACCACTCGCGGTGCGCGCCGGGGGCCCCGGTGGCGCGCTCGATGGAGAGGTGCCCGTCCGCATCCTCAATCCAGAACAGGACGGTGTAGACGCCCTCCCACGCGCCTTCCTTGAAGCAGCGCATCCGGGCCATCTTGGGGGGAAACTCCTTGCCGTCGCGAGGCGTAAAGCCCTCCTCGAACTTGTGGTACCAGCGGGCGACGACGGTGGGGTACTTGCCCCGCGGCTCAGGCTGCCCGTTGGGGTTGTCACCGAAGAAGCGCCAGACCCACCCGGCGCTGCCCGGGTCGGCGCCCTGAGGGAACTCCGAGAGCGGTTTGTAGGTCTGCTGGATGGACTTTTCCCCGCTGAAGGGGTCCGTGTCGCTGATTCGAAACCGACCCTCGTCCGTGCCCATGTCCTGAAAGCGCTCCTTGAAGTCGGTGATGGACTCCAGGTCCTCGAAGAAAAAGACCCCCGGAGCCGACGCGACCGGGTCGGGAGCCAGTGGCTTCACCCGCTCCACCTTGGGTATCTGGGGTTCGGGTGCCCCGCCCAGCAAGTTGGGCGCGAAGACCACAAGACCCAGGCTCAGGCCGCCCGCCAACCACAACCGCAGCACCCCATTCATTCCCGCCCTCCGTCTCCCCTCGTCCACTGCTCAACTGTCTCGCTCCGTGCCTCAACGCTCCAAGGCCTTCTCATGGCGCGCGGCCAGGACTTCGAGCGAGGCGGCCCAGCCTTCCAGGTCCAGCAGCTCTTCGTCGACGATGAGGTAGCGCATATCGGCCGTCCGGTTGGCGAAGTGGCGGGCCCGGTCGCGGCTGTGGACGAAGGCCTTTTTCCGCGTGGAAAGGCCCTTCGGCAGCCAGCTCTTCTCCCAGACGCGAACGAGGTCGGCAAAGACCTTCTCCCGCTCCTCCACGAGCGCCCGAGCCTGCCGGACGGCCTGGCGAAGGTACCCCAGCGCCCGGGGCCGACTGGCGAAGTGGGTGTCGGAGGCCTGACCAACGAGTTGCTCCAACTCGGCCAGGCCCAGGATGAGCTTCGCGTTGTGCTGCATGAGGTTGGCGATGCTCAGGTAGAGGTCGAAGTCGTACGTGTTCCGCAGTGGCTGCGCCAGGTTCTCGTAGATGAGGGCGAAGGCCTGCTCCAGGTTTCGGAGTTCGCTGCGCGTCTCTGCGACCCAGTCTGAGTAGCGCCGCTGCCAGAAGGCACTGTATTCCAGGTCTTCCCAGCGAGGGAGGTCCGGGAGGTGTACCTTGCCCACGTCGCCGTAATGCCACACCTGCCTCTGGAAGGAGTTGTAGTAGAACCAGGCCGAGTCCTGAAGCAGCCGATAAAGCCGCCACAGGTCCTTCACCTCGGGGCCGAAGTAGCACCGGGCGAACTTGACCTTCCACTCTTCCGGGGTCGCGCCCTTCCCCGACCAGGCGAACTCCGCGGCGCAGAGGAACCGGGGCACCCACATGGACATGTGCAGCCCCGAGTCGTCCCAGGAGGTGCAGACCATGCCGTCGACCAACCCGGAACGCGCCGCCCCAGCCACCACCTCGAAGGTCTGCGTCACCGAGCCCGGGTGGTCTCGGCCCGGTTCGGGGCGCCAGCGAGCCTTCTGGTGGACCGGCTGCATGGGGAGAAAGAGCGGCTCGATGCCCGGGTTGGGCGCGTAGCAGAAGACCTCGTGCTTGCTCCCGGCGTACTGCTTGTACATGCCCGAGTCCCGCCAGCCGATGAAGACCCGCGGCTGCACCTTGGCGTGCTCGCCTCCGAATCGGCCGCCCCAGGCCATCATCATCCGCCCCTTCTCCTTCAGGTGCTCCTGCACCCTCTTGAGGAAGAGGTCCATCAGGTACTCGCGGCCGTGCTCGTCAGCGAGGGCCTTACAGCCACAGGCCACCCCCTGGCCCAACTCGTAGGTCTCGTCGCAGCCCACGTGGAGGTAGCGAGACCCCGGCGTCGCCTCAATAGCGTCGTCCCAGAGGTCGAAGAGCAGTTCGTACGATCCGTCCTTGAGCGGACAGAACTCCCAGTTGGAGTCCGGGATTTCCCGGAGGTGCCGCCACTTGCTGTGCTTGAGGATAAAGCTCACGTGACCGAGGCCCTGGAGGAGGGGCACCAGTTCCACGTGGTGCTGGGCCGCGAACTTAGTGAACTCCTGCATCTCCACTTTGGTGAAGGCCCCCGGTGCCCCCACCTCGGGGTGGGACTCGTACGCCAGTTTGTCCTCCCACTCCCAGATGAGCATGTTGACCTTGTAGTGGGCCAGGGTGGTGATGAGCCACCGGACATACTCGGCCCTATCCTGGTGGTGTTTGGTGTCGTAGTGGATGGCCCGCAGACGAATGTCCGGCCAGTCGCGGATACTGAGGCACGGGACCTCCACACCCCCGGAAGCCGAGCGCCGAGCCAACTGAATGAGGGTTTGAACGCCGTAATAAAGGCCGGCCTCGTCCACGCCCACCACCTCGACCCCATCCGCTCCAGACTTGAGGGTGTACCCCTGCCCGGGCACCTTCACCTTGGCGTCACGCTTCAGCCTCACGACCCCTCGTCCTTTGCCCATCCTCAAACGGAGGCCGAAACGGGACTTCATCTCCTCCACCAGGACCGTGGCTGCAAACCGTTCCGCTGGCGAAGGCCGTCCGACCAGAGTCACCGTCGACCCCGCCGGAAGAGAGAAGCTCCCGTCCGAAAGAGTGACCTCCTGAGGTTCAGGCAGCACCATGATGCCCGCCCGGAAGAGTTGGGAAGGCTGCTCGGTTCCCGACACTTGCTCACCTCCTCACCTGCTGTTTCGCCACGTGCCCCTGTCGGCCTCCGCCGAAGCGAGGCCACGGCCGGCCAGAGCCCCTGATGCCACCTGCTCCGGATACGCCCACACGACAGCGCGGGAGTATAGCGCAGAAAGACGCGCTCCTGAGCAGAAAAACTCGCGCCGCGGAGCCCGAACTCCCGGCCGGCGTGAGGGGACCCTTCCCCGTGCACGCATTCCTTTCCGGGGAGCCGCCCCCCTCCCGCATCGCCCTTCGACATGCCCAGGGGCGGGCTGAGTCTGCCGAAGCCCGCCAGAAAAAGCGCGAGCCGTTTGCTTTCTGGGCATGGCCGCCTATAATCGCGCAGCGACCGGCTCCCGCTGAATGAGGGCCTTGTCCCTACGGGCGCGCGAGTCAGGAGGTCCCGACACGGGTCGTGAAAGCAGATGCGGAGGACCGTGCTGAGAGCATCCGGGAGGAAAGGGATGGAGAAAGCCTTCTTGCTTGCTGGTTTGGGAACGGCATTGTTTCTCTTGGGTGGCGCTGACCTCGGCCAGCTCACTCGAGCCGCACCGGGGGCTTCCGAGCTTCGTGGCGTCTACATGGAACTCCACGGCAACCCGCGGTTCGGCGTCTTTCCCTTGGTCGCCGACAAGGATTGGCGCCGACTGGCAAGGGAACTGAAGGCTCTCGGCGTCAACGCCCTCTTCCCCGAGGTGGTAGATGCTTCCGGAGCAGCCTATCCCAGCCAGGTGGTGGCGACGCGTCCACCCGAGAGCAGACAGGGCTTCCCCGACCTCCTCCAGGTCATCCTGGACGCGGCGCACGCCGAGGGCCTCGAGGTCCATCCCTGGACCATCGAGTGGAGCCACGCCCCCAGGGACATACCCGCGGACCGCCTGGTCCACGACAAGGATGGGAAAACCGAGCCCTTCCTCTGCCCCTCGGTGGAGGCCAACCGCGCGCTGATGCGCGACATGCTCCTCGAACTGGCGACCCGCTACGACATCGACGGCCTCCAGTACGACTACATGCGTCTGCCCGGGGACAAGTACTGCTACTGCGACGCCTGCCGGACGGGCTTCGAGAAACTTCTCGGCGAGCGGGTCGCCGACTGGCCCGCTGCCGTCAGCCCGGGCGGCCCCCTGGAGGGCCGGTACCTCGACTACCTGTGCGACACCGTCTCCCGGTTCGTGGAGGAGATGAAGCCGGTGCTCAAGAAGGCCAAGCCCAACATCGTCATCTCCGTAGCGGTCTGGGCCAACAACAGCACCTCGCGCAATGTTGGCGTCCGCCAGGATTGGGGGAAATGGGTGGCCGGAGGCTGGCTCGACTTCGTCGCCCCCATGAACTATGGGAACAAGTGGATTATCGACCGCTTTGAGGAGTACGCGCGGGCCGAGGCCAAAAACGTTGCCGGGCGAGTTCCTCTCGTCTACGGCATAGGGGCTTTCCAGGACAGCCCAGAGGGCCAGGTCAATGCGGTCAAGACGGGCCGGAGCCTGAAGGCTTCCGGCTTCATCATGTACACCCTCACCCAGGAGACTTTCACCAAGCACCTGCCCGCCCTGTCGCGCGAGGTCTGGCAGGAGCCGGCCACGGTCCCCGCCTTCGGCAGAAAAGGAAGGTGACCAGGGGAAGCAGGCGCGGGCCCACTCCTCTTCTATTGCTCAAGACCCCGGGCGTTGGTAACCTGGAGGCCAGCTGTGGAACTTGAACCGGACCCGGGAGTGGGGGAGGTCGCACGGCAGTGAACAGCGACAAAGCGGTCTTGCTGGCTCTGAGGAGATTCGCTGACGCCGTCACGGCCAAGATGACAACCTCGACGGCCGGTGACCCTGAAGACCAACTTCGCGCCCCGCTTGAAGCCTTCCTGCGAGAGACCGGGAAAGCACTCGCGCTGAAGTTAGTCTGTACCGGCGAGACGCCGCTGCCCGACCGCATGGGCAAGCCTGACTACGCCGTGCACGTCGCGGGGCTTCTCGCGGGCTATGTCGAGCTGAAGGCTCCAGGCTCAGGTGCGACCCCCAGCCGCTTCAAGGGCCATAGTGCCCAGCAGTGGAAGCGGTTCAGGGCCATGCCGAATCTCCTTTACTCTGACGGCAACGAATGGGGCTTGTACCGCGCCGGCCAAGCTGTTCGCCCCGTGATTCGCTTGACGGGCGACGTGACAACTGACGGCAAGACCGGCGTGAAAGCTGGCGACGCCCAGGCCCTCCTCGGGGTGCTGACCGACTTTTTCCAGTGGCAGCCGACAATCCCGCAGAAGCTCAGGGGGCAGGTGGACTTGGAGAAGTTCGCAGACCTGCTCGCCCCGTTGTGCCGGTTGCTTCGCGAAGATGTGACCGACGCCCTGAAGGACCCGCGGTCTCCGCTGGTGCAGCTTGCTGCGGAGTGGCGGCAACTGCTCTTCCCCGATGCCGACGATGAGCGCTTTGCCGACGCCTACGCGCAGACCGTGACCTTCGCGCTGCTCCTGGCCAGGAGCCAAGGGGCGGACCCGCTGGCCCGGAGCCAAGGGGCGGACCACCGGGTGGACCTGTCCAGCGCCGAAGCAACGTTGGCCGTTGAACACAGTCTTCTTTCCCGCGCGCTCCAGGTGTTGACCGACCCCAACGCGCAGGCGGCGATCTCCGCCTCGCTGAACCTTCTCATCCGCGTCATAGCGGAAGTGCCCCCGGAGGCCATGACCGTCCCTGAGAACCCCTGGTTCCACTTCTACGAAGACTTCCTGGGTGCTTACGACCCGAAACTGCGAAAGGACGCCGGAGCGTACTATACCCCCGTTGAGGTAGTCCACGCGCAGGTGCGTCTTATCGACGACCTGTTAACGAATCGGCTCGGCAAGGCCCTGGGCTTCGCTGACCCTGAGGTGGTGACCCTCGACCCAGCAGTTGGCACAGGAACCTATCTTCTCGGGGTCATCGACCACGCCTTGAACAAGGTGAAAGCCCGGCAAGGAGCGGGGGCGGTGCCCGGGCAGGCCACGGCGCTGGGAGGAAACCTCTACGGCTTTGAAATGATGGTGGGGCCTTATGCTGTGGCGGAGCTTCGCGTCACCCGCGCTCTTCTTGACAGAGGGGCGAAGCTGCCGAGCGGGGGGACGCATGTCTACCTGACGGACACGCTGGAAAGCCCCAATGCTACCCCGCCGCAGCTTCCGTTGTACCTGAAACCCATTGCCGACCAACACCGCAAGGCGCTCGATGTGAAGGAGACCGTGCCCGTCATCGTCTGCCTTGGGAATCCGCCCTACGACCGCCACGAAGCTGCCGACGAGAGCAACAAGGCGCGTACCGGCCACTGGGTACGCTGGGGTGACGACGGGAAGGGGACAGACGCAATCTTCAAGGACTTCGTGGACCCGGTTATAGAGAGCGGACACGGGGTACATGCCAAGTGGTTGTATAACCAGTACGTCTACTTCTGGCGCTGGGCGTTGTGGAAGGTCTTTGAGCACAGGACAGCGACGGGGCCGGGCGTGGTGAGTTTCATCAGCGCGTCGAGCTACCTTTTCAGCGACGCCTTTTGCGGCATGCGAGAGCATATGCGGCGAGTGTGTGATGAAATCTGGATTCTGGACCTGGGCGGCGAGGGCCGGGGGGGCAGAAAGGACGAGAACGTCTTTGCCATTCAGACGCCTGTGGCAATCGCCGTGGCTGTGCGCTACGGCAAGGCCGACAAAGACACGCCCGCCAGGGTGCATTACGGCCGAATCCATGGTAAGCGCCACGAGAAGTTGACGGCCCTCGCCGCGGTTGATGACCTCGCCGCTTTGACTTGGGAAGACTGCCCGAGTGACTGGGCCGCTTCGTTCTTGCCCGGCGGACAGGGCGGCTACTTCACCTGGCCCATCGTGAGGGACCTATTTCCCTGGCAACATTCCGGTTCCCAGCTTTTCAGGTCATGGCCTATTGCCCCTGACGCAGCAACTTTGGAAGCTCGGTGGCGTGGCTTGCTGAGGGCCACAAACCGAGCAGTTGCCTTCAGAGAAACGCGCGACAGGCAGATTGACAAAGCCTATAGACCTCTCCTTCCCCTCCCAAACCCAGCGAAGCCTGTTGCAGCGCTAAGTCAAAGCGACCCGTGCCCGGAAGTCGCCCGCTATGCCTTTCGGTCCTTTGACCGCCAATACGTCATTGCGGATAGCCGGGTCGGGGATGTAATGAAGCCGGTCCTATGGGAAGTTGCCGGGGATCCGGCAGGGCCCGCGCAGTTGTTCATAACAAGCCAACTGTGGCAGGTGCTTGGCGATGGCCCGGCACTAACCGTCAGCATTTATGTGCCCGACTTCCATCACTTCAAAGGTTCCTACGGCGGTAAGGACGCAATTCCCCTTTACCGTGACGGGGCAGGCAAGGAACCGAACATCCTACCGGGGCTGCTGGACGTGTTAGCGAAGGGATACGGGCGGAATGTCACGCCAGAGGATTTCCTGGCCTATGTCTACGGCGCCCTGGCCCACCCTGCGTTTACCGAGCGGTATGCCAAGGAACTGGAGACTCGCGAGCTTCGTGTGCCTTTGACCAAAGACACGGCCCTTTTTGCCCAGGTGCGCGAGGTAGGAGCAAGGCTCTTGTGGCTGCATACCTACGGCCAGCGCTTCGTCCCCAAGGGGCACCGCGTCGGGGAAGTGCCCAAGGGGGCGGCCCGCTGCACGAAGTCCGTCCCCGGCAACGAGGAGAACTACCCGGAGAATTGCTGGTACAACGACCTCACCAAGACGGTGTACGTCGGCGAAGGCGAGTTTGCTCCTGTCCAGCGTGCGGTTTACGAGTTTGAGGTATCGGGGCTGAAGGTTGTGCAGTCATGGCTCAAGTACCGCATGAAGCACGGAGGCGGGAAGAAGTCGTCGCCCTTGGACGACATCCGCCCCGAGCGCTGGACGGGCGAGTTCACGACGGAGCTTCTTGAGCTTCTGTGGGTGCTGGAAGCGACGCTTGCCGAGTACCCCGCTCAGGCTAAGCTGCTGTCGGCCGTGGTGAACGGGCCGCTCCTTCGCGCCGATGAGCTGCCGACCGTGCCCGACGCGGCCCGCAGGCCGCCGTCGGGCCAGGCCACAAGGGGGTTGTTCGCTGACGTCCAAGATGATTGAAGGCGGGCAAATGGAACTGTGGGCGCCTGCTTGCGGCGGAGCCTGCACGTGCGCCTACATCTTGTCCTGTTCAATGCGGGCAGGCTGGGAAACGATGGCCCGGACCTTCTTCGGGTCGAGCTTGTACTGGCGCTCGAAGGTGAGGAGGCCGTTGGTCTCCTGCTCGATGTCCGTCAGTTGGGTGTAGCAGAAGCCGGCGATGCGCGGGTTCCGGAGCAGGGCTTGCGTCAAGGCGCGAAACCGCGCCAGGAACTCGCTCTTCGTCCTCGGTCGTTCGCCATAGCCCCAGGCGTTCTCTCCTGCTTTGCCTTCGACCCACCAGGTGCCCCCGAATTCGCTGACGAAGTAGGGCTGGCCGCCATAGGGCATGTTGTGCTCGGCGACGTTTCGCCACGCGTCTTCGCGCGCCCCCGTCTGGCCGAAGCGCGCAAAGAGCGCAGCGAACTTCTCCGGGTCCTGGGTGTAGTTGTGGACGTCGTAAATGTCGGTGGCGACGTGCACGTAGCCACTCGAGTCGATGACAGGCCGGGTCGGGTCGACCGCCTTGGTCAGCCGATAGATGTGCTCCTGCAGAGCCGCCAAACGGCCTTTGGTCGCGAGCCCGCGGGTGGTTTCGTTGAAGGGTGTCCAGATGATGAGCGACGGGTGGTTGATGTCCCGGCGAAGCACCTGGAGCCACTCCGCGGCGAAGTTCTCCCGCCCCTCGGTGTCCCCGAAGTCCAGGCCCCAGTCGCCCATCTCGCCACAGAGAAGGTAGCCCAACCTGTCCGCCCAGTAGAGAAACCGGGGCTCAAAAACCTTCTGGTGCAGCCTGGCGCCGGTGAAGCCCATGGACTGGGACAGTTCGATGTCGCGTTTCAAGACCTCCTCTGACTCCGCGGTGTAGACGCCTCCGGGGTAGTAGCCCTGGTCGAGGATGAGCCGCAGGAAGGTCGTTCTGCCGTTGAGAAGGATGCGCTGGCCGTCGATATCGATGTCCCGGAGCCCGAAGTACGACCGCACCTCATCGACCACCCGACCACCCTCCGTGAGCCCGAGGGTCAGTTCGTAGAGGTTGGCTGAGCCCGGGCCCCAGAGGTGCGGCTCGGCGATGTCGAGACACAGAACCGCTTTCGTGCCTTCCGCTGAGCCCCGGGCCGAAGCCACCGGCCGACCAGCGAAAGTCGCTTCAGCACACACCGCCCCGCCGGGAACGGGCTGCGCGAGTTCGACGGTGACGGCCGCCCGCCCGTCGCGGGCGGAAGCCACCACCGTGAAGTGCGTGATGTGTGCCGAGGGTACCGCCTCCAGCCAGACCGTCTGCCAGATGCCCGTCACCCGGGTGTACAGGCACCCAAAGGAATGCAGCCGGGGCGACTGCTTCCCCGATGGTTGGGAGCCGGCCCGGCTGTCGTCCCGACAGTAGACCACGACTTCATTGCCACCCGACTTCAGTGCCTCGGTGATGTCCAGGCGGATGGGCGAGTAGCCACCCCAGTGTCGGCCCACGGGCTGCCCGTTGACCCAGACACGGGTATCGAAGTCCGCGGCCCCGAAGTGCAGGAGCACCCGTCGGCCGGCCCATGCTCTGGGGACCCGGAACTTTCGCCGGTACCACACACCACCGAGGAAATCGGTGTTCCCGATGCCGCTGAGCCGGCTTTCCGGAGGAAAGGGAACCAGGATGCGCTCGGGGAAGCGCCGGCCGGTGTGCCAGCCGGCCTCCAAGCCGTTCCCGGCGCTGTCGAGGGTGAACTCCCAGGTGCCATTCAGGTTGAGCCAATCTCTTCGTGCGCACTGGGGGTTCGGGTGCTCCGGACGTGGGATGACGTGCCTCCTCTGCACAACTAACCTCCCTCTCCTGCTGTCACTCCTGCGGCTTCGCCCACGCCTCTCCGTTTGTCCGCCCAGGCCCAAGGCGCCCTGAAGCCAGCATCCTGCCAGCGGGCTGCTTGCCGCCTGGGCCCTGGCTGTGGAACTGTGTGCCTGCGAGCGCGCAGCACCAAGACCCTTGACAGATGAGCGACGAAAGAATAGTCTACAGGCTCGCGGAATTGGCGTCCACTGCCACTCTGCGAAGTAGCGAAGCTTCTTCGCTGCGTAGCACGAGCCGGAAGTCGGCGTCAGGACGGGTGCGCGGGCGGCCCTCTTAGCTCAATTGGCAGAGCAGCGGATTCTTAATCCGTTGGTTGCAGGTTCGAGTCCTGCAGGGGGCACCACCCTCGAAGGGCCTGAATACGCCGTTTCCGGCGTCCTGACGCCATTTTTCTGGTAGTGAGCCGCCCCGGCCTCCCCTTTCACCCGTTCCCACACAAGAGCAGGTTTTCGCACCCGCCACCCCAAGCTGTGACCCAAGACGCGCACCCCCCTGCGCAGGGAAGAGACTGGGAGACATCGAAGGGCCGGGTTCGTCGCCGCCAGCCCAGCGCCAAAGTCTTCGTTGACCTCAACGCCAGCGGCCAGAGGGGGGTCGCCCCCCGCTCTCCGGATCTATTCTTGGAGAGCTCAGCCCGCGACAGCCCAGCCGGCCGGCTCCGTGAAGGGTTCCCTTTCAGCCTTCGGCCGCCTCGCTGGGGAGCACAGGCGTGACGAACGCCTCGTAAGGCTTGGACGGCCCGGGAGTCCTGGGCAGGACCCGGTACGCTTCCACCAGCATCACGCCCGCAAGTGCGACCAGTACCAGAGCCACCCAGGGCACGGGGTCGGAGGGGACCTGGAATCCGCCCGTGCCGAAGAAGCCTGCCTTGACCCAGCGCAGCAGCGCCCAGGTGCTCATCACGTACATGAAGAGGGTGGGGAGACCCAGGACGAACCAGACCTGCTTCGTCTTGCGTGTCCGCGCCAGCCAGACCGTTACCGCCAGCAGGGCGAGCGCGGCGAGGAGTTGGTTGCTGGCGCCGAAGAGGTCCCAGAAGGTCTTCCAGGCGGGGATTTCATTGCCCTGAGCGTCCCTGGTGGTGTTCATGACGAAGGCCAGCGGCACCGCCGTACATACCCCCGTCGCGAACCAGCGTCCCCAGCGACCGCGCCAGCGAGTAAGTTCCTCGATGATGTAGCGACCCAGGCGGGTGCAGATGTCGAGCGTGTCGTAGACGAACGTGGTGAAGGCCAACAGGCCGAAGTTGACGCCCACGGCCGCCGGGATGCCCATGGTCCCCAGGAACTTCCCGATGCCACCGGCGTAGATGAAGTTCGGGGCCTTCTTGGTGAGCGGGTCGTCCGCGGCCAGCATCATGACGAAGCAGAGCGACATCACGGCCACCAGACCCTCCAGG
>Ga0315282_10009294_pt1 | contig 15652 bp, 18 predicted proteins | sample YL17G07_20_MG_FD_203693 | JGI IMG/M metagenome (GOLD analysis project Ga0315282, IMG submission 203693) | Sediment microbial communities from Yellowstone Lake, YNP, Wyoming, USA - YL17G07_20 | ecosystem: Environmental > Aquatic > Freshwater > Lake > Sediment | place: USA: Wyoming | collected...
ACCTTGCCGGTCTCGGGGTTGACTAACTTGGGCAGTCCGGCTCTCTCTGCACATTCTTTAATAATCTGCCAGGCGCGGTGGCGGTTGATGCCAAATATGAGTTTCTTACCTTTTCGATTTGCCGGTCCACCGCGTTTGATATAATCCTTCAGCATTTCTAAAGTATCCTTATCCAGAGGTAATGTTCTCACTCTTCGGTGCTCCTGCTCCCTGGCTACTGCCTCTTTAACCCTGGCACCGCACTTTGGGCAGAAGCTGTGACTCTTCCCCAGCCTAGCACCACACTTAGGGCAGGAGAACCTTACCCTTGCTTTAAGGTGTTGTATGGTAACGGTGCCCCGGTTCAAGTCGACATCACCTACGGTGATACCCAGAGCCTCGGATATGCGACAGCCAAGGTGAAACAGCAACCGGATTAAAAGCCTATCCCTCAAGTACTGAGCAGCTTCTTCCAGTTTCTCTATCTCCGCTGGTTCAAGATACGCCTTGGCCATAGGTTACTTCCTTAACCATCCAGACTGAAAATTAAGTACGCCCCATCTGTCCGATACATTTCTTATGACCCCAACCGTGCGTCGTTAGAAAATTACTCACGACCTTTTTTGTCTCAGGACTTGTTATTGCGATAGACTTTCCACTATGAAACACTGGTAAGTAACCATGTAGAGCTTCATGAACTCACCAGCAAGGACTTTCAGGGCGTCCGTCAGACTCATACCTAATTTCGCTAAGTTTACGAGTAGCCTATCACGGGTCTCCTTTGATACCCAGGCACTTACCGTGGGATTTTCCTTCTCGTACTTTTCTCGTGATGTTGATTTCTTCTTGTTATTCTTTCCTCTTTTCATCTCGTTCGTTTACCTCCTCTAACATTTTCATAAGGGCAGCTTTGGGAACAACTAATCTGCGCCGCCCGCACCTTATGGTCGGAAGTTGTCCCAGCCGTGCCATTTCATAGCCGGTATTACGTGATACACCGAGCATTCTGGCAGCAGCGGGAACACTGATGCACAGTGGTTCAGTTAGGTCCAAGTTCTTTTTCAGCCCCACTGTCAGGCTCCGTCAGGCTTGATTTTATAAAATTACTGTCACCCTCTTGACAACATACGAAAATCTGTGAGCATTCCGAGATAGCCCGAGAAGGTTATAGTCTCCCTAACGCTGAGAAGCAGTTTCTCGCCCCCCTTACCTTAAAGACCTCCATACTTCTCTTCATTTCCTATTATGTTCCCATAGCTATAAATTTGTCAAGGTTATTCCCAATAAGCCCCTAAAAGGTCTTGACAAAATTAAAGATGGGAAGTATAATTATCTAGTAGTTCTCAAAAGGGGGTGTTTATGCCAAAGAAGTATCCAGTAGAGGTTCGCTTGTTCGCTGTACAGAAGAAGCGGGAAGGGCATTCCTGGGACAGGGTTGCGGAAATGGTGAGGCAGAATTTTACTCTCGACACAACCCCCAGCCGGCGACAGATGACTAAGTGGGTAACCAAAAACTCACTATCAGATGTTGTAATGAAGGAAATTAACCATGGGCTGCCGAAGTATGCACGGGGATGGCTGAGTACACGGAAGGATGTTCTAGCCGGGGTGATTGCTGAGGGGATGAGCGGTAAAGACTTCGGCATACTGACGGCAAAATGGATGTTTTCGCAAATGGAAGCGCTTCTAGGCCCTCAACGGCTGAGAACAGCGTGGGCCGAATTTATAGAGGAAGAAGAACGCATCCAGCAAGACAGCAATGCCACCAGCGATAAAATGGGAGCACTGTTCACGGAAGAAATAGTACGTCAGGAAAGGAGTGGCCAATGAGAGGACACATCATAAAAAGAGGTAAGAATAGCTATTCCCTTGCTATCAGCTTGGGAAGGGACGCCACTACCGGCAAGTATAAGTATCAGTGGGTAACAGTCAAAGGAACCAAGAAAGACGCGGAGAGGCGCCTTGCGGAGCTGCTTCACCAACTTGACACCGGGACTTTCATGAAGCCAAGTAAGACTACGTTGGCGGAATTCTTAGAAAGGTGGCTAAAGGACTACGCCTGGCCTAACCTTGCTCCCAGGACAGCCGAAGGCTATGAATCTATTATACACCGTCACCTTATCCCGTCCCTGGGAAGTATGACTTTAACCCTGCTAAAGCCAGAGCATTTACAGCGTTACTATTCAGAGAAGTTAGCTGGTGGCCGGTGTGATGGTAAGGGCGCACTTAACCCGACAACGGTATCACACCATCATACCTGTCTACACCGTGCTCTGAAAATGGCGCTTAAATGGGGACTGATAAACCGCAACCCGGCGGACGCCGTCACTCCCCCACGCCCGCAACGTGCTGAGATACACACCATGAATGAAGATGATATAACCAGATTCTTTGAGACTGCCAAAGCTACACCCTATTATGTGCTATTCTATGAGGCGCTTTTCACGGGAATGAGGCGTAGCGAATTACTAGCCCTGCGATGGTGTGACGTGGACTTGCTCTTATGCCAGGCGCATATTACCCGCGGCCTTCACCACCTGCGGACTGGTGAGATTGTCTTTAGGGCTCCCTCGACGGCTAAGGGTCGCCGTATGGTGTCACTGTCCCCCTCTGCTGCCCTTCTACTACAAGAGCACCGGGACAAGCAAGAGGCACAGCGGGCTATGCTGGGGATACCGTTAAAGGATGATGACCTGATATTCAGCGACCTTGAAGGCAAGCCACTATTGCCTGACACAGTAAGCCATGTCTGGGCTAAGTTGGTGAAACGTGCTGGACTTGAGGATATCCGCTTCCACGATGCACGCCATACCCATGCTTCTTTAATGCTCAAGCAGGGTGCGCATCCGAAGGTAGTCCAGGAAAGGCTAGGCCATGCCACTATCTCAACAACCCTTGACCTTTACAGCTACGTTGCCCCTGGACTTCAAGAGGCTGCCGCCGCCCGCTTTGACGAGGCTTTTACCGCAAGGTATAATGGGCGTGAAAAAGAGATGGTTGAAAAGCATTATTAGCAAATTATTAGCAACTTTTAGTTATGTCTACTTAGGGAAGATCTCATCAGGGTAATTTTAGCTTCAAAATAGAGCATGCCCCTGTAGCTCAGGTGGATAGAGCAGCGGTTTCCTAAACCGCGTGTCGGGCGTTCGAGTCGCCCCAGGGGTACCAGTTAATTTTTGTGAAGATTTATGATAATATAATTATTGCGGTAGGAGTGTAGCTCAGTTTGGTAGAGCAGCGGTCTCCAAAACCGCAGGTCGCGGGTTCGAATCCTGCCACTCCTGCCAGAGTTTTGTATCTGGCTTCGGTCCGGTTGCAAACATTTTGCTAACATCGAGGCTTTGTTTCAACTCTGGCTCTAGTACCTCGTCCAAACGCCTCATCGCCGCCTCCTGTAATGTTGGTATGACATGGCTATAGGTATCTAGCGTAAAAGCCACACTTGAATGCCCCAGCATTTCAGAGACTATCTTGGGGTGAACACCTACCAGAAGCATGAGGCTGGCGAAAGTATGCCTCAGGTCATGGAAGCGGGTGCCCTCAAGCCCCACCCTTCGGGCAATCTTGGCGAAGTTATGAGTCAGAGTGCCCGGATCCATGGGTGTCCCATCAGCATTGCCGAATACTAGGTCGCTCCCGGTCAAAGTAACTCCCAGTACAAGGCGTTCCATTTCTTTTCTCGATCTGTATTGCCTGAGGAACAGGCAGAGGGAAGGTGACAGGTCGAGCCGGCGGCGGCTGTGTTCACTCTTGGGTTCCTTGAACTGGCAAACGCCTTTACGCTTGTAGAGCACCCGGCAAACGGAGAGCGTGGCTAGTTCAATGTCTAGGTCGTGCCACATCAGCCCCAACAACTCACCCTGACGTAAGCCCGTGTTGACTGCGGTGTAAATGACTGGGTAATAAACAGTGTTTCTCGCAGCGTTGAATAGCTTGGCCACTTCTTCCGGCGTGAGGGTCTTCATCACCGCCTTCTTTGCCTTGGGCGGATCCACTAGCTCAGCCACATTACGAATAAGAAATCCCTGGCGAACCGCGTAATTAAGTGATTCGTGCAGAACCCGGTGAATATGGAGTACCGTCCGGGGTGATAACCCTCCTTTCCCGTCCACACGCCCTGTAGCCAGCGCCTGACCATAGTATTGCTGAATGGCTGAAGGTTCAAGCTGGGTTAAGGTTATATGGCCCAGGTTCGGACCGACGTGGCGATTAATGATGGCTTCGTACCCGTCCAGAGTGCATGGAGAGCAGTTAGTCTTGACATAGCCATTGAGCCAATCATGGAGGTAATCTCCTAGCTTCAGGTGCTGGGGCTTGATATACACACCCTTGTCCGCTGAATGGAGAACCTCCCTCAATCTGGCTTCAGCGTCGCGCTTTGTGCCGTGCACCGTATACCAACGCTGGCGCCTTTTGCCTGTCGCATCTCTGGGCAGGTCGATTACAATGCTCCAACTACCTTTGCCACGTTTTCGGATGTGTCCTCTCACTGCTGCTTTCTCCTTCCTTTGTACTGATGGGACCTCAGCTGGTGCATCTACCACAGCCGGCGACAGAATTGACAGGGATATAGGATATCGCTTGACTTGAGCGCCTTGTTTGCCAGCTCCTGCATTCTTGCTTCTAGCCCCAGCACTTCCTGCCATTCCTCAGCAAGTGATAGCATTTCCTCGGATTGTGCCAGCTCGTGAATCAACTGTCGGTGCTGACCACTCACTTTTTCAACTTCCTCAGGCTTGGCAGACTTTTCAATGAGGATGTCGCCATGCCATACCCCCTGGGAGAAGGCCGGCTTTTGCGAGTAAGACTCTTCAGGTTCACATCCCACAGCAAGGTCAAGGGCCTTTTCCAAAGCCATCCCCTTATAATCCTCGGTGATTTCCCAGTGATCCCTGTATCCTTCTACTAGCCGCGCCGCCTTATCACAAATCGAAGGTACCAGTTCCATTATCCTTTTCAGCCTTCGCTCCCACGTGGCGTGATTCGTCCAAAGGGAGCGCTTACGTAGGTGCTTTCTCAGCATATGGTTAGTTATGGGGTCTTGCTCTTTCGGCGGCACATATACCGAGCGACACGCCCACTGCTTCCACTGGCTTCGTGCTTGGTAGTCGGGAGGTACGGGGGTCAATAGCCGCACTGGCATAGCGGCCTTTTGTGTCTCGAACTCGATGGCTTCTTCGGACTCTGACCAGACAAATGGGCTGGGCGCACTCGTTCAGAATGTCACTCAATCCCTTTTTCGCCTTCAAAAGTAACGCCTGTTGTTGTATTAAATCCCCGAGCGTATAACCAGTCAGAGCCATCTCGGGGAAAGTTACTATTTGCACACCCTCGTTTCTAGCTTTTCTCAAGAGTTCGATAATGGCGCCAACATTGGAATCAACGTTGGCGACACGAAGCTCAGGGACTGCCGCGCTGACACGCAGAAATCCAAGGTCCTTACTCAATTGAATATCGCTCATCTCTCAATCCTTGTAGCACCTGATAAGATTCGGGCATATCAAAGAGGGAAGTAGAACTGAGTCAGTTAATCTGTCTAGTAGATATTTAGCTAGAGCTGCCAAAAGCTGATTAGCCGCTCAAAATCAATCAGCCCACTTTCGGCGATATTTTCAACCTCAATCCCAGCCTCAAAGCTATTATACTTAGACAAAAGTTTGGAGGCTAAAGCATGGCAAAGGTAAGGTGTAAAGAAACAAGTGTAGGCTCTTTCTTTGGTAACTTTCTTTATGACCAGAAGGTATCAAAGGACCATTTTCTAAGGAAGCTAAGTGAGGTTGTGGATTGGGACAGGTTTACCAGAAAGCTCCTCGGCTATTACCAGGGTAAAGGGGAAATAGGTCAGGCACCATATAATCCTGCCATTATGTTAAAGATGCTCCTGCTTTCTTACCTGTGGAATGTCTCGGAGAGAATGATAGAGATACTGGCTAACGATAGCTTATCCATCGGTCTCTTTTTAGGGCTCGGTGCTGATGAAAAAGCTCCTGACCATTCCACCTTAACCTTATTTAAGAATCGGCTAGTTGAAAATGCCGGCTTACAGGCTTATGAGGAGCTATTTGATGAGATAATCAGGATAGCAAGGGTGAGGGGAGTTAAGTTTGGCAAGCTTCAGGTAGTGGATAGTGTTCACCTGGTAGCTAACGTCAATTTGGGGAAGGATAAGCAAAGACAGAGGGGAGGTAAGCCTCCGAGAGACAATCGAGCCATGCAGGCTTTGTGCGGCGAACTCAACAAAACCAAAACTCTTTATCCAGATACCGACTGGATCTTACACTATCAGACAGCTTGGGATGCATGAATTATTGCCATGATGTCAGGAGTTCTGAAATTGGCCATTGGCGGCACGCCAGTTCCACAGAAGGCATAGCTCTTGGGAAAGCCGGGTGCGATTCCGGGATGGATTGGCTTCGATCAGCCGCCGAACTAATTCGATGTCATCCAGTGTTATTTCCCGCCCTTGAACAGTTGTTGTCTCATCCATGATTTGATACTATCATAAAAATGAGACGGAGTCCAGTGGAATATCAAGGATTTGGTGACTTTTTCCCAATTCTCATGAATATCTCAAAGAAGCTAAAAAAAGCTTGACAGCCCGGGGGGGGGTGATATACTATGAGCCAAGATTAGCCAGTGGATTTTGGAAAAACTAAACTATTACGATGGGAGAGAGTCACCCGGCAGGCTGCTCTGGAAGCTGTGCATAATGGGACAAGAAAGACAAAGAGCAGCAAGCGTGAGGAGTGGTTCATGTCTAAAATCAACCGCTTGCGCACCGTGGTTGCGGAGCTTACCATGGAGAACCTGACCCTAAAAAGGGGGCTTTTGGTATGAGGCCGCACCGGCGCTACTCTGAGGAGGAGAAAAGGATATTGTTAGCTACGGTAGAGAGGGCTCAGGAACATAGTGGCCAGCCTTTGAGCCGTATTCTCCGGGAGCTGGGTCTGGTGCGCTCAGTTTACTATGCCTAGCTGGAGAGGGCAAGCGAGGGGACGCTCACTGACCAGTTGGTGGTGCCCCGATCGCCATTGGCTGCCCTCCCTGAGGAGGTGGAGGCCGTTGTGACTTATGCCGGAGCACACCCCAGAGAGGGTTATCGCCGCCTCGCCTGGACGATGGTGGACGCCGACATAGCCTATCTAACGCCTTCTGCGGTCTACAGAATCCTGGACAGGTATGACCTTCTGTACCGCTAGAAGAGGCCGGAGCCGGGTCAAGGCAAACGGGTCCCTGAGGCAACATACCCAGACGAGGTCTGGCACGTGGATTTGATGTACCTGTGGGTGCGGGGACGCTGGTACTTTCTGGTAAATGTGCTCGATTCCTACAGCCGCTATATAGTCCACTGGGAGTTATCTCTATCTATGCTGGCTCAGGAGGTGGCTGAGATAATGGCTGTGGCTCTGGAGAAGACCTACGGCAAGAGACCCAGGATAGTCAGGGATAATGGCTCGCAGTTTGCCGCCAAGGAGTGGCGTGAGGTAGTGCGCCACTTTGAGCTGGAGGAGATTCCCATCCGCGTAAGGCATCCCGAATCCAATGGGAGGCTCGAGCGTTACCACAGTAGCCTACGGGAGGAGGCATTTGGCGACACAGAGGTGGAAGACCTCTACCGGGCACGCGCCCTTTTAGAAGAGTGGGTGATGTATTACAACGAGGAGCGGCTGCATTCGGACTTGAACTATCTTCGTCCTGTGGACTACTACATAGGCAACCCAGAAGCCTTGCTAACGGAACGGGATAGGAAACTCAGGGAAGCGGCCGCCAAATGGAAGGAGGTGAAAAATACACGGATGACTTGAGAAAAATTAACGCAGGGTCTAACATTTTGGCATAGTCGATTTGTCCGAAAACGACTGGAGCATTACAAAGACTAGCCCAGTGGATTTTGGAAAAACTAAATTATTACGGGAGGTAAATCAGTGAAAAAGAAAATATTGTTAATCCCGCTAGCATTGTTGTTAGCCATCAGCTTGGTTGCTACCGGCTGTCCGGCGGCCCCACCGGTGAAGCCACCACCACCCACACCACCCGCACCGCCGACTCTACCACAACCGCAGTATGGCGGCGTGTTAAAGATAACTTGGCCCTACGGCCTACGGATTTTGGGGTACCCACCAGAAGTGGCTGGTGCTGACTGGTGGAGTGTTCAGGCCTGCATCGAGAATCTCGTCCGAACTGATGAAAACGGCCTTATCGTGCCGTGGCTGGCAACAGACTGGGAAATCGCTCCAGACAGCAAGTCTATAACATTTACCCTAAGGGAGGGAGTTAAGTTTCACGACGGGACAGACTTCAACGCCGAGGCAGTCAAATACAACGTGGACCTACAGATAGCTGCTAAGAAGGCCGGATTTATGCAGGTAACTTCCGTAGATGTTGTCGACAACTACACCGTTCGGTTTAATCTTAGTCAATGGAGCAATGCGCTCCTATATACACTGGCGCAGTGGGATGGCATGATGGCATCGCCAGCAGCAATCAAAACGAACGGTGTAGAGTGGGCCAGGGGACACCCGGTGGGAACCGGACCGTTCAAATTTGTTAGCTTTACGCCCGATGTCGCTCTGAAGTATGAGAGGTTCGATGGCTACTGGCAGAAGGGTAAGCCTTATCTTGACAGGTTAGAATACATTTACATTAACGATGTAATGACAGCTGTCGCATCTTTTCAGGCGGGGGAGATTGATCTATTATGGGGAGACACGCCAAAGGTACTAACTGACCTACAGGCAAAGGGGTATAAAGTTGACGCTACTCCGGCAACCCTATACGTCCTGATAGGCGATAACGCGAACCCTAATTCCGTCTTCGCCAATCAGAAGGTACGCGAGGCAATAGAGTACGCTATTGACAAGGAGGCGATAACCAAGGCGATTGGGTATGGCATTTGGAAGGTCCTCGATCAGCCTTGTAGTCGTGTCTCCTTCGCTTACAACCCTGACGTGAAAGGTCACCCATATGACCCCAATAAAGCTAGAAAGCTCCTAGCGGAGGCAGGCTACCCTGATGGATTCAAGACTAAGCTTGTTCAATCCCCTTTCTCGTCAAAGGATGCAACCGAAGCTGTACAGGGCTTTCTTAGCAAAGTGGGAATCGATGCCCAAATAGAGGTTGTGGATATTGGCGCGTGGGCTACTATAATGGCAGATGGTGAGAAGGATGCCCTCATACTCACGTGCATGACGCAGTCGGCTGGGAATTACGGCAGAAACTTAGTGGCAGATTTTCCACCGGATTATTCAATACTACCTAGCACACTTAGACCGCCTGGATTTGCCGACTTACTGGAGCGGGCACTTGCTGCTACGGATGAACACACCATGGTAGCGCTGAATCAGGAATTGGTGAAGTTGCTAGCGGACAACGAAACGTGGATTCCGCTTTATGAAGATGAAGTGTTTGCTGCCACCAAGCCCGAATATGTTCACGCTGACATTGCTACGTATGATATGTTGACCTGGCACCCGGAGAATGCCTGGTTAAGCAAGTGATGTAGCCTCGCTTCGGGTACGCACGAGTAGGTGTTTTTCAACCGTAAGTGGGATTAATGCCCCGCTTACGGTTTATGGGGAAATACAAACTATTGATGAGGAGTATGGAGCTATGAACACTGAGGCAGGTACAGTGAGGCTGAAGGTATTTAATCCTTCCGCCAAAGTCAAGGCCGCGGCAAAAAACGCACCCCGCCTTGATACATTACACGGTAAAAGGGTCGCTTTCTCGCATCAGCCGTAGTACCCTCTTGTGGTTCACTTCCCATTCTTCACGCTTTAGCTGATGGGTAACCCGGCGGTAGCCATAACGGGGAAACGTAGTTATGACAGCATATATAATTCGAAGATTCATACAGGCTTTGGCCGTCCTCATAATCGCTAGTGCTGTCGTGTTTCTTGTTATGAACCTACTGCCTGGGGATCCGATTCGCATATACTTCAGCTCTAGTGCACTGGGTAGGGCTACGCCTGAACAAATTGCGCTGTGGAGACATGAGTTCGGGTTGGATAGGCCACTAATAGTGCAGTATGTCGACTGGGTATCTCATGTCTTTAGGGGCGATCTGGGGGACTCCATAATGAAAGGCGAAAAGGTATCCACCCTGATAGCTCGGCGTCTGCCCATAACCATTTATTTAGGTTTACCGGCCTTTTTGATGAGCCTTATTTTCGGCATAACAGCGGGTGTATTAAGTGCGATCAAGCGAGGTAGACCACTGGATACAGGGGTGACTGTCTTTGCAAATTTGGGCATATGTGCTCCTATTTTTTGGGTTGGTATCGTGATGATCTATCTATTCGCCCTGTACCTCGGGTGGCTTCCAACCTGCGGTTATACTTCCCCATTTGAGGATTTCTGGTTGAGCACGAGACAGATCATTATGCCTGTATTTTGCTTATCCATGTTCGATATGGCGGCCACAGCACGTCAGACACGGTCAGCCATGCTTGAGGTCACCCGGCAGGATTACATTCGGACTGCCTGGGCCAAGGGTTTAAGAGAGCGGACTGTAATAATAAGACACGCCCTAAAAAATAGCCTCATCCCGGTTATTGCCTACCAAGGCATGTGCATCAGCGACATCCTTGGCGTCTCGGTGATCATTGAGACGGTATTCAATATTCCCGGTATGGGTAGGCTGTCGGTGGAAAGCATCTTCAACCACGATTACGCAGTTATCCAGGGTATTATTCTGATAATCGCTATAATAGTGACTATGGCAAACCTCCTTGTTGATCTTTCATACGGTTGGCTTGACCCCAGGGTGCGGTATGAATAAGGGAGATATGAACTATGGCAGAAGAGAATGCCATCGGTACTGATTTCAGCGAAATTCCACCCCGTGTCAGCGAGTTTAAGCGCTTTACCAGGGTCTTCCTTGATCGAAAGGTGGTCCTATTCGGTCTTATTGTAATCCTGGCGGCCATAATAACAGTCATTTTTGCCCCCATCATAGCCCCCTATGACCCATATAAGCAAAATTTGAATAAAGTCTTGCTTCAACCTTGCCAGGAGCATCTCCTGGGCACTGATGCCCTCGGGAGAGATACGTTAAGCCGTATAATCTTTGGCACACGGATTTCGCTCATGGTCGGTATCATAGCGATTGGCATTGCTGCCACAACGGGCATGACGCTGGGGTTAATAGCCGGATACTTTGGTGGTATCACGTACGCAGTTATCATGAGATTCATAGACGCACTAATGATCTTCCCCTGGATATTGCTAGCCCTTACTATCGCGGCTCTGCTCGGGAGTGGGCTTACGAACGTTGTGTTAGCCATCGGCATCGGTATGGTGTCTATGTTCGCCAGGTTAATGTGCAGTCAGGTTCTCTCGATCAAGGAAAACGACTATGCTATGGCCGGGCGGGTTATCGGAGCCAACAACCTGCGTATTATGCTGCGACATGTAATGCCGAATGCCTTCCCACAACTCATAGTACTGATGACTATGATGATGGGAGCGGCTATCCTGGCCGAAGCCGCCCTCAGCTTTCTTGGTATCGGCATAGGACCGCCTGCCGCTGCCTGGGGTGCCATGGTGAACGACGGCTATAAGTATCTCCTTACGCATCCGATACTTTCTTTTGCGCCTGGCCTTGCTATCATGCTTATTGTATTCGCCTTCAACATGGTGGGAGACGGCCTGAGGGATGCGCTCGACCCCAGGCTGAGGGGTACACTCTAGCCATGGGGCACACCAAATAAGATCTTTAGGGAGATGGCATGTCAGTTCTATTAAATGTTAACAACCTGAAGACGCAGTTCAGGACCGAGCGGGGTGTGGTGAAGGCAGTGGATGGCGTTTCCTACCAGGTCGACGAGCACGAGATAGTTGGTCTAGTCGGGGAGAGCGGCTGTGGAAAATCAGTAAGCCAGCTATCAGTGTTACAGTTAATACCGGACCCTCCGGGCAAGATAGTCGGTGGCGAGGTTATTTTCGATGGGCATGACCTGCTCAAGTTCGAGGCTAACGGGGCCGAAATGCGTTCAGTTCGCGGCGGAAAGATAGCTATGATATTCCAGGAGCCGATGACTTCGCTTAACCCAGTTTTGACTATCGGGCGGCAGTTAACCGAGATGCCGGAGTTGCACTTCAAGATGGATCATGAGGCAGCCAGGGAACGAGCCATTGAGCTACTCAAGCTGGTTGGAATCTCAGACGCGGCAGACCGCATCAGCAGCTACCCCCACCAATTCAGTGGCGGTATGCGCCAAAGGGTGATGATCGCCATGGCACTTTCCTGTAACCCCAAGATAATCATCGCCGATGAGCCGACCACCGCTGTAGATGTAACTACCCAAGCACAGCTGTTAGAACTCATGGCTGACATGGTTGAGAAATTTAACACCTCCTTGGTCATCGTAACGCACAACCTAGGCGTTGTTGCCCGCTACGCTAATAGAATTTATGTTATGTATGCCGGGCGCATAGTAGAGTCAAGCACCTCCAAGGACATATTCGGTGACCCACGCCACCCTTATACCATCGGCCTGCTCAAGTCGGTACCAAGATTGGATGAACCGAGAGGGAGAAAATTGGTACCGATCGATGGCTTACCGCCCAACCTGATCGGCATGCCACCCACCTGCGCCTTTATGCCCAGGTGTCCATATCGTGTTGACAAATGCAAGCGGGAACCATGGCCTGAACTCAGGCCCGTAGAGGGCCAACACTATATCTCCTGCTATGTTGATATTAGGGAGAGGCAAGATGAACTCGTTACCAAATGATACAATTTTAGAAGTCGAAAACCTGAAAATGTACTTCCCGGTACTCAGGGGTCTTCTCCGGAAGAAGGTTGCTGATGTAAAGGCGGTCGATGACATCAGCTTTAAGGTAAAGAGGAGTGAAACGCTTGGTCTCGTTGGTGAGACTGGCTGCGGCAAGACCACCACTGGTCGTTGTGTTCTGCGATTGTATCGCCCTACGGCAGGAAAGATTCTATTCGAGGGTAAAGATATCACCCAGTTGCCTGAGGGTAAGATAAGGCCCTTCCGCCGCAGGATGTCGCTTATCTTCCAGGACCCTTACGGTTCGCTTGATCCACGTCAGAGTGCTGGCAGTATCGTGGGTGAACCGCTAAAGACTCACCACATGGTCAGTAGCAACGGTGAATACCAGGATAGGGTGGAAGAGCTCTTCCGCACCGTTGGCCTTGACCCCAGCATGACAGACCGCGTCCCCCACGAATTCAGCGGTGGCCAGAGACAGCGCATTGGAATAGGGCGCGCCCTGGCTTGCAATCCGTCCTTCATTGTCTGTGATGAGCCAATCTCAGCCCTGGATGTTTCCATCCAAGCCCAGATAATCAACCTGCTGCAGGAGCTGCAGGAGAAGCTAGGGCTGACTTATCTCTTTATTGCCCACGACCTCTCGGTAGTGAGGCATATAAGTAACCGGCTAGCAGTTATGTACTTGGGTCGCATAGTGGAGATTACCGATTGGAAAGCACTCTATGAGAATCCGCTACACCCCTATACCAAGGCGTTGCTTTCAGCGGTACCAATACCCGACCCCTTTGTCGAGGAGAAGCGCAAGAGAATTATTCTACAGGGAGACGTGCCCAGCGCGGTGGATCCACCAACTGGCTGCAATTTCCACCCCCGCTGCCCCATAGCTATAGCTGAGTGTAGTCAGGCAGTCCCACCACTGCGTGATATTGGTGGTGGCCACGAGGTGGCCTGTATTAGGGTCTAATTTTGTACAATTAGCGAGAATACTTTTAGACCAGAGTTCCCCACGGTCACAGCTAGGGGCCATAGCCGCGGGCCTATGATGATTCTGGCTACTTGAGGGCTATCCCAAGTAGCTCGAAGACCCGCTGCTGGACGGGTGTAGGCTTGGTGATACGCACGAAGGTTCGCAGCCCCTCGGCATCGCGGCCGTCGATGTTGAAGACGATCCAGTCCTTGACGATGGTGCCCAGGTCCTTGAGGAGGGTCTGACTTGAGTTTAACACCTTGCAAAGCTGATGTGAAGCTGACGAAAATGGCGTTTCACTACATGCCATCCCAGGATCAAGTGAGCTGGGGCAGGGGCTGAAGCCTGGGTGGTGGCCTGAGGCCCACTGCCTGAAAAGCATCATAGGCCTGCCCCTGTAACTCCATCCTGAGCAGGAAAGGATTACCGTTCAGCTCCAGGAGCGCCGCCTTGACCTGCCGCAGGTCCGTGAGCACCTGTCCATATCTTGCCTCGGGTCTCCTCTCCTTCAGTAGCCTGGCCAGGGTGGCCTCCATGACCAGGGCCAGGAAACAGATGCCAAAGTGGCCACGCACTCTGGACGGCGTCCAGTGGCGCACCGGCCTCATCTCCAAACCCGTCTTCAATTCCCGGAAGGCGTGCTCCACCCGCTATAGTTCCTTGTATGCCAGCCCTATTTCAGCGGCGGAAAGCTCAGTGTTGCTCCGAAGCAGAAACTTCCCATCGTAGCGCTCGTCTCGCTTAACCCTCCCCCAGTTGACCTCGGCTTGACCGCCGTCCCGCACCTTGATGTAGCGCCGATGTCCCTTCTGTTTGGCCAGCCCAGCCAGGCCACTCCGAGCCAGTTCCGCCTCCAGGGCAGCTACGATCTCCATTCGCCTGCGGGCATCCTCTGGCTCCCGCTCCTGATTATGGCAAATTACATACCGCTGCCCATTATCCCAGACCTCTTTCACCCGAAGGTTCTCCGCCACCTCGTGGTAGCGGCCTGCTCGCCTCAGCACCCGGTCCGCTGCCCGCCACTTCTTCAGCGGGATGCCCACGATGTAGCCTACCTTCTCCTTATCCAGGGCTTCCAGCAGAGGCTCGGAGACCACCCCTCTATCGGCCACCACAACCACCCGGCGTACGGCAAACCGTCCCCTGAGGTCAGCCACAGCATAGCGAAAGGCAGCGATGTCGGCGGTATTACCTGGAAATATGTGGTGGGCCACCGGGATGCTATCCCGTGTCATCACCAGCCCAATGACCACCTGCACCCGGTCCGGCCTCTTGTCCCGGCTATATCCCAGCTCTGCCAGCCCCTGGGGACCTCGCCCCTCGAAGTAGGTGCTGGTGGTGTCAAAGAACACCAGATCCACATCCAGGCCAAAGAGGTCCCTGTCCTTCAGAAATAGCGCCTCCTCCACCGTCCTCTTGTGCTCGTCCAGGAGGTCCAACGCCCGGTAGAGGTGGTGGAGTTCCAGACCCTCAAACTCAGGGCGGTATACTTCTTGCTTGAGCCACTCATAGGCGCCCAGCTTACTGTCAGGGACGAGGAGGCGATTCAGCACCATCCCGAAGAGGGCCTCCTCCACAGGGAATTCCACCGGGCTCCTCCGATAGAGCTCCTGGAAAAGATGGTGTAGCCCAAGCTTCTCCCACAGCCGCCAGAACACCAATGCCGGCCCGTACTCCCGGCTTGACCGACCCCAGCAGCGGTAGCGCCTCCGCCTCCACCCACTGCCGCTGGGAGTGACGGGCAAGGGAGGCTATGAGCTTGTCCAAAGCGCCACTTGCCTGGAGCACATCCCGTCTTCCCAGGGTGCGGATGAGCGTCTGGCGCACCTTCCCATTGACTCGCCGCGACTCGACCAGGTGTAGATAGGTACGAGTGCTGCCATCCTTGTTGCGAAAAGTTTGCTCCCTGACCCACATTCCATTACTATTATACAGGGATTCTATTCAGTTGTCAAGGTGCTGACAA
>Ga0315282_10009295_pt1 | contig 15651 bp, 14 predicted proteins | sample YL17G07_20_MG_FD_203693 | JGI IMG/M metagenome (GOLD analysis project Ga0315282, IMG submission 203693) | Sediment microbial communities from Yellowstone Lake, YNP, Wyoming, USA - YL17G07_20 | ecosystem: Environmental > Aquatic > Freshwater > Lake > Sediment | place: USA: Wyoming | collected...
CCTCTTGTAGTACTCGTTAAGGATGTAACACTCGAAAGAGGGCATGAGGATAACTGTTGTGCCCATGATCTTTAAGCATTGCGCTTCGTTGGGGAAAGGTTATAGGCAGGTTTTTCGAAAATCTCTTTAGTTGTTGATTCTCCTTTAAAAAGGATTGAGGACTGAACCCTGCAATCCAGAAGGACCACCCAATCTTGTAGAGTGTTGTAAATTCGGATATAGTAAGAGGACCTTGAAGACCCCCCAAAGTCAAGTCATTCAACGATAAGTGTGCACACCATTCATGGTGGGCGGAACCACAAAATATGGTCTTTTCCGAAGACCTCGATAGCCTTTTCCAGACGCCTTAAGTTACTCCAACTTTCATCTGTTTTACCTGTACATCTCGAACTCGAACTCGACCGGCAAACACGCTCAGCCCTGAGAGAGAAATTAATCAATATCTACACTGTGCAAACTCCTTTAAAAAGAGTCGAGCCGGAAACGGCAGCCCCTCTTCTCTTATTTCATGAGGGCTCCAAGCCCTCGGATCGCGGCCCTTGCCGCAACATCGTACGGAACCACTGTGCCGAGAAGCGGCTGCAACTCCAAGGCCCAGCTCCTTTCAAGCCCCGCTATCCGTTCAGCCGTCTCCCTCTGAGAGTATTTTCTATGGTAGAGGGCGAGCTTGCCGTTTATTAGCCCCAGATCGGGCTTGACGCCCTTCTCCAGCAGGAACCATATGTCGTAGAGATCCCTTGCCATCCCCCTAACCAGCAACGCCCTTACCTTCTCGGCAAAGATGTCGTCAAGGCTTGATGCGTTGAGGATGAATGCCCTCACATCATCGTATTCGGCGTGAACCGTTATCCTCTCCCCGGTTATCTCCTCCCCTCTCAGGCTAACGTCTATCCTCGTCCTGCCCTTGGTGATGTCCCTGCCGTTGTACAGTGGTCCCATGTAGCTGAGGATTACGCCAAAGCCGGATCTTGACGCCCTCCTGTCCCTTATCACGGACCTTATGCCAAAGTACCCGAGCTCCTTTGCTGCCGTCTCAAGCGCTCTGTATGCCTCCCCCTCTTCTAGGTTGGAGTTAAAATCTAGATCCTCAGAGAACCTTGGGGAGCCGTATGCTATCCTCAGACACGTGCCCCCCTTCAACGTATAGGCCATCGTCCTCGAATAAAGTAGGCTCAAAAAGGCAGCTTGGACGTAGTCCCTCTCCTGGACAAACAACGATACCCGGTTCTTCAGTGCGATCCTCTCGACCTGCCTCCTGGTGAGCACTAGGTTTCCCTCCACCCGTAGAGCTCCTCTTGGCTGAGGTTGACATTAACGTGCCACCGCTTGTTCCACACCCCGCCCCTCCCCCTCCTCTGATCGAGCCTCACGTACTCGCGCGAGGAGCACCCCAAGAGTGCGTCGGCGTTGGAACCAAACCCTTCGAGTAGGTACCCCAGCCTTGAGCAGAGGCTCCTGCTCTTCATGTTGGAGGCGTATGAAAAGAGCTTATCGAGGGCGACTCTCTCCCGCGCGTTGTAAATAGCTTTTGCCACCTCGACCATCCCCCCGGCGTTCTCCGGGAGGTGGAGGCTGTCCACAAGGGACTTCTCCTCCTCGGCTATAAGGAAGTCGAGTTCCCCTATCCTCTCCCTCCTGTAGCCGAAGAACCTGTCAGGTCTCGTAAAGACGTATCTGAACCTGAATCCGTCGAACTCCACCTCCTTCTTCCTCCGAAGGGATGCGAGAAAGGTCACGACCGGAGCCTGCTCCGTGAAGCCGTAGAAGTTCAGGGCGCTCCAGAAGCTCACGTACGAGGGGTAGACGATCCGGGACGCTATGAAGAAGGGGTTTGAGAGCACGCGCTCCGGCTCGAATCCCAGCAGTAGGTACTTTCCCCGCTCAACAGGTTTTACGAGTCCCCTCTCGTCAAGCCTTGCCACGGCGGCGTACGCCTTTCTGATGGGCACCTTCAGCACGCCCGCCAAGTCTTTCACGGTGAAGTAGTAGAGCCCCTGCTCGAAGAGGGACCTCTCCATGGAATCTGTGGAAAGTTTTACCATATTTCTCATGTAAATATTCACACAACTTATAAAAAGCTTTTTACTAGATGCTCTGTCAAAGGCCCTCTTCAGGAAGCGGGTCGGCGACTACAGGATCATATTCACGGTCAATTTTGGGGCCGGAGAGGTTATAATACTCAAAGTCGGCAGACGGGAGCGTGTTTATGAAAAGACTGTATAAAGAAGAGTCTCTGAGATGGTTCACACAGGCAAAAGATGAATTCCAGGATGCAGACGAATTGAGAAAAAGAGGCAGACTCTTCAAGTGCCTAAACTGCGGACTGGAGGCCCATAGAGACGCTGTGGGCGTCGTAAATATGGCGAACCTTCACGGCGAAGGAACAGCCATCGGGGTGGTGGCACACCCCCTGCTTCTGAGGTGGAATGGGATGAGGTGGGAGCCTAGAAGGGCGATGAACACGAGACCGATGAAGACCCTAGAAGCAAGAATCCCCCGACTTCAGTCGTGGGGAATGTCAACTTCTCCCATGTAGTGGCTCAGTGTCCTCTGCCCCTTGACCGGCGCCCTCGGGAGATTCTCCTCCACCAAGCTCTGCGTGAACCCGTACACTTTTTCCACCCTCCTCTTCGTGCCCAGCAGCTTGTTCCTCTCATGCGTCTTCATGCTGACCAGTGCGTACGTCTTGGCCATCTTCTTTCCCCCGGACTGGCGCAGTATCCTACCAAACCTCTGGATCCACTTCTTGGGGTTGCTCGGCGGGTCCATCCATACCTCTATGTCCGCGACCGGCACGTCGAGCCCCTCCTCGCCGATGCTGGTGCAGACCAGTATGCCCGCCTTGTCCCTGAACTGGAGGAGGGCTGAGGCCTGCTGCTCCATGGTCATGCCCCCCTTGCCAACCAGCACTGCCACCTTCTCCACCCCGTACTGCCTCTGAAGCATGACCCCTATCTGCTTGGCCGCCTCAACGGACTCGACGAATACGATCGCCTTCTCGAACTCCTTTCTGCTCAGGATGTTCATGGTAGCCGTGATCTTGTGGTTGAATCCGCCCTTCAGTACCTCCCTATAAGTATCGTAGACGCTCTTTCCGCCCAGCTCCGCCACAGGCTGCCTCAGCTCCCTGAGCTTCCATATCCCGTATTTGAGCACGCTGCTCGCCCCGTCCTCCACGATCCTTGTCCTCATTATCCTCAGGGCTAGGAGGCAGACGCACAGCCAGTGACTCCTGTTCCTGCAGTATCCCCTCAGGTGCTGAGCCCCATATGCCTTCTTTACCCTGTCCCGGTAGACGCGGATCACCTTCTCGAGCTGGTAGTACACGGCAAGGAGCTTGGGAGGTGCAAAGACACTGACGAGGGCGATGACGCGCTCTGGCATGTGCACCTTTATCTCCGGCTCCTCAACCGAGAAGACCTCGATCTGCCCAAAGACCTTCTTCAGCTCCTGGAGCCGGCCTGGCGCGTGCAGTTGGGGGGTGGCGCTCAGGGCTAGTATCTGGCTCCCGCACGCCTTTGCCGCCAGCAGAATGGAGTAGCCATCGGTCTCCCCAATGTACCCGTGGCACTCGTCGGCTATGACGAGGTTGTAGGGGAAGGTGAAGCCCTTCTCCCTGAAGACCTGCGCTAGATATATTATCGGGTCCCCCTCCCTCTTTGCACCCTCGATCTTGGAAGAGAAGCGGGAGAGCACGTCGTTGTAGAAGGTCTGCGGGGTCGTGACTGCGAAGCCCGCGTTCCAGACGTTCAGCGCCCCCCTCCTCTCAGGAGGGATGCTCCCAGATATGAAGTAGGCGTCCTTCAGGTTCAGCATGCGCCGGGCGAAGAGCGTCTGCTGGACCCCGAGCGGCACAGAGGGAGTCAAGAAGAGTACCCTGCAGGGGTTACGGGCGGACTCTCGCGCTATGAAAGCCCCCGCCAAGTAGGTCTTTCCGAGCCCCGTAGGCAACCCGACGATAAGCGCGTCTACGCCGACCCTGTCGAGGATCTTCTGCTGAAACGGGAAGAGGGTATAGTTCAGCGCCTCGACCCTGACGGTCTGCACGTCTGCTATGGGGCTCTCGGGCGCCAGATTTGAGGTGAGGAGCTGCATCGAGTACGGGCTGTCGTCCAGAAACTCAAGATATCTCCTCCAGCCTTCTACGGGCATCCCCTGCACCTGCTAATCTTATGCCTCCGCATTCCCTTGGTCCACAGATATCCGCCACTGCAGACTCCCTATAAAGATAATGATCTCTGAAAATATAGATTATTTTATATCTCTGCGTTCTAACGGAGTGTTGTGCTTGAAGATGGACCCGCGCTACTACGTGAACCTCCTGATACACCTGATGAACGACGGCACCGTCTTCCTCCTCCCCTCAGTGTTGCCCCTTATTGTGCTAGAGTACGGGTTCTCATTCACCACAGCCGGTCTCGTGAGCGCCATTATGCCGCTCTGTCTGGGCGTGCTCCAAACCCCCATAGGCAGAGTATCAGACAGGCTGCCGAGCACGCTCCTCCTCAAAGTCGGACTCCTCATTGTAGCCGTCGGCTCCCTTCTGACTTCAACGGTGCCGCTCCTCTTCATTCCATCCCTCTTCCTAATCGGCATAGGAGGCAGCTTCTACCACCCGGTCGGCTACGCCTACACGTCGAAGATAGTCAAGAACAGCGGCAGCGGAACCGCGCTGGGCCTGCAGGTGAGCTCGGGCGACCTCGGGGTACTCATCGCCTTCTTGACGGCAGGACCGATTGCGATCATCTGGGGGTGGCGTGCGACATTCCTGTTCTGGGGCACCATGAGCATTGCAGTTTTTCTGCTATCGTCATTCTACCTCAGGGAGGAGAAGGGCTCCCAGCAGGTGCCCTCCTCCTCGCCTGACCTATCGCTACTGAAAAAGAAGGAGGCCATTCTGATAATGATCCTCTTCGCCGTACTCGGCGCCATCTCCAGGATCCTCAACACGTACCTGCCGACCCTCTTCTTCATCCAAGGGCTCGACATCACCGCATCGGACATAATTACTGCGCTCTTCATCGCAACCGGGATAGTCGGCGGCATAATCAGCGGCAGGCTCGTGGACAAGTACGGCGGTAAGAGGGTCACGGTGTTCCTCTTTGCCTCGACCACCGTCGTGCTGGTAGCCATGTACGCCTTCTCCTTAATCATACTCAACATCCTCATGGTTGCAGCGGTCGGCATCGTCGCGGTCGGCCTTTACCCCGGCCTCTACCTCATGATGCGGCAGGCAACCTCCAGCAAGATCGTGGGCACCTCCTACGGCCTCCTCCTCTCGCTGGGGATGCTGAGCGGTATAGCCAGCGTTACCATTGGCGGCTATATCATTGATATCGCTCCCCAAATGATCTACATCTTTGGCGCATTGTTGGCCTTATTCGCTACTGTGCTCTCTGTCAGGTTACCAAAATTTAACGGTCGCTAAACCCTCAGACATGGTAAACGTACCGCCGGTAGAACCACCTTTTGACCACCTCGACCATGATGAGGTAGGCGACGATCAGACCGACCAGCACCGCGAAGAATGATAATGGAGGCTCCACGAATCCAAAGAGAGCGCCCAGCGGCGTGAAGGGTATTATTATCGCGAGGGCCACGACGCAAAGGCTGCTGAGGGTCAGAAGCCTGCTAGGCCTGCTCCTGTAAAAGGGCGAACGTCTGGTCCTTATTATGAAGATCACGAGCGTCTGGGTGCAGAGGGACTCCATAAACCAGGCGGTCTGGAAGAGTGGGACCGCTGCGTTGAATACCAGCAGCATTATGAAGAAGGTCAGGAAGTCAAAGATGGAGCTTATCGGTCCTATGAAGATCATCATCCTCCTTATCAGGGATATGTCCCACCTCTTCGGTTTCTCTGCGTACTCCTCGTCGACGTTGTCGGTCGTTATGGTGGACTCGGAGAGATCGTAGAGAAGGTTGTTCAGAAGTATCTGGGTCGGGAGCATTGGCAGAAATGGGAGGAAAAGAGAAGCCCCGGCCACGCTGAACATGTTGCCAAAGTTAGAGCTCGTCCCCATGAGGATGTACTTCATAGTGTTGCCGAAGGTCTTCCTCCCCTCCAAGACGCCGTCCTTCAGCACCATTAGGCTCTTTCTCAGCAGGATGATGTCCGCAGACTCTTTGGCAACGTCCACGGCATTTTCCACTGAGATGCTTACGTCTGCCGTCTTCAGGGAGGGCGCGTCGTTGATACCGTCACCCAAGAAGCCTACAACGTGACCGTTCTTCTTGAGCGCGTTCATTATCCTGTCCTTCTGAGCCGGCGATACCCTGGCGAAGACGTTGGTATCCTCGACAACCCTCGCCAGCGCATCGTCAGCCATCTGCGCGAGGTCCTTCCCGAGGGCTATGCCCTTGATATTGAATCCGAGCTCTTGGCAGGTCTTCTTAGTGACCAGCTCGTTATCGCCTGTGAGGATCTTCAGCTCGACTCCGGTCTTCCCCAGCAGCTGCAGGGACTCCCTTGCGGTCTCCTTGGGCGGATCAAGAAATGCAACGAAGCCCAAGAAGATCATGTCCGACTCATCACCTACGGAGTATATTTGCTTCCATTCGTGGGATTTCTTGTAAGAGACAGCCAGGACACGGAAGCCGTCGGAGCTAAGGTCATAATACTTCTGGTTGATCGCGTCCAGGTGGGCGGAGCTAAGGTCAAGGACCCTCCCCCCCTGCTCAATGAAGCTGCAGACCTTTACCACCTCTTCTGGTGCCCCCTTCGATATAAGGAAGAGTTCATTTCCATGGTTAACGGCGACTGACACCCTCCTTCGTGTGAAATCGAAGGGAACCTCGTCTATCTTCTGGTAGCCCTGTATCACCACGTCCCTGTACCCGAGTATCGCCTCATCGAGCGGGCTTTTGAGGCCGGTCTGGTAGTAGCTGTTAAGATAAGAGTAAAGCAGCACCTTCTCGTCGTCATTCCCTTCGAAGTCCACGTGTAGCACGAGCTTTATCTTATTCTCCGTCAGAGTGCCCGTCTTGTCGGTGCAGAGTGTGTCCATGCTTCCAAGGTCCTGGATAGCAGCAAGTCGCTTCACAATCACTCCCTTCTTGGACATGGCCATGGCTCCCTTGGAGAGGTTCACTGATAAGATCATGGGAAGGAGCTCAGGGGTCAAGCCCACCGCGAGTGCCAAGGCAAAGAGTAACGACTCGAGTACACCTCGCTTGAAGAGGGCATTTATGAAAAAGACGAATATCACGAGTACGAAGGTGGTCTCCATTATCAGGTATCCGAACCTCTGGATCCCCCTCTCGAACTCCCTCTCAGGAGCCTTCGCTACGAGCCTTTTAGCAATCTTCCCGTACTCGGTGGCATTACCCGTCTTCAACACCACGGCGGTCCCGGTCCCGCTAACGACCGAGGTCCCAAAGAGCAGGCAGTTTCTCCACTCTCCAATCGATCCGCTCTTGGTCCGCAGCGGTTCGGCCGACTTCTCCACCGGAAAGGACTCGCCCGTCAGTGCGGACTGGTTGAGGAACAGGTCCTTTGCTGTTAGAACCCTTGCGTCTGCTGGCACTATGTCCCCGGCTGAGAGGTTGATTATGTCGCCTGGGACGATCTGGTAGAGCTTTACCTCCTGCTTGCGCCCGTTCCTTACAACCGTTGCCGTGGTCGTGACCTGCTCCTTCAACTTCTCGGCGGCATTCTCGGCCTTGGCCTCTTGGTAGTAGTCAAGCACCACGCTCAGGAAGATAATGGCGAAGATTATGGCCGCATTTACCACCTCTCCAAAAAAGGCTGAAATTAAGCCCGCAATCAGTAGTATCACCACCAGGGGGCTGCCGAAATGCAGGATGAACTGAAGGAGGGCTGTCCGCCTCTTCCTCTTGGCGAGTTCGTTTAGTCCGAATGTTTCTAGGCGTTTTTCTGCCTCTTGGGAGGCGATGCCGTCTAAAGAGGTATTGAGGCGGGCAAGGAGTTCCTCACACGGTAGGCTAAGAAGTTCCTCGGTGCTTATTGGATATTGGGTTTGGTTCCCAGCGCGACCTGTGTCCATCTTCTTTGGTATGCCTGAGTCGCCCATTATGCCCACCGCCCATCTATACGCACCTATTGGACCTAATTATCATTTAAGATGACCGTTGGCAGTCCTATAATCATTTCGATAGACTCTGGTAAAGTTAAAAATGCGAGATCTATTCCTCGATAGACTCTCTTCTATGAAAGGCAACGGATATGCGAAAACTTTAATTGCCTATCTCAGCCGAAATATGACGGGCTCCGGTAGTATAGTCCGGTCAAGTATACTGGCCTCTCGAGCATCACGCAGAGAAAGTCAGTGACACGGGTTCGAATCCCGTCCGGAGCACCAATTTACAAAAGCGAGCTGCTGTCCATGAACAGGGGCAAGCGGGGCAGGCCCTTCAAGCTCACCAACAGCTGCGTCCAGTTCCTCGCAGTGGTCAGGTACCTGCACGGCATGCCCTACAGGCAGCTGGAGGGCTTCGCCCGCGCTCTAAATAAGCTGTTCGACATCCCTTCAGGCGACTACACCGCACTCAGGAGGCGCATCTTGAAGGTGGACGTATCTCCCTTCAGGGACCTGGCAGGGCTGGACGAACCTTTAACGATAGCCGTAGACTCCACCGGAGTGAAGGTGTTTAAATCTGGAGGGTGGATGGAGCGCACATATGGAAAGAAGAAGAGGTGCGTCAAGGTGCACTTCGCCGTAAACGTGAGGACAAAGGAGGTAGTTGCAATGGAGGTGACCACGGACGAGGTTCACGACTCCCGTGTCGCCGATAGGCTGGTGGAGGAGGCTGAAAGGAACGGAAAGGTGAATGAGGTCCTTGGCGACGGCGCCTATGATACGGCGAGGATGTATGAGCGGCTGAAGGAGAAGGGCATAGAGGCGGTGATCAAGCCGAGGAGGAACAGTATACTGGAAACACCATCGATGGCGAGAAGGTATGAGGTGGATCTCTACCGGAACCTTGGCCACAAAAAATGGGCGGAGGTGAAGGGATACGGTCGAAGGTGGTCCGTTGAGACCGCCTACTCAACATTCAAGCGTACATTCGGGGATAACGTGATGGCGAAGACGCTCAATAACGTCGTGAAGGAGCTCGTGGCAAAAGTCTCCCTGTACAACTTGCTGATAAGGTTGTAGGGCCGATGCAGAGGGAGAATTGAGGCGGGTAGGGAGGGACAATTTGTACAGGTTTATGGGTTATTCCACAAAGCAGAAAAGAAGGGAAAGAGGAAGGGAAGGGAGGGGAGAAGGTGAAGCTCTCGGTGTACTACGACGGGCTCTGCGAGCCCCGCAATCCCAAAGGCGTGGCAACCTACGGCTTCGTGGTCTACAGGGACGGCGCGAAGATCGGCGAGGGGAGAGGGCTGGCTGCCGAGCCGTGGAGCGCCCACGCGAGTAACAACGTCGGGGAGTACAGGGGGCTGATAGCCGCCTTCGAGTGGCTCCTTGAGCACGGCTGTGAGGATGCCGAGGTCTTGGTCAGAGGCGACAGCCAGCTCAGCATAAGACAGATGCAGGGATGGTACTCGGTCAACGCCCCGAGGATCCTCCCCCTCTACGGGAGAGCCAGGGAGCTGGCGTCGAAGTTCAGGAAGGTGGCGTTCGAGTGGGTCCCGAGGGAGCAGAATGAGGAGGCGGATCTGCTCAGCGAGCTCGCACTTAAGGAGTACTGGACGGAGTACAAGTCCAAGAAGGCGGCGGAGATCCGTCCCGAGGAGATCGAACACGTATCGGGCCCCACCTTCAACGTGAGGGGGTACAGGGTCGACGCCGAGGCGGGCACCTGCGAGTGCCCGGACTATACGCGGACAAACCGCAATCAGAGGCTCCAGGTAAGGCTTCCGTGCAAACATATTATAGCCGCAAGCCAACACGCACGCCAACCCCTAAAGGAGAGGGAGGGGGAGGAGGGGCCTCTCCCGCCGTTTGAGGTAAAACTTTAAATCCTGTTTCACGTGAGAATCTATGAGCCCTTAAGGGCCAAGGAGGCGAATATACAAATGTCGGCTCCTGCGGAAGCGAAACCGAAGAAGGGAAAGAAACAGAAGAAAGAAAAAACCCAGCCGTAAAGGAATTTAAAAACTTCACCTCACTTGTAAGAGGTGCTAGACCGTCCAGCGGCACCTCCCTTTTTTTCTTTTTCTTTTACCTTACACTCGCAAGGAGGTCCCGTCCTTCAGGGCGGGGTAGTTGACCGAATGCTCCGTCTTCAGAGGATTGGTAGGGCGCTGGAGAGCGCACTATTTCCATCGCCGCCTCCGGTGGCGCCATCAAACCGCTTCCCATTCGGATGCATAACAGGCACTAAAGCAAGAAAAATCCTCAACGCTGGGGCTCAAACCACCAAAGAGATCTTGCACCTAACAGAGCAGGTCAGGAGGATCCGCAAAGAAAAACGTTGGTTTATTATGCCTGAGGAAATAGAGAACTTCCCGAAGATCCTTAAAGCATGGCACAATTTCTTCTTCTTCGAGGAGCTCGCATGAAACAAAACCCGACCTTTCTTGGGACGTGGGAATATATGCCTTTTTACCGGTAAATTGGGATTCGAATCCCGTCCGGAGCACCAATATGCGTCTCTATAACGCCTTCGCCCGACCAAAACTTTAAAGACCTATTCCGCGAATTCTCCGTGAGGCATCCAAGAGATGGCATTCAACCCCAGCGAAATGCACGACATAATGAGGGTAGTAATGCTGATAAACTTCGGCAGAACTTGCGAGTGCGAGAGAGATCCGCTCATGAATCGCATTCAGAAGTTCTTGGGATGCTACTCATGCGTCGAGAAGAGCGACTTTGACTATTCCATAAACGAACTGGCAGAGGAAGGCCTCGTCACCGTCCAAGGCGAAAAGTTGCGTCTGACCGATAAGGGTGCTAAGCTTAGCAAGGAATTCAAAGGATTGCTCTTCAAAAGAGAGCCTATTCTCGAGATCGTTGCAGGTCTTACAGACGGCTCGATCACAAGCTTGATGGTAATCCTCTCTGCTTTTCTGGGAGGGTTAGGTACTCCGATAACCATCTTTGCCGCATCGCTTACTCTTGCTGCGGTTGCATTAACTAACTTCTCTAGTTTCATATTAGGCGGAAAAACCGAAGACATTGCAGACCTGGTTTCCCTGAAGACCCTGATGGAGTACGGTCTGCACAATATCCCCGACCATGAAGAGAGGGACAAGTCGCTGATGCTTGTCAAGAACCTGTTCGTCGTCTTGAAAAAAGAGATAGGTCGGGTCAACCTCTTCTCTGCGGCGCTCTGTGCGGTTACCACTCTACTTTCGGGTCTCATACCAATTGCATCCTACATACTGTTGCCGCCACCTCTAAACATCATCATCTCGCTAAGCTTCGTTGGAGCAATAGTGATGTTATTCCTGGTCCGTTATCGATCGAAGAAGACCGGCGTGCATTGGAAGGTGACCCTCATCGAGACGGTCGGCATCATAATAGTCGCCGTAATCGTCTCGCTACTCATCGGTGGAACCATATATGCACCGTAAGTTTGTATCGTTGCCTCCAACAAAAGGCATACCAATCCTTTTAACCCTCAATTCCAGCTAATAAAAACGGTGAGTTTTATGAAGGCTGCCGAGTCCGCGAAGAACGCTCTAAGGTACGTGCTGGAAGCAATTCCGAATGAGAGGATAACAGTTATAGTTGATGAGGAATCCCTGCCGGTCGGGGAGGCGTTTGCAGAGGGCGCACTGGATCTCGGTCTCTGGACAAGACTCCTAGTCCTTCGTCCGGGCAAGGAGATACGCCGGGAGATCCCTCAGGAGGTATCTAACATTGTCGCCACAGGCTCCTCTGACCTTTACGTGACAATATTCAGGGAGAGCGAGAAGGAGACCCCCTTCCGCGTGAGGATAATCGATCTCATCCACCGTTACAGAAAGTACAGGCTGGGCCACTGTCCTGGCATCACCTTGGACATGCTCACCGAGGGCGCGCTGGCCCTCTCCTCAGAGGAGCACCGAGAGATCCAATCCTCCGCCCAGAGGTTGATGGCGAGGCTGGTCGAGGCGAAGGGCACACGTGTTACGAGCCCGAATGGCACCGATATCTCCTTCAGCGTGGCGGGCAGGGAGTTCTTCACAGACACCAAGTTCAACTGGAATACCTACAAGTGGGGCAACCTCCCGACCGGCGAGGTCATAGTCGGTCCCGTGGAAACGTCCCTCAATGGGACGCTCGTCTGCGATCTTGCGGTAGGCGGTATCGGGCCGATATCCTCCCCAGTGAAGATTACCGCTAAGGAAGGGAGGGCCGTGCGTTTCGAGTGTTCCGACAAGAACCTGCTGAAGAGGATCGAGTCTGCGCTGGGCGTGGACGAGATGGCAAGGTACGTGGGAGAGTTCGCGTTCGGTCTCAACAAGAAGGCCCGCCTCACCGCAAACTTCCTGGAGGCAGAGAAGGTGGGGAATACCGTTCACGTGGCGTTTGGCCATAATACGGACTTCCCGGGCGGAATGAACAACTCGGCGACTCACATGGACTTCCTGATATCCAAGCCGACCGTCGAGGTAACGGACACGAAGGGGAACCGCTTCGTTGTCATGAGGGGCGGCACCCTGCTCTGATACATAAAAAATTGGTTATTTAGAAACCTCGCTCGACTCCCTCAACTTTCTGTTGAACCTCTCCCACTGAAGGTCGACGTCCTCCTGCAGGACCTTTGCGTCCTCCTCTGACAGCTTGCCGAACCTGCCCTGCAAGATCAGGTAGTCCTTCAACGGCCTCCTCCTGCTCTTCTCGGTAAGCCCCTTGGACGGGCCTGTCAGAGTGTACTTACCGTCCGCCCACTCGTAGAGTATCCACGCCCCGGTTGTGACCGCCAGCTTGCCGACCTCCACGGTCTTCTCTGCCGGGAACCTCCAGCCAGGGGGGCAGGGCGAGAGGAGGTGGATGTACTTCAGCCCCTTTATCGTCATAGCCTTCCTCAGCTTCTCGGCAAAGTCAAGCGGGTACGCCGCGCAGGCCGTGGCCACGTATGGTATGTTGTGGGCTATCATTATCTCGGGGACGTTCTTCTTCCTCTCTGCCTTCCCCGTGACCGTGGTGGTCGTCACCGCTCCACGCGGAGTTGCGCTACTCCTCTGAGTCCCCGTGTTCATGTAAGCCTCGTTGTCGTAGCAGATGTAGATGAAGTTCTCATTCCTCTCTGCAGCCCCGCTCAGCCCCTGGATGCCGATGTCGGCCGTCCCCCCGTCGCCGGCCCATCCCACGACGTTTATGCCATGCCTCCCCTTTATCTCGAGGGCGGCTACTATACCGCTCGCCGAGGCCGCGGTGGACGCGAATGCCGTATTCAGGAACGGCACCCTCGCCGGGCTCTTCGGGTAATACCCCTGTATCACCGAGCTGCAGCTTGCGGGTATGGTTAATATTGTTCTCGGTCCCAGCACCTTGAGCGCGATCCTCATGGAGAGTGCAGAGGCACAGCCCGAACACGCGGCGTTCCCGGGCAGGAGGTACTCCTCAACCGTCAGGTCCCTCAGAGTGAACACTCATTCCACCTCCTTGAGGCCCCACCAGACCTCCCCGGCGTTTCCTTTACCCCCCTCCGCCCTCTGCAGGGCGTCGTTAATAATTCCCTCAAAGTCGCCAACCGTCAGGTCCCTCCCTCCCAAGCCCGCTATGTACCTGAAGACATTCCCGCTCAGGTAGGCTGAGAGTTCCCTTCCCAGTATACCTCCGAAGCCGAAGGAGTAGTCCCTGTCAACCGCCGCGACGACCTTGACACCCCCTATCGCCTCCCTGATCTCCTCGCCAGGGAAGGGTCTGATCGTCTTGAGCCTGATCATACCCGCCCTCAAGCCCTTGTCACGCAGGCTGTCCACCGCGTCCTTCACGTCGCCGCTGGATGCACCCGTCGCCACAACCACGACCTCTGCGTCACTGCACCTGTAATTCTCAAAGAGACCTGTCTGCGGTCTCCCCGCGATCTTCGAGTACTCGGCAGCCGCCTCGTCTATCACCCTCTTTGCCCTGTCGAAGGCCTCCTTTATCAGGTGCCTGAACTCCATCATCCTGTCTGGCCCCAGTAGGTTCCCGAAGGTTATGGGTCTATCCGGATCAATGTATACCGGCAGCTTGGAGGGGTCAAGCCCCGGGAGGTAGCCATCCACGATCCCCTGATCCAAGAGATCCACGTTCTCGGCGGTGTGCGAGAGCGAGAAGGCGTCGAGCCCGTACATCACCGGCTGGAGCACCCTCTCGTCCTCCGCTATCCTGAACGCCTGGATGGCGGTGTCGTAGGCCTCCTGTGCGCTCTCGCACATCATCATGACCCACCCCGAGTCCCTCTGTGCCAGGATGTCCGTGTGCTCATTCCAGATGCTCCAGGGCGGCGCGAGCGTCCTGGTGACAACGGCCATCGTCACCGGGAACCTGCCGAGCCCGGCCCAGAAGACCATCTCGCTCATGTAGGCTAGCCCGTGCGAGGAAGTTGCCGTGAAGGTCCTCGCCCCGCACGCCTCCGCGGAGATGCAAGCCGTCATGGCGCTGTGCTCGGACTCCACCCTTATGTATCTGGCATTCATCTCACCCTTCGCTATCAGCTCCGCCAACTTCTCGATTATCTGGGTCTGTGGCGTGATGGGGTAGGCTGCCACGACCTCAGCCCGGGCCGCCTTCACCCCGTATGAAACCGCGTGATTCCCTGTCAATATCATCCCTTTCAGACCTCCTTCACCATCTTTATCACCTTCGTCGGGCACACCTCTGCACAGATCCCGCAGCCCTTGCAGTACTCGTACGTTATCCACAGTCTGCCGTCCTTCCCCCTCACTATGGCCGCTTCCGGGCAGTAGAGCCAGCACATGAGGCACTTGTTGCACTTGCCCTCGTCCATAACCGGCCTCTTTATCCTCCACATGCCCGTCAGGCCGCTCGCGCCCTCGGATGCCTTCGAGATCGCCGCCTTAGCCTTCATCAGGACACCTCCTCAAATGCCTGAAGGGTGGCCTGAATGTTCCTCTCCCCCAGATCGCCACCCCACCTCTTCCTCACAACCTTCTCAAGCGATTCCTTTGATACAATACCTAGAATCTTCGATATCGCGCCGAGCATTGCTGTATTGACGACCGCCCATCCAGCCACGACGAGGCCGTTCTCTATCGCTATCCTCGTGGCATCAACTACGAACAACTTGAACCTCTGAATGTCCGGCCTCTGTTTATGGTTAACGATGATGCTCCCGCCTTCCTTCAGACCCGCCATCACCTCTTGCCTATAGACAAACAATGGGTCAAAGATCGCCACGATGTCCGGGTTGTAGATCTGGCTGTGCCTCCGTATCGGTCTGTCCGAGACTCTGGCCGAGGACGTCACCGGCGCCCCCCTCCTCTCGGCACCAAAAATTGGCACCGCCTGGCCGTGGTAGCCCTCGAAGGTTACCGCCTCGACAAGCATCTCAGCGGCGGTGACGATTCCCTGTCCACCCCTGCCGTGAAGCCTTATTTCCACGAACAAGCCACGCCGCCTCACCTTTACATATGTAAAGTGCCAGATAAAAAGTTTTTACGTCTTGTATTCCGCAAAAAATTCGTGCCGTTCATTTGTAGGTTAGAATTATAGGCTTACCTTCAGCCTCTGTTGTGCTGTAAGCAATACAACATAGCGGAGGTGAAAGTAAGCCTGAATAGCACTATAGCGGCTTTCCATATAGATT
>Ga0315282_10009296_pt1 | contig 15651 bp, 21 predicted proteins | sample YL17G07_20_MG_FD_203693 | JGI IMG/M metagenome (GOLD analysis project Ga0315282, IMG submission 203693) | Sediment microbial communities from Yellowstone Lake, YNP, Wyoming, USA - YL17G07_20 | ecosystem: Environmental > Aquatic > Freshwater > Lake > Sediment | place: USA: Wyoming | collected...
CTGGTTGACCAGTTAGATATGCCAAAACATTTCTCCTCTTGAATCATGACTCCATGAGTTTTATCGGGTTTGTGTTACTACAAGTAACAATATATAAACTTTGCTTGGCGCGTGCGCTTTGACAGAACCCTTGGTAGCACATAGACCTGACAAGCGACAATAGTCATAATAATCTAGCAAGAATTCGGCAGAATTCAGAGTCGCTGACTCTGAGATGCTAGTGTTTGCGGCGCGCGCTGTGGATGGTGGGCCGGGAGGGATTTGAACCCTCGACCACCTGCGTGTCAGGCAGGTATCCTAAGTATCCTGTGTCTTCACATCCAGACTAGACGACCGGCCCATCCGGCAACATGTTTCCTACTATTCGTCAAAATCAATCTTAAGTATTCGTCGTCTATGCGCATGTCAAAGTGCTGGTATCCTATGGCCAAATTCATCTCTCCTCACGAAAAATTGGAACCTTAGAAAACGAATTGACTGGGGTGTATTTAGAGGGGAGGTATTCTTAGACTATTCGTATGCCGTTAACCTTCTTGTTCTGCCACGCGTATCCTCTTATCCGCTTTGTAAGGCCATAGCCACATGCAGCACATCTTCTCCTTGTAAGGCTGTATGAGTGCCTACCACATCTTCGGCATCTTATGTGAGATTTGGATTTGCTTCTCTTACCGAATGACGGTGTACCTTTGGTCACGATATTTCTCTCCCAGTCAAATTATGAATTGAGAATCTTCTAAGACAGGCAGTCAGGTGGGTTCTGTTGCATCTTTCAGCGGTTTGGAGGAGGGCTGATCAGTACCACATTGTCGCCCCTGACTACCAGCGTCCCGAGTTTCTTTGCATTTTCACTCTCTGTGATGTCTTCAGCATCTTCCATGACAAGATTCATGTGCTGATCGAAACTGTACAGTTTCCCTCTGACGGTCTTTCCGCCCTTTAACTGCACTAGAACGACTTTGTTAAGGCTCTCCTCAAAGATTTTGGTAGCCATCTCTGACATGGTGTTCACACTTTCTGAAGTCTATCTTTAAGGGTTTGAATGCGTCATTTAAGGATTGTCTTCAGATCTTGGTGATAGGTTGTCCAATAGACGACGAACGTTGAGGAAAAGCGAGATCAAACCCCTTCTGCAAGAAATTTCGAAGTTTGGAAACATCTTGGAGTTCGATGAGAAGAGGACCAGGACAGAAGTTATTGAGATTGAAAACCAAATGCTTGTTCTATTTGATAGCAGACCACTTCTCTTCAAGGTCGAGACGGTGCTTGTCCCAACTCTGTTCTTTGATAGCTACGTCTCATCCTCCCCGAAGATAGTGGTGGATAAGGGTGCAATACCGCACATATGCAACGGAGCTGATATTATGGCCCCTGGTGTCAGAGGGCTCGAAGGCACATTCTCTAGTGGAAGCTTTGTCGTCGTGATTGACGAGAATTACAGGAAGCCAATTGCTGTCGGAAGAGCTCTCTACGATTCAGGAACTTTGAGCACCATTGAACGAGGAGCCGTCGTGAAGACCCTCCACTATGTGGGAGATGCCATATACAACGCGTCTAAATCGATCTAGCCGCTAAGGGGGGGGGGATCCACGCTCCAACCACATAAGTCAAGGTGCAAAAGAAATCAGGCTGAGAAGCCCTGAGACTACCTGAGTCTTATTGTCTCCAGGTTCTCTGGCGCCGTAGCCTTGATCCTGAAGAGGGCTGAGATTCCTCCAGCGATCTGGTCGCACTTCCTGTATTCACCATGATTAACTATTACTCTTGAGGGTCTCGAGGAGATTCTTCTTACGAACTCTATTAACTGGTTTCTGTCAGAGTGTCCGGAGAATCCTTCCAGTGACTCAACGGTTACAGCAAGTTTGACCGCTTCGACTTTGCCTTTGGGTCCGAAGAGTGTTATGTCCTTGGTACCATTTCTTATTCTGCTCCCTAGAGTGCCCTCGATCTGGTAGCTGACGAAGATCACTGTGCTTCTCTCATCTGCAGCCATCAGCCTCAAGTAATCCACCGCCGGACCTCCCTCGAGCATCCCTGAGGTAGCAAGTATAACCGAGGGCCCTCCAGCGATGATTCCTTCCCGTTCGCTTGGATGGTTTACATTGACGAAGTAGTCTGACTGAAATGGGTTCACGTCTTGGTGAAGTATCTTGTCTCTGATCTCTTTTGACAGGTATTCTGGGTAGGCTGTGTGGATCGCGGTTGCCTCAGAGATCATGCCGTCAATGTAGATAGGTGCCTCCATTAGGCTCCCGTTTTTCATGTGGTTGTCCAGCACCATCATTATCTCTTGGGCTCTTCCCACAGCAGGCACAGGAATGAGAACTTTGCCTCCTTTCTTGAAGCTCTCGTTGACTGTCGACACGAGTCTGGACTCAACTGTGGATCTGTTAGGCATTACGTCTCCCTGACCACCGTAGGTGCACTCTGTTATCAGAGTCTCGACACGTGGAAAGACAATTGATGCGGGCTCAAGGAGCATAGTCTTACCGAATTTGTAGTCGCTTGTGTAAACGATGTTGTGGAGGCCCTCACCGATGTGGAGATGAACTATCGATGAGCCCAGGATGTGGCCGGCATTGTGCAGGGTCAGTTTCATGTCCGGGGCAACATCGGTCACTACGCCATACTTCAGGGGTATGGTGTGCATGACAACTTCACGGACGTTCTTCTGGTCAAAAGGAGTGTATCCCCCTTCCCTACTGGTGACGTCAAGGTAGTCCAGTTGGAGTAGGGTCATCAACACAGAGGTCGGCTCTGAACAGTAGACTGGGCCATCATAGCCGTACTTGTAGAGGAAAGGAACGAGTCCACAATGGTCCAAATGGGCATGGGAGATTATGACTGCGTCTAGTTTGTCGATCTTGAAGTCATCTGTGTCTAGTCTGGGAAATGCTCGACCTGGTTCACGTGAGCCGGGGTTTATTCCACAATCCAGGAGAACTGCACTTTCGTTAGCCTCAACCATTATACATGAGCGGCCGACTTCACGCGCTCCTCCGAGCGGGGTGATTCTGACACTGCTGGCCTTGCTTATTGTCGGTCTGAAAATTCTTTCACCGACGTCTCTGAGGATTCGGCTTCGTTCCTCACTCTCATTGTAGGTCATGTGTCTCATGGTGGCTATGATCTTTGAAGGTAGCGGTTGAGCTCTCAGGACTCGGGGACGCCAACCAGTGGCTTTGATGACTTCTTGAAGTACTATGCCGTCCTTTCCGATCGCTAGGCCAGGTTTTTTCGCCTCGATTATTACCTCGCCCAGACTCGGGTCAAAATTCGTGGATGTAATTGCCGCCTCTGCAGGGATGAGCTTTCCGATCGCCTCCTCTGCTTGTTTCTCAGGTACTCTGATGGACGGGTCTGATCGAATTACTATGCGCTTATGGAGGAGGTTAACAATGTCAGTTACGACATGGCTCTGCTCCATCAGGAGATTTACGTTCTTGACGTAAATTGCGAGTCGGGGGCCTTCAAACTCGATCCTTGTGACCTCGGCCTCTTTGGGCATATTCTCCAATATTGCAGTCATTATTTTCGAGTGTGCACTGTTGGAGTTCTTCGGCACCTATGCTCACTTGAACGGGAAGAGTTTGTAGTAGTCAGATCTTTGATACGAGTTGTTTCTTTTCTTCCTCGCTTAGTTCTCTGTAGCCTTCCTTAGTGATTATTGCAACGTCGAAGCTATCACCGCTGGCTGAATCCCTTTTCATAGCTGAGGTCACAGCCTTAAGGACCACGGGAACCGTGTCTTTGACAGCCATCCCCTCCTTGAACTGGGACTCAAGGACCCCGTAGGCTATTGGTGATCCTGAACCAGTGGAGACGCAGGTCTCCTCAATTACACTGCCCAAAGGATCCAACGCAAAGATCCTAGGTCCAGTGGAGTCTACTCCTGCGATCAAAGCTTGAAGCATAAAGGGCATCATTCTTGCGGAGAAGAGCACGTTCGCGACAAGTCTAGCAGCCGCGCTCACAGGCATTACTACGCCGTTCTGAAGGCTGTAGAGTTGAGCATTTGCCTTGAGAATATCAACCATGGCTTGAGCGTCACCGACAGCGCCAGCAATGGTCATTGCTAGGTGTTCTGCGATTTGGTAGACCTTCTTAGCACGCTTATGAGCTATGAAGTACCCCATCGTAGCTCTAGTATCCGTTGCAAGAACGACTCCGTCTTTGCAGATAACACCTATTGTAGTAGTTCCCTTTGCTATTTGGTTCTCAAGGTTTACTGGTCGGGTATACATATATGAATGGCCTCGATAAGTTCCCGAGTAGTTACAGCAGAATCGCGCAAGAAGTCTTGGCGATTGCTATCTCACAACCTCATCGGCCTAAAAAAGCTTTCGTGGTGGAGTTAGTAATGAACAAAATCACACTCATAGGAGAAAAACAAGCCCGTGTCGGATTCAGATTCCTATTCGAGGAAGCGACCGGTATCTGTTCAGAATGTAGTGTCAAGAGGGTATGTCTGGGAAATCTCGAGTCGGGAAGACTCTACGAGATAAGTAAGGTCACTAGGAAGAAGTTCCCATGTCTGCTTCACTCAGAAGATGCTGTAGTCGTGGAAGTCTCCGAGCCGGCGATTGAGGGTGCTGTTCCCGCACGAATTGCCATGAAAGATGCCTTGATAACTTACACTAAGATCGACTGTAAGAACGCAAGTTGTGGGAACTGGGACAAATGTTTTCCCACCGGTCTGGCTGGCGGCGTCAGATGCAGGGTATTGGATGTCAAGGGGCCTTTGCGGTGTCCGTTGGGGGCGCAGCTTCTTCTGGTTTCTCTTCAGAGGTAGTTTGGGGTTTCTTGAAGGTCTCGGTGAAGGTTACTCTGACGAGCTCAGGCATGAATCTCTGAACGTCTGATGCAATGACTCTCTTTGCTATCTGCAGCCCTTCTATTAGGTAGGCTTCCTCCGGAAGTTCTATTGTGCATTCGTCCTGGGTTAGGTTGACTTTGAATTTCTCAGGCGGAGGCTTTGGCAGCCTTCTATGTATCAGAGCCTTTAGTTTCTCTTCGTTGGATTCTATTATCTTCTCCAGTTTGAGGTTATAGATCAAGGTCTTGCCCGCTAGTGGGTGATTGAAATCAACCTGAACTCTCCCAGCTCCGACGGACCTGACCAATGCTGATCTACCGTCCATTTCAACTCTGGAGCCTGGAACTGGGTTTATTTTCTCGTTTGCGAATCGCCTGATTGGTATCAGTTTCATCTTAGACGGGTCGCGTTGGCCATACCCCTTCTCTGGAGGTACTTCAACATTCAGTTCCTTGTCTTTCTCAAGGTTGACCAGGGCCTCATCGAGGCCTTTCGGTACCCATCCTTCACCGACTACGACAAACTCGGGTTCGTAGGTGTTCTCATCACGGTGGAGGTTTGCCTCCTTGGCGACTTGCTCCACGGTTGTGTCGATGAGCTCGTTGCTCTCTTTTACCTTGGTTGAACTATTGACTAGTGCAAAGTCTCCTTTTTTTAGTGGCATCCTAGACACCTGAAGTTGTCACATTAAGGCGAACTCGTCAGCTTATTGATTCTACATTTTTAAACCTATTCATGACCGTCATCTCAAGTCTACTATCTTGATGACTCTGAAGCAGAGAACCCCGTCCTCTCGATAGAGAGAACCTCGAGCTGTAAATCTTGAATCCTTCTTGAGCAGTTGCGGTGAGCCTTCGAAGTCTTCCGGCAATATTCTTGCCCTCCATTTGTCGTTAATCCATGCTACAGCCCTTCCTGGATAGACCTTCTCAACGGCCACTCTGAAAAGATCCTCCTTGTCGGTCTCCTTTGATCTTCTGTGAATTGAAGCAGCAGATACTGATGCAACGCGATCCCATCCAAGCCTCATTATTTGACCTCTATCTTCAAGCTTGTTTATGGCAGCGTTGACCGCGTTTGGTGAGATTTCCTCTTGGGTCAAGCTCTTCACCAGAAGTTCGATGGATGCCCCTTCGCCTCCAACTCTCATTATTTCAATCAGAAGCTTTCTAGACGCGCGCTCGACTTCAGAGAGGAAATCTCTTCCTTCATCTTTGTCTGAAATGCGGATCTCGCCACCCTGTCTTGCTCGGGATTCCTTTTCGAGTTCCTGAAGTTCCTCAGCACTGAGGGGCGTGGGCTCAGGTTTGGGACCCGGACGGATGAGCATTTTGAGTTCTCTGTTGAGTAGGTGTGCGGTCTTTCGCATCTTCTCAACTTTTCTTTTGCTTGAGTATAGGTAGGCTATGTCAAAGGTATCTTTTGCAGCCAAGATGACGGCTCTTCCAGACGTTCTTCTTCCGGTTCTTCCACGTCGCTGTATGTGTCGGATCTCACTTGGAACAGGCTCATAGAAAATTACGAGGTCCACACTGGGTATGTCCAGCCCCTCTTCCGCAACGCATGTTGCTACAAGGATCTTAGTCTCTCCGGATTCGAAGTCCTTGAGTATTAGGGATTGTTCGTCCTGGCTGAGGCCGACGTCCCCCTTCTTGGATGCTTGGCCAACGAATCGCTCAACTTTGATTTTCAGTTTCTTCTCAAGGTGCTCAACTAGATTTGTTGCCGTGTCCCTGTATTGTGTGAATACCATTACTCTTGAAGAAGGGTTGCGCTGGTTTTGTTCCTTGATCTCTTCAACAAGTAGTCTTACCTTGGGGTGGGCGATGTCTCTGAAGCTGTCGAGGTTGTTTTTGAATTCTAGGTATTTTGGGCTGTTGATGATAGTTCTGTAGCTTCGCTTCGTATTCTCGGCTGATTCTATCTTGTCCAAGAAAGAGGCCAGTGTGCTGGCTCCTTGGGTTTCAAGAAGCTCGAGAGCATGGAATAGTGTCAGAGCAGATGACTGGGCGACTATGGCGCTGTAGAGGGGGCCTTTTTCAGAGTTGGTGCTGCGCTGAATCTTGCTTCTCAGAGCTTCTCCGATCTCCAGGAGGTCTTTCCTCGTTGCATAGTCAATGTTCTTGTTCAGATGTCTCATTCTTCTGAGCCAACTGAGCCTGTCGTGGAGGAGTCCTCTGAGGCCTTCCGCTAATATGTGATACTCCTCAGGTAGGTCGACATATCTCCATTCAACTTGAATCGGGTTAATGTAGGGCATAACGTCGGCATCTTCTTCAGACCTGTATTCGATTTGTTCTATGAATAGAGCTCTGCAGACTTGCTCAACACGTTCTCTATCCGATCCGGGGCTGGCTGTTGTTCCTAGGATTATTGGCCAAGGTGATCGTTCCATGTACTTCTTTGCAACGTAAGTGTAGGCATAGTCCTTGGTCGCCCTGTGGCATTCGTCAAATGCGAGTAGGCTGAACTCTCTCAAGTCGACATATTCATGCATAAGATCGTTCCTTACAACTTGAGGTGTAGCGAAGACGAGCTTGACTTTTCCTCTCCAGACTGCTTCTCTGGACGTGTTAGTGGTCTTGCCTGTTAAGACAATGGCCTCATCCTCGGGAATCTTCAGGATCTCTAAGAAGGATTCCCGGTGCTGCATAACGAGAGGCCTTGTTGGGGCCATCATAAGGACCCGTGTCTGTCTGTAATTCCTGAGGAAGTGGGCTGCAACAAGAGCCGTTATCACAGTCTTTCCAAGGGCTGTAGGCAGAACAACGAGAGTATTCCTCAGACAAGCCTTCTCAGCAATACTCTCTTGATAGAGCCTCCGCTCTGCACGACCAGGTCTTATGAGGGGGTTTTCGCCAATCTTCTCGTCTTGGAGATTCAAGTCTGTATCAGCACAAGCCGAACTAGATCCTCCAGTGATTGTTCTGAAAAAGCTTCTTCATAATGACCGACACAACTACGAGATGCTGAATCTTGATAGCCTCACTTGGACCTTGTCATCCAGATCGATCCTCGCGTATCCTCCCAAGTAGGCTGGGCCTGGGTTTACTATAGTTGTTTCCCCTAATTTATCGATTCCTTGAGCCTCATGGATATGGCCGCAGACAACGAGTAGGGGGTTTTTGGAAATTATGAAGTCTCTAACAGAAAGACTTCCTGCATGCATACCCGATCGCGTCATGTCAAGATCGGTATCCCTCGGTGGAGAATGCGATATTAACACAAGACTTCCCGCGTCGCACTTCTGAAATGCCCTGTTCAGAATTTCTTCTGCCTCTTGCTCATTGAATTCGAACGGAGTATTGAAGGGTGTCATTATCGAGCCGCCGAGGCCGACTAACCTATACAAACCGTATCTCTCGCAACGCCCATGCAGGTTCCTGAGGTTGTCACTACTCCAGCTGGAAAGCTGGGGCGTGTCCATGTTTCCTGGAACAAAGAAGATGATAACTTTGGATCTGCCTAGGATCTCCAGCAACTCCACGGCATTGTTGAGTTTACCGTGAGAAATGTCGCCAGCCACAAACAGAACATCAGCCTCTTCAGCGACAGTCGCCTCTGCCGCGGCTTTGGACGCGGGCTTACTCATGTGAAGGTCAGAAATCGCGACAATCCTCAATTTTGCGCCCCTTCTTTGTTGGCTAGTGCAGCAATGGTTACTTATGCGTTTAAGAGATCAGATGGATCAGCTATCATTCGTTGCGAGGGATGCAGCTACGGCCTTAGTTGGGTTGCTTTCGGATTTCGGACTGAAGGACTCGTATGTAGCTCAAATGAAGGCTGCTATCCTAACAATATCACCCTCGACCACAATCGTAGACATAAGCCACGATATTGAGAGATACGATGTGCGCCAAGGCATGTTCGTACTTGCTTCAGTAGCTCCCTACTTCCCGGAGAAGTCGATTCTTCTTGCTGTCGTTGATCCAGGAGTCGGGGGATCAAGACGACCGTTGCTACTTGAGACCAGAAGAAACAAGTTTGTGGGCCCCGATAACGGCCTTCTGTCTCCAGCAGCTGAAAAGGAGGGCGTTACGGCAGCCTACCACTTGAATGAATCAAAATACTTTGCGGACAAAGTCTCACCAACTTTTCACGGTAGAGATGTCTTTGCTCATGCAGTCGGCCATTTGGCTAACGATGTTCCCGCATTCAAGATGGGGCCTAGGATCACCGACTATGTCAGGTCAACAATCTCAGAGGCAAGGCTCCGCGATGATGAGATTCATGGTAGAGTCCTACACATAGACCACTTCGGAAATGTTGTGACCGACATAGAGTTCGGGCTTCTTGAAAGTGGAAGGATCGACTTCGGGACCAGAATCAGGATCAGAGCCAGTTCTGGCGATATGGAGATGCAATTCTGCGAAACTTATTCTGACGTTAGTTCCGGTAAACTCCTGGCAACGATTGGCAGTCAAGGCTTTCTTGAGTTAGCAGTCAATCAGGAGGATGCTGCCAGAGTGTTGGGCGCAAGAGTCGGAGATCCAATACTACTTCAGAGGGTCGGATTGTCTGATTGAGAGATCATCTTTATCCTCGCTACACCATCCACCGCACCCATGATCTTGCTAACACTCCTAGGAACAAGGGCTCGCCAATCTTGATCCAACAGTACTCTTTTCCGTATTTCTGTCGACGAGTAAATCTCACGCTCAAAGAATGGAATTCTTTCAACCTTCGCTCCAGCCTCTTTGAAGAGCCTCGAGGTTAAAGGATCATTCGAGAATACGATATCATATCTGCCGAGGTAACCTGTGACATGAGCCACCCAGATTCCGTGAACGTTGACATCCGGGACTGGGATTATCTGAACTCTATCAGTACTGATCTCTGAGTCTCTCAAACACTCCCTTATCATAGAGATGCGTTCACCCGCCGTGAAAGGGTTCTTCCGTGTATGGCTGTACTGTGCACTTCCAACTGCAACGATGAGTTCGTCCACCCTGGTCAGAATGAGCTTGACAACTTCAAGGTGTCCAAGATGAAAGGGCTGAAATCGTCCAATATATGCCCCCACAACAGTCAACGCGAGACCCTCTCAGAGTTAGATCAGTACTGGAAGGATAGTATTGCTATGTCAAATCACTTATTGTTTTGCTCCAACTCAGTACGTTAGGATTTGGACTTCCACAAGCATTTCGGGTTCACTTTCTCACCTTCAAACTTGACGCCTTCATCCACCAAGATTCTCCGTTTGAGTTGGCGAGCTTCTCCCTCGTCTACACCAGGTATCGAGAAGCCCCCAATCTTCAGGTTCGAACGGAGGACCCTATGGCATGGAATGATGAGGGGGATTGGGTTCGATGAAAGAGCATTTCCAACAGTTCGATATCCTCTTCGGCAGCCGGAGGCCCTAGCTAGCATCGAGTAAGTTGAGACTTTTCCTCTTGGAATTCTCATTAGAGCGGTGTAAACGATTCTCTGGAACTTCGTTGTGTCATCAAGGTTAATCATCGGCAGAAGGTCAATCTCTCTACCACGAAAGAGTTCCTTAACAACCTTCAATGCTGAGCATCCTTCTGAATCATTACGCCTGACTTTGAAAGAAGGACTGAGATGTTTGGCAACGTGCTCCAGAAGGGAACACCTGTTTGTGGAGAAGCCTACACGAACAATTTCGCCGCTACTTCTCAGTGCAACGGCAAACCAGACATCTTGAGATTTGCTGAGCGAGAGCGTGATCAGGCTCATCTGTATCAATGCCTTTTGTCTTCGTGACTGTTCTTGCGCGCCGTATGTGGTCGGTTATGAGGATTAGTCATATGTCCCTATTCTTGTTTAGCCTTCTAGATAACTGTGGGTAAGTTGGTTGGCGCGGGCCATTATCTGTGTGAAAACTAGACCATACGAAAAATCTTAAGCCAAATTCCGAGTCTGTAATAATTCATGAGTGCGATAAAGAGAGTCAGTTGGGTTGAAGGCACCTCAAAGCCTAGAGCCTCCTATTCCAATCTAACGAGAGCTGGTGACTTTATCTTTCTCGCTGGACAGGTAGCCATGGATCCTGTGACTGGAGAAGTTCCCAAGGCGCTTGAGGTGCAGCTCAGATTGATCTTTGAAAACATGAGGAAATTGCTTGAGAGCGAAGGAGGATCAATAATGAATATTGTCAAGACTACGGCTTTTCTAGCAGACACCTCCTACCACGAGAACTACGACGTGATCTACCGCTCATACTTCAAGGGCGGATACCCAGCAAGATCCACAGTACAGGCCAAACTCATGCATCCGGATTTTAAAGTGGAGATCGAAGCAATCGCATACGTACCGCAGAAGAGCTCTCAACCCTAGATCGCTGACCAAACCTAGCGAATAGTTGATCGACTGATACTGCTCCAACGGAGCCACACTACAGACAGATATGCTTTAGAGCCTTTGTCGATGAGCTGATTCTTGTTCTCAGCTCTCGGGGAAATATCTATGATTGAAATTCAAGGTGATATGCTTGAAGGCGGGGGGCAGGTTCTCAGACTCTCAGCCGCGATCTCAGCAATCGTAAAGACACCGATAAAAATAGTCAATGTCAGGGCGAAGAGATCACCTCCGGGATTGAGAGCCCAACACTTGAATGCAGTCAGAGCCATAGGCCTTTTGACAAGAGCAAAGACTGAAGGGCTGAATATTGGTTCCAATCAGCTGTCTTTTGAACCTGGTTCAACTGGGGGCGGAAGCTTTAGGGTGGACGTGGGGACTGCGGGTTCAACGAGCCTTGTTCTTCAAGCAATGATGCCTGTGATGGCCTTCTGTGATACTGAAGTCTCGTTGGAGATAACTGGGGGAACCAACAATCCAAAGGCTCCGACAATAGAATTTCTGCAGAGTGCCGTACTGCCCAGGATCGCCAAGATGGGCTACCGCGGATCGGTAGATTTGGTGAAGAGGGGATTCTATCCAAGAGGGCAGGGCTTGGTCAGAGCGAGTTCAAGGCCAGCCGATAGGCTGAACCCAGTCGTCTTAACAGAATTCGGAAGCGTAGTCAAGGTCTGGGGTCTTTCCTACAGCTGCAGACTTCCAAGGCATATCGTCGAAAGGATGGGGAAGTCGGCCCAGAGACTGTTGATGCAGGAAGGGTACGACGCAGATATACAGCTTGAATCAGTTCAGATTAACGAACACCGATGTGCAGCCGACCCTGGGTGCGGGCTCATCCTCTTCGCCTCACTGTCTTCAGGTGGATTACTCAGCGGCGACGCTCTGGGTAGGCTAGGACTTCCTGCGGAGAAAGTGGGTGAAGAGGCCGTCTCAAATCTGCTACAGGGCTTAAAGCGAGCCGCTCCTGTAGACAAGCATCTCGGGGATCAATTGATAGTCTACATGGCGCTTGCGGTCGGGAAATCAGAGATCATGGTCTCTGAACTCACACTTCACTCACTCACATGTATTGAGCTCTGTAAGATGCTCCTTGGAGTCAATTTCGAAGTCGAGGGCAAACTTGGCGAACTCGCAAGAATAACCTGCACCGGCGCGGGGATAGTGAACAGGGCAGTTCACATTAAGTAGGGGTAGAGGTTCCTCTCTTCCTCCAAAGGATCTCGCCAGTCCTCACATTCACAACAGTAAGTATTCTATGCATGGGTATCAGCGTCTCCTGATCTTGCTGACAGTAGGTGAACCAGGAGCGGCCAACCTGTATGATCTGTGATGCGGTTATGGTTTTCGCGTCGGACGGTGCTCCACGATGAACGTAAGTTATAACATAGTCTCTTCTATCTACCCGTTCGTCCCAGAAGATCTTGTTGAAGATGTTCTTCAAAGGAAGCATAGGTTAGGTCTCCTCTCTGGGTCATCATCACCCTTAAATTGTTGACCTAATAAGACAAACTTGGCGTTTACGGTCGGTTTAACACATGTCTATATGGTCTAAGGTCTCTTGATCTTTCGCATTATGATCTCATGATCTGTCAGTCGGAGGCCGACAATATCGCCTTTCTCGATGTCTAGTGCTTCAGCCATATCTTTCGGTATTGTGACTCTTAGACTGTGACCTATTTCTCCGACTATAACCTTGAGTTCTAGAGGCATTTTCTGCATTCTTCCAACCTTGATTATACTTGGATTATACTTAAATATAAGCATTATACTTAGTATAATTTAGGTGTATAGTTGACCTATGTCTAAGATGGTGAAAGTACAGGTTGAAGTCCGTGAGAATCTGCTCAAGTTTCTTGACGCCTTCAGCACCTTCTCCGGCAGATCTTCCAAGGAGATCATTGAAGAGTGGATCGAGTTATCAATAGAAGCAGATCTGGACTGTGTACACAGCGGCTTTCTAGGCCTTGACAGGGAGGAATTGAAGAAACGGTATGGCCTGGAGTCTGATTAGCAATGAACGATCTTATGAGGGGAACCATTGAGGCTCTGATCTGGGCTGACCGAACCGTTGAGAAGGGGATAGCATTGGGCTGGAGCTCTAAGAAGATCAAGGAGGAGATTGAAGAGGCCCTTGATGAGCTGCAGACCGAAGTGGCAGCTCAGTTCAGAGATGGACTAACCCGTCTATGATTAGCTTGAAGGTGAGCCGGCAGGATCCCGGGCTGGCTCTGCAGATCTCCTCAATGCATAAGCGACTCGATAAGGCCGCTGACCTGGTTGAACGGGTCAAACCCCTCGAGGATGTGCCTGGAATGTTTGCGGTTCCAAGCCAGTCAAGCAAAGAGGTCTATGTTGTGGATCTCCGCGGTCAAACTTGCACTTGTCCGGACTGGCAGTTCCGAGCGCAGCAATGCAAGCACCAGATAGCGGCCAAGCTAGCACAGGACCGACTCGAGAGATCCAAACCGAAGTATGAGGACTTGTACTGATGCAAGTCTGCGCTGGACCATGCGAGCACCTCATTCTGAAGGATCTGCCTAGAGATCAGGCTTGTCCTTTCTGCGGGGCTGACCTAGACCAGTTTTAAGAATCGAGAAACTGATTGATTCGATGGATATGAATTGAATGAAATATGATTTGCTAGTAGCTGAAACAAGAAAGATATTGGCCGAATATACGAGTCCTCTAACCCTGCGTCAGCTCTATTACCGGCTAGTGTCAAAGCAGTTCATTCCCAATACGAGAACCTCGTACACCCAACTTAGCAAGCAACTTGTGAAAGCTAGAGAAGAGGGCCATATTGATCGTGGAATGCTTGAGGATCGCGGCCGTCAAGTATTAGGTGATGGTGATTGGGGTTATGAGAGTCCCCAAGCCTTCTTGGAGCAGTTGACTAGTAGTCTTAGGGATAGGTGGCAGAGCTACCAGAAACCGTTTTGGGCTGAGCAGCAAAACAAGATATTGATCTGCGTAGAGAAAGATGCGCTGTCAAGCATATTCACACAGGTCGCTAAGCCTTACCGAATAAAGGTCTTCCCCAACAAAGGATACTGTTCATTCTCCTACATTCACCAAATACTCGCGGAGTGTGATGAGGAGAAACCGAATGTTGTTCTGTACTTTGGAGATTATGACCCGTCTGGCAGGGATATTGAGAGATCACTAGTTGAGCGGTTAGGCAACTATGGAGCGGTAGACTTCAAGGTTGTACGTGTAGCCTTAACTGAAGAACAGATTAGACAGCATCATTTGCCGCCGAAGCCTGAAGATGAGGCCACGCTTGAGAAGTTGCAGCGTGATCCTAGAGTGCGAACTTATGGGACTGATTATGTGTGTGAGTTGGACGCGTTAGATCCGCTGGTTCTTCAGGAATTGATTAAGTCCTCTATTGAGGAGTGTATTGATGGAGAGGTTTGGAGGAGGCAGATCGAGAGGCAACAGATCGAGAGAGCGGCTGTTAAGGAACAACTGCAAAACGTCAAGATCACGTTTTAACCTTCAATCGTGATCGCCTTTCTTTTGATCTCACACTTCTGATCAGGGTCTTGTTTATGTCTGCAAACCCTAAAGAATTGTCGGTCTAACGAATAAGACGACCAAAAGCGAGCGATATAATTTATAAGCCATGAGCGCATCTATGAATAGTGGAGGTTCGATCGAAATGTCCGAATTAACAACCATCGCTCTTGCTCGAGAGACGGTTGAGAAGATCAAGGCTCTTGGAAAGAAAGGTCAGACGTACAACGACATCGTAACCCGATTGATTGAGCAAGTCAGAGTTAGAGCCGCTTGAGCGTGGATCAAGAGATCCGCAAGTTGCTAAGTCAGATTATCGGAAGTTGATTCAAACGAAAAACAGTCTCAAGAGAGCGCTCCGGCCGCGAGCCCTTGGCGCTCCCTCTCATCATGGTGATACTAGTAATGATAACGAATGAGGTTTTAAGTTTTGCTACTGACCCGCTGGAATGCCTGCACCAAATCTGGAAATATCACGGCAAAAAGGAGAGCTTTGAAATGATCAGAGGTGACTGGCCAAGCGAATACTGGGATCTCCTTGAGAAGATGGATCCCACCCTGATCGAAGCCTGGCCTAACAACGAGTACAAGGATGCCAGCGGCCAACCTGGCTCAACGTCGGTCAGAATCAAGCCTAAAGGTCTTGAGTTATTGCATCAGTTGCAGCGGCCTCGAGAGGTTCACCGACAAGTCACCATAGACGGCAAACATGTGGATCTCCGAAACAGCAAAAACCACCTGCTAATGACAGTACCTATAGAACACCTTGAAGTGGTGGCACCCCTATGGCTCAATGACTTCAAGACAGAACAGGACCTTAGAGCATTCCGAGCCCTACGCATGAAACTACAGGACCTTCTAGCCTACCGTTGCAGCGAGCTTTCCCCACCCCTCAAAAATATGATAACCTCTGTGCTCATGACACATTCTAAACCGTCATGTGAGTACCCCCCTGAAAACGCGCAAGGAAGAGGGGAGTAGAATGGTGGGTTCCCCCATAGAGA
>Ga0315282_10009297_pt1 | contig 15651 bp, 7 predicted proteins | sample YL17G07_20_MG_FD_203693 | JGI IMG/M metagenome (GOLD analysis project Ga0315282, IMG submission 203693) | Sediment microbial communities from Yellowstone Lake, YNP, Wyoming, USA - YL17G07_20 | ecosystem: Environmental > Aquatic > Freshwater > Lake > Sediment | place: USA: Wyoming | collected...
AAGGACGCGGTCATGCGCGATTTCCGCGACCGCAAGATCGACGTCCTCGTGGCAACGGTCGTGGTCGAGGTCGGACTCGACGTCCCCAACGCCACGGTCATGGTCATCGAGAACGCGGAGCGGTTCGGCCTGAGTCAGCTTCACCAGCTCCGCGGGCGCATCGGGCGGAGCGAGTTCCAGTCCTGGTGCATCGCGGTCGCCGCCCCCAAGACCGACGAGGCCAAGGCCCGACTCAAGGTCTTCGTGGAATGCTCCGACGGCTTCCGCCTGGCCGAGGAGGACCTGAAGATCCGGGGGCCCGGGGAATTCTTCGGCACCCGACAGCACGGCGTCCCGGAACTCCGCGTCGGGAACATCGTCACCGATTATGACCTTCTGCGTCTCTCCGCCCAGGACGCCCGTGCACTCGTCGGCACGGACGAGGCGATGCGCGCGGCGCACCTGGGAACCCTCCGACACGCCGTCCTCGCCCGCTTCGGCGAAACCCTCGAACTCGTCGACGTCGGGTGAGCACACCCGTTGCAACTTTCAACTTGCAAGTTGCAACTGCCGTTTGGTGGTCGACTTACCCTCCGCGCCACGGTATAATGCTGTTGACCTCTCCCGATCACCGGAGGAAACCGTCATGAAACGCGTTGGCGTCGCTCTCGTGTGGTCGGCGTTCCTCGTCGCGCTCCTCTCCGATCCCGGAGCCGCGCAGGCGCCGGCCCCCCGCGACCCGAATGTCCCCGAGGCCCTTGTCACCGTATCGGGCACGGTCGTCACGGAGGACGACAAGCCTCTGGAGAAGAGCCTCGTAATGGTAAACACGGTCGGGGTCTACGGTGGCGGCACTTCTGCGAGCGCCCGCACAGGGGCCGACGGCCGGTTTTCCGTACGTCTCCGCCCTGGGCCGATCTATGTCATGGGAGGAGCGCCCGGATACGCGCCGACGCCGCTCGGGCCCTTTGCCGCCAAGCCCGGCGAGAAGGTTGAGAACCTCCGGCTTGTCCTCGGGAAGGGCTTTGCCGGGCGGGTTCAGCTCGCGGATCCCGACGGCAAACCGATCACGGGCGCAAGACTCACGCCCCAGTACGGAAATCCGCAGTGGATGAACATACAGGCGCCCGCCGTCGTCAGCGACGATACAGGCATGGCGACGCTCGATCATTGCTCCAAGGTGACGCTGCAACTCGAAGTCGAGGCCGGCGGGTATCAGTGGGACCGGACTCAGACGGAACTCTCCGCCCAAAAACCGTTCACGTGGACGCTGCACCCTTCAAAGCCGGTGAACGGTCGCGTCCTGTCGGAGGAAACCGGAAAACCCATTGCGGGGGCGGTGGTCAAGCTCATGGAGCGCTACGGGTTCGCCCCTACCTCTTGGTTGGATCCATTCCCGGAGAACTTCGCACCGGTGCTCGCCAAGACGGACGACAAGGGCTGGTTCCAACTGACTACCCTGCGTGACGACAGCGAGTACGGGTTGTCGATTTCCGCGGACGGCTACGGCTTGATGTTCTTCCGCAATATCAAAGCCGGCGGGAAGGACATCCAATGCCGGTTGGGTCCGCCGCGGCACATCCGCGTCAAGCTCGTCGGTCCGCCGGAGAAGTTCCCCGGTCCAGAGCTGGCCGTCAGGTATTGCGTCCTCTACGATACGGACCGGCAACGGTACCAGCACCAGGAGCGGCTTTCGCTCGACGTTCAGAACGGGGAGGCCCGATTCGAGGTCCCCTACGTCGTTCCCGGAACGCTCATGGCGGAGGTCGGCAAGAAGCGTGTCGAGGCGAGGTTCTCCAAGCCTGACGAGGAACTGGTTCTGGATCTGAGCGACAAACCGACGCGGGCGGTCGAGATGAGGTTCAATGCGCCCGACGGCGCCCCGGCCGTCAGGGGAACTGTGGGCGTAAGCTTCGAGCCGAATGACCGAACGATCTCGTCCGTCGACGACCACAGGCGGCTGGAGATGAAGGACGGCAGAGTCCGCTTCGACGTGGAGGCACCGGGGCGCCTCTGGATTGCGTCCCAGAGCACACCCGGGTACTGGTTCGAGACCGTTTACAAGGATGTGCTCGCGGGTGCAGACGCGATGGTCATTGAAGTGCCGTGCCTTCCGGCCCGCTCGATAACCGGAGAGATCCTCGATCCCGACGGACGTCCCCTGGAACCCCAGCCGGGTGAGAGCTGCAACCTGCGCCTGTTCACAGTTTCGAGGGCGCCCGGAGTTCAAACGTCTTTTGCCGAGGTGGGTGACGGCAAGCTAACGGAAGGGAAGTTCGCTATGCCACCCGCCCCTCTGGGCGGCATCTACGTGGTCGCAGTCTTGTGCAACGGCTGTTTCGTACTCAGCGAACCGGTGAAGCTCGATGAGGGCACCCCGGCGCCGCAGGTCCTCATCCGCATGGTCAAGGGCGTCACGGTTCCCATCCAGGTGCTCCTCCCCGACGGGACTCCGTATGCCGGAGTGGAGGTCGTCATCGGCTATGATACGCCTTACCACCACGGTTTCACTCTCTTGCAGGCGAGGACCGACCGCGAGGGGCGGACCGCATTGGAGCACATCAACCCCGATGCCCCAGGAACCTACAGGCTGCACGTGCAGAGCGTCCGGGACTACCGACCGGTGAGGAGGAAGTTCAACCCGGCGGCAGGGGCGTTGACGATTCGCATGGAGAGCGGCAAAGTGCTTGCCGGCCGGGTGCTGGACAGCGAATCCGGCAAGCCCGTGCCCGGCGCCCATGTCGTCGGGGTGATCAAACTCGACGACGGTTTTGACGTGGCGGACGCCGAGCAGCCCACGGACGAAAACGGTGGTTTCCGGTTCAGCAACATGGGTAGCGGCGTCTACGAACTTTCGGTCGTCGGCATGAACATCGTCGGCGAACAACACGCTACGGCCGGCCAGGAGGAGCCGGTCGAACTCCGTGTAAAGCCTCCCCGCAGGTAACGCCCGCCAACTCGTCGCCGGCGACGACCGTCTCCGCTCCCCGACCCTCCGGACGCTTCGCCACGCCGTCCTCGCCCGCTTCGGCGAAACCCTCGAACTCGTCGACGTGGGATGAGACCCTTCTTTGTGCCACCGGCAGATTGCCTGTCGGGCTGCTGCCCTTGTGTAGATGGTTGATCTTCCCTCGAAGCCACGGTATAATTCCGTAAACGAACGCCGTCGATCCACGTCTTTCTGGGGGGACGCCGGGATGAAGAAGCTTGTCGCCGTCTTGCCTCTCTTGGTCGTGATCGCCGCTCTCGCAGGCATCGTGCACGCGACGCCGCCAAGTCTGCCCGAGATGACCGCCGAGCAGAAGCAGGTGCTTGCGGAGATCGAACGGCTCGAGGCCAACAAGGACTTGACCGGTCTTCTGGGGCTGCGGAAGACCTTCGAGGAAAAGAAGAAGATCGGGGGGATGGAGAACATACGGTGGGCTCAACTTCGCAGCCGACTCATGGAAGCCTTCGCCGCGCAGGATGTCGATCGGTTGAGACAAGCCGATCTCATCGCGTTCGTGCGTGAGGATGCCGGGCGAGGCGGCTTCTACGCCATGAGACTGCTCGCGAAGATCGGGACCGATGAGGCCGTCGACCTGATCATCGACGTCGCCAGGATGAATCCCGAACTGGGCCGGCAGATCATCGAAACGCGGGGCTCGGCGTTTTTCATTCTGATCGACGTTCACAAGCCCAGGGCCACGGCCGCCGTTCTCGGCGTCGTCCTCGACAGGAAAGAGCACCAGGACATCAGGTCCCGGGCCCTGCGGTCCCTCGAAAGAGCGACACTCTCCGAAGACGAGTACCGCCAACTCTACGCCCTGTCGGACGATCGGAACGACCCGCTCGCCCGCACCGTTCTCGGCCACGCCGGTGCGAACGCCATCGGACCGCTGATCGAGGTCATCACCCGAATGTCCAGGCGCATGATGACCAATGATCGCGAAGAGGAGACGCACGCCGTCAGGGCCTTCGAGGACGCCCTGCGGTCGTTGGAGTTTGCCGCTCGCACGGTGGAGAAGCGCGTCGGCTGCACCTTCGTGCTGGCGCGGGAAGTCCGGGTCCTGCGTGGAAACGTCGAGGTGATATCGTACGACCGGGCCTACATCCTCCGGAACGACAAGGAACGAGAACGGGTGGTTGATTTCTGGACGACCTGGTGGCGGGAGAACCGCGAGGCGGTGCTGCATCCGGAAGCCCCTCGTCCCGAGGACCCGTGGATGCGCGAGAAAGACCCGGCCCGGCGCACCTATCTCCACGCGAACGCACTGTGGGACAAGCGGCAGCTCGACGAGGCGGCGGCCCTCTACCGACAGGTCATCGACCAGTATCCGGGGACGTCTCCGGCTCATCAGTCGGCGGTGTTCCTCTCGCGCATCCACGCGGTCCAGGGGAAACCCGAGGAGGCGTTCAAGACGCTCCTCGCGGCGCGACTCGCGGATCTCCAGGCCACCGGCACGCCACCCCGGACGAAGGACGAATTGGAAATCCTCCATGCACAGGTTCGCGTGCAGGTGGCTCGGGCTTGCGCCGACGACGCGCATACGGTCGAGGGACTCCGACTCGCCAGGGCGCAGTACGAGAAACTGATTGAGGAAAGCCCGAACTCCCCACTGGTGAGCGGGGCGAGAAACCAGGTCCAGGAGCTCGATCGGCGGATACCCCTCGAGCTCGCCCGACAGAAGGAACGAGAGGTCCTGTTATCTCTCGTCAAGCAGATCGAGAAGGCGATCAACGAGAAGGACGTCGAGGCGTATCTGGCCCTGCATGCGCCGTCGCCGGACCTCGGAAAAAAACGTGAGGAATTCGAACAGGCGATCAAGGACCCGGAATTTCTCGTGAAGTTGCCGATGGCGTACGAAGTGGACAGAATCCAGTTCAGCGATGACTTGAAATACGCCCTCGTCGATGCCGGCGTGAGGATCGCCGGTGCGAAAGAACGCGCCGAGGGACTCGGCAAGACGTTCCAGTTCGTCAAGACGCCCGAAGGCTGGCGGCTCGGCCCGCCGAGGAGCGCTTACGGAATGCGATGATGAACGGCGACCGTCGCGTGTTCTTCCTCCACGATCTCAAGGACAGAAAGTCGCATCCGCTCGCTTCCCATTGACATACCCCGAATTCCCGATAGGATGTATGGACGCCGGATTCAGCCGAACCGCCGGGCCTCCCGGTCCGTCTAATGCAGCGTCCACACAGACAGGAGGAAACCATGCCTCGGGCCCTACCGGTCGTCGTGCTCCTCCTTGCCGCGGCGTTCACGATTCCCCTTCACGACGTTCAGGCGGAGTTGACGCCCCAGCAGACCCAGGAAGCCGAGGCTCTCATCGAGCAACTGCGGAGCGGGTCGGAGGAAGCGCGCCGGGAGGCGGTAACGGGTCTCGAGAAGCTCGGCGACGCCCGAGCGGTCGAGCCGCTCATCGAGGCGGTGGTGCGAGGCCCGCTAGTGGTCAGCCGCCCCGCCGCGGACCTCCTCGACCGGCTCCAGGACGACTGGCGCACTACACCCGCCGGCCGAAACGCATTCGACACCGTCCTGGGGCGGCTGAGCGATCCCGACCCGGGCGTCCGAAAGCAGGCGATCTTCGTCGTCCGCATGTTCCGCACGAGGACCGCCGCCGACCCACTCATTGCACGGCTCTCGGACGAGGACGAGGACGTCCGGAGGGTCGCCATCCAGGCGGTTCCCGGCGTCGCCGACGAGCGGGCCGTGGGACCCCTCCTCCGTCAACTCGTAGAGTCCCGCTGGCCCCTGTGGTCCTATATCCTCCTCGCACTCAGGGAGATCGAACCGGAGTGGTACAAGCGCGAGGAGGCGAAGGCCCTCGTTCCCGTGTTCCTCGCACGGCTGAAGGAGGGAGGGCACGCCCGCTACGAGGTGGAGGTGCTGGGCGAGCTGCGCGACGAACGCGCGGTCGAACCGCTGATCGCGAAACTCCCGCAAAGCCCACGTACGCTGTGGCGGTTTGTCGTCGCCCTGGGCAAACTCGGCGACCCACGGGCCGTCAAACCACTCATCCGGCGGCTCACCCTCACCCTACGCACACCGGTTTTGATCAGCGACGGAGGCGACGAAAGGCGGTTCGACAGCGGCAAACGGGCCCGCCTGCATGAAGAGGGGGAGCTGTGGGGCCGGAACCAGATCGTCGGCGTGCTCGACCGGATCGACCCCGACTGGCGGAAGACCGATGCCGCCGCCGGGGCCGTCGCGTCGCTCACCCAACAACTGAGCGCCAAGGACGCGGGCCTGCGGGAGACGGCAACCTGGATGCTCGGGGAACTGGGCACCCCCGCGGCTTCCAAGGCTCTCATCGGGCGGCTCAAGGACGACGACCTGGGCGTTCGTGAGAGTGCCTGCCTGTCGCTGGCGAAGCTCCGGGCGGCCGAAGCCGTCCCCGCACTGGCGCTCCGGCTCAAGGCCCGGGACGAGGAGGGCTGCATGCGGGTCCTTGCGGCTCGGACGCTCGGCGAACTATCCGACCCGCGTGCCGTCGAGCCGCTCTTCACGGCGCTCCTTGACCACGATCCGTCCGTCCGACAGGCCGCCGCCCAGGCCCTCGGAAGATTCAAGGAGAAACGCGTCCTCACCATGCTCCTCGAGGCCACAAAGGACCGGTATGACGGCGTGCGGGTGGCGGCGGGTCGGGCCATCGGGAACATCGGCGACACGAGTGTCGTCCCGGCGCTCGTCCGGCAACTGGAATCACCGGAACGCGGTCATCGTCATGCAGCGGGCGTGGCGCTGGGCGCGCTCGCGGACCCGCGGGGGATCGAAGCCCTCATTCGGCGGCTGGAGAGGGACAGGGAGACCGGCATCCCCCAGTGGGGCCCGGAGGTGCTCGGGGAGAGTCGAAGTCCTCAGGCCGTGGACTTCCTCTGCTCCCTCCTCGACGACCACCGCCTGCAGGTCAACCTCATCGCCGCCGGGGCTCTCGGGAGGATCAGGGACCCGCGTGCGGTGACGCCGCTTATCGGGGCGCTCAGGGGCAGCAGCGTGGACCTCCGAGCCATGGCTACGGCCCTGGGCGAGATCGGCGATGCCCGGGCCGTCGAGCCGCTCTTGCCACTCCTGCTCGACGAGCACGAGACCGTCCGATGGCCGGCCGCCACCGCGCTCCGCAAGATCACCGGTCAGGACTTCGGCACCAACGCCGACGTGTGGAGGAGATGGTGGCAGACCCAAAAACCGAAGCCATAAGCCAGCGTACTCGATTTCGGACGGGACGTCCGCGCCGAGGTCGACCGGCCGAACGACCTCGACTGGACGAACGGAATGAAACCCGTGGAACCCGATGAGTAGAAACTGATGAGACTGCTACCAAGAATCTGTCTGCCGTTCTTTGTGCTGGTCTGCTTCTGTCTGATCGTACATGCGGAGTTGACGCCCGAGCAGACGAAAGCGGCCCAGGGGCTGATCGCACAGTTCACCGCGGCGGAGTTCGCGGTGCGTCAGCAGGCGGTCGAGAAGCTCATCGCACTCGGCCCCGACGTCCTCCCGCTCGTGAGGAAAACCCTCGCCGAGACCAAAGACGCCGAGGTGAAGCTCCGCTGCGAGATGGTCTTGAAGGGGATCGCGGAGAAGTTCGGGGTCGAGGCGCCGACCGAAAAGCCGTTGGGGGCGTTCGGACTGGACGCGTCACGGGTAAGCGTCAAGGTTCGCGACGCCCGACTCGCGAGCGTCCTGGACGCGTTCGCCGGGCAGAGCGGCAACGCACGCATCGAGGTGCCGGAACCATGGGCAGGCAAGCTTGTGACGCTCGAGGTGGCCGACATGCCCTACTGGCAGGCGCTCGATGCACTCTGTCGGGAAGCCGGACTCTTCTGGGCGCCCGGCGAGAAAACCGGGCAGATCGAACTGCTGTCCGCCGAGGACGCACTGGACGTCAGCGCCTACGCCGGGCCGGTCGTCGTCAAGCTGGTGCGCGGGGAGAGCATGCGCCGGGCGGGAGCGCCACTGGAAGTCAGATATCGATTTGATTTTATCTGTGAAGACCGTCTGGAGCCATTCGCCGCGGACATCCGGTTCACGAAGTGGCTGGGGCGGGACGGGACGACGCTGCGGCGGACGGGGACGTTGGACACACGGGTGCGGCGTGTCCCGGGGGGCGTGTTCAACGGCATCGGCCCCATCGCCTTCGAAGAGCTGCCCGCCGGAACCGACAGACTCGGCGTGCTGGAAGGGACGGTGACGCTCTGCTTCGGCGGCGGTCGGAAGACGCTCACGACGGAAGACGTCTTCGCACGTCCCGAGAGCACCCTCGATGCGGACGGCGCCAGGCTTACCTTGGGCGCGCCGACACGCACCAAAGGGTGGGTAACGATGACGCTGGTTCGGAAGGTCGACGGGAAGGAACATCCGATGCCCTTCTTCACGGCCGACTCGCCTTACGGTTTTCGCCTCGTCGACCCGAACGGGGGCCGTCACGCGGGAGTCATCTACCAGGGAAGCGAAGGCGGCGGCGTTGCCCTCTGGGACCTTGACAGGAGGCGGCTGGTCTTCAGTGCGGTCCCCGAGGTCGAGGGGAAGTGGACGCTCCAGTGCGTGCTGCCGGTGACGTGGACGGAAAAGACGTTTCCGTTCCGGTTCGAGCAGGTCCCGCTGCCCTGACTGAGAGGACGCCTCATGACGCGGTTCGGATGTCGTGCGATGGTCGTGACGTGCGCCGTGCTCGCGGCAGCGGTCGGGGTGTCCGCACAGGACGCCGGCGGCGGGAAAGCGACCGCCGGCTTTGGCGCCTCTCGCGTCACCATCGAGGTCGCGGACGCGCCGGTCTCGCAGGTTGCGAAGCTGTTCCCCGAGCAGAGCGGCAACCTCCCCTTCGACATCCAGGAGTCGCTCCGCAACAGGACGGTGACGCTCTCGGTGAAGGACATGTCCTACTGGGAGGCGGTCGACCGGTTCTGCGAGGCGGCGGGGCTCGAATACGCACACGAAGGCCGCGGCCCTCGCGGCGAACTCACGCTGAGCCGGTCGAAGGGACAGGAAAGGATTGCCGCGTATGCCGGACCGGTGGTCCTTCGGATCGGGAGTCTGATGAGATGGCGGGTCTTCAGACCGTCCAAGCCCAACGACCCGCTCAACCATTACGCCCTGTGCTTTGCGCGTTATGAATGGGAGGAGCGTCTGCCCGTCGCCGGTTCGGAGACCTGGGTGACGAGACTCGTGACGCCCGGCGACAGGGATCTGATCGACGTCTATGCCACGAAGGGTCCCCGGCGTCTCTACAACGAGAACGCGGTCCCGAACCGTCCGGCCGGTGTTTTCAGCATCTACGTCGGCCGGCCGCCTGACGACGTCGACAGGCTCGCCATCATCGAGGGCTACTTCCTGTTCGAATTCGCCGTGGGAAAAAGGGAGCTCAGGATCCGCGACGTGCAGGGAGCGAAGCCGGCCGACGACGACGGTCGCATCGGTCTGGAGGTGCTCAAGACCCGGTGGATCGAGGACTCGCTGGTCACGACCTTGAGGATGAGCGTCAAGGCCGGTGCCACCTGGCCCCCGCTGTGGGCCTACGGCGGCCCGGACGCGATTCCTTATGGGCTCTTCCTGGAAGCCCCGGATGCGAAGCGTTACGGGGGCGTCCCGACCACCGCCGAACCCAATCTGGCCGAGAAACTCTCGCTCCTCAGGGAGAGGCGGGCCGACGCGGACGCCCCTTCACAGCTCGAAATCAGTTTCCGCTTCTACAAGCTTCCCCGCGACGTCGAGCGATGGTCGCTGGTGTGGGTGGTTCCCGAAACCCACGACATCCGAAAGTACCCGTTCGCGATGAAGGACGTGCCGCTGCGATGAGTCCGACCCGAACAGAGAGAGTCGTGAAACGGTCCGCTCGCTTCGCCGTGGTCCTTTTCTGTCTTGCGGCGGCGTCCGAGCGAACGCCCGCCGAGCTGGCGCCGGAGCAGGCGAAAGAGGCGCAGGGGCTGATCGCACAGTTCACCGCGGCGGAGTTCGCGGTCCGTCAGCAGGCGGTCGAGAAGCTCATCGCACTCGGCCCCGACGTCCTCCCGCTCGTGAGGAAAACCCTCGCCGAGACCAAAGACGCCGAGGTGAAGCTCCGCTGCGAGATGGTGCTCAAGGCGCTTGAGAGGACAGTGCGTGCCGAGAGGACGCTTGTCGAGAGAACCGTAAAGGATCTCGGCGCCTCCCCGCCTCAGAACGCCGCCGTCTTCGCCTCGTCCAGCGGCGAGGGCACCGCCTACCTCGTGCAGGATGGTGAAAAGATGGTGGTCTACCAGAACGGCGTCCCGGGACCGGAGTACGACAAAGGAGACGCCATGTACGGACGACTGGAGTTTTCGTCCGACGGCCGACGCCTCGTCTACGGCGCCCGGCGCGGAGACAAGTCGTTCATCGTCACCGACGGCGTCGAGGGGCCCGCGTTCGACGAGGTGAGGAGTCCCCGGTTCTGGGCGGACGACAGGAAACTTTCGTACATCGTCAAACGGGACGGAAAGTACTGCGTCATGACCGACGGCAGGGCCTCCCCGGGGTATGACGTCGTCGGCGACCTGCTCAAGGTGTCCACGGACGCACGACACCTCTATTACGAGGCCCGACGCGACGACAAAGCCTTCGTCGTCATCGACGGGATCGAAGGGCCGTCGCACGAGTCCGTGCAGCTTGCCTATGAGACCCCCAAGCCGAAGTACCTCGTCCGGGACGGGGAAACCCTGTGGCAGGTGGAAGCCGACTGGCCCGAAGAGCATCCGGACCGCCCTGGAGCGATCGTCGAGAAGCGGCTGAAGTCGCTCGGGAAGTGGTGGCCCGAAGGACCCGAGGGTGCCTCGCGATATCCGGGCGGGGATTTTGCCGGGGTGTGCTACGTCGTCCAGCGCGAGGGGAAGAGGCTCGTGACGTTCAACGGCCGCCAGATCGGGACCTACGACGACGTGTGGCTGGTCGAACTCTCGCGGGACGGCGGACACCTGTTCTTCACGGCGAAGCGGGCGAACCGCTGGTTGACGGTACTGGACGGCAAGGAGGGTCCGGCGTGGGACAGAATCCTGGGGGCCGTGTTCTCACGGGACGGCTCGCGGGTGGGCTACGTCGGCCAGCGAGACGGCAAGCAGTTCGCCGTGGTGGACGGGAAGGAAAGTCCCGCCTGGGACGCGATCCTGAGCGGGGACTTTTCGCCCGACGGGCTCCACACCGTCTACGTGGGCAAGCGCAACGGACGCTTCCACGTCGTCCTGGACGGGAAGGAAAGTCCCTCCTGCGACGCTAGCACCGAGGTCCACTTCTCGACGGACTCCCGGCATTGCTGGTACACCGCCCGGCGTGGCGGCAGGGAGTTCATCGTCTGTGACGGGCTCGAGGGACCCGGATATAGCCAGATCGTCAGCTCCCGCTTCTCCGACGACGAGAAGCACCTCTCTTACGAGGCGAGGCGCGGCGGCAGGATGTGCATGGTCATCGACGGGGTCGAGGGTCCGCCTCACGTCATGGTCAGTCTGTGGCCCTTTCTGCACGGCCCCTGGAGCATTCGGGCCGTCCGGTACTTCGTAACCGATGACGGACGCCAGACCCTGGTCGAGGTCGATTGGCCGAGGGACCTCGACTGGACGAACGGGCTCAAGCCCATCGAAGATGAACCGTAGGAGAGGCCGACGATGACAAGTATCCCGGTTGGCATGACGGGCGCAGGGGTGCTGATTGTCCTCCTCGGCGTGCTTCCGTGTCCGGCCCAGCCGCCCGTCGCGGCGGCCGAAGACAGGGTTTCGGCAGAGGTTGACCGACACCTGGCGAACCTGGAGGCCGGGGACGTCGATGGGCGTATCGACGCCGCGCGGCAACTCTACTACCTCTCGCAGAAGGTCCGGAAGGAGACGGGCCGGCCGATGGAACGCCCGCAGGTCGAGCGGATCCTCCGTGGCCTGATGCACGCCGTGGAGACGACCGAAGGCTACGGCCCGATGAACATCCTGCGCTTTACAGCCGAGCACGTCGCCGGCGACTCCGGCCCTCATGTGAACGGCCTGGTGAAGTGGCTCGACGCCATCGTCCGGGAGAATACGCGGGACCTGCGGTATCCGGCCGTCGAGGCCCTCGGCGAGATCGGTCCCGGTGCGAAGTCCGCCGCGCCGACCCTCGCCGAACTCGTCCGGCGTCCGGCGGACCACACCCGGTGCGAGACCCTCCTGAGGGTCCTGGCCCGGATGGGACCCGAGGCGCGCGGGACCGAGCCCGCGGTCCGCGACCTCATCGCCACCGTCCGGGACACACCTCAGCCCGGGGACGGATTCCACCACGCGGGTCTCAAGGCCGCGAACGTCCGGCTGTCGGGTTTCCTCACGCTCGACGCCCTCGGCGTCTTCACCGCGGACGACGTCCGGCCGCTGGCCCGCGCCATGGCGGGGACGGAATACCGTCTGCGGGCGGAGCACGCTACCGAGGTGCTCCTGAAGATGAAGGAACTCCCCCCGGACATCGCCCCCGACGTCGTCGCGGCACTCCTTACTCCCTATGTCGGCGGCCACGATCCACATGCCGACTCGCTTCATCGGCTCGCCGTGCGGATGGGCGAAGTGGCGGTGCCTCCGCTCCTGGAGGCCATCCGGAAGCGAAACACGCCGGACCACCTCTACCTCTGCGGCGACGCGATGAGGGTGCTGAGGACCCTCGGTCCGAAGGCGAAAGCCGCACTCCCGGACCTGGTTCTTCTCCTCAAGGAACAGGGTGCGGGCGGGCATGCGATGGACGTCGCAAATATTCCGAGCGGGCCGTGGGTCGGTGAGACGATAGCCGCCGTCGGCGAAGACGCCGTCGAGCCCGTCGCCGCACTCCTCAACGAAAAGAACCCGCGGGTGAGGACGCTCGCCGTCTGGACGCTCGGCCGCATCGGAACGAAATCCACCCTTCCCCACCTGAACGCCGCGCTCAAGGATGAGGACGCCAACGTCCGCGCGGCCGCCGCAAAGGCACTTGACGAAATCCGCAAGGACGCCCCACCCCCGGATCTCCCTGTCCCCGACGACGAGGCCGATCGTCTCATCGCTCAACTGAAGGACCAAGACCCCAACGTCCGTGAGAAGGCGATAGTTGCCCTTCAGGGGCTCCGTGACCGCCGCGCGGTCGAACCTTTGATCATTCTGCTGGACGACAAGAGCATCGGCGTGTGGACAGCGGCCGCCCGGGCCCTGGGAAGACTGGGAGACGCGCGAGCCGTCAAGCCCCTGCTTGACCGCATCGGCAAAATGGGTGGTTTCGCGGACGTGGATTGTGTCGTGGCGGGTCGGGCATTGGGTGAGATCGGCGACGACTCCGTTCTTCCCGTCCTGATCCAGAAACTCGTCGACAATGACGGGTCCGTCCGCGCGGACGCCGCCGAAGGGATTCAGGAGATGATCCGCACTGCCCCGGAAGACCCCCTCTGGCGACGGCTGACCACCCGGTACCCCGACGTGACCTCCGACCCGACCGGCGACGCCGTCGAACTCCAAGCGAGGTGGAAGGAGAGTCCGGCCGCCGACCGACTCATCGAGCCGATCGTCCAGCGACTGCCCGTGACGACTCCCGTGCTCTGGGTCCTGGGGCAACTCGACCGCGAGCGTCTTCGCGGCCTCCTGATGACGCGCCTCTCCGACGCCGACACCGACGTGCGCCGGAGGGCGGCTCAAGTGCTCGGCCAACTCGGCGAAAAACGGGCCATCCCGAAGCTGATCGAGCTCTTGAGCGACAAGGAAACCTGGGTGCGCACCGATGCCGCGGAGGCGCTCGGCAGGCTGGGTGACAAGCAAGCGGTCGAACCGCTGATGAGGCTCTTGGAGGACGCCGAGCGCCCCGCTCGCAGGGCTGCCGCCTTGGCCCTCGGACGGATCGGAGACCCGCGCGCGGTCGAGCCGCTCGTCCGCCGGCTGGGCCGGGAAGGCTGGTGGCCCAGTCAGGCGGTCATCACGGCACTCGGAGACCTCGGCGACAAGCGGGCCGTCGAGCCGCTGATCGGGCAGTTGGAAGACGAGGAAGGTCCGGTCCGATGCGCCGCGGCGGTCGCACTGGGCAAACTCGGCGACGCCCGCGCCGTCGAGTTCCTCGTCGCTCACCTCGTCGACGAGCGTGACGACGTGGCCGAAGCGGCGGGCGTCGCTCTCGGACAACTGAAAGCAACCTCCGCAACTCCCCGGATCATCGCAATGCTGGAAGGTTGGGTCTGGCCGTTCCAGGCCTCCGCTGCCGCCGCACTCGGGGAACTCCGCGACCCTCGCGCCGTCCAACCCCTGATTGCCGCACTCGGGGACGAAAACCGCTCCGTCCGCGGCGAGGCGGCACTGAGCCTCGGGAAACTCGCGAGCGACGCCGCCGCGACGGCACTCACTTCACTGCTCTCCGACGCGGACGACAGGGTGCGCGCCTCCGCCGCACTTGCCCTTGGAAACCTCCGTGACCCACGTGCGGTCAAACCCCTGACCGATGTCCTCGGCGACAGATCCCTCTACGTTCGATGGGCGGCGATCACCGCGCTGGGAAAGATCGGCGACACCGGCGCCGTCGAGCCCCTTCTCGGCAGGATGGCCGATGCGGATTGGCTGGTGCGCAAGACGTCGGCCGAGGCCCTCGGCAGGCTGGGCGGCAAACGTGCGGTCGAAACACTCATCAACCACGTGAACGAGACGAACTGGCGCGTCCGCAGGCCCGCCGCTAGTGCACTCAAAAAGATCACCGGTCAAGACTTCGGCACCGACGGCGACCTGTGGAGAAGATGGTGGCAGACTCAGAAGGCGAAGCCGTGAAAGGGACGCCTGCGATCCCGGTCGAGACCCGTGAACCGCGACTTGCGAGGTGCGAGTTGTGACCGTGCTGGGGCGTGACTTCCTCATCTCACGTCGGTATAATTCGTCAAAGGAACGTTCTTTCGCGCTGTTTCGGGAGGCCCCGTCATGAGGCAGGTTTCGATCGCTCTGGTGTGGTCGGCGTTCCTCGTCGCGTTCCTCTCCGATCGCGGCTCCGCCCAAGCGCAGGCTCCCGGGCGCGTGGAAGGCGCGTGGGGTGAGGTCGCCGGGGGTCTCCAGAGCCGCATCGTGCTCGACCGCACAACGTTCCAGGCGGGCGAACGCATCGACGTCCGGGTCGAGGTGAAGAACGTCGGCGACAGGCCGGTCGCCGTCACGCGCCTGCCGAGCGAATCGGGCGAAAGCCTCAAAGTCTGGCCGGGCGAGTTCGAAGTCATCGCGCCCGACGGCCGGACGCCCCCCGATATCGTTCCCTTCTTCCAGACCGGCTTTGGTTTCGACATGGAGGAGATGAAGCGCCGGGGTCCGCCGCCCCAGCCCATGCTCGACCCCGGACGGACCCTCGTCTTCACCGCGGGACTCGAGGACTTCTACTACATGGGCAAGCCCGGGCACTACCGGGTCCGCTGGAAGGGAGAGCCGCCCGCCTTGAGCGCCCGCGACGAATGGGAGGAAGAGATCCACCGCATGGACTGGGACCCTCCGAAGCGGGAGCCGCCAAAGCCGACCGTCCCGGCGCTCCCCGCGGCGCCCGCGGCGGAGATCGAAGTCCAGCCCGGCGCACCCGACCCCGTCGGCCCCCTGCTCGACGCTATGCCGCCCGGCTGGCGGCTCAGCATCGCCTGTAGTCGCGCCGTGCCGGGGGTGGCATTCGGACCACGCGATCAGGTCCAGCCCTCCGGGCGAAAGGTCGGCAAAGGCACCCGCCTGTCACTGACGCATTGCCCCCTCCCCGGCATGAAC
>Ga0315282_10009298_pt1 | contig 15651 bp, 10 predicted proteins | sample YL17G07_20_MG_FD_203693 | JGI IMG/M metagenome (GOLD analysis project Ga0315282, IMG submission 203693) | Sediment microbial communities from Yellowstone Lake, YNP, Wyoming, USA - YL17G07_20 | ecosystem: Environmental > Aquatic > Freshwater > Lake > Sediment | place: USA: Wyoming | collected...
GGCTTTTTCATTGTGTGGTATTTTGGCGCGATTTCATTCACGAACCCTGGCGCATCCTGTTTGTTTGGGAAGGCGGGCTCGTGTTTTACGGCGGATTTATTGCAGCCGTCATCACTTCCATAGTCTTTTGCCGTATAAAAAAGATACCCTTCTTTGAATTGGCGGATATCATTGCGCCCGGAATCGCGCTGGGGCTTGGATTCGGGAGGCTGGGTTGCCTGCTTGTGGGTTGCTGTTATGGAAAAACGTGCCCGCCGGATTATCCGTTGGCCATAACCTTTCCCCCCGAAACCGTAGGCATGGCCAATGTTCCGCTTTATCCGACGCAGATTTTCGAATCCGTCGGCTGCTTTATTATTTTTCTGATCTTATGGCAGGCGGTTTTGAGATATCGAAAATTCTCCGGCCAAGTGCTGGCGTTGCTGCTGGTATTGTACGGCCTTTTGCGCACGGTTTTGGAATTTTGGCGCGACGACCCGCGTGGGTTTGTCTCGTTATTGCATTTCTCAGCGCAACCCCATTTGACACCGGAAAAAGCCGTCGGTATCATGGCTCAACTTCTTCGACTCGATGCCGTGGCGGAAAGCTCAACAGCCGGAATCTATATTTTCCGGCTTTCAGAAAGCCAGGTGATCAGTTTGTTGATGCTGCCGGTGGCGCTCGGCATCTGGTTGGCAATGCGCAAAACGCCGCCGTTGCCGTTTGTGCCGCCGGAGAAAAAAGAAATCAGAGAAGTTAAAAAGAAGAAACAATCCGGGAGGAAAAAGAGCAAATGAGGGTCTCGAAGACCCTATCCGTGCTGGTTTCCGCTTTGATGGCGCTGCTGTTATGCAATGCCTGCGCGGTCAAGTTCAAGAAAATTCGCCTCGATGCCGCAAAGCATGTCGTCCCCCTGACAGGTCCGGATGTGGCGCTGGATAAAGAGGTGCTCTACAGCCGCGCTTCGGGCCTTTACGATCAATTGAAAAAAGTGAAGCTTACGGCCAACATCACCAGGCAAAAGCTTGCCCCATATTTTTACGACGACAAGAACTTGAACGAATTCATCGCGATTTACGCCACGCTGTTTCGCGGACTCGACTTCCAAAGAGAGATCCTGCAAAGTTACAAAATCAAAAATATTATCGTTGAAGAGAACGGGGTTATCGGCCTGGTGGATATCAATCTTAAAGGGAAGATTTATTTTATATGGTCCGCCAAGGTCCATGAGATCCAAAAGTGGGAAAAACGCGACGGAATCTGGTATATGGTTCCGCAGATCTTCCCGAGCGCGCCGCCGAAAAAGAAATGGTTTAAAAACCCTTGGCGCAAAACTTACGATGAGGGGCCAACCACATGAAACGGCTCATTAATATTCTGGTTCTTTCGTTCTTGGCTTTAATGATCGCAACACCCGCGTTTTCGCAGGAAGCGGCGACTCCGACTCCTGTGAAAAAAAGCCGCAAGCAGATCAAAAAAGAAAAGGAATTGAACGAAGAATTATGCGAAATAGCGGACGACTTCAACAAAATGATAGTTTGGAAAGCTTTCGATAAGGGAAGCCTGGTGGTCCTTCCGGAAAAAAAATTGTTGTTTTTAAATGAAGCGGAAAAGGTCAGGGACAAGATTTCGATTGAAAATTATCAGATCGCCTTGTGCCAGATCCTCGACAATCCGCCTGTCCGCAAACAAAAGCCTCGTGAACCGGTGCCGGGAATGGAAGATATAATGACTACTCCGAGCCCGACCCCTCCAAAAGAAATTGCGGGTCGGGACATGTCCCCGCAGGCGATAAAGAAGGCGGCGAAGAAAAAAAATAAGCCCGAAGTGTATTATGGTCTGGTGCTGGTAAGATTCAACAACCAGACGACCATGCCCTCGGTAAAAGTGGTCACCAGATTGGTCAAGGAATATTGGATTTATAATGTCAAGCTGAAGGTCTGGTATATCGATTCCGACCTGAGCGATCTGTTTGAGGAGTGACCTGTCGGGCATTTGTTTATTACTATTGCGGTGTAATATCCGGATTTGATTTTCTTGTTTACGAAAAAACACAATGATTGACAAAAAGGTTGGTCGATCGATGGGCTGGAAAAAATATCGTTTAGGATTGTTGCTGATCGCGCTGTGCATCGCCGTTTTGATCCTCGTTCCCGCCGGATGCAAACAAAAGACTCATTTGGGAAAAGGCGATTTCTACGACATGCGCAAGATCGACTTGCGCGTCAAAGACAAACAGCATCTGCTGACCGCTGCAAGGGCCATGCTGGAAGGCAAGTCGTACGAGAAAGACGCGACGACATATCAAATAATTTATAAGAACGAACCGCGGGGCGTATTTCTTACCCTGGTCCGCAAAAACCAGTATGCGCTCACGGCCTTTGCCATGGGAAAAACCATCTTCGACGCCACTGAAAAAGCCGCCAAACATTTAAAGCATCTGGCCGCCGACGAAAAAATCACTTCGTTTCCGCTGCGAATCGATCTCATGGATGAATCCACCGACGTCAAGACCAAATCTCTAAAGAAAAGCTGGAAATGGTCAATGGAAAATGAAGGGGTCATCTTCGATACCGATCCGGCTGTGGCGTTGTTGCCCGATGAGCTCATTGCGCGCGCCGTGTTTTCCAAAAAGGGCAAGTTTTCGAAGAGCGCCCTAAAAGCGTTGGTGGAAGACCGTGGAATCGGCAAAGCGGTAATGGATCAATTCAAAGACAACGAAATCGATTACACCCGGTTTACAATCATCAGCTTCATGGAAGATGAAAACCGCAACGTGTATCCTCTAATACACGGCAACCATTACTTTATGCCGCTGACCCCAAAAGCGATTTGGGAAGCCGTGCGCAACGGAACTTCTTATCTCCAGCGGAATCTGCGCGACGACGGAGTTTACAACTACAGGTACTTTCCGTCTTCGAACCGCAACGGGAGCGGATACAACCTTTTGCGCCATTGCGGCACCACTTATGCGCTGACCGAAGTCTACGAGATCACCCGAGATCCAAAGCTTTTACAGCAGATCGAATATGCACACGGCTGGCTTTTCCGACAACTGGTGAACCCGCCGGCCGGCGACTCAAAAGCCGACTGGCGTGCTCCGAAGGAACCCGGCGCCCCTGAAATCAAGCTCGGCGGCGCAGGCCTGGCGCTACTCATGCTGGCCAAGCACGCTATGGTGACCGGGGACATGAAGAACATGGAAATCATGAGGTCCATTGCCCGCTTTATAGTTGCCATGCAGGACGAAAAGGGCGATTTCAAGCATAAATATTTCCTCGAACCCGGAAAAGACGACAAAGCGTTTTCGCTTTTTTATCCCGGCGAGGCCATGTTCGGCTTAATGATGCTTTATCAACTGGATCCGGATAAAAGATGGCTCGATGCGGCTCAAAAAGGCAGTCTTTTCATCGCCAAAGTGCGCGATGTGAATAAAACTGTGGATAACCAGGATCACGATCACTGGCTTTGCTATGCCGTCAACGAATTATATCGCTATTCACCCAACGCCGAAATCAAGGCGCATGCATACAAAGTCGGTCATGCTATTGCAGCGAAACAAAATATAAACGGCCCATCCATAGATTATATAGGCGGCTGGTTCAGCGCGCCGGGATCCTCGGCCTCGGCGACAAGAGCGGAAGGTATGGGTGCTCTTGCCCGCTTGGCGCGCTATGCAAAGAACGACGACGAAGCACAATTATTCTCCGATTGTGTTGTGAGGGCGGCAGGCTTTTTGATCCGGGCGCAATTCAACCCGATCAATGCCATGTTTGCTTTGGAGCCGCAACGCGCGCTGGGCGGGTTCTGGGACACCCCGAAGAATTATGAAATAGAAATCGACTACGTTCAGCACAGCATGAGCGCGCTGATGGCTGCTCTTTATCTTTTGGCCCAGGATTCGCACGTAAAAGTCGCAGATTTTGTTCAAGGCAAAGCAGAAATTACGATACCCGAGAGGTTCGCAAGAATGCCGCAGGAGATCGTTCCTTCAAAAGGCGAAAGGACTTCCGGTATCGAAGACCGCGAAGAAAAAGAGGAGGAAGGCGGAGGGGGCGGCTGATAAGCCTCGTATCGTTTAAGACCTCGAAATCTTTGCAACAAAACAGTCGGTCGAAAAAGGGCGAAAAAATATAGTTTTCATTTAATAACCGTTTTAGATAAGTGTAAAAATGTATTATGATATTCCCGAGTCCGGAGCGCCCGCCGATCTGTTTAGTTCGGATTGAAAAAATAATTTGGATGATGTCCCGATCCGGATATTTTTTTTGCGGGACAAAAGCCGCTCTTCGAATTTTCCGAAGACACGGCGCAACGACATAAAATGTCTTTCAACCTGAGTGCCGATTGGAACCGGAAAAGAAAGGCGTGTCATGAGAAAGCCCCATAAGTCTGATCGTGAACAAAAAAATACGTCCGCAAACAATATGAAACTGGAACCCAAACATAAAGGTCAAGTGATTTTAAGCAGCCACGAATGGAACCTGAAAGTGCATTCTTTCGACGAAAAACCAAACCAGAAACAAGGACGACGCCAAAACGATTCGACATCGACATCAAAGACCGCCAGACATCGCGACGCCGGCAAAAAACCCGGACATCGCCGATTCAACAACAATAACCATCCCTACCACAGACAGCATCACCGCGCTTCGCCTCCGGAGACTATCGAACCGTTTGCTTTGTTCTGCGCCTTTCATCTGGGCATTTGCGCGGATGGCCGATATCGGATGCAGAACATGAAAGAAATCGCGCGGCGTTTCGGATGCACTCCCGAAGATGTTCGAAATTATCTGATCCAGTTCGGCATTGACACTCAATCTGTCACCCATTCAGGTTACGACATCAATCTAGCTCAATATGATATCCGAGTAGCTCCCGAGGGAATTGACCGAAAAGAGCTCGCCAAGCAAATCTATGAAGATTTTCTAATCGCCGCGCAAAAAGAGCGCGAGGCAAGATTCAACTCCAAGACCGACAACCACAGCCAAGTATATTCCAAATATTTTCCCAAAAGATTCCCTGAGAAAGATTGAGATTGGGACGTCAGAGATAAGGAGCTTGTCCCGATCAAAGCCGAAAAGACATTTTTAAATCATAGGCTCAATCCAATTAATTAAAACGAAGAATTTCTTCGCTCTTACTTCCATATCGCGCCTTAAGCGCATTTATGTCATCATGATTTTATGAATCGGCATCTATTGCAGATTTCTGCTTGGGCGACAAGTTCGCTGCTTTTGGCCTATGGCCTCGGATGGAGTTCAAAAGCCGTAATTCTTGTCTCGATTCTTGGACCCTTTTATTTGATTCTAATAAGACTTGCCAATCGGAAATCAAATCACTTTGCTTGGCTTGTCAGAATCGCCTTTTTGCCCGTATGGCCGGCTCTGGCTTTTATGTCCGCCATGAGCTTTATGGTCCTACCCTCGCTTGTGGAGATTTTTCAGCCAGCCAAAATCCTGGCGATGGCTTTGGTTGTTCTCTTCGGTGCGATAGCTTCCTGTTTCTGGCGACGGCGGCTTTCCGAATTTGCTTTCTTGCCTTTGCTTGCCGGCTTGTGCCTTCTCGGCTCGCAGTCGCGCGCCATGCTTAATTCCCGGCATCCCCCTGACCCAAAGGAAGCTATTTCGATCGCTTATGCGCAGGGTTCCTTGCCGATTCTAATTCCCGGCACATTCGGTTCGCTGCCTGAAGGTCTAGGCGTTCCATCGGTCGATCCATTTCGCAGGATTGCGGTTGTCGGGGGATACTATTTGATGATAACAGCCAATTCAAAAAGAGAATCCGGCGGCCTTTTGCGTCTCGATCTGAGGGAAAAATCCGCCTCTGGATACCCCATTCAAGCTTTGTCCTCGTGCGGTCTTTTGAACCTCCTTGCCATAGACGAAAATCACGTTCTTTGCACCGGATACAAGTGCAAAAAAATTTTACTGGCTTCAATAGAGCCATTGAAATGGGAGAAATGGACTGATTTAGGCATCGAGCATCCTGAGGTTATTGCATGGGCTGAGCCGGGAAAATCTTTAGTTGTTCTCTGTGAAAATGCGACATTCGTTATTCTAACCTGGCCGGAGCTGCGCGTAGCAGAGAGAAAAAGGCTGCCCATCTGGGCCATGCCTGCGGGAAGCGGCGCTTCGCTTGTTACGGATCCGAATCGACGGCTCTGGTTGGCGGGCTCTGATATTATGCCCCCGGGAATGATCGTATGCACGCCGTTTCTCCGTCCGCTGTACATCTTTAATTTGCCGCTTGGGCGCAGCTTGGCGATAGACGCCAAATCGGGGTTGGCCTATATGGCGGATTCAATATTAGGAAAAATCATCGAGGTCGATCCTGCTGCGGGAAAAATTCTGAGGCGTTTTCCGTCAAGCCGGGGCATTGGAATCGGCGGGCTCGATCCGACACGAAATTTATTGATGGCATCGAACTATTTTTCAGGCGAGGTTGAATTTTTCGATCTCGCAACCGGCCGAATTACGGGAAAAGTCAAGACCGGAAAGCGGGTGCGCCAAGTCATAACAGACAAGCTGACCGGACGAACGTTTGCCGTTTCAGAGATCGGTGTGCAGGAATTGCTTATCGATAAAATCATTTCTCGGGCAAGAGGGCATAATGTAAAATAATCCATCATCATACTGCCTGATCTTGGATGGATAGGTTGTTATTGAAACCGATAAATATTCGGATATTTTTCCGCTTAAAACTTGTACCGGCCGCCAGAAATATCAGCGGCATGGTTATCCTTTTTTCGATGTTTACTGCTATCACGCTTTCTTTGACGAACAGATCGATTTTAAGGGTATTGGGTCTGTTATTCATATTAAGCGGTGTTGCAATCGCCTATATGAGGTCGAGCTTTCCGAGCAATTCATTTTTAAAAAAAACTTATTGCTTTGTTCTAATGCTTTCATGGGTATTGGCTTTTGCGCCGATTTATTTTTATGGGAAATTGATGTTCAGCCGGTTCATTGTGGCGGCATTATTTATCCCATTATTAGAGTGCTGCGTTCCGACATATTACAGAAAATATTCTCTTCCGGTTTTATATATATTTTCGTTGATTCTCACGATAGGGCTTCAATTGAAGTCGGAACCTTTATTTATTCTTGCCATTCTTATTGGGATCGGATGTGCGCTTAAAATAATACGATGGTTTGAAAAACCCCGAAAGCTTAGATGGGAGGAGAACCTTCTGGTGATCATTATTCCTCTTCTGGCAAACATCGGATCTTTTAAATGCGTACTGGATAGCCCAAAAGCATTCGGAATCGGGAAAGAAGTCGGGGTGTCCATCATAGGACCGCAGGGTTATGGAAAACTATTGTCACAGACATTATCAATAAGGTTGACCAGCCGCATCATAGCTTCGGATGCCGAAGGCAAATATATCTTTGTCGCTGATGATCGATTTCTTGAGAGATATAATGCCTCTCCGCCATTTGAAAAATTAGGGTTGGCGCCCATATGGGGAAACGAGATCGCGGTCGATGATAATTCCGGCGCCGTATATTTCGGGGATGCCCGCTCGCCTTCGATATATAAAGTTGATTTGAAAACAGGGAATCATCTCGCAAAAATAAGATTAAAAGATATGAAGGCCAGAGGTCCGATACGAATCAGGCTTGATCCTGATCACAGAAACTTATTTGTCTTGGATGAAGAAGGCGGACTTTATATTATTTCGGTCGCAGATTTCAAAATGAAGTCGCTTTTCTTGGGGGTCCATCACCCTTCCATTGCCGTTGATTTCTCGCGAGATAAGATATTTTTAACAAACAGGATGGATCGACCCGGCATCACGGTTGTTGATGCGCAAAAAATGAATATTGTTGAAAACAGATCCTTGGAAGGCTTTAATCCCAACGAAATTTCAATCGATCCCCTTCGTCGGAGAATGTTCAATACCAATTATCGCGACGAATATTTTGCCGTCCATGATCTGGATTCACTTCGATTGATCAAAAAAATATATGTGGGCTTCGGATTCAGGTTTTTAATTTATGATCCAATATTAAACTTGGTATACCTTCAAAACTATTCTTTCGGCGACATGGCCATCGTGGATCCGGACCGATGCGAGGTAATTTCAAAAGTAGGCGTAGGCCGAAGAGCGAGGTGTTTATTTATTAGGCCAAAAGAAAGAACGGTTTTGACCTCCACTGCGGCTGGTTTAGTGGAAGTGAACCCTTTTGCAATCATCCATAGGTCTTCTTGGAAAAATCAGGAAAAATTGACGACGTTTAAGTAGTTGATAAACAATTTTTTTATACCGAACTTTGTTTTTTAAGCATCTGAATGTTGCTTATACCCATCCTTGCCGACTACATTGTTCAAAAAAGAAGTTTTTTCCGGATTGGCTTTTAATCAAAACATCTTTTTTGTGATGCGCATCGATTGAGGCGAGGCGGCAAGCGGATATACAATAATCCCGCCGTTAAAAAGAGGATTATGGAAAATAGATTTATTAGGGTGGGATGTGGAAAAGGACATGTCGGTATCCGCAACGCGTTTTGACATGCATGTGCATTCGGATTTTTCAGACGGCCGCATGAGCGTGAGACAAATCGAAGAGACGGCTCTCTCTAAAAATATCGGCGTGTGCATTGCCGACCATAACGAGATCCGCGGGAGCATTATTCTGTTAAATCAGAACCGGATTCCGACCATTCCGGCGCTAGAGACAGGTTCGAAAGAGCGCCTGGAGTTCCTTATGTATTTTCGCGATCCCGGAAATCTCGAGCAATATTTTATTCATTATGTGGAGCCGTATAAAAGAAAGCGGTATTTCTCAAAGCTTAAACTCAGCTTTTTAGATCTTATTCCCGCAGCCAAGGAATGCGGAGCGCTCGTCTGCCTGCCGCATCCGTTTGCGCCTACATGGAAAGGGATCGATTTTAATAAATCGCGCAAGGCAAAATTGCTGGATCCTGATTTTTTGCGGCAGATCGATCTGGTGGAGGTGATCAACGGACATCTCACGGATTCGCGCAACTTCAAGGCATTTTTATTTTCCGAGCTTTTCGACAAATCTGTCCTGGCCGGCAGCGATGCTCATATCCCCAGCGAAATAGGCTCCGTATATTTGCAGTTTCCCGAGCCCAAATCAGGTCCGGATGTTTTCGAAATTCTCGGCAGCCCTATTAAAGTGGGAAAAGCCAAGCCGTTTTCTCCCGCCGGTTTTATGCGGACGAGCCGGAAAGTGGCGATATCGCACATCAAGCTGTTTACATCGCGCAAAGATCAGAAAGCTTGGATGATTAAATATGACAACGGAAAATCCTGATCGAAAAACAAACGGAGCCGAATCGCAGCAGGCGCAAACGCAGCCGCAACAGGAGACCATCAGCTACTTCGGGTACGGCGAAAAAGATTTTTTTAATAATTGGGCCGAGGCTAGAACCCGCTTTTTCAGGCCGGTTTGTTCGTACCTCCATCGGTACGGAATTACGGCGGATCACCTTACTTTGGCCGGGCTTTATCCCATGCTGTTTTTGTTCTTCCCCATGTTCTATCTGCGGCTGAGAATTATGGGTTACTTCATTTTGGGATTTCACTTGCTTATGGACGCCATAGATGGGCCGATGGCCAGATTTCAGGGCGTTCAGGGAAATAAAGGCGCTTTATTGGATATGGTCGACGATCTAACGGGCATGGGCGTAGTGGTTATAACGGCTGTTCACTTCGGTTATCTGTTTCCATTTATCGGCATGGTATATGTCTTTTCTTATTTGTACATGATAGTCCTTTCGGTGGGCCAGAACCTGGCTGGAAATCCTTTTCGATTCGTAGTCAAAACCAAATACCCGTTTTATATCTTGTTCGTGCTCAAGGCTTCTTATGGCGTGGACTGGTTGGATCCCTTTGCGGCCATTGCTTCCATATATATGGTGATCCATTCCATTTATGCCTTTCGCATGCTGCGAAAGAAATTGTAAAAAATCTTATCGGGTTTTTTGGTCATTTCCATTTTCGGCTAATTTTCAACTCGATAAAATTAGATTGGCGCATTTTTTATCATGCATGGCATTCGTTCGCGTATAGAGCTAAAATCCATCTCCAAAGTTGAATAAAAAGGAAACGATTATGCGAAATGGTTTGAAGGCAGCGTTTTCGTTTTTGGCAATATTTTCGTTATTGGCTTCGGTCGCCGATGCCGGATACCAAGTCGATTCAAGTCTTGATCTCGCGCCACCGCCCACAGGGACGCCTCAACCAGTGCAGATTCCCCCTCTGCCAATTGACGAATATTTGAAGATTCCTTTTTCTTTTAAAGGCAGCTTCAATCATGACGGCTCTGAGATAGCCTATATCTCAGACGTCTCCGGCATAAGTCAGGTCTGGAAAATCCCGACCTCCGGAGGAGAGCCCGTGCAACTTACGACCGGCGAAGATCCGGTCGCGGATGTGCAATATAATCCTACTTTCGATCAAATTGCTTTTACACGGGATCGCAACGGCAACGAGCGTTTCCAGATATATGTAATGAACTCCGACGGCAGCGGCGTGAAAAAAATCACATCCAACGACAATGCTATTTACCGATTGGGCGGATGGTCGCCCTCCGGAATGATGATCGCATGGAGCGACAACAGCCGCGACCCAAGATATTTCGATGTGTACATCATGAATGTTGACGAAGGGAAGCCGAAAATGGTCTTCTCCAACAACAGCTCTAATGAAGTGTTTTGTTGGTCTCCGAACAGCCGCTTTCTTATTGTAAGCACAACCTACAGCGCGTCCGACAATAACCTGACCGTTGTGGATGTCGCCGCAGGCGATACAGCGAATTTGACTGAACACCCCGGCGATGCGTTGTTTTTATGGCCTGCGTGGTCAAAAGGCCCCAAACACAGCATGACGATGTATGTAATGACCAATCTGAAACGCAATTTTTTAAAACTTGCCAGCATCGACATCAAACGCCGCAAAATAATCATCGAAGACTCTTCGCCGATGTGGGACACGGAAAATTTAGCGATCTCGCGCGACGGTCGAGAAATGGCTTATACAATCAACCGGCATGGCTACTCGGCTTTTGTCGTGGTCGATGTCCCTGCTCGCATGCTCGTCAAAACATTGCCGGATATTCCCAAGGGAGTGGTCCGCGACCTTACCTTTTCGCCGGACGGCGCAAAGTTGTTGTTCTCATTTTCGGGCCCGCGCCATCCCTGGGATCTTTGGCTCTATGATCTAAAAACGAAAGAATTGAGGCGCATCACTAAAAGTCAGACCGGCAGGATTGATTCGATTTCTTTTATAGAACCGATGTTCACCACGTATCTTTCCAGCGACGGAAAAGGAATCCCCGCGTATTTGTACTTGCCTGCAAAAGTTAAAGGTCCTGCGGCTTGTGTAGTTTATATCCACGGAGGTCCTGCCGGCCAGTTCAGGCCGAGTTTCGAGCGGATATTCCTTTATCTGTTGGATAGCGGGATCGCCATATTTGCGCCGAACGTTCACGGGTCAACAGGTTATGGGAAAACCTGGGAGACCTCGGACAATGTGGGGCTCCGCAAGCGCAGCCTCAAAGATCTTGAATATACCGTGCCGTTTTTGGCGCAAACAGGATATATCGATCCAAAGCGAATTGCGGTTTGGGGACCCGGCTATGGCGGCTGGGCCGCGGTTGCATGCCTGGCGAATTTCCCGGATAAATTTGCCGCCGCTGTTTCGATCGGCGGCATCTATAACCTCAACACATATTTGCAAACCATCGAACCTTGGAGGACTGCGTTCCAAGCCGCGGAATACGGCTCGATGGCGACCAATGAAGACTTGCTTAAGGATCTCTCTCCATACTACAAGGCCGAAAAAATCATCGCACCGATCATGATGATCCACGGCGCCAACGATTTTGAAGTGCCCATTTCAGAAGCCAACCAGATGAACGAGCTCATCCGAAAACATAGTGGCCGGATCGAGTTTTTAGTCTATCCAAACGAGGGAAGCTTGCCTGCTAAAAAGAATAACATGCTTGATGCCTATTCAAAGATAATGGAATTTCTGCGCAAGCATCTGCAGGTGCAAGATAAGCAATCGACCGGTGTTCCGGCGCCGAGCGAGATCAATCCGAAGCCTCAAGAAAAATCTATGGGCGCCGGAGGTTGATGCGGTCTACGCGGAACAGCCCTTTCGAATATAGAGAAATATCCAAAAGGCTCCGTGGATCTTCGAATGGCAAGCTTATCGTTTTTGGCGTCGCTCCTTGAGTGATAAGCACAGCCTTTGATTTTCCCGACATTATGAGCAATCCATGAGGCGCTGCAGCAGTGACATCAATGATATATGGTCCGTGCAAAACCGCGATTCGAAAAAAATACGGCATAGGAAGCTCAAAGTAGAGCCCTCTATCGTCTCCCGGATCCAGCGATTTAATCCGAATATCCTCTCGACGAAGCGCGCCGGGCCTGTCGCGAACGCCTTCGCATGAGGCAAAGCCATAACCCGTAAAAGAAAAGAAGCGGCTGGTGCGCGTTACTATGAGCGCGCCGTTTTCACGATGCCTGTTCTGCAGAGAGCAAAAGAGAAACTCCGCGCGATCAAAAACAGGATTGGAAACTTGAATACTTGCAAGATCAAATAAGCCTTTGCGGCCGAGTAGCGATATGCCGGCGCTCATTTTCGCCAGATCATCAAGTTCCAAAGTTTCAGCATCGATCAACAATCTGTCTTTGGGAGCAGAGAATCGCTGGAGTTTTAACATTTCCGTTTTGGGAGCCAATGCAAAAAAGATCGTTTGCGTTTCGCTGCCCCGCTTCATTCCATCCCTATCCTTCGGCAAAAACGCAAGGTCGATTCCGGCAGGGCAAACCCAATTCGTAATCCTTCGGTTATGAAAACGGAGATGATAACCGGTCCAGCCTTCGAAAGCCTGGCTTGCAAACGGTTCCAATGCAGCAAAACCAGTGCCTGCGGCTTCAATGCGATCTTTTAGGTTGTGATCGAATTCAAAGCGATCCACGACAGTCGGCGATGGCGCCACCGGCAGGTTGGAGATTACTATGCTTCCATCGGATATTTCTGAAATCAATGCGGCATTCTGCTCGTCTTTGGCGTTTGAGATCGCCAGGCCAAGCGCAGCGCATAATGCGAGCCAGATTGCAGTCAAAAAAATCGTCGAGCTGGGTTTAGCCGCCCAGTTTCCAAACTTGGCGATGCGCGGCCTCGACGCCAGAAAAAATCCGGCCAGCGTCTGGGTGATGGGCAATACATATACAAAATACCTTGGAGGCCGAATTTTCAGGCCTAACAATGAAGGCTCCACCCAGCTTGCGGCAAGCCCTATCCCAAGCAGCGACCATAGAAGCACATGAAACGATGCGCGGCCAAGCAACTCGTTTTTTCGCCACGATCTCCACATTAAGCCCAGTGACAATGCAAAAGGAATTGCAGAAAGCGGATCAGCCAGGAAAAATCCCAATAGTGTTTCGATCAGCTTTTGCGGGATCGATTTCCAGATCGGGCCTGTAGCCGCCATATGATGAAATCCGCCCATGCCGAAAATCCGAAGCCATGTCGACGCCATTTGTTTAATTCCGGATAGCGGGGTAAATACAAGCGGCGAAAATGGGACGCAAAAACCGATGCCCATCGCCAGCAATCCGACGCAACGGCTGATTCGGGGAGTGTTCCTATCCATTAAAATCAACGTGGCGCAGGCAGCGGGCAGCACAGGAACAAAAGGGCGAACCGTGTGAAATAAGCCAAGCGAAAGTCCCGCTCCGAAAAAGATCGGAATATGATAACGATCAATGCTCAGCGCCTTTAATGTCAGAAAAAGACCCAACACCGCAAACACAGGTTCCACTTGCGAATAATTAAGTGTGGCCAAATGGGCGGCGGGCCGGCATATCGCCCAAAAAACAGCCGCCGCAAGGCCCGCGCCAGTACCCGCGAGCAAACGGCCGATATGGAAAACGAGCAGTGTGCTGATTATCGACGCAATGATTCCGAACCAGTCAAGAACACGAGGCGCTGTTCCGACGAGCTTTAGAATCGGCGCGATGAGAATTTGCCATGTCAGAAGAATGCCGCGGCTGTCACCCAATATCGGCGAAGGAGTTCCGGAAGCAAGATTCCGGATAACGCCTCCATAGGAGGCCCATTCCAGCAGATCTTCAAAATGCCCTGAAGATTCCGGAAAAGCGACAAAGAGCCTGTACGCGGTTCCAGCCGCCAGCGCCATCAACAGCGCGGGAAGATAGTGCAGCGCTGATCCTTTTGTTGCTTTATGCGCCGATGTCGCTTGCGCTTGAATCGACCGCCTCCCCATTTAATATTGTTTTTAACGGCCGCAGCCGCACCCCGATGCTTCCTGTTTACTGCTTCCACCTGACGAAGTAGCGTTCATGCCGCAGCTTGCTATCAAACAGTTCAACAAAGTCGGGCAATCCGATGTATTTTGATCGCAATCGAGGGCGCAGCCATAACCGGACTGACCATCCAAGCAATTTTGCAATGCTCCGTTGGAGGATTCCCCATCGATCCCGCTGCTGCAATCATCATAGACTCGGCTGACCATCTGTCGGCACTGGTCTGAGAGAGATTGCTGATACGACGCGAACATTTCCGCGGCGCCAATTACATCTTTTTCGTCCGTCACAGTCAGAACAAAAAGAAAATCGCGACCCTCTTTCACCTCAACGTCAATCTCTTCGTCAGCGCCGAGATCCTCATTCTTTATAAGGTCCATCCAGCGATATGTAATCGCTCCGCCATCCGGATCGTAGCTTCCATTTGCAGATAAATGCACATCAATCGGTATCGTGCCGCCTTGAGGATTCACGGAAATTTTAGCGATCGGCGGCGAATTTCCCTGTTTATAATATTTGTTCAGCGCGGCAAACGCGTCGATCTCGCCGTATCCGATCTCCTCCGACCACCCTGAGCTTTCACCAACGGCTGTGAGAATGAAAGCTTGACGAAGAGCAACCGGATCGCGGCGTCCGGAAGCCGCTATCAACAGCGCAGCAGCGCCTGAAATATGAGGTGCAGAAGAGCTTGTGCCCGTCCCTAAATAATATCCTACTCCTTCCTTTCCGAATGTTTCCTGTAAAATATCTTCGCCGGGCGCCATCAAATTAAGACCCTGCCCATAGTTGGAAAAATCGGATCTCGGCGGGGGATCGCCGGTTTTGTGAAGAGGGCAGCTCCCGACCGCCACGACGGACGGATATGCCGCCGGATAATCGAGCTGATTTTTTCCGCTATTGCCGGTTGCAGCCACGGCAAATCCGCCATCCGCGACGATTTGATCCAGAAGATCGTTGGTCGCGCCGACATATCCGCCGCCGCCTAACGACATATTAATAACATCAGCCGAATGGTTGTGCGCAAAATTGAGAGCATCTATGAGATCTGATTCGGTTGCTCCGGATTCCTGCTGATCGGGGAAGATCTTAAGAGGCAGCAAAGAAGCTTCAAAGGCGATTCCTGCAGCGCCGATATTGTTATTGGTGGCCTCAGCAATCGTGTTCGAGATATGGGTTCCATGGCCTTCGGTATCGCCCCAATTGCTATTATTTTTTACAAAATCATATCCATCCAACACATGAACCGCGGAATCTTGGAGGCCATCGTGTCCATATCCGGAATCCAACACCGCCACCGTCACATTTGAGCCAAAAGAAAAATCCCACACCTTATGAACTTGAATTTCCTTGAAGTTGCGCT
>Ga0315282_10009299_pt1 | contig 15648 bp, 10 predicted proteins | sample YL17G07_20_MG_FD_203693 | JGI IMG/M metagenome (GOLD analysis project Ga0315282, IMG submission 203693) | Sediment microbial communities from Yellowstone Lake, YNP, Wyoming, USA - YL17G07_20 | ecosystem: Environmental > Aquatic > Freshwater > Lake > Sediment | place: USA: Wyoming | collected...
ATTGTATGGGGCGGTCGCAGGTTCGTTGCGTAACCAGCGTGGTCAAAAAAAATTGTTGCGTTCGTTTTTCCATCATGCACAATTAAGAATATGATGTGTTCTATTATTTATTCAAAACTCAATAGTTGCGGCGGTAATAGGTCGGGCAAAGACAAACTTCGGGTGGAAGACAATTATACCGACGGATACGACATCCTTATTTGCGACTGAAAAAGAGGATGAAGCACATTATCTTTGTGCGATTCTGAATTCGCTGCCTGTTAGGAAGTTTATAAAGTCATATTCTTCGGCAGGTCGTGGGTTCGGCGCACCGTCGGTGATGGAGCACGTGGGAATACCAAAGTTTGACCCGAAGAATAAGAACCATATCAGATTAAGCGGACTTTCAAAGACATTACACCAATTGCGACTGGATGGAAAAGAAACAGAGATGAGCAAACTTGAGGAAGAAGTGAATGCGACGGTTTGGAAGTTGTTTGAAGAAAGAAAAAAGTAAAAGGTAAAGGGCGAAGGGGATTCTGTATCCTACCAGACAAACGGCGGGGTAAACCCGCCAAACGGAGCGGTGGGTAAATCCGCCAAACGAATGGCGGACAAGTATCTGGATTCCCGCTTTCGGGCTTGTTGCCAAAGGTGATGGCGGGCGATATATTACGCGAAAATTAACAATTTATGATTCGGGAGATATAAAAGATGCAGGGAAGCAAGTGTTACCAGCCACGGATTTTTTATCAGGTTTCACTCGATCAGCTCGTTCCAGATGACCATCTGGTTCGCCAACTGGCCAGGGTTCTCGATTTGGGATGGGTTCGCCAGGCCACTTGTACTTGTTATTCGTATACGGGTCGGCCATCGATTGACCCTGTGGTTATCGCCAAGATGTTTGTTCTCGGTTTTTTGTACAACATCGGCTCGGAGCGACAACTGATGCGTGACATACAGGTCAATCTGGCCTATCGGTGGTATCTGGGCTATGACCTTGACGAAGCGATTCCCGACCACAGCGTGCTGAGTAAAGCGAGGCGTCGTGTGGGTACGGACTTTTTCGAGCAGATATTTTCGTTTGTTCTTGCAGGTTGTCGAGAGGCGGGTTTGATTGACGGCAGTAATCTGTTGATAGACTCGACAGGAATGGCTGCGAATGCCTCGGCATCGAGCATAACGGCTTTACGTTATACGCCGCAGCAGTACTGGCAGCAGCTTGAGGCGACCAGTCAGGACAATAATGAAGACGGCAACACTTTAGGGCAGGACAGACCTCGCGATGAGCGGCTCAGAGATTGCAAGCGTTCGATTACCGACCCTGATGCGACGTTGTTCAGACGACCCGGGGGAAGCGTTTTGGGTTATAAGGCACACGTTGGGGCCGATGCTGAAAGCGGTGTGATTACCGCTGTCAGCGTCACCACCGGCAGTGTGGACGATACATCGGCAGTTCCACAGATAATCGAGCAGCACTGCGAAAATATCGGCGAGCCTGCGACAGTTACAGCCGACGGGCAATACGGGTCACAGCAGTGTCTTGAGTATCTGCAGCAACGAGGTATTGAGACGGTTATCAAGCAGCGCAGCGGCGGTAACAAACACGGCAAGCTGGCCAAAGAGGCGTTTGCATACAAAGCAGACGCTGACGTGTATGTGTGTCCCTGCGGCAATACGATGAAGCGTTTTCGCACCGATAGTCGCAGCCGCAAGGCATATTACCGCTGCGAGGAATCCTTATGCCGTCTCTGTCAGTGCAGCGGCCAATGTTTAGGCGCTAACGCTTCGACGCGAGTTGTGACCAGATATGATACGCCTTATGCAGATAGAGCCAGGCAGGCCTGCGCCAGTTTTTGTGGCCGTCGATTATTGCGGTTGCGACAGACGTGCATAGAGGGACTATTTGGTCAGGCCAAGTCGCTGCACGGGATGGCCCGAGCTCGTTGGCGAGGACTGGCGAAGGTGCTGATGCAGGTTTTGCTGACCGCTGTAACCCGACAGGCCAAAGGAGCCGTTGCGGCAGCAAAATCGACTGATTTTTTATGCGTGACATTTGTAATTGATGTTTTTGTATCGGCTGAATACGTGTTGTCAATACGAAGATTACGTGGAGATATAATGTTCTTCGAGGATAACCAAACTGCCAGGGCATTGTATTGCTGATGGCCAATATCGCCTTTGGCAACAAGCCCGCAAGCGGGAATGACCCCGATGAGATAGTAGACGACACATCTCACGGGGTAAACAAAATTGAGATTGCCACAGCCTAAAAGGCAGGCCTCGCAGTGACTTTTCTACAAAACCCTGTGAAATATGTGGTTGCACCGAACTAAAAATTCTCTGCGCCATCCATGTCCTCAGCGGTAAATTTGGTTGTTGATTTAAATCGACAATCGACAATCGACATTCGACAATTTTCTTGTCCGCCTGCCTGACCGGAATTTTCAATCCCGCCGCAAGTCTTATTCTGCCAGATGTCCAAATTATCTAAAATGGCCTTTGACAGCGTTAAAAGCGGTATTTTTCGGCAAATTTGACTTTTCGGCAAATCGGACTATACTTTATAAGTCAGGCCATTTTGTTCCGATAAACAGCGGAATCAAAGCACGCCTTACGGGTATAGTTGATTTTTAGTGGGAAAAACGTATGCCATTTGTTTTTGACAGCGGTATAGTCAGTCAGATTCAGCAGGCCAACGACATCGTCGATGTCGTAAGCGAGCATGTGAGTCTGGCAAAGAAGGGCAGAGAAATGGTTGGTGTATGCCCGTTTCACGATGACCACAGGCCGAGTATGTATGTCAACAGCACAAAGCAGATATTCAAGTGCTTTGCCTGTGGCGCAGGCGGCAGCGTCTTTACCTTCGTCCAGATGAGAGAAAACCTGACCTTCCCGCAGACCATAGAAAGGCTGGCCGAGCGTGCGGGTATAAAACTTCCTGAAAGAGTAAAGAGCCAGGCAGCCGACCAGCAGCCTGATGTCGACCCGAACAGGCTGGCAAAGGCCAACGCCTGGACAGCAAAGCATTTTCAGAAAAACCTCGCTGACGAACAAAAAGGCAAATCAGCCCGTAACTATCTTGATAACAGGAAATTATCGCAGCAAAGTGTGGATAAATGGCAAATAGGCCTGGCCGGTGTAAATGATGAGCTGGTAAAAAACGCCAGGGCTGAACGTGCTGATATGGGGCTTCTGGTGAAAGCAGGCCTGGTGACAGGCAGCGGCAGTTTCAGCGACCGTTTTGTAAACCGATTGATGTTCACTATAACCGATGTTACGGGGCGAGTAATCGGCTTCGGCGGCAGAACGCTGGACGAATCCGGCGCAAAGTATATTAACTCGCCGACAACCGCACTGTTCGACAAGAGCAACTGCCTGTACGGGCTGGAGCAGGCCCGCCACCAGGTTGTTGCGACAGGCACAGTAGTCGTTGTAGAGGGATATACGGATTGCATAATGGCCCATCAGTTTGGCTGCATCAACGTTGTCGCCACGCTGGGGACAAGTTTCACGGCAGGCCACAGCCGCATTTTAAGACGATATGCGAAAAAAATAGTGATGCTCTTTGACAGTGACACTGCCGGCATCGAGGCCTCCAACAGGGCGCTGGAGATTTGCCTCACCCAGCCGATAGACATCAAGATTGCCTTTGTGCCGGAAGGAAAAGACCCCTGCGATTTTCTTATCGCCGCCGGCAGGGAAAGATTTCAGAAACTTATAGACGATGCCGTCGATGTCTTCGAGTTTAAATGGAACAGGCTGACGAAAAGCTTCAGCGATAACCAGACGCTCATCGACCATAAGGCGGCGACCGAAGAGTTCCTGCAGGCCATAGCGACAAGTTTGCAGTCGGGCAAACTTGCGGCCATAGAAAAAGGATTGATAGTCAATCGGCTCTCGAAGATTGTCGGCCTTGACAGCAGGGAGATAAGCGCCGAGTTAAGCAGGAGAATCAAGAGAGCGGGAAAGAACGCCGTCTACAAGGCGGAAAATCAGAAAGTGGCAAGTATCAATCTGGGCGAAGGTCTCTCTGCGATGGCTCAGAGGGAAATACTTGAGGTGCTGCTGAACAAGCCGGCATTGTTTGATACGGTAAAACAAAAGATTACAGTCGAAACCTTCGATGTTCCGATATTGAGTCAAATATCGACTATACTGTTCAACACGTTAAGCAGCGATGCAGACGCTTCGCTGGCGGGCATTCTGGCCAATGCCGAATCGGTGGAGGTCAGTAAGGCGCTGGTGGAGCTGGCCGATGCCGGCGAAGAAAAAGGCAATTTTGAGTTTCGCCTGACCGCCGCCGTGGACGTGATGCAGCGGCATCAGGCACAAAAAAAGAAAAGTGCGGTCGCAGCGGCAGAGGACGAAACGCAATTTTTACGCAGCGTTTACGAGAATACCGGCAAACAGAACCCGCATAATATAGGAATGGTTTAGGAAGGTAAAAATAGTGGGAAGAAAAAGAACAAAACCGGAAGACAACCTGGAAATAAACCCTGAAGGTGGCGGAATTGAAGCCCCGATTTCAGCCGAAGCCGAGCAGCAGATAAAATCAATCATCGAAAAAGGCAAAAAGAAGGGTTATGTCACCTACGAGGAAATGAACGAGAGTCTGCCCGAAGAGGCCGCCACGCCCGCACGTATAGATAGTCTGCTCTCGACTTTGGACGAGATGGGAATCAGCATACTTGACGAGGCTGATGTGGATAAACAACCTGAAGGCGACGAAGATTTCGAAGCGCCGAGAGAGCCTGCCGATATTGATTTTGAGGAATCAGAAAAGCAGTTGAAAGAGGATGAGCTGCTCGAAAAAAGGCTGGTCGGCGAAGAAGAAACCGCACGGATTGACGACCCTATAAGAATGTATCTTACCCAAATGGGCGAAATACCTCTGCTCAACCGCGATGATGAAATTACCCTCGCACGAAAAATCGAGATTGCCCGTATGGCCTTCAGAAGGGAGATGCTCAAGAGCGATTACTGTGCGAAAGCCGCTGTGGACATCCTTCAGCAGGTCTACGACGGGGCATTATCGTTTGACAGAACGATGAAAATCAGCACCGCTGAGAATATCGTCCGCTCGGTAATAAGAAAACGTATGCCCGGAAATCTTCAGACCGTAACAGGGCTGCTCAAAGCCAACCGTAATCTGTTTAAAAAACTTCTTCAGACCGGCAACGGCGATACCAAAGAAGCCGAGCCGGTGCTCAGACAGCTTCGCAGAAACAGGCGTAAAATGGCGATATTACTGGAGGAGCTTAGCCTGCGAACCAGCAGGATTCAGCCGATGAAAAGCAAGCTGCACAGCATCATCGCCAAGATGCGCCAGTTGCAGCAAATCATATCAGCCGGCCCGAATCGCGAATATACCATCGAGGACATCGAGTCGGTAAAACAGGAGCTGGCCGGCCTGCAGGAGCTGGTGATGGAATCGCCCGAACATCTCGAAAAGAGACTGCGAATTATCGACAAGGTCTTCGCTCAATACGAGGAGGCCAAGCGCACGCTCTCAAGCGCAAACCTGCGGCTGGTGGTCTCTATCGCCAAGAAATACCGCAACCGCGGCTTGAGTTTCCTCGACATAATCCAGGAAGGCAATACCGGCCTGATGAGGGCCGTCGACAAATACGAATACCGCAGGGGATACAAATTCAGCACCTACGCCACCTGGTGGATACGACAGGCCATTACAAGGGCAATCGCCGACCACGCCAGGACGATTCGTATCCCGGTGCATATGATAGAGACGATGAGCCGTCTCCGCACCGCAGGCAAAAACCTGCTCCAGAAACTCGGCAGGGAGTCCACCGTCGAAGAAATCGCCGTCGAAGCAGGGATGAGCACCGAAGAAACAAACAGAGTCCTGAAAATCGCAAAGCACCCTATCAGCCTCGACAGGCCTATCGGCGAAAGCGAGGACAGCTATTTCGGCGATTTTATAGAAGATGATAACGCTGATTCGCCGGTAATGTCGGCTACGCAGGAAATGCTCAAGGAAAGAATCGATATGGTGCTAAAGACCCTTTCGTATCGCGAGCGCGAGATTATCAAGCTGCGTTACGGCATCGGCGATGGCTATACCTATACCCTCGAAGAGGTCGGCAGAATATTCAAAGTTACCCGCGAGCGCGTCCGCCAAGTGGAGGCAAAGGCCATCAGAAAGCTTCAGCACCCCGTAAGGGCCCGCCGGCTTGAAGGCTTCCTCGACCACAAAACCGCATCGTAAATAAGGCACAAGTTGTTGCTGTGCCTTTTATTAGACGAGGGGTTCGTAAAACTGCTTGGGCGGCTGGCCAAGACAATTAGTCAGCGTGCCAAGGTTTTCGATTGAACATTCGATACGGTCGCCGGCGTTCAAAAATTTGCCTGTGGCCATACCAACGCCGGCAGGTGTGCCGGTGGCTATGATGTCACCCGGCTGAAGCGTCATTATATGGCTTATAAATGACACCACGTCCGCAACGGGATAAATCATCTGCGAGGTGCTGGCCTTCTGACGGACTTGGCCGTTGACTTTAAGCGTCATATCGAGGTTCTGCACATTCGCAATTTCATCGGCGGTCAGCAGATACGGCCCTGTCGGCAGAAAGCCATCCGCCCATTTGCCGTTCAGCCAGTCGTAAAATTCATCCCACGGCCGTTTGGCCCTGCCCGCTGAAAAAGTTACGCTGCGTGCCGAGACATCATTTGCTATGGTATAGCCGGCAATATAATCGTGTGCCCCACCGAGCTTTACGCACTTGGCCTTTTTGCCGATTACTACCGCAAGCTCAAGCTCATAGTCTATCTGTTTGCTGTAAACCGGCCACGGTATCTGCTCATCCGGCCCGATTATCACCGCAGGCGGCATAAGGAACGGTCTCGGCACAGTCGTCTTTTGCGGCGAATCGGACAATCCAAGTGACAGGCCGGCTTCCTTGATATGCTCACTGTAATTGCCCGCAAGGCCGATTACCTTCTCAGGCCGCTGAACCGGCGCCAAAATCTTCACCGAATCAATCGGCATAAAAACATCAGCCGCAGCAGCCAGTTCGGCAAGTCTCTCAATACAGGGCTGTCCCCTTTGCAAAATCTCTTTTACGCTGCGAGGCGGACTCGTCCCCGGCCAGATTGACGGGATGTCGATTACCCCCCTGTCGGTCAGTATCCCGCACGAGACGGTTTGGTTTCTTGAATATGTAATCAGTTTCATTTACAGCCCTTTTTACGCCGGTTTATTTTCCAGAAAGGCATTGAGGATTTCCGCAGCGGCTACGGCATCGAGACGTTTTTTCTTTTTGCCTCTTGTAAGCTCGGCGGCAGCCATTTTTCTCTCGGCGGCGAAGCTGCTCAGCCGCTCATCCTGAAAATGTATGGGTATATCGATGTGTTTTTTTAGCTGCTGCGCAAACTGCTGGGTTAATTTTGCCTGCGGCCCCTGCGAATCATCCATATTCAGCGGCAATCCCAGGACGATTGCCTCTATATTTTCATCCTTAACGAGGCTGATTATTTTTTCAAGCAGTCCCTGCCAGCCTTCTATCACAGCGACCGGCGAGACGATTGTTTCGGAATAGTCGCAGATTGCCAGCCCCGTGCGTTTGCTGCCGTAATCTATTGCCAGATATTTCATATTCGTGTCCGGGGATGGTTACAGGAATTTTTCGCCGGTGTTTCGCTCTATTTGTTCGAGCAGTTCTTTTAGTTTTGCCGTCTGATTTACATTACAGACCAGCGTGGCATCGGGGCTGTGGGCTATAATCATATTTTCCATACCAATGGCGGCAATCAAATGTCCCTTTTCCTCGGTGATTATGATATTGTTTTTGCAGTCAATAAGCTCGCTTGCACCGGCAACAACTATATTTTTGTTCTTGTCCGAACTTATGAAGTCAGCCAGCGCTGCGAAAGAGCCTATATCGAGCCAGCGGCATTTGAGTTTTATTGCGTTAATGCCGGCGGCTTTTTCCATAACCGCATAGTCTATGCTTATTTTGGGCAGCCTGGGGAACCATTCCTCAAGCGTATACTGCTGGTTTGGGCCGTCCCAGTCGTGCTGTATCCTGCGGAGCGGTTCGACCGATTCGGGCAGCAGGGCGGCCAGGTGCGCCAAAATCGTTTTGGCCTTCCAGACAAATATGCCGGAGTTCCACAGATGGTCACCTCCGGCCAGGTATTTTTGAGCGGTCTTCTCGTCCGGTTTTTCCTTAAATGCCTCAACGGAATAAATTTCGTTTTTGCAACGGGGACATCGCTGCGGAGCGGCGCATTTTATATACCCAAACTGGGTGGCGGCAAATGCCGGCTCAATGCCGAAAACAATCATCTTGTCCGGATTGTCGTTTACGAAGGTCAGGGCGTCCTTCATCGCGGTATGAAACATCTCCGCTGGTTCAATCACCTGGTCTGCGGTAACGACTGCCATCGTGGCGTCGGCGTCATATTTCGTAAGAATGGCAGCCGCCAGCCCGATAGCGCCGGCAGTGTCACGCACAACCGGCTCAGCGATAACGTTGTTAAAGGGCAGCTCATTGAGGTTCTCCCGGACAGTGTCGGCATAACCGGCATTGGTGAGGGCGATTATGTTTCTGGCGTCAAATACAGGCAAAAGACGCTCGATGCAGCAGCGCAGCAGCGTTTGGCCGCCAAGAAGCAGCTTCAGGACCTGCTTGGGTCGTTTTTTGCGGCTGAGTGGCCATAGTCGCTTTCCTGTGCCGCCCGCCATTATCATCGCATAGTTCATTGTTAATCCTTTTGTGTCATATCAGGCCAAAAAATTTTCGTCTGTTTCGGCAAAGGGCTGAATCTCCTTAGCGAGTTTCTGATAGCCGTCTTTGCCCATAAGAGCGAAGGTCGCTTCTTTTCCCAGCTCAACGGCGGGCTGGTCATAAGTGTTAATCCCGAACAATGCCCCGGCAAAAGAGGTCGTTACCTCATACAAATAAATAAACTGGCCTACCGTGTAAGCATTGACTTTATCGAAAATCACCGTAAGACAGGGACGCCTGTTCTGCAAAAGTGCGTACTCGGTCGCTGTTTTCTCGCTGTTAAGCAATGCGCCCAAGTCAGCGCCTGCGAGATACTTCAGCTCGGCGGCGCAATCGGGGGCCGGGCCGATTTTAAGGCCTTTTCCAAAATCACGCACCTGCAAAAAGGTGAATATTTTGTCATTGGGGCCTTCGCGGTATAACTGAACCTGGCTGTGCTGGTCGGTGGCGCCGAGGGCCTTTACAGGAGTCGGGCCGATGTGAACCTCGCTGCCGGCCAAATCTTTAGCCTTGCCGAGACTCTCGGCCCATAACTGGCGATACCAGTCAGCCAAATCCTTCAGGGCGTAGCTATACGGCATCATTACCGAAATTTTTTTGCCCCGGTTATAAAAATGAAAATTTATTGCGGCGTTAATGGCCGCGGGATTTTTGTAGAAGTCTTCTGCGCTGACGGTTTTATCCATATCGGCTGCGCCGGCCAAAAGCAGGTCGATGTCGATTCCGCACATAGCGGCGCTGAACAGACCGACCGCGCTCAATACGCTGAACCTGCCGCCGACGCCGTCCGGCACTTCGAGGCAGGGCAAATCAGCGTCCTGGGCGATTTTGAGCAGAGTGCCGTGCTTAGGGTCAGTGGTTGCAACGATGTGTTTTTTCAGGCCGGCCTTGCCGAATTTATCCAAAAGCAATTTGCGAATAATCATAAACTGGGCGGCGGTCTCGGCGGTCTGGCCAGACTTGCTGATAACGTTAAAAATGGTCGCATCCAGCTTATCGCCGACCCAATCGAGAAATGAGCCGAACTGGGCAGGGTCGACATTGTCGAACACAAAAAGCCGCGGGCCGGCTCGCTGCTTATCATCGAGATTATACATATAAGGATTCAAGGCGGTCTGCAAAGCGATATTGCCGAGCGCCGAACCGCCTATGCCAAGCACAACAAGATTTTCGCAGTGGCCTTTCAATTTGCCGGCCAGTGCCTTAACCTGCTCAGCGGTTTTGTTGTTATAAGGTAAATCCCTGTATGGGGTCTTTCCCTTGTTTAACTGCGAAATCAGCGGCGAGGTCTTTTCAGCGAGGGTTTTTAGCTGTGCGGGTGTAATGCCGTTTTCTTCGCCGATGACCTCTGCGGTAACATTTTTATAGTAGAGCCTGACCTGCGGCTTTGCCGGAGTATTTTTTTTCATTTTTATTTCCTGCCAATTATGTTCCCGCGGCACATTTTACCATTTAGGAATCCGGCTGTCCGCACTAAATTTTTCGGAATTACGTGTGCGTTTTTCCACGGCCGCGGATTAGGGCCAGCACATCGGCGAGGATGCGGGGCAGAGCCAGGCCGCCGGGAGAGGCAATGTATCTCGGCGTCCAGACGGGGTCGAATTTACTCTTGAATCTGCGCAGGCCTTCAAAATGATAGAAATGCTCGCCGTGGCGGAAAATCATCGCCCCTGCCCGGCTCCAGAGAGGGGCGAGGGGCTTATTCTGGAGGCCTGTCAGCGGCGCCATTCCGAGATTGAACCACTCGAAGCCCTGCTCTTTGGCCCAGAGAATGCACTGCACAAAAAGGTAAGCCATAACATTACGCGGCGCATCCGATGAGAACCTAATCAGGTCGGGAGAGATTTCAGCCTTTTCCGCACCGAGCCAGAGATTGGCAAAGGCGACTATCGTATTTCCTTTCCATACAACAGCAGCAGGAAACCGGCTCAAATAAGCGGGGTCGAAGTATCCGAGTGAAAAACCCATTTCTTTGGACTTTTTGTCGGCGAGCCACTTGTCAGAGATTTTTTTGAACTGCGGCAATAATTGAGGCAGCGACTCTGCGGGGACAACCTCGAAATGGCAGCCTTCCCTTTCGAATCGGTGGAGGGTGTAGCGAAATTCCCGGCGCTCGCCGCTTTCGAGAGAGAATTCGTCCAGCCGGATGCGGGCCTCTTCGCCGAATTTCAGCAGGGCCAGGCCGAGGTCGAGATAAAGTGGGATGTTTTCCGTCCCCACCTCGTAGAAGACACAATGAGCGGCGTAGCGGTCGGCCTGCTCGCGAAAATCCCAGACCATCTCCGGCAAAAGCTCATCGGGGCCGATTGGGTCGCCCATCGAAATCCAGCTTTTGCTGTGTATGCCATACATAATAAATGCGGTGCGGGGCTCGTTGAAGAATATATGTTTATCGCCGAGCAGGGCGAGGCTGGCGCAGGTTTTGGGCGATTTTCGGACAAGCTGTTCGAGCAGTCTCATTTCATCCGCCGGCGGAATCATTACCGGCGGAGGCGCCGGTCGCATCAGCCTTGCCAGCGCAAATATCAATGCGAAGGCCACGATGCCGACCGAGGCACGCAGAAACCGCGGCGCATCTGCGTGGAGGCTGAACTGCCACCATAGTTCGTTTTTGTACTCCACATGCTTATATGCAAACATTCCGAGCCAGATTGAGCCTGCGATGACGATGAGGACAAGGGCAATCCAGGCGGGAGTGAACTGCTGGCTTAACAGGGAGCTATGGCGGTAAAAACGCTGCTTGCAGGGTATCAGCATAAGCAGGACGACTGTAAGAAAAGCCGCCTCTTTGTAGTCAAAATTTCTGATTACGGAAAAGACTATGCCAAAGGCCATCAGCATCACCGCCATCCAGTATGATGCCCGCAGTCTCTGCTGGAGGCCTCGCCCGATAAACAGAAGCCAGACGCCGACAACGCTGCCGAAGAAATGAGACAGCTCAACAGCCGACAGAGGCAGTATATCAGAAAGCCAGTGGAGACGGCCTTTAACGGGCGGTATGGCCCCCGATAATACCAGTATCGCTCCTGTGATGAAAATAACAAAAGCCAGTATCTGCGGCACGATAGCATCGACCCACTGACCGAACACGCGTCCCATTCGGCCTACGAGCTGCCATCGCTGCCGCAGTTCGTAGCCGCCCAGCAGTATTCCGCCGACCATCAGCGGAAGCACATAGTAAATCGCACGATAAGCAAGTATCGAACTTAATATTTCCTCCGGCGGGACGATGGGTTCGAGCAGTAAAATCACCATTGTCTCAAAAACCCCCAGGCCGCCCGGCACCTGACTTACTATGCCCGTCATCTGCGAGAGCAGATAGGCCGACAGGAATATGTCGAACGGCAAATTATGCGATGGCGGTATGAGGACATAAAGCACCGAGGCGGCCAGCATCCAGTCGATTGTGCCGACTATTACCTGCGGCAGGGCGAGTTTTAGCGGCGGCAGTCTGAAATCCCACGACCCCAGTTGAACCGGCCGGCGTCTTACGGCACAGGCGGCCAGATATATCGCAATTGCTGCGAAGAAGATTATCCCTATCGGCCGAACCGCCATACCAAAAGGCAGATGCCAGCCCTGCGGCAGTGACAGGGGTTCTATGAAAAATGTAACACCTGCCAGGGTGAGGATGCCCAGCCAGGATGTTACGGTTACGAAAGCCACCAGTTTGAAGACGTCGACCGCTGAAAGTCCCCAGGCGGTATAAAGGCGAAACCTTACCGAGCCTGAAGAGAGGACCGACAGCCCAATGTTGTAGCCGAAAGCGTAACTTATGAACGATGCGAACATTACCCTGCCGCGAGGGATGTTCCAGTTGAGGTATTTAGTGCCGAGCAGGTCATAGCAGGTCAGCGTAAGATAGCTCGCCACTGCAAGAAGCACAGCAAGGGCAACGGAGCGTTCGGGCAGCTCATCTAACTGATGAATAATCTGGTGCCAGCGGAGATGCTCAAGCTGATGGTGAAGCACCCACAGAGCCGCCCCGAAAATCATCACGCCCAAAAGCGGAGAAATTTTCTGGAGAATTTTCCTGTCGCCCATTACAGCTTCCGTTAAATTGCAAACTGCCGAAGTTTAATCATTTTTAATATCATACCTTGAAAGACCGGCGTATTTTACCATCAGCGACTTTGTCTGTCCCGTGTTAAAATTAACCACCACTACGCTGTTTTCGCCCATATCAATAAACTCTTTGACCCTGCCCAGCCCGAATATCTTGTGCCGCACAAGCTGCCCCCCGACAAATTCGGGAACGACCTGGCTGGTATCGTCAACATTATCATCGTCATAATAAGACTGATTTTGCCTGCCGGTCTCGGAAAAATTCACGCCGAGCTCATAAAGAAACTGCGACGGTATAGTTCTGGTCAATTGTCCCCGAATGGTGCGGTATCTGGCACAGCTTATGTGCAGTCCGGTTTTGGCGCGGGTTATACCCACAAAAAACAGCCTTCGCTCTTCTTCCAAATCGTCTTCGTCTTCGACATTGGTCCTTTCGTGAGGAAGCAACCCGTCTTCAAGCCCGATGATGAAAACATCTTCGAATTCCAGCCCCTTTGCCGAATGTAGCGTCATCAATGCGACCCGCTCAGCGGCGGTATCATAAGCATCGACATCGCTGACAAGCGATATTTGCTGCAAATATTCGACCAGCGACGGCTGCTCTGCCCCGCCTTCGCCAAGGCTATTGCGGGCAGGTTGGCTGTCGTAATATGCAGCGGTGCTTATCAGCTCATCGACGTTTTCAATCTTGTCCCGCCATTCCGGCTCGCTGCTTTTGATAAATTCAGACAGCCCCGACTCGGTAAAAATGCGTTCTACAAGCGGGGCGACTTTGCCTGAAGAATCCTTTTTGAACTGCTCAATCATTTTAACAAAATCGCCTATTTTGATTTTTGCCGTCTTTGGGAGAGAATCGATGTGTTCCGCTTTTTTCAGGCCCTCGAAAAGACTTATGCCCTGCGAAACCGCATAATCCTTCAGCCGGTCGATTGTGGTCTTGCCGATACCTCTCGGCGGCGTATTCACGATTCGCAGCAATGCGTTCTCATCGTTCGGATTGACAAGAACCTTCAAATACGCAAGCAAATCGCGAATCTCTTTTCTGTTATAAAACTCAACCCCGCGAACAACCTGATACGGGATTTTATTTTTGATAAACGCCTCCTCCAGCACCCTGCTGCTTGCGTTGACGCGGTAAAACACCGCCATACCCGACAAAGACACACCTTCTTCAGCCAGCTCCTTTATCTTTTCAGCAACGCCGTTTGCCTCTTCTCGCTCGTCCTCGAAGACGCTTATAACCACATCTTTCCCGCCCGGCCTTGTAGGTATGAGCCTTTTTTGCTTTCGATTTTTATTGGCCGCAATCAGCTTATCAGCCAGTTCGAGAATATTCGGCGTGCTGCGGAAATTTTCCTCCAGCCTGATTACGACCGCACCAGGCCAGTCCTTTTCAAAGTCCAGTATGTTGCGAATGTCTGCCCCGCGCCAGCGGTAAATCGACTGGTCGGGGTCGCCCACAACAAAAATATTATTATGACCGCTCACAATCGACTTGGCGATTTTATACTGGGCGTAATTGGTATCCTGATACTCATCTATCAGCAGAAACTTAAATCGCTCCCCAATTTCATCACAAACATCGGGACAATTATCAAACAAAAGAGCGGTTCTCATCAGCAGGTCGTCAAAATCCAGGACATTATGCTCGCTCAATATCCGCTCGTAATGTTCATAAATCCGTGCCAGTGTTTTAGAGAAAAAATCATCGGCATCGGCCTTGAAAGAATCGACCGTAACAAGATTATTTTTCAACGCAGATACCGCATCGAGCATTCTTGCAGGAGAGAAATTGGTCGTGTCGAGGTTGCAATCTTTCACAGCCTGCTTCATACAGCGCGACTGGTCGGCATTGTCATAGATACTGAAATTCGGGTTGAGGCCGGCCTTGTCGGCATAGCGGCGCAGGATTCTGACGCATAAAGAATGAAAGGTGCTGATATGAGAGCCTGCTGCAACTCCAATTGCGATGACCCGCTGACGCATTTCATCGGCAGCCTTGTTGGTGAAGGTTATCGCACAAATATTCCAGGGCCGGACGCCGGAATCGATAAGTGCGGAAATTCGGTATGTGATTACGCGCGTTTTGCCGCTGCCCGGCCCTGCCAGCACAAGCACCGGCCCGTCTTTATGAAAAACAGCCTCCCTTTGGGATGCTGTCAACTGCTCGTATTTCGCACTGCACATAAAAGTAATTTGTCATTCCCGCGCAAGCGGGAATCCATTTTCTTATATACTGTGTAAATCCGTGTTAATCCGTGTCTAAAAAATAATCGGTCAGTTTGAGTGAAACTGCACATCCTTTTATTTCCAATAGAATACCACCCCCGCCCTGAAAAATAAAGTCCGTTCACCCCTCGTAGCGCAGCGGAGTCCTCGGCTTTAGCTCCCTTGGTCTTCCAGACTGTGTCGCAATTAGATATCCGGGAGTTTTGTTGGAGCAGTTTCGTGATTTCGACAAGGTTCGAAGTTCCAACAAGAATTTCTTAACCGCCTTTGAGCGTTTTCGTAATTCCTTACTTATAAGCGCAAAAACTTCGTTGGTTTTTAAGGGTTAAGCCGGGCAATCAGTCCCTTTACCCCAATAAGTGTTATCATCCTTGCTATGTTGAAGCAACTGGCCAAAAGTGACATCTCCGCCTTTACACCATCAAGCCTCCGAAGCAAAAAACCATCCATCTTCAGATTGCGTTTGATGTGACCGAACGGCAATTCTACTTTTTGCTTTCTTATTGCTCTTTGAAAAGTTAAACGAACGCACAGTCAATATCCGATAATACGGGAATGAGACCCGTAGGAAGCCCTCAACAATTGGAGCAACGGCGGCGAAAAGCCATCTCGTTGCTGGAACAAG
>Ga0315282_10009300_pt1 | contig 15648 bp, 11 predicted proteins | sample YL17G07_20_MG_FD_203693 | JGI IMG/M metagenome (GOLD analysis project Ga0315282, IMG submission 203693) | Sediment microbial communities from Yellowstone Lake, YNP, Wyoming, USA - YL17G07_20 | ecosystem: Environmental > Aquatic > Freshwater > Lake > Sediment | place: USA: Wyoming | collected...
GCCAATAAAATGTGCTCCCGCGTCTGCGGCATCGGCCCGTCCGCCGCCGAAACCACCAGCACCGCCCCGTCCATCTGCGCCGCCCCAGAAATCATGTTCTTGATGTAGTCCGCGTGCCCAGGACAATCTATGTGCGCGTAATGCCGCGTCTCACTCTCGTATTCCACGTGCGCCAAGGCCACCGTCAAGATCTTCGTCGCGTCCCGACGAAACATCTTCGCGTCCGCCTTGGCCACTTCATCATAGCTCTTCGCCTGCGCCAACCCCTTCGTGGCCAAAACCTTCGTCAGCGCTGACACCAGCGTCGTCTTCCCATGATCAATATGCCCAATCGTCCCCACATTCACGTGCGGCTTCGTCCGCTCAAACTTTGCCTTTGCCATCTCTTACCTCCTTTTCTTGGGTATCATCCAGAGATGAATTCCAAAGATCATGCTATTTCTCACCATAGGAGACGCGCCCCTCGATCCGGGCAACGATATCCTCCATGATTTGAAGGGGAGTCGTCTCATACTCGAAGAATTCCATCGAAAAAACGCCCCGGCCCTGGGTCAGCGTCCGGAGGATCGTGGCATAGCCGAACATTTCCGCGAGCGGCACAAGGGCCTTGGTGACCCTGGAGCCTCCGCGCATTTCCATGCCTTCGATCTTTCCCCGCCGAGCGTTGAGGTCGCCGACGATGCCCCCTAGATAATCATCCGGGGAGACAACCTCGAGCCCCATGATCGGTTCGAGGAGCACGGGCACGGCCTTCTGGGCCGCTTCCTTGAAAGCCATAGTCGCGGCGATTTTGAACGCCACCGGAGTCGAATCGACATCATGATAAGAACCGCCCGTCAGCGTGACCTTGATATCCGTCATGGGAAATCCGGCCAAGATGCCGAAATCGAGCGATTCCCTGGCGCCGTCCTCGACGGCAAGGACAAACTCCGCCGGAATGAGGCCGGGTTTGATCTTTTGGGCGAACTTGAAGCCCTCGCCTCTCGGCAAAGGCTCGACCGTCAATCGACAATGGCCGTACTGGCCACGGCCTCCCATCTGGCGGATGTACTTGCCTTCGCCATCGGCCGCTTTCAGAACGGTTTCCTTGTAGGCGACCTGAGGCTTGCCCAGGTTGGCCTGGACACCGAATTCCCGGGACATGCGGTCCATCAGGATCTCGATGTGCAGCTCGCCCATGCCATAGACCAGTGTTTGTCCGGTCTGCGGATCCTGCATGATCTTGACGGTCGGGTCCTCCTTGGCCAACTTGGCCAAGGCATTTTGGAGCTTTGTGTGCTCCACCTTGGACCTGGGCTCGATGGTCACCGAGACAACCGGCTCCGGGAACTTGATGGCTTCCAGGACGATCGGCCGGTTCTTGGCGCAGAGCGTATCGCCGGTCGAAAGGCTCTTCATCGTCCCCATGGCCATGATGTCGCCCGCGAAGATCTCTTTGACTTCCTTCCTTTTATTGGCGTGCATCTCGAGGAGCCGCGAGACGCGCTCCTCTTCGTCCTTGACGGAGTTATAAAAGACCGAGCCGATTTTGGCCTTTCCCGAATAAACCCGGAAAAAGGCGAGGTTCCCCATGAAGGGATCGTTCTGGAGCTTGAAGACGAGGGCCGAGTAAGGCTCGTCGTCCGAGGCCTTCCGCGTCTCGGGCTCGTGCGTCCGGGGATGGTGTCCGACGACCGGCGGGATGTCCACCGGAGCCGGGAGATACTTGACGATCGCATCAAGAAGGGGATGAACGCCTTTGTTCCGGAAGGAAGCCCCATAGAGCACGGGGACAAGCTTGCCCGCGATCGTGGCCTTCCGGATCGCGCCTTGGATATCCTCGGCTTGGACATCGCTCCCTTCGAGGTATTTCTCCATGATGTGCTCATCAACATCGCTCAGCTGCTCGAGCAACTCAGTTCGTTTTTTGCAGACCTCGGCCCGGTTCTCCTCGCGGATGTCTTTGACGGTGAAATCCAGGCCGATCAAGTCCGTGCTCCAGTCATATTCCTTCATGTTCACCAGGTCAATAATGCCTCGAAAACTCTCCTCACGACCTAAGGGAATCTGAATGGCGAGGGGTACGGCTCCGAGCCTTGTCTTCAACTGGTCAAAGGCCCGCTCCGGGTCCACTCCGATCCGGTCCATCTTGTTGATGTAAACGATCCTGGGGACCCGGTACTTATCCGCCTGCCGCCAGACAGCTTCGGATTGAGGCTCGACTCCACCGACTCCACAAAGGAGAATCACCGCCCCGTCCAGGACCCGCAGCGACCGTTCGACTTCGGCCGTAAAATCAACGTGTCCCGGCGTGTCGATGATGTTGATTCGATGGTTGTTCCAGTAACAGGTGGTGGCGGCTGAGGTGATCGTTATACCACGTTCCTGCTCTTGAGCCATCCAATCCATGACGGCCGTACCCTCGTCCACCTCTCCCATTTTGTAGGTGATTCCGGTGTAATAGAGGATACGCTCCGTCGTGGTAGTCTTCCCCGCATCGATATGGGCCATGATGCCGATGTTTCTCACTCGTTCGATCGGGTACGTTCGAGTCAATTCGTCGCTCCAAGCGATTGAAAATTCTGCTTTCTCCGATGCTAAGGGAGATTACCATTTATAAGATTACCACCTATAATGCGCGAAAGCCCTATTGGCCTCCGCCATTTTATGGGTATCTTCGCGTTTTTTGACCGCTCCGCCCTTGTTGCCGAGGGCGTCAAGAATTTCCGCGGCGAGCTTATCAATCATGCTCTTGCCGCCGCGTTCCTGAGCGTACTTGATCAGCCATCGTACGCCCACGGAGGTCGAGCGGTTGCTCTCCACTTCGATGGGCACCTGGTAAGTCGCTCCGCCGACACGACGCGATTTCGTTTCAAGGAGCGGCCGGACATTCTCGATGGCCTTCTCGAAGACTTTCAAGGGGTCCTCTTTGGCTTTATTCTTGACCACATCCATGGTGGCGTAAATCGCCCGCTCGGCGGTGCTTCGCTTCCCTCTCTTCATGAAGGTGTTGATGAATTTCGTGATCAGCGTGCTGTTGTACTTCTGGTCACCCTGGACTTTCTTCTTTTTTATGATCCCGCGTCTTGGCATCGGACTCTCCTCTCCTCCTTATGAGGCAGCTCTCTTCTCCTTGGGCTTTTTGGCTCCATACTTGGATCGACTCTGGTTTCGGTTGCCGACGCCTTCGCTGTCCAGCGTGCCGCGGATGATGTGATAGCGGACGCCCGGAAGGTCCTTGACACGGCCTCCCCGGATAAGCACGATCGAGTGTTCCTGAAGGTTATGCCCGACGCCTGGAATGTACCCCGTGACCTCGATATTATTCGTGAGACGGACTCTCGCCACCTTTCTCAAGGCGGAGTTCGGCTTCTTGGGCGTGGTTGTGAAGACGCGCGTGCACACGCCTCGTTTTTGCGGGCATCCGTCCAAGGCCGGCGATTTGCTCTTATATCTCTTGAAGGTCCGGCCTTTTCTAATCAATTGGTTTACGGTTGGCAAAAAAGCTACTCCTTAAAAAAAATAAAAAAATATAGCTCAACTCACTCCGAACTGATAGTACTCTCGGAACGAATGTTCGGATAATAGCAAACTTCGCTTGCTATGTCAACAAAAATAAGGCATTTGGCCCAAAAAATCAGCTCCGCAGGGGCGCTTCTTCGGCCCCTTTCTCGGCCTCAACCTCTTTAGCCTCCCGGAGTTCCACGTCCCGGTAGAATTTATAGCCCGTCCCTGCGGGGATCAGCCGGCCCATGATGATGTTTTCCTTCAGGCTCCGCAGGTGATCGACCTTGCCATAGATGCTGGCCTCGGTCAGAACCCGGGTCGTTTCCTGGAAAGAGGCCGCTGAGATGAAGCTGTCCGTGCTCAGGGCGCTCTTGGTGATCCCCAAGAGGAGCGGACGGGCCTTGGCCGGCTTGCCGCCCTTCTTGATCACTTTGAGGTTCTCCTCTTGGAAAATGAACTTATCGACCTGCTCGTCCACCAGGAATTCGGTGTCGCCGACTTCTTCGACTTTGACCCAGCGCAACATCTGGCGGATGATCGTCTCGATGTGCTTGTCGTTGATCGAAACGCCCTGAAGCCTGTAGACTTCCTGGATTTCCCTCAAGAGATACTCGGCCAGTTCCTTTTCTCCCAGGACCTTGAGAATGTCGTGGGGATTCACCGAGCCGTCCATCAAAGGCGTGCCGGCGTGGACACGCTCGCCCTCGCCGACGCTGATATGGGCGCCCTTGGGAATCATGTATTCTTTTTCAACGCCGCGGTCGCTTTTGACGACCAGCTTCCTGTAGCCGCGCACGAGGCCTCCGAATTGAACGGCGCCGTCGATTTCCGAAATGACGGAGGGCGTTTTAGGCCGGCGGGCCTCGAAAAGCTCTTCGGCGCGCGGCAGACCGCCCGTAATGTCCTTCGTTCTGGCGACTTCTCGCGGAATCTTGGCCAGGACGTCGCCGGCGTAGACCGTGTCGCCCTCCTTGACCCCGAGGTTGGCCCCCGAAGGCAGGAAGTATTTCTTGAGGATGACGGGCTTTCCGCTTTTATCTTTTTCGCGCGGCTCGAGGATCTCGATCCGCGGCTGTAGCTTTTCGTCCTTCGGCTCGATGATGACCTGGCTGATCAGGCCGGTGAAATCGTCCTGGACTTCCTCCATCGTCATCTTGCGGACGACGTCGTGGAAATGGACCTTGCCGCTTTCCTCGGTTAGGATGAACGTGTTGAACGGGTCCCATTCGGCGAATTCCTGGCGGGCCTTGACCGCGTCGCCATCCTTGAACAGGACTTTGGCCCCATAAGGAACCTGATAATGCTCGATTTCACGCCCCCGGTAATCCATAATGGCGATGTTTGCGTTCCGGTTGACGACGATCAAAGACTTTTCCTTGTTGACCACGGCCTTAATATTGTTGAAGCGGATGATCCCGTCGTTCTTGGCTTCGAGCTTGGACCGCTCCGCGCCTCTCATGGCGATACCGCCGACGTGGAACGTTCTCATCGTCAATTGTGTTCCGGGTTCGCCGATGGATTGAGCTCCGACGATACCGACGGCTTCTCCGAGCTCGACCAGGAACCCGCTGGCCATATTGCGTCCGTAACAGAGCTGGCAGATGCCCCGCTTCGCTTCGCAGGTCAGCACGGAGCGGATCTTGACTTTCTCGATCCCGAGGTTCTGCAATTCCTGGGCCACGATTTCCGTGACCTCCTCGTTTGGATCGACGATCACTTTGCCCGTATCGGGATGGACGATCCGCTCGAGAGAGATGCGGCCGACGACGCGGTCGATGAACGGCTCGACGATCTCTCCGTTTTCGACGATGGCCGTGATGTTGACGCCCTTGAGCGTGCCGCAGTCGCGTTCTTCGACGATGACCTCTTGGGCCACATCGACGAGCTTACGGGTGAGGTAGCCGGAGTTGGCTGTTTTCAAGGCGGTATCGGCCAAACCCTTGCGGGCGCCGTGCGTCGAAATGAAGTACTGCAGCACATTCAGCCCTTCCCTCAGGTTCGAGATGATCGGCGTCTCAATGATTTCACCCGACGGTTTGGACATCAGGCCGCGCATTCCCGCGAGCTGGCGGATCTGTTGTTTATTGCCCCTGGAGCCGGAATCGGCCATGACAAAGAGAGGATTAAGCTGTGTTCCCTCGAAGCTGATCCTTTTCATCTCTTCGATCATCGCGCCTGAAACTTTGTCGGTCACGTTGCCCCAGATCTCGACGACGCGGTTGAACCGCTCGCCCGCCGAGATCGTCCCGTCGAGATAAAGCTTCTCGATGTCCCGGACTTCCTTTTGGGCTTTTTCGATGAGGGCCGCTTTTTCCTTGGGGATGACGAAATCATCGATGCCCAGCGAGAATCCGGCTTGGGTCGCCTGGTTAAAGCCCAGCTCTTTGAGCTTATCCAGCGTTTCCACGGTCAGGCCGAGACCGGACTTTAGGTAAATGTAGAAAACGATGTTTTCAAGCCCTTTTTTCTTGAACGTCCCGTTGATGAAGGGCATCCCTTTCGGCAGCGCATTGTTGAAGATGATCCGGCCGGGCGTCGTTTCGATCAGTTCGCGTTTGACGTTCACGACCGGGCACAACAGAACGGCCTGATCGTCATAGAAGGCCGAAAGGTTCATGAACGGACCTTCATAGCGCATCTTGATCATGGACTGGAGGTTGATATTTTTGTTCTCCAAAGCCAGAAGAACCTCCTCGGGAGAGACGAAGATGCGGCCTTCACCCTTCAAGCCTTTCTTGGCCAGCGTGCAATAATAACATCCCAAAACCATGTCCTGGCTGGGGATCGTCAGCGGCCGGCCGTGGGCCGGAGACAAAATATTGTTCGTGGACAGCATCAAGGTCGAGGCCTCGATTTGGGCCTCGATGGAGAGCGGGATATGGACGGCCATCTGGTCGCCGTCGAAGTCGGCGTTGAAGGCCGCGCAGACCAGAGGATGGATCTGGATGGCCTTTCCCTCGACCAAGATCGGGTCGAACGCCTGAATGCCGAGACGGTGGAGTGTGGGAGCCCGGTTCAGAAGAATGGGATGCTCACGGACGACTTCCTCGAGATAATCCCACACTTCGGGCTTCTCCTGTTCGTGCCATTCGCGGGCCACTTTGACGCTCGGGACGAGGCCGTCTTTTTCGAGTTTATGGAAAATGAACGGCTTAAAAAGCTCGAGGGCCATCTTTTTGGGCAGCCCGCACTGATTGAGCTTGAGCTCGGGGCCGACGACGATGACGGAGCGTCCGGAGTAATCCACGCGCTTGCCGAGGAGGTTTTGGCGGAACCGGCCCTGCTTGCCGCGCAGCGCCTCGCTCAACGATTTGAGGGGCCGGCGGTTCGCTCCCAAATGAACCCTGCCCCTCTTCCCGTTGTCAAAGAGGGCGTCCACCGCCTCCTGGAGCATCCGCTTCTCGTTGCGGATGATGAGCTCGGGCGCCCGAAGCTCGATGAGCTTTTTCAGGCGGTTGTTTCTATTGATGACCCTCCGGTAGAGGTCGTTCAGATCGGACGTTGCAAATCGTCCTCCGTCCAAACGGACGAGGGGCCGCAGGTCCGGAGGGATCACGGGAATGACATCCAGGATCATCCAATCGGGACGATTGCTCGACTTCCGGAGGGCCTTGAAGACCCGGAGCCTCTTCGCATAGCGGAGCTTTCTCTGCTGGGACGTCTCCTTCTTCATCGCCTTCCGGAGGCGGTCGGCCTCCTTCTGGATGTTGATCTTCACGAGAAGGACCTTAATCGCCTCGGCTCCGATAGACGCCTCGAACTTGTCCCCGTATTTTTCCCGGGCTTCCTTGTACTCCTCTTCGTTGAGGAGCTGTTTTTCCTTGAGCGGCGTGTCGCCGGAATTGATGACGATATAGGATTCAAAATAGAGGACCTTTTCCAGGTCTTTAATGGACAGGTCGAGGACCAATCCGATCCGGCTCGGCGGGCTTTTAAAGAACCAGATGTGGGCCACGGGGGAGGCGAGCAGGATATGGCCCATGCGCTCCCGGCGGACCTTGGATTTCGTGACTTCGACACCGCAGCGCTCGCAGATGATGCCCCGGAATTTCATCCGTTTGTATTTGCCGCAGAGACATTCGTAATCGTTGATCGGGCCGAAGATTTTGGCGCAGAAGAGGCCGTCCTTTTCGGGCTTGAACGTCCGGTAGTTGATCGTCTCGGGCTTGGTCACTTCGCCCCAGGACCAGCTCTTGATCTTTTCGGGAGAAGCGATGCTGATCCGGACGCGGTCGAATTCCATCTTGGGCTTGCCGCCCAGGGGTTGCTTGAGTTCCATCATTGCTCTCCTTTGCGGCTTTGGGGAACTTCGATCCCCCACGGCAGCGCTTCTTCTTTTTCGGATTTTTCAAGCTCGACGTTCAAGCACAGGCTCTGCAGCTCGCGGATGAGGACATTGACCGATTCGGGAAGTCCCGGCGTGAAATCGAGGTCGCCCTTGACGATGGCCTCGTAGATTTTCGCCCGGCCTTCGACGTCGTCGGATTTGACGGTCAGGAGCTCCTGGAGGGTATAGGCCGCGCCGTAGGCTTCGAGGGCCCAGACTTCCATTTCGCCGAAACGTTGGCCGCCGAACTGGGCTTTTCCGCCGAGCGGCTGCTGGGTGATGAGCGAATAGGGGCCCGTGGAGCGGGCGTGAATCTTGTCGTCGACCAGGTGGTAGAGTTTCATCATGTAGATGCTGCCGACGGTCACTTCCTGGTCGAGCAATTCGCCGCTGATCCCGTCATAAAGCGGCGTCTTTCCTGATTTCGGAAGCCCGGCTTTTACGAGCAGCTCCTTGATTTCTCGTTCCGAGCAGCCGTCGAAGACCGGCGTTGAGAGCCACAGCCCGAGCTTTTCGGCCGCCCAGCCGGCGTGCGTTTCCAGGATCTGCCCGACATTCATCCGGGAGGGAACGCCCAGAGGATTGAGAACGATCTCGACCGGCGCTCCGTCCGGCAGGCGCGGCATATCCTCTTCGGGAACGATCTTGGCGATGATGCCCTTGTTCCCGTGCCGGCCGGAAACCTTATCGCCGACGGACAGTTTTCTCTTCATGGCGATGAAGACCTTGATGGCCTGAATGACGCCTGGGGCGAGCTCATCGCCTTTTTTTAAGCTGTCGACTTTATCCTTGAAGATGGCCCGCAGCGCCTCGATCTGTCGTTTGGCTTTCTTTTCGATATCTTTGATTCTCTCATCGCGCTCCTCGTCGGCCTCGATCCGGAGTTTGCCGATGTCGTCCGGGTCGATCTCGTCCAGGATCTTCTCCGTCAGTTTCTGCCCCTTGCTCAAAGCGCGGCCGGAAAATTTCTGGTCCTTATCGAGCACCGCTTCTTTGAGCAAGGCCTTGATCTTTCTTGCCCGTTCGCTTTCGAGGATGGTGATCTCGTCGTCCAGGTTCCGCTTCATCTTGGAGATCTCGTCTTTCTCGATGAGCTTGGCCCGGTTTCCCTTTTCCGTGCCGCGGCGAGAGAAGATGCGGACGTCGATGACCGTCCCCTCGACGCCGGGAGAACAATACAACGAGGCATCCTTGACATCCAGCGCTTTCTCGCCAAAGATGGCCTTGAGGAGTTTTTCTTCGGGGGAAAGCTGGGTCTCGCCTTTGGGCGAGACCTTGCCGACCAGGATGTCGCCCGACTTGACCTGGGCGCCGATCCGGACGATGCCGTTCTCGTCCAGGTTCCGGAGGACCGCCTCGGGAACGTTCGGGATATCGCGGGTGATTTCTTCGGGCCCGAGCTTGGTGTCGCGGGCCTCGATCGTTTCCTCGACGATGTGGAGCGAGGTGAAGATATCCTGTTTGATCAGCTTTTCGCTGACGATGATCGCGTCTTCAAAGTTATAGCCGCGCCAGGGCATGAAGGCACAGAGGACGTTCCGGCCCAGGGATAATTCGCCGCCGTCCGTGCATGAGCTGTCGGCCAGGACCTGGCCGGCCTTGACGTGGTCGCCCTTGCGGACGATCGGCCGCTGGGTCAGACAGGTGTTCTGGTTGGTTCTCAGGAATTTCGTCAGGAGATAAAGGTCGGTCCCGACTTCATAGGACTTGGCGTTCTCCCGTTCGTCGGTCCGGATGAGAAGGCGCTCGGCGTCGACGAACTCGACCGTGCCCGATCGCCTGCAGACCAGGACATCGCCCGAGCCCGTGGCGACCAAGTGCTCGATCCCCGTTCCTATTCGCGGAGCTTCCGGCCGGAGCAGCGGCACAGCCTGCCTCTGCATGTTGGAGCCCATGAGCGCCCGGTTGGCGTCGTCGTGTTCCAGGAAGGGGATCAGGGCGGCGGAGAGGGAGACGAGCTGTTTCGGTGAGACATCGATATAATCGATCTGGTCTTTGGGAAGAAACTTGGGGTTTCCGCTCTGGCGGGCGCTGACGATATCGTCGCTGAGATAGCCCTTCTCGTCCACGCGAGCGTTGGCTTGGGCGATATTATGCTTTTCTTCCTCCCAGGCCGTCTGGTAAAAGCAATAGGGCTCGACGACGGGCATATGGCGCGCGTTCTTCCTTTTGAGCGAAGCGATTTCCTTCAGAAAATTATCTTTCTCAACGATATCGCCGACTTTGGTGTCGCTGTCGCCGGGATGAAGGATCTTGACATAATCGATGATCCGGCCGTCCTTGACTTTCCGGTACGGAGTCTCGACAAATCCGTAGCTGTTGACGCGCGCGTAACAGCTCAGAGAGGAGATCAATCCGATGTTCGGGCCTTCGGGCGTTTCGACCGGACAGATGCGGCCGTAATGCGAATTTTGAATGTCGCGGACTTCGAAGCCCGCCCGCTCGCGGCTTAGGCCGCCGGGTCCCAGGGCGCTGAGGCGCCGTTTGTGGGTGACTTCGGCCAGGGAGTTGATCTGGTCCATAAACTGCGAAAGCTGGGAGCTCCCGAAGAATTCTTTGAGGGCGGCGATGACCGGCTTGGAATTGATCAAGTCCTGGGGCATCGCCGAGGCCAGGTCGGCCGTGATCGTCATCTTCTCCTTGATCGTCCGCTCCATGCGGGTCAGGCCGATCCGGAACGCGTTCTCGACGAGCTCGCCGACCGAGCGGACGCGCCGGTTGCCGAGATGGTCGATATTGTCGACGGCCCCGTCGCCGCGGCGGAGGCGGAAGAGATATTTCATCACTTCCACGTAATCGTGAGGAGCGAGCGTCTTGTCGTCGAGCGAGGTTTCGAGTTCGAGCTTGATGTTCATCTTCAGCCGGCCGATCCGCGAAAAATTATACTTCTGCGGGTTGAAAAAGAGGTTGCGGAAGAGGTTATGGGCGCTTTCCATGGTATGCGGCTCGCCGGGCCGCAATTTTCTATAGATCTCGGCCAGGGCCTGGTTCGTGTCCTTGCGCAGATCCTTTTTCACCGTGTTGACGATGATCATCCCCGCCTCATCCTCGGTGGGGAAGAAGACCTCAAAGGGCTCGCCCTTGCCGACGAGCAAGTCGAGCGCCGTGTCGCCGATCTCCTCGTTGCCCTTAACCTTGCCCTTGATGCCGGCCAAGGTATAGGCGTTCTGGAGATCCTTCCGGTCGATGGCAATCCGGCTGACGCCCATGGTTTTGAGCTTTTGGTAGATTTCTTCGGTGATCTTCTTCTTGGTGTGAAAAAGGACGTTCTTGGATTTTGCGTCCATGACGTCTTCGTTGAGCGTTTTGCCGATCAGTCCCTCGGAGAGGTCCCAGGCGAGCTTTCCGTTATCGGGCGTAATCTTGTAGATCCGATGGAAAATACGGAGGATGTCCTCATCCGAGCTGAATCCTAAAGCGCGAAGGAAGACCGTCGCCAGGAATTTCTTTTTCCGGTCCAGGCGGACGAACAAATTGTTCTTGGCATCGTATTCGAATTCGACCCAGGCTCCCCGGTAAGGAATGATCTTGGCGATGAAGAAGCCTTTAACCTCGCCCTGCCGGAAGAACACGCCGGGGGACCGCTGGAGCTGGCTGACGACGACCCGCTCGATGCCGTTGAAAATGAAGGTTCCTTTATCGGTCATCAGCGGGATATCGCCGAAATAAACTTCCTGCTCTTTGATATGTTTCAGCCGTTTGGCTTTGGTTGTCGCGTCCTTCTCCCATGAAATCAAACGCACTTTAAGCCGCAGCGGGACGGCGTAGGTGTAGCCCTTCTGCAGGCACTCATTCGGGCTGTACTTCATCTTCAGGCCGACCCGGTCGCCGCAGTGGTCGCACTGCGGGACTTCAATCTTGCGGGCCGCGCCGCAATAGGGGCAGATCTCCTTTTCGGTGATCTCCGCCTCGGCCGGGAGCAGCGTCCCGCAGCCGTTGCATTTCGCCCTGGAGTTCTCGACCCCCTTCAGCCGCCCGCATTTGCATTCCCAGTTTCCGATGGAATAGTTGATAAAGTCGAGCTGTGTGGTTTCCTTGAAATCGGAGATGGGAAAGACATCCTTGAAGGCGGCCTGCAGGCCCGTATCCTTCCGCTCCTCGGGCAGCATGTCCATCTGGAGGAACTCCGCGTAGGAGGCCCGCTGGATGGCAAGAAGGTCGGGCATGGGAAAGACCTGCTTGATTTTAGAGAAATCAAGTCTTTCGCGATAAATATTTTCGGATTCTTTAGTCATGGATGCTCTCTTTGGGGGACCCAGACCCTAAAAGGGTCCACCTCCCGAATTCGGGGATTCGGCCACAAGGCCCGGCGCTGTCTTCAGCCGTCGGGAATTCGGCAGGCGGTCTCAATGGATGTGCCAATTTCTTTTGCCGTATCGGGAATTCGGCGGGCGTTTCCATCGTTCTTGCCGAATTCCCGGTCTCCTGCTCCGAAACACGCATCAAGGATAGAGGCCCACGCGCCGAATGTTCAAATTCGGCAGGTGTGCCCGCGGTTTCAATAACGTTCGTCAGGGGACGTCCTTTCCACAAAATCTTACTGCAGTTCGACCTGGGCTCCGACTTCCTCGAATTTTTTCTTCATGGCCTCGGCGTCCTGTTTGGACAGACCTTCTTTGACCGGCTTGGGCGCGCCGTCGACCAGGTCCTTGGCCTCCTTCAGCCCGAGGTTCGTGATCTCGCGGACGATCTTGATGACGTTGATCTTCTTCTCGCCGGCGCCTTTCAGGACCAGCGTGAACTCGGTCTTCGCCTCTTCAGCCTTGGCCTCGGCCTGGGGGGCGGAGGCTGCGGCTACGGGAACGGCCGCGGCGGCGCTGATGCCATAGCGGGTCTCGAACTCTTTGATGTAGTCCGCAAGTTCCAGAACCGTCAACTGGTCCAGGTGGCCGAAAAATTCTTCCTTGGTTAATTTTGACACGTTCTTTGTCTCCTTTCCTGTTGTGGTCATGTTGTGGTCATGCCGATTGTGGTTTTTTATCTTTTAATCGACTCAACAAAATGCCCGTCTGAGTGAGAGGGGCTTGCCAAGTCCTTAAAAGTCCGAGCAGAGGATGGGCCATCAGGAGGCCGATCTTACCCAAGAGGGCTTCGCGGGAGCCGAGTTTTGTGATCTCTTCGAACCGCTCAGCCGGAAAAAACTGCCCTTGGACAACACCGCCCTTGACGACAAGAACCTTGTTTTGAGCGGCGAAATCCTTGAGGGCTTTCGCCAGGACGATCGGATCGGCCGCCGTGTAGGCCACGGCGGTCGGTTTGCGAAAATAGCCTTTGAGGGTGTCGGGGAACTCCGTTTTAAGTGCCCTCAGGGCCAAGCGGTTCTTGACGACCTTGAGGGAAGAGTTTTGTTTTCGCAGAGCTTTCCGCAAGCTCACCGCTTGGGCGACTGTCATCTTGTTGTAATCGAAGAGGTAGAAGGTCCCGTTCGATTTGAAGATATCGCTCAGCTCGTTGATCCGTTCTTCTTTTTGTTTGTGCTTCATCCACGCTTCTCCTATTTCTCCAGAATATCCTCGGAAATCCTGAAGGACGGTCCCATGGTCGTGCTGAGGAACATGCTCCGGATGAATTTGCCCTTGGCGGACGCCGGCCTGGCATGGACGACGGCCGCGAGGAAAACTTTAACATTATCCACGAGCTTGGCCTCGGGGAAGGAGGCCTTGCCCACCATGGAATGGATGATGCTCGTCTTGTCGATCCGGAACTCAACCTTGCCGGCCTTAGTTTCCTCGACGGCCTTTCTGATGTCGAAGGTCACGGTGCCCGACTTCGGATTGGGCATCAGCCCTTTCGTTCCGAGAATGCGGCCCAGCTTGCCCACGCTCCGCATGATATCGGGCGTGGCGATGACAATATCGAATTCGATCCAGCCGCCGGCGATTTTCGCAATCAACTCTTCGCCGCCGGCGTAGTCCGCGCCCGATTCCTCGGCCTCCTTGACTTTCTCGCCCAAGGCCAAGACGCAGATTTTCTTCGTCTTGCCCGTGCCGTGGGGGAGGACGACCGTTCCGCGGACCATCTGGTCGGACTGTTTGGGATTCACGCCCAGGCGAATGGCGATGTCGACGGACTCGTCGAACTTCGCGGTCTGACTCTTCTTGAGCAGGCTGACCGCTTCCTCGAGCGAATACTCGGGTTTGTCCTTCAGTTCTCTCGCCTTCAGATACTTTTTTCCTCGATTAGCCACTGATGATCTCCAATCCCATATTTTTGGCGGTTCCTTCGATGATCTTCTTGGCCGCCTCCAGGTCGTTGGCATTCAGGTCCGGAAGCTTGAACCTGGCGATATCCTCGATCTGCTTCCGGGTCACCTGGCCGACCTTTTCTTTATTCGGCGCTCCGGAACCCTTGGCAATGCCCGCCGCCTTTTTGAGAAGATAGGATGCCGGAGGCGTCTTGAGGACGAAATTGAATGATTTGTCCTTAAAAACGGTGATGATGACGGGGATGACCATGCCTTCTTCCATTTTGCCCGTTTTTTCGTTGAACTCGCGGACGAACTGCATGATGTTGACGCCGTGCTGCCCCAGCGCCGGCCCCACCGGAGGAGCGGGGCTCGCCTGTCCAGCCACGATCTGCAGCTTGATCCTTGCCACAACCTCTTTGGACATGAATTCCTCCTAAAGTTTCTCGACCTGTAAAAATTCCAGTTCCACGGGCGTTGAGCGGCCGAAAATCGTCACCAGCACCTTGAGCGTGCTGCGTTCGTGATTGACGTCTTCGACGATGCCGTTGAAATTGAAGAACGGCCCGTCGATGATGCGGACGGCCTCGCCTTTCTCGAACGAATGCTTCGGTTTGGGCTTCTCCGAGGTCGTCTCCATATGTTCGACGATCTGGCCCACCTCCTCCTTGCTCAAAGGCGACGGCTTCTTCCCCGAGCCGACGAATCCGGTTACCTTCGGAGTTTCGCGGATGATGAGCCAATTCTCATCCGTCATCTCCATCTCGATTAAGATGTAGCCGGGATAGGACCGTTTGGTTGAAACGACCTTTTTTCCCATCTTGATTTCGATGACATCTTCTGTCGGGATGATGATCTGCCCGATCTGGTCTTCGATCCCCATCTCGATCGCCCGCTGATGGATGGACTCGGCCACAAGTTTCTCAAACCCTGAATACGTATGAACGACATACCAATTTTTTGCCATGATTATGCTTACCCAAAGAGTGATTTAATCTTTATGATCAGCGTCGAAAAGAGAACATCCATGAAGTAGAGGAAAAAGCCGAAGAAGACGGTCGCGATGATGACAACGAGCGTGGTGCTGTAAACCTCGTTTCTGGAGGGCCATGTCACTTTTTTGAGTTCCGAACGCGATTCTTTGAGGAACGTCCAGAAACGCTTGTACCATCTCACTTTATCGCTCATGGTTCGCCTTCCCTTCCGAGTGAATTTCTCAATCTATCTTGGACTGATCCTTGATGTTGTTGTCATCTGGCAGGTGAGGCAGGACTCGAACCCGCAACCTGCGGTTTTGGAGACCGCTGCTCTAGCCAATTGAGCTACTCACCTGTTTTGTCGGATCTTGTCTTTGCATCTCCTACTTGACTTCTTTGTGAAGCGTATGCTTCCGGCAGAACGGGCAGAATTTTTTGATTTCCAGCCGCTCGGATTGTTTCTTCTTGTTCCGCGTGTTGGAATAGTTCCGCCGTTTACAGACCGAACAGCTCAGTTGGATAATTTCGCGCATTTGTTATTCTCTAATCCGGTGACAGGCACCGCGTGCCTATCGCCATTTTTTCCTACTCCAGAATATCCGTCACGGTGCCGGCGCCGACCGTCCGTCCGCCCTCCCGGATGGCAAAACGCAGCCCTTTCTCCATCGCCACAT
>Ga0315282_10009301_pt1 | contig 15648 bp, 14 predicted proteins | sample YL17G07_20_MG_FD_203693 | JGI IMG/M metagenome (GOLD analysis project Ga0315282, IMG submission 203693) | Sediment microbial communities from Yellowstone Lake, YNP, Wyoming, USA - YL17G07_20 | ecosystem: Environmental > Aquatic > Freshwater > Lake > Sediment | place: USA: Wyoming | collected...
TCCCTCCCGGGGAGCCAGAAAAATTTAGGTCCCTGGCAGAGGCAGGTTAACCACTTGGTCACGCTCCAGCGTGATTCGAGTCCCTCCCGGGGAGCCAGAAAAATTTTTCCTGCCTGAATTTGCACAGGCGCGTTAAAATTTTTTATGTCCCCCCACTTTTCTATTTTCTGAAACTTTATTTATACTGAATTTGGCCCATGAATAAACAGGAAAGAAGGTTTGGAATGAAAAGACGGGAGTTTGTTAAAACCAGCGCTATTGGCGCCGCGGGCCTGGTTATGGCTGGAAGCGCCGGGGCGGGAAGGCCCTTGCCGAACTACATGCCCATTGTCAGCGAGAAAATCAAGAGCGGCTATGTGGGCCATTATATCGAGCGCGAGCTTAAGGACTCGGTGCTGCTTTGCGATGAGCGCGGCAATCTCAATCCCGAGGCCGTTGGCTGGTCCCGCGTTCCCCTGGTGCGCGCCAATCTCAAAGACCATTGGCCGCGCAAAAAGAGATGGAACTTCTGGAACTGGATCAGCCCGGAATTTGTCTTCTCCGTCACGGTCTCGGACATCGACTTCGCCTGCTTCTGCGCCGCGAATTTAATCGATTTTGAAAACCGCAAAACCTGCACCGCGTTTTCGCTCAAGCCCGGCGGAAGCATCGTGATGCCGGAAGAGGTTGAGCAAAGCATCTTTTATGAAAGCGGCCTGCTTCAATTTTCCATGCTCAACAACGGAGGGGACATCAAGGTCAATTTTGCCTGCAAGAATATGAGCGGCCAAAAAGCGAGCGCGGATTTTGTCATTCACAAGCCGCATGGCCACGAAACCCTCAACATCGTGGTCCCCTGGTCAGACGACCGCTTCCAGATGAACTCCAAGCATAACACGCTTCCGGTGGAGGGCGTGGTTGTGCTCGGCAAGAAAAAATATGTGATGAACCCGGAGAGCTGCCACGGCGTGCAGGATTTCGGCAGGGGCATGTGGCCGTACCATTCTTTCTGGAACTGGGGAGTGGGCACCGGTCAGCAGGACGGCGAACTCATCGGCGTGAACATGGGCGCGAAATGGACCACCGGCACCGGCAGCAACGAGAACGGCATCTGTTATAACGGCCGTCTCCACAAGGTGATGGAAGACCTGAATTGGGAATATGACCCGCAAAACTGGATGAAGCCCTGGCGCATCCGGACAACTTATTCCGATATGATCGACCTCTCCCTCACGCCCTTCCATCCCCAAAAAACCAGCTTGAGCCTCGGCCTTTTAAGCACCGGCGGGACCTGCTGCTTCGGCAGATGGAACGGCACCCTCAAGTTTAACAACAAGACCGTGAAGGTGAACAACCTGATCGGCTGGGCAGAAGAGTTTGAGCACCGATGGTGAAAAAATCTCAATTCATTCTATTTGCGCATGGCGTTATCCATCCTCTATAATTCATTCCTTAAGCCGGTGAAAAAGGAGTATGAGAATGCGCGGAAAATTGGGAGCCGCGGTTTTGGTTCTCGGTCTCGCAGCGGCCGGGGGGATGATGGCGGCCGAAAGCCCTTACGCCGCTATTGACCAGCTCTCGCTCTCGCAGGTTGAGATAACCCGCGGGTTCTGGGCCGGAAAGCGCGAGCAACTCGAGAAGGTTGTGCTGCCCTCGCAGTGGGCGCAACTGGAGTCCCACCATGATGTTGACAACTTCCGCGTGCTGGCCGGCCTGAAGCAGGGCGTTCATCAAGGCCCGGTTTATATTGACTCCGACCTTTACAAATGGCTGGAGGCCGCGTCCTATGTCTCCGGCAGGCATCCGGAGAACCAGTGGCTTTCTGACCGCATCAATGAGTTGACCGGTCTCATCGCCAAGGTGCAGATGCCGGACGGATATCTCAACACCTATTACGAAACCTTTGCCCCGGACCGGCGCTGGACCAACCTGGTGATGAACCACGAGCTTTACTGCGCAGGCCACCTGATTGAGGCTGCCTGCGCCAAAAAGGAGGCGACCGGGAAGGACGATTTGCTCCGGGTTGCAGCCAGGCTCGCTGACCATATCACTGCTGTTTTCGGTCCTGGAAAAAATCCCGGAGTGCCCGGCCACGAGGAGATTGAGCTGGCCCTGGTGCGGCTCTACCGGGAGACCGGGGACAAAAAATACCTGGAGAGCGCAGCCTGGTTCATCAACCAGCGCGGACGCTCCACCAACTATCCGCAGGCCTTGCTCAACTCGCTCAAGGACCAGGCCGGGCTGGCTAAAATCGTGAACGAAAAAAGAATTCCCTGGCTGGAAAAAACTCCTCATGCCGGGAGCGCCGCAGGATACATCATCGGCAGCGCCATTTTGGACCTGCGCATCCCCGGGGAATTTTTGTCCGGGAAATATTTCCAGGACCACAAGCCCTTTCTGGACATGACGGTTGCCGAGGGACATGCGGTGCGCGCCATGTATTTCTTCACCGGCGCCGCTGATGTCTATCTTGAGACCGGGGATTCCAGGCTGCTCGCCGCTGCGGAAAAAATATGGGACAACACCATCACCAAACGCACCTATATCACCGGCGGCATGGGCTCCCTTCCGGGCATCGAGGGATTCGGCAGAGACTACGAGCTGCCTAACCGGTCCTACACCGAAACCTGCGCGGCCATCGGCAGCTTCTTCTGGAACTTCCGGATGCTGCGCGCGACCGCAGACGCCAAATACGCGGAGCTGATGGAAAAAACCCTTTACAACGCGATTCTCCCGGCGCTCGCCCTTGACGGCCAGAGCTATTTCTACCAGAACCCGCTCACAGCCAGCGGCAAGGACCAGCGCCAGAAATGGTACGGAACCGCCTGCTGTCCTCCCAATATCGCCCGACTGTTCGGGTCCCTGGAAAGATATATCTTCGGCCAGAGCAAGGACAGCATCTGGGTGCACCAGTATATTTCAAGCTCTGCGCAGTTCGAGCGCAACGGACAGCAAATCCGGCTCGAGCTGGAAAGCGGATTCCCCTGGTCAGGTGATGTGAAAATAAAAATTAAGAGCGCACAACAGTGCAATTTCGCGCTCATGCTCCGCATCCCGGAATGGGCCAAAGCAGCCGAGCTAAAAATCAACGGCCAGAAAATTCCAGAGGCAATTGAGCCGGGAAAATATCTTGAGCTTGCCCGTGAATGGAAAAATGGAGATGAGCTGCTCATCAATTTCCCGTTTGAAGTCCGCCTGCTCGACTCGCCTCCGCAGTTGAAGGAAAACCGGGGCAAAATTGCGATTATGCGCGGACCGCTCATTTATTGCCTGGAGGGCATTGACAATCCGGGAGTGAAGCTCCACCGGGTCGCGCTTGACCGGTCGGCAAAAATCTCGGCGGAACCGAGCGACATTTTAGGCGGCGTGACGGTTTTGAAGGCCAAGTCAAAATCCGGCCGGAACCTGGTCCTGATTCCCTACTATGCCTGGTCCAACCGCGGACCGTCTTATATGGATGTGTGGCTCAAAATATGATTTTGCATAAATAAACACACTTGAAATCATCCGGGACTTGCATCTGCCGTTTTTGCTGAAATTATTTATCGCTTATCCCCTTATTCTTGTCAAGCTTTTTGAAATACTCGTGGTTCATGATGAAGAAGAGGCTCATGTCCCTGCCCACGGTGGTGTAGAGCATCTGGCTGGCGTGTTCCATGCACGCGAGCCGCTTGAGCTTCTTCTCCTCCCGAATCATGACCTTGAAATCAGGGACCGCCGGCTCGCCCTTGGTGCGGTAGGTTTTGAAAAGCAGCGCGATGCGGTACATACCTTTGGGCAGGGTCGGATAGTACAGGGCCTGGGCACTGCTTCTTTTAAAGGCCTCGGTCGCGACCCTCGAGCAGGTCACATGGTCCCAGTGGCCGGTGATGCCCGCGGGGTCATGGGTGATGACTATCTCCGCGTCAGTCAGCACAATCACATCTTGTATCTCCTGGATAAGTTTTTCGTCCCCCACCTTTTCCAGGCTCCGGCTCGGATAGTTGAACTGAATCACATCGTCCGTGCCATAGACCGCGGCAGCTGATTCCAATTCCTTGACCCTGATTCTGCCGCTCTGGTCCGGGGTGATTTTCAGGTTCTTGATCGCGCCCGAGGTCTGGTCAAAGGTCATGCACAAAATATGCAGACGCACCCGCGGGTCCTTCACAGCCTTGAGCACCGCGCCACCGCCGTAAATGCTCTCGTCATCCTGGTGGGAAAAAACCTCCAGGATGTCAATCTTGCCGTCCGCTCCCGGCTGGATGCCCTCAAGCAGGTCTCCTTCCGGGAGACCGGCGCGCACGCCAAGCGCTGCCAGAAAAATCGCAGCCGCGAAAATATTTTTTGCCCTCATCCTCAACCTCCCTATTTATCCAGCGGAAAATATTTTCCCGCAAATTTGAGCGGCGCCTCTCCCCGGAACTCGTGCTTGCCGTTGTGGATGTCCAGCTCCAGTTTGTCGGACGCGCCTTCAATCGCGTAGGCCTTTGCGATATGACTGAAAGCCTCTCTCGCGGATGCAATCGGGAAAATGGGGTCCTGCTCTCCGCTCTGGACCAGGAGCGGCCTCGGAGCAACCAGCGCGAAGAGGTCATAGTAATCCAGCGCCTGGTCCAGCTTGTAAATATACTGGCAGCGGCAGTGCACCAGGTTGGAGTGCCACATCCGGTCGGATATGATTAGCGAGCCGGAGGATATGGCCAGGCTCACCCGCGGGTCCACGGCCGCCACGAACATGGTGGTGAATCCGCCGTTGCTCAAGCCGAGCACGCCTATCTTTGAGCGGTCAACCTGCGGGTCGGTTTCCAGAAAATCGATTGCGCGCCTGACCATCCAGACCTTCTGGCCGGTGGCCGGGAACTTGACCTTTTTCGGGAGCGGCTGGTATGAAATCCAGGGCCTGATGCCTTCCAGATATTTGTGGTCAATGTCAACCGCGAGCACGATATATCCGGCCTTGGCGAACAGGTCCCCGTAAAAATACATCTTGTCCGGGTCAAATGTCATAAGCGCGCTTCCGCCGTGGCCGTGAAGCGCGATTAACGCCGGAATTTTTTCCGCCCTTGGATGCAGCGGCTTGGCCAGCCAGCAATGGGTGGTATGGCCCGGACGGTCATGAAATTGCAACTCGGTTAATTCATAGCCCTCCCGTGTCTGCTTTTCCAGAAAAACCGGCGAGAGCGGAACCGCCTCGGGCAAAGGCCCGTTAAAAATGGCGTCCGAGACAAACGCCCGCGTCGCTTCCTGCCATCTCTCAAATTCGCCCCGGCTCGCATCCGGATGGAACGACCTGCTCGCGCTGACCGCCAGCGCCATCAAGACCGCGAGGATGATTGTCAACTTTCTCAATTCCCTCTCCTTTCCCGGATGTTGCGGACAGGCGTCTTCTCAATTCTTCTTTTTGCCTTCTGGCGCGCTCGGCCAGCGATGATGAAAAGACCCGGGCTTGTCGCTCCGCTCAAAGCTGTGTGCGCCGAAATAGTCGCGCTGGGCCTGAATGAGGTTCGCCGGCAGACGGCCTTTGCGATACCCGTCAAAATAGGAAAGCGCGCTCAAATGCGCCGGGCAAGGAATGCCGCGGGCAATTGCGGCTTGCAGAACCTTGCGCCAGACCTCCTGGTTTTTCTTCATCGCGCCGGCCACTTGGGGAGCGAGCAGCAGGTTTTTCAGCCCGGGATTTTGGGCAAAGCTTCGGCGAATCACATCGAGCAGCGCGGACCGGATGATGCATCCGCCTTTCCAGACCCTGGCCAGCTCCGGCAGGTTCAAATTATAATTGTATTCCTCGGATGCCCTGCGCAGGAGCGACATTCCCTGGCTGTAGAGCGAGAGCCTGGAAAGATAGAGCGCCTTTTCCACGGCTGCCGCAAGCTTTCCCGCAAACTCCGGCGCCCGCCTTTTGCTGGCAAATATTTTTTCCGCCTCCAGCCGCTCGCTCTTCTTCGCGGATAAATTCCGCGCCTCCACCGCGGCGCTGATGGTTGGCGCCGGCTCGCCCAGCTCCAGGGCATTGGCGCTGACCCAAAGGCCCGTGCCCTTCTGTCCGGCCTGGTCCAGGATTATTTCCACCAGGGACTTTTTGGTCTCCGGGTCTTTCTCCTTGAGAAGGATTGAGGTTATCTCGATTAGATAGGAGTTGAGCGCGCCCTGGTTGTAGCGGCTGAAAATCCTCGATAGCGCATCGCTGTCCCATCCTCCGATTTCCTTCAAAATGTCGTAGCTCTCCGCGATGAGCTCCATGTCGCCGTATTCCAGGCCGTTGTGCGCCATCTTCACATAATGCCCTGCCCCGCCCGGGCCGATGTAAGAAACGCACGGGCCGTCCTTGGTCCCGGCCGCAACCGCCTTAAACACCGGCAGGAGCCGCGGCCAGCCTTCAGGCATTCCGCCCGGCATGATGCTCGGCCCTTTGAGCGCGCCTTCCTCCCCGCCGCTCACCCCCACGCCCATATAAAGAAGTCCCCGGCTTCCAAGCTCACCCGCGCGGCGCTCCGTGTCCTTGAAAAAAGAATTGCCGCAGTCCGCAATCAAGTCTCCAGGCTCAACAATTGGCAGGAGCTGCTCAATCATATCATCCACCGGTTTCCCGGCCTTGACCATAAGCAGAATGTTCCGGGGCTTCTTGAGCAGAGCCGCAAATTCAGCCAGCGTCTCGCCCATCTCGATGGGCAGGCCATAAGCCCGCTCCCTCATGAACTTGCGCGCGGTCTCGGTCGTGCGGTTGAAAACCGCCACGCGGAATTTATGGCCCGCCATGTTCAAGACCAGGTTCTGGCCCATCACCGCTAAGCCGATGAGGCCAACCTCACAACTTGGCATGCTTCTTCTCCCTCTGCGATTTCAGCCGGTACAAGACCTCGCCCGCGCGCCAGACCACGAGTATCCCCTGGGCCTCCCTGCCCGCAAAATCCCGGGGATTGAGCGTGGCCGGGTCCCGGTACCGGAGATTCAGCCTCCGGCATCTTTCCTCCGGAATCGCCGCAGCCAGCGTGACCTTTATTCTTGGCTTCTCCACCCCGTTCTCAAAAACGCCCAGGCCCTTGAGATGCGTGGAATGAGCCAGCACTCCTCCGGGGAAATGCCTGAACATATCCCATTGCTTCACGAAATAATCCCGGCAGTGATACCCGACCTGGTCCAGGAGACTGCCGTGGGTATAGGAAATTTCCTTGATGTGCGGAGCATAGATGATGACCTCGCCCCGGTCCGCAACCACCGGCTCCACCTTGTACATACCCTTGGCCCCGGTCCACATATCATCATACATTTTCGGAACCACCGAGATGACGAGCTTGAAGGGCCGGTCAACCCAGCGGATATGCAGCCGGGAGGAAAGCGCTGCGGCTTTTTTCCAGCTTTCATAAACCTTGCCCGCGAAAAGACCCGCCAGGCCGTCCTCCCCGGAAACCACCGAGCTTATGCCCAGGCTCGGAACCGGGACCATCCGGCTCACCCGCTCGACCACCGCGCGCACCGGCGTGTCAGCCTTGCCGATTATTTCAAAACTGGTAATCAGCGCTCCGAGCCAGTGCGTAAAATTGATTATCTCCGGCCCGGCGATTCCCGGGCATAAATATTTGTGCCCGCCCGACATCCCGGCCACCTCGTGAGGAAACACCGGCCCGTAAAGGATGAGCTGGTCGTAATCAAAAATCATTTTGTTCAGCGCGACCTTGACCTCGCTCTTGAGCCGGCCCTGGCTCAAGTTTTCCAGCTCGGACGCGCTCAAAGTCCCGAGCTCGCGCAGGCTCTCCGGCTTCTGCCAGAGGTGATTGTAAATCCCGACCTTCGCATATTTGCCCTTGCGCTGCGCTTCAGTGATGCCAAAGAGCGAGTTCTGCGCTTCCCGCGTCATGGGCTGGTGGGTGCCGAGCGCAATCAGGAAATCAAGCCGGGACGCCCGCGGCAGAAGCAGTTCCGCAAGGGTTTTGAAGATGAAAGAGGTAGGCCCGGACCGGGTGCAGTCCGGGGTGAGGACCAGCACGCGCTTGCCGTCCAGCCGGGCTTTTTTCAGCGCCTGCTCAATGATTGCTCGCGCCTGCGGCTTGGTCAGCAGTTTCCTTCTTGGCTTTCTGGTTTTCATATTTGCTCCGCCATGAATCCTATTATCCCTGCAGCCTGGCCCAGCGCAAAAATTCCGGCTCCAGCCGTGAATACAAATCCTTGAACATCAAAAAACGCGGCTGGTAAAAACGGGTGCGGCCAGGGTCTGGCTCGAGCACTCTGGTGAGTTTGACCATCTTCCGCGCTTGAGCCAGGGAGTTGATGACCCCAACCGCCTTCATCCCCAGCATGGCCGCGCCCAGGGCCGAACTTTCCCGCGCCCGGCAAACCGCCACCGGCTGGCCGAGGATGTCCGCGAAAATCTGCACCCAGAGCCGGGAGCGCGCAAACCCGCCGCTCGCGCGAATCTCCTTCACGCCCGCAGGGGAGTCCTTGAGCAGCTCAAAAATCTGCGCCATGCACATGCAGATGCCCTCGAGTGCGGCCCGCGCCACATGCGCCTTGCCATGCCCGGGGGAAATCCCGAAAAGCACGCCCCTGGCCTCTGGGTTCCAATGCGGAGTGCGCTCTCCGAAAAGATGGGGCAGGAACAAAAGACCTCCTGCGCCGGGACCGGCGCGCTCCGCCATCCTGATGATGGCGGTATAGGGGTCCATGCCGGCCTTGGCCGCGGCGTCTCGTTCCGAGGACAGGAGTCCGTCGCGCAGCCAGCGCAGGATGATGCCGCCGCTGTTGATCGCGCCGCCTGCATACCAGAGTCCGGAGGCGAGGTAATAGCACCAGATTTTTCCCGAGGGAGCGAGCCAGGGCCGGCCAAAAATTTTGCGCATGGCTCCGGTGGTGCCGATGGTTGCGGCAATCTGTCCCGGGTCAATCGCGCCGGAACCGAGATTGGCCAGGCCGCCGTCTCCAGCGCCGGCAATCACCGGGATTCCTGCAGGAAGCCCCAGAGCCTTGGCCGGCCTGCTCGCAAGCTCGCCCGCGACCGCATCCGGCGCAATCAGTTCCGGAAGCATTTCCTCGCTGATGCCGAGCGCGCGAAGCATTGTCTCATCCCATTCCAGGCCGCGGATATTGAGCAGACCGTTGGAGCTGGCCTGGCTTTGGTCAACCACCCATTTCCCGATAAGCTCGCGCACAATCAGGTCCTTGAGCGAGACGAATCTCCGCGTCCTCTTGAAAACATCCCGCGCGTTTGCTTTCAGCCAGAGAATCCTCGCCGGATAATAAAGCGCTGTGGCCATGCACCCGGTGCGCTGGAATATTTCACCACCAAAATCCGCAGCCAGTTTTTGCGCCTGGCCCTGGCTCCTTCCGTCCGCCCAGGTCATCATGCGCAGAAGCGGCCTGGAATCTTTGTCCACCGGCATGAACCCGTGCATGGCTGAAGAGAAGGAAATGGCCGCGATGCGTTTCTTGTCAATCCCGGACACGGCCTTGCGCGTGGCCGCGCTCATGCCCTGGAACACCTCGCGCCAATCCTGTTCCTGCCGGCCCGGGCCCGGCTCGTGCACCGGATATTCCCGGCTGGCGAGCGCAAGCTCTCTTCCGCGCTCGTCCGCGACCAAGGCCCTGCAGGCCGAGGTGCCCAGGTCTATGGCGAGAAAAAGCTTCATGGCGCGGGTATTATTACTCGGCGCACTAAATAGTTTGCGCTTACTGATGAGGCCGCTAATCATAGGAAAGGAACCTGGATGCCTGCTTCCGCAGGCATGACCAAAGCGCGGGCCTTGGGTTGTCATTCCCGCTCCCCCTTCAATTGTCATTCCCGCCCCTCACTTTGTCATTCCCGCGAACGCGGGAATCCAGGTTGCGGAAAAATGTCATCTATTAAGCGCTCCGAGTAGTATCTTAACAAACTGATGCAAAATTACAAAAGCTTTGCCAATTTATCTTTGCCATCATTTTAACCGCAAAGTTCGCAAAGAGCGCGAAGGGAATTCAGAAAATATTATTGAAAATATCCTTTGCGTGCTTTGCGGTCTTGGCGGCAAAAAGACCAGTCCGCTTTGACAATTATTTTTATTCCAGCATTTTCCGGACCAGGATTTCGTCATAACCCGGATGAACCAGGCCCTTGAGCGCGGCCAGCTCCGCAAATCCCTGCTTTGAGTAAAACCCCCTCGCGCGAGCGTTGAAGCTTGAGACCAAGGCCCACAAATTCCTGAACCGGCCGCGCATCTTTTCGGCAAGCCAGTTCACAAGCTCCGCGCCAACGCCCTTGCCGGAATGCGGCTCAAACACCGCGAAAAGCGCGATGTATGCTCCGCGCAGCCACGGATACTGGATGCAAAACACCCCGGCGAGTTTTCCTGAAATCATAATCTTGTACCGGTGCAAGAACGGGTCGTTTTGCAGCAAAAATTGGGCCAGCCCCTCGGGGCCGTATCCCAGCTTTTGCCACGGGTCCATGCCAGCCAGGATGATTGCAATGGCCAGCGCGTCCTTGTCCGCCATCCTAACCAGCTCGCAGCTCTTAAGCGCAAAGCGGTCCGGATAAAACGGATTGCTCCGGTCAATCATTTTGCCTTCCCGTAAATTTTATCATAATCGTGATTGTCCCCGGGCTTAAGCTCGTAGCAGTCCGCGGCCGAGAACGCCGGGCCTGCGGTCAGAAGCTCGCTAACCGTCACGAAATCATAGCCCATTTCCCGCAACTTGGGAATGAAGAGCGGGAGCGAGGCCGCAGTCCCGTGCCCCAGGCCGTTGGCGTGGCAGATGATGATTGCTCCGGGCTTCACGGTCTTGAGCACGGCTTTGGCGATGTCCTGGGGAGTGCGCTTTTCCGCAGGGTCAGCGGTGACCACGCTCCACTGGATGGCAGGCAGGCCGTTCCGGGCGAGGAAATCCAGAGCCGCGCGGCTGCACACCCCGTACGGAAACCGGAAACTATAAGGCACCAATGGAATTCTCTTTAACTCGTCCTCCCCGGCCTCCTGCGCGCAGGGCATGGCCATAAGTTTTTCGCGCAAAAGCTCATATTGCGCCTGGGTCCAGAGCACCTGGTCCTCCATCTTGATGCCCTTTTCAACCCGCAAATCGTCGTGGGTCCAGCCGTGATTGCCAATTTCGAAAAGCGGGTCAGCCATAAGCTGCATGGTCTTGTCCGGGTGGTCAAGCATCCATTTGCCGCTCGCGAAAAAAGTGGCCTTGACTTTTTTCGACCGGAGATAGTTGACAATGCCCGAGTCATACCCGGTGATTTCGTTCGCGCGCTCGCAAAGGTCAAAGGTGAGCGCAACCACTTTCTTGCCCTCCGCAGGCTTGACCCCGCGGATGGAATTTCGCAGCTCCGAGGCCAGGGGCGCAATGGTGTTCCTGGGATACTGCCGCTCCGGGGGCTTAAGGTAGTTGGCGGTGAGCCGGATTTTTTTATCCGCCGCTGAACCGCGAAGCTGGTCCTCGCTCCAGCAGCTTGCCAGCACAGCCTGGCTGCCGAATTCCGGGTTTTTGGCCGCAGTCTGCGCCGGAGAAGGCTCGCAGAATTCCCCGGTTCCTCCGGATTCCGCTTCCGGCGCGTCAGCCTGGAGCAAAAATGCAAAACAAAAGGCCATCGCCGTTATCCAGCGAAAATTTTTGCTTAACAGGCCAATAGCTGTTTTGATTTGCCAGCCGATGCGCTTGTTCATCATCTTCTTATTCTTATATTACCAAAATAAAAGGTTTTATTTAGTCTCGCGCCCATGCTGCCAGGTCGAACTGCGGAAATCCTATCCCCTAAATCCTTGACAAAATCCCGGAGCGATGTATAAAATTCTCAAGTTGCAAAAAATGTATCCGCCCTAAAAGGAGGTGTTTATAATGGCGATGAAGCCGAGCGAGAAGGAAGAGGAACATTTTGCGCGCCTGGAGTTTGAGAAGAAGAAGCTGGAAGCGGAAAACCAGGCCCGGATGGCCGTGGAGGAAAAGAAGCGGCTGAAGGAGCTTCACTATATGCGCTGCCCCAAGTGCGGGATGCAGCTGGTGGAAATAGATTACAAGGGAATCAAGATTGACCGCTGTACCGGGTGCACCGGTGTGTGGCTCGACCCCGGGGAACTCGGACAGGTGGCCGCGCTCGAGCACCGCGGCTTGACCAAGTTCTTCTCCGTTTTTAAAAAATAGGCCGCGGCGCCAGGGCCAGGACGAGCCGCCCGCTCTTGGCTCCTTCTAAAATTCCGTCACCATCTCCCAGACCGTCTCGATGAGGACGCGCAGGCCGAACTTGTAGCCATCGATGGAGACGCGCTCATTGCAGCCATGGAACAACTCCTGAAAATTCTCGCCCGGCTTAAGCCGCAGCGGGGTGAACCCGAAATACTTAATCCCCAGCTTGGCGTAATACGACCCGTCCGTGAAGCCCGGCACCATATACGGCATCACTATCGCCTCCGGGTCATAAGCCCTGATGCGCCTCTCGAAAATGTTCAGCGCCGGGTCGTTCACATCCTGCACCGCAGCCGTCATGCATTTTACCGTCTCCAACTCAAAATCCTTGCCCACTATTTTTTTAACTTCAGCCAGAAGCTCATCCGGGGTCTGGCCCGGAAGCAGCCGTCCGTCAATCTCCGCAACCGCCTCGCTCGGCACCACATTGGTTTTCTCCCCGGCGCGAAGAACCGTGGGATTGGCCGTATTATGCGTGAGCGCCCAGAAGCTCCTCGCCAGCTTCTTGTCCGGCATCACCCGGTCGATGACGAAATCCGCAAGCCAGGGATTGAGCAGAAGCTTCAGCACCAAGCCCTTGGCTCCTCCCAGGTTCGTGGCAAGAGCCGTGATGAAAGCCTTTGCCGGAGCCGTCAGGTGATACGGCAGCTTGGTCCTGCCCAGCTTGGCCACCGCCGCTGAAAGCTTGACCGTGGCTGACTCCGGGTTCGGAATCGACCCGTGCCCGGACGCGCCTTTGCCTTTCATCCGAAACCAGCACACTCCCTTTTCCGCAACCTCAATCGGGTAAAAGCGCTTGCCGCTCATCTCCAGGGAGAAGCCGCCAATCTCGCCCAAAGCATACTCGGCCTTGACCAGTTCCGGATGCTCATTGACGAGGAACCCCGCGCCATACTTGCAACCGTCCTCCTCGTCAGCCACACCCGCAAAAATCAGGTCCCGCTTCAAGGCCGCGCCCGCGCGCTTGAGCGCCAGAATGGCCGCAAGATTCATCACCACGGCCTGCTTCATATCCAGAGTGCCCCGGCCCCAGATATAACCCTCCGCAATCTTGCCCGCAAACGGAGGATATTTCCAGTCGCTCTCCGGCTCCGCAGAAACAACATCAAGATGGCCGTCAAGCAAAATCGGCCCCTTCGCGCCCGTGCCCTTGAGACGGGCCACAACATTGCCCCGGCCCGGCGCGCTCTCCAGGACCCTCGGCTCAATCCCGTTCCTGGCCAGAAGCTCCGCGATGAATTCCGCAGCCGGCTTTTCATTCCCCGGAGGATTCACGGTCTTGAAACGGAGCAGCTCGCATAAATTGCCGATCGCCTCCGAGAATATATTTCCCCAATCAACCTGAATTTCGGCCATCAAAGCCTCCCCCCGCATTCGGAAAATTATGGCCGCGCCTACTTTGCCTTCCCGGCCTTTTTGCGCGGACGAGATTTGCCATAGCTGCCCCGGTAAATTTTACCCCGCTTGGTCCGCTTGTCTCCTTTGCCCATTTTGCCCTCCTCGTAAGATGCCTGATTATAGCAAACAATCGTAAGTTGCGAAATCGCCTCTTGCGCCTGGCTGGCGCTTTGTTAAAATAAACCTCGTGCAAAAACGGGCCAACATTTCCCCGCTCATCCTCGCGATTTTCATCGCGGCCTGCGGCTACCACCTGGTGGGCACCGAGACCCATCTGCCCCCGGGGGTGAACACGATTGCCGTGGACATCGCCCAAAATAAAACCGAGGAATCCGGTCTGGAGCAGAATTTCACCCAGGAACTCATCCTGGCCATAAAGTCGGACGGAAGAATAAAAATCGACGACCGCAAAAACAGCCAGGCCATCCTCCGCTCGGAACTGACCAGCGTCAGCGGCCAGCCCATATCCTACGACAAGTTCGGGAGGGCCAGCCTCATCCAGGTTACACTTACCGCCCGGGTTTATCTGGTGCAGGCCCAAAAAGAACTCTGGTCGTCAGGCGCCATCTCCGAGTCCGAACAATACCCGGAAGGCGATGACTTCCTGGCCAATGACCGCCTGCGCAACCAGGCCCTGGTCCAAGCCGGCAGAAGAATCTCCAGGATTGCCATCGAACAGCTCGCCAGCGGGTTCTGAAATGGCCTGGCACAAGTTTCAGGATTTCCTCGTCAAATACCGCCTGGCCGAGCTGCCGGCAATGGTCTGCTTTTTCGGCGCAGACCTCTACCTCCGGAAAATGCTCGTCAGCGCTCTTGAAAAAAAAATCGGCAACGGCAAAAAAGTCGAGCGGGAAAACTTCTACGCCACCGAGTCCAGCCCGGAAAATGTGCTCCTGGCCGGCCAGACCTTCTCAATGTTTGCCCAGGAAAAAATCATCCTCGTCCACCAGTTCCAGGCCTGGACTGCCAAGGAAAGAGCCGTTGCTCTGGCCTATCTGGAAAAGCCCAATCCGAGAACCGTGATGGTCCTGGTCGCGGACGACCCGCCCGTGGACTACCCGCGGCGCAAGGAATATAAAAAATGGTTTGACAACGCCTCAACCCAGATGGAAATAGTTGACCTCACCGCGCTCAAGACTGACGAGGTCAAGGCTATCGTCAACGATATGGTCAAGGACCTGGGCAAGCGCATCACGAGCGAAGCCGCGGACCTTATCTTGGAGATGGTCGGCACAAGACCGGAATTGATTTTTCTCGAATTGGAAAAAATCGCCCTGGCGCTCGCGGAAAACAAAAGCATAACGCCCGAGACCGTCCACGAACTCGTCCTCGGCAACCGCCTCCAGAACATCTTCGAGTTCACCAACGCCCTGGGCAGAAAAAATGTTACCCGCAGCCTCCAAATCTACCGCAAAATGCGCGAGCTGAATCCCGGAAATGAAATGTTCTGGTTCCTCGGAATACTCAATATGATAAAACGCCACTACCGCATCCTGCTTGAAGCCCAGACCGGACTCGGCTCCGAGCAGATGCTGCGCCAGGTGATGGAGCGCAATAAAATCTTCGGGCCGTTCCGCAAGGATTACATCGTCCAGGCTGAAAATTTCTCCCGCTCCGAACTGCTCAAATTCTTCGACCAATTCCACCAAACCGAGCTGCTGTTGTGGAGCTCCAAAATCGACACCGAGCTTATCTCCACCATAACCGACAGCAGCCTCCTCATCGAAAACCTCATCTTCAACCTCTGCAGAACCGCACCTTAGCCCAAATAGCGTCAGAGCTCTGGTTGGGTGTTTTGGGGGCACTTCTTCAATTTTTAGATAAGTCGCCCGCCAGCCGAGACCATTTTTAACCGCAAAGGCGCAAAGACCGCAAAGAAGAAAATGGGGTCAAAAGAAGGAAATGGGGTCAGACCTACACTTAATAGTTTAACTGCATCGAGCTTTTTATTTCAAAAAATGATTTTGTGTGAAGAATTGGGGTCAGGCCTTAACATATAAATTAACGAGTGATTTTGGGGTCAGGTCTCTACTTGCGAGTGATTTTGGGGTCAGAGCTTGACTTAAGACTTAACGGTTTTAAGAATTTTCTAGCTTTGCGCTGAAAACTGCCGATTCATCTTAACCACAACGGCACAAC
>Ga0315282_10009302_pt1 | contig 15645 bp, 14 predicted proteins | sample YL17G07_20_MG_FD_203693 | JGI IMG/M metagenome (GOLD analysis project Ga0315282, IMG submission 203693) | Sediment microbial communities from Yellowstone Lake, YNP, Wyoming, USA - YL17G07_20 | ecosystem: Environmental > Aquatic > Freshwater > Lake > Sediment | place: USA: Wyoming | collected...
CACAGAAAAATCGGCTATCCGCATTAAGAAAGATGATCTCGATACCAGCTTGAATAGTCCTCTCCTTTGCCGCCACTGTAAAGAGATGAAATGCCTCGATGGAGAGGAAGTGATAAAAGACGAAGAAAAAAATAGATACTTATGGAATCGAGTCCGGGCGGAACGCTGTCCTTTGGAAGGCCTCTCTGTTGTGGAGGAAATAGCCTACCATTGTGATCTTTGCGGCGGAGATCCTCAATGTATCAAAGTCTGTACCCCGAAAGCGATCAGCATAGCCCGGTAACTCCTCTCATCATCCCGAGGTCCGAGCATCCCATCTCGAGAAAGATGATTGACGAAGAGGCTTTAAAAGTCCTCTATCGTCTCCACCGACATGGATTCCTGGCTTACCTGGTGGGGGGGAGTGTTCGTGATCTCCTCTTGGGGAAGGTCCCCAGAGACTTTGATGTCGCCACCAACGCCCATCCCCACGAGATCAACAGTCTCTTCAGAAATAGCCGGATCATCGGTCGCCGATTTCGATTGGTCCATGTCTTCTTCAAAGGCGGAAAGATTGTCGAGGTCTCCACCTTTCGAAGTCGCTCGGAATTCGAAGAGATTCAGACGGAGGAAGGGGATATTATTCGGACAGACAGCTTTGGTACTCCGGCAGAGGATGCCCTACGACGGGACATCACGATCAACGGCCTTTTCTACAGCATTTCTGATTTTTCCCTTATCGACTATGTGGGCGGGATGGCTGATCTTAAACGAGGGGTGATACGGACCATCGGTGATCCGGATGAAAGATTTCAGCAAGACCCCGCCCGGATGATCCGCGTTATTCGTCATGCCAGCAGAACCGGGTTTAGCATCGATGACCCAACCTACCAGGCCATCCTTCAACATCGGGATGAAATACAACAATGTTCCCCTTCCCGTATCCGGGATGAATTTCTCAGGGATCTGAAGGAAGGTGTGGTCCAACCTTCTTTTGGGTTGATGCTTGAAACAGGCCTGCTCTTGTCCCTCTTTCCAGATTTTCAGAGAGTGTTCGGAGATCGAAGTCCTGAAAAAGAGAGGAACAGGCAATTCTTTCTCTCCCTCTTCGGCCTTGCGGATCAACTGATGAATCGAGACAGGTTTGTTCCGGAGCCGGTCCTTCTTGCCCTCCTTCTCACCCCATTTATTCAGGCGATCACACCCGGCCATCCTTTTCTCGGAGAGAAAGAAAGATATCTCTATCGGATGCAGACGATCCGATTGGCCCTCCACCAGATTCTTGTTCCCTTCTCATTTCCTAAAGGACCCAAGGAGGTCGCCTTTCAGATTCTGCTGACACAACCCAGCTTGGAGAGGGCAATCCAACGGGGAGGGATTCCCAAACGGTTGAGGATGAAAAAATATTTCAGACAGGCTGTCCTTCTTTACGGAATTTTAGCAGAGGCAAAAAGAGAGAAAGTTCCTGCTTTCCTTCGAAATGCCGTGCCTTGGAATCTCCTGCCCTGGTGGTCCAAACAACCAAAGAAAAGATATCGAAGATTCGATAGATAGTGGTCCAGATTGTTATCCTGAACGAGGTGAAGGATCTCTTGAGATTCTTCGTCGCTTCGCTCCTCAGAATGACAACACAAAAGGGTGGGTTCAATTCCACATTCCGCAATCTGGAATTTGAACTACTTCATCAATACAGAAGGAAGCCAGGTCGCCAGTTGTGGAAATAGAAAGAGCAAGGCAGCACAGACAATAAGGCTAATTAAAAATGGATAGACACCGCTGTAAATCACACTGAACGGCACTTTGGTAATATTTTTTACCACGAAGACATTGATTGCCACTGGTGGGATGATCACGCCAATCATCACAGTGATACAAATGATCATGCCAAACCAGATGGGGTCAAATCCCAGTTTGATGATGGCAGGATAGAAAATGGGAGTGGCAAGAATCATGAAAGCAAGGTCGTCGATGAAGGAACCTCCCATTTGATAGATCATAGAGATGATGACCATCACGACGTAACGATTCAGCGGAAGGGAGATCACCCAGTCCGAGGCAATCATCGGTATCTTCGTCACGGCAAGAAAATGACCAAGGATGGTGGAGCCCGCGATAAGCATCAAGACCATGCAGGCCGTGCGCAGTGATTCTGCAACAGATTTGACAAATCCTTTAAAATTGATGTCTCTCTTTATAACGGACAAAAGAAGCACAGCAAAAGTTCCCACACTCCCTGCCTCTGTGGGAGTGAAGAACCCTTCCATCAGGCCTCCGACGACCAGAACAAAAATAAGGGCCACCCAGAAAATTTCGGGAAGGGACGCAACCCTCTCCTTCCATGTTGATTTTTCACCCCTCGGTCCCAAAGCTGGATTGATCTTGCACCAGCCATAGATGATCAGAATGAAAAAGAAAGCAATGATCAGTCCTGGAATGAGCCCTGCCAGAAATAATTTACCGATGGATTGCTCCGTAATAATGCCAAATACGATCAGGGTGACGCTCGGCGGGATGAGGATCCCGAGGGTCCCTACCGTGGCAACGATCCCGGTGGAGAGTTTCTTTGCATAGTTATACCGATCCATTTCAGGGACGGCGACACTGGCAAAGGTAGCCGCTGTGGCCGGCGAGGATCCACAGATGGCCTTGAAGGCCGTAGCTCCTACGACCGTGGCCATGGCTAGGCCTCCTGGGATATGACCGATAAAACGATACGCGGAACTGTACAGCCTTTTTGCAATCCCCGCATTGAATGCGATCTGACCCATGAGGACAAAAAGGGGAATAACGGTAAATCCATAGGAAGCAAAGACATCGAAGATATCCTTGGCTAAGAGATTCAAAGCCGCTTTTGTGGATACAATGATGCTGAACCCCACAAAACCGATGATGGCCATGGCAAAACCAAGTTCAATGCCTGTAAGGAACATAAGCAATACGACTGCCAGGCCAATAATTCCTATGGCGACTTCATTCATATTTCCCTCCGAAGATCTTGATGACATCGCAGATCAATACCAAACACTGGACAAAGCAACAGACCCCCACCCCATAAGCAACCGGATAGAAAGGCATCTGCAAGGTAAGGGAGACCTCCCCCGATTTTTGGAGATCAATTCCATATTTAATAAGATTCCAGCCGATCAGGAAGAATAATACAATCACCAGACATCGCGTAGTAATATTGAAAATATTTCTTCCCTTTTGCGAAAACCTTAAAATGAAAAAATCCACAAAGATATGTCCCCTCAGCCAGGAAGTAAGGGGGACGGAAAATCCTATGACAACGGCTCCTGAAAAGGCCACTAATTCATAGGTCCCCACGATGGGTCTTTTTAAGGCTCTTAGAATCACATCCATCACAGTAAGCAACATCAGAAATGTCAGACTAATTCCTGCAATCACATTGAAGAACCGGCTGAGCCCATTAATCTTATTTAGAAATCCATTCATGAATAGCTCCTCTTAGAATAAAAAGGGGAAAGGGATATTCATCCCCTTCCCCTGTCTCTGCTTTACTTCTGATATTTGTATATGGTCTGCAAATAGAAACTCAGCACATCTTGCCCGGGAAGACCCTTGCCCTGCATATTCTTCTTATATTCGTCAAGAATGGGTTTGACCGCCTTTTGCCATTTCGTATCTTCATCCTGTGAAAGAGAGATGACTTTGTTGCCCCTGGCAATGGTAAAATCTTTTCCCACTTTATCGATCTCATCCCACGTCTTTCCCTGCTTTTCAATATACTCTTCGTTGACCTTTTCTATAATCTTCTGAATATCTGGGGGGAGAGCATTCCATTTATTCTTATTCATGACCACGAACATGCCTGAGCTGTAGGATGCACCAAAACATTCGGTGGTAAATTTCACCACTTCTCCCCATTTCCAACCCTGGAGTGCCTCGTGCGGTGCCATGGAGCCATCGACCACGCCTCTGCTTAAGGCATCATAGGTCTCACCCATCGGCATGGCGACAGGGGTTCCTCCAAGTTTTTCCACTATTTTGGCAGCCATCCCCGTGCAACGAATCTTCATCCCTTTGACATCCTCAATCGTTTTAACCTCCTTCTTGGTGTGGAGGATTCCAGGGCCATGGCCATGGAGGTACATCACCTGAACTTCATCAAATTCCTTCGGCTTAAATTTTTTGTAATAATCATTGATCACTTTCGTGGCAACCAGACCGCTTTTCAGGCCTACGGGTAGGTCAGCCACTTCTGTCATAGGGAATTTACCTCTTGTATAAGCCAAGACCGAAAACCCAATATCTGAAATCCCTTTCACCACGCCATCATAACATTTGTCAGCAGGAGTGAGTGTTCCCCCATAGAACATGGTGATTTTCACCCTCCCATCTGTTCTTTTCTCAATCTCTTTTGCCCACTCTGTCGATAGGACGGCGTTTTTATGGGGGGCAGGGAAGAAGATTGAGTAATTCAGCTCAATGGGTTTTGCCTGTCCATAGGCGGGCGAAATGACGAAAGAAAATCCAAAAACCGCGAAACACGCAATTAAAGATAACCATTTCCAATGCCTCATTTCTCATCCTCCTTTCAAGGGTTAAAAGTTAAGGTTTCTTCTCTCCTCACCGAATACTTACCCACCTCCTTCCCTGCATTTTTTGACGAAAATATAGAAAATTCAATTCAAAAAATGGCAGAGATTGGCTTTTTGAGAATTTTTACACAAGTTTATTTTAAATAAATATTTTGTCAAGCGAAATCTATCAATGATGAATTCGTAAAAGGTTGTCATTCCCGTGAAGACGGGAATCCAGAGGATTTCTAAATAGATAAAAAGACTGGATTCCTGCTTGCGCAGGAATGACAGAAAACAGCCTTTTCAGACTTTTTTACCAGACCGTCATCAATAGAATCCTTTTAAGAGTTTCAAAGGGATAGGAAATTTACTCGAAGAAAGCGGAAAAATCCGTATCAATCCCTAATATCTTCATCGCACCCTTGTGGTACTCCAGAGAGGATTCGATCTCCGCTCTCAATTTTAGTGGGAACATCCTATTCTTTGGAAACTCTTTCTCAAGATGGGGAAGGGAAGAGCGCAGGCATTCCAAAATCCCCCTTGCGAAATCCTTCCCGCTTGTCTCTCCCGCAAACCGGATCGTCCCGTCTTGGTAACTGAATTCACCTGAAAATGGGTCAAGGAAAAAATATTGTCCCGATTTTTCCATGCGTGACCTGTTAAAGGCCTTAAGAAAGGTACCCCGTTGGGTGGCTCCATCTACCCACTTCTCTACCCTTGAGAGGATGTCTTGGAAAACGGGAATGAGTTCCTTCGATTCCTCCGCCTTGAGTGGGGGACTGGACAGAGGGACAGCAAGAACTTCCTCTTTCTCTTTCTTAGAAACCCCTCCCCTGATCCGGTAGACATCGAAAACGGCCCCCTGCTTGGTCACAGTTTCAACAAAGATGGGGATCGATTTCCGGCCGAAGACGGAGGGGCCGGATTCGGGTTGGTTATACATCTCAACCGACTCACCTTCCTCAAGGAAGAGGACGCCCATGGGCTGATTGTCTTTCGTCAAGACTTCGATAAAGCCACTCAGTTTATCCTCCCTCAACTTATGGAGGAGTCCTTCCAATCGGGTGAAATCCGTGGAGAGCCCCTTGAAGACAATTTCGTTTTGAAGATTTTTCGTCACGATGGCCAATCGCTCCGGTGGCAATCGGTAGATGCTGACCATTCCATTTTTCTGACCCGTGAGCCCCAGAAGAGCCTGAGCGGCCTCCTGCCCGGTGAGCTTCTTCGGCTCCACTCCCCCTCTGGCTTCCGCATCAACGATCTCTCCCAAACCAAAAAAGAGAGTTCCCTTGTGCTGAGGGAATTCAATCTCAATCGTTCCGCTGAAACCCTCTGATTTCAGAGTTGACACGAGGGCTGAGAGATCGGTGTAGGCTGTTGACAGGTTTTTGTGTACCACCTCTCCCCTTGGAAATATCATGGTCTCCCCTTCCTATACCTCTTCTAATCCCTCCCTGCCTCCCTTTAGAAAAGGGAGGAGATCATCCCCCTTTGATAAAGCCTCCTTGCCGGCAGGCCCCGGTCCCGACCGAGGGCGGGGCAGGCCGGGGAGGACTGAGAGGGGGGATTATTGAAAAATTACCGGGTTTCTCTCCTCCTCTGCAGTCTTTCGATCGCGGCCTTGACGCTGGTCTGCATCCTCTCGATCGATTCAGCCAGGACACGGACTTCCCCTTTCGCCTCGACTTGAACAGGCGTTTCCAGTTCCCCCATGCTGATCTTGTCAGCCACTTCTGCAAGACGAAGAATGGGCTGGATCACAGATCGGGAGTAGTAATAGACGACAGCGAAGACAATGAGAAGAGCGACTGCAATGACGATATAGAAGATCCGGAATTTGCCTACATATTCACCTAGATACTGCTTTTCTATCCCCTTGATCTTTTCCTCTATCTCCCTTTGAGGTCTTCCAAATTCATCGATGTAGGTCGTGGCCGCAACGATGAGGTCTGTTCCTTTCACAGGAGCGAGGTACATGTATTTGGGTCGAATTTTTCCATCCGCATCTTTCCAGTCGTAATAACCTGAAGCCGCACCTTTCAGGCTCGCCTCAAGAATCTTCCAGAAAGCAGGAAGCGTATCAGCCAATTGATGTAAGTCCGTTCCCATAATTTTGGGGTTCGAATGGAAGTAATTGATGCCCTTGGTATCGTGGACGGCCGTATACCCTGTCTCCCCAACCCTTTGGACCGCAATGGGTTTCAGTTCCTCGTCTTTGTCTTTTAAAATATCCTCCCTTTTCACTTTAGGACGGGCTTTGATAAAAACTTCAATTTGGGTGGCCACATCGATGGCCTTCTCCCGAATGATCTTCTCTCCCAATTTATCTAACGAGCTCTTGGACTCCTTCAACGTGGTGGCGCTCAGTTCCTTCAGGCTATTATACCCCATGTCTTTGAGGCTGGTGACCTGAACTCCTTTAAAATCCACACTGAAAAAGATCAAAGCGCAGATGACCAAAAAAGCTAGCAGGACTGGAACTAAAACACCCAGCAGTAATTTTGGTAAGAGACCGATTCCGATCTTCCTCTTTGCCGTCTTCTTCTTTGCCATAGGGCCCTCCTTTAAAAGGTTCCTGGTAGGGGATCTTCATTTGCAGCAGAGGGTTGCTCCGCTCTTCTATTTTCCGAGGGAGAGAAGCTCCTTTACCACTCTCACGAACTCTTTCGCTTTTTGCATATTGGGAATCTCATCGCCCAGGGATTCAACAAAAGATAAGGCTTGCTCCTGGGAAAGCGAATCCTTGGTCTCTCCGAAATCGATGAGTTTATCTTCAAGGATGAAAGGCGCCACCGGCCCCATGGTCCTTTTCAATTCATTTTCGACTGTCTGGAAAAAATTGTCACCCACCGGCCTTTTCTTTGCGGGTTTATGAATCTCTCCTTTCTCCAATAAACCCATGCGGACCAACTGGTAAACCGTCCTTAAAACCTTATACTCATCCCATTGGAGCGTTTTGCCAATTTCAGCAAGCGACCGGGTCCCATTCGATAAGGCCAGGACATTCCATTGATCCGAATTGATATTCTTCTCTCCTTCATTTTTCTGGAGAGCGAGGCGGAAAATGAGATTGGCCGAAGGGACGACCTCTCGAATCTTTTCCCACTCCTGTTTCCGGTAGGACCAGTTGAGGAGGAGCTGTTCTGTGGGGGTGGAAATGGTCCTTTCGTTTGGAAAGATTTCCGGTTCAAAGACGATCTTCCCTGCCTTCCACTCCATGATCGTAAAAAAGGCATATTCTCCCACAGAATTCGTCGTCTTGGCATGGGAGATATTCCCCAATTCCAGATAGATCTCTCCCTCCTCTCTCCCCCGGAAAGCTACCTTTCCGGTTTTCTTCTCAATGAGAAGAGGTTTGAGGATATCAAAAATACGAACTTGGGAGAGATCTCCTAGGACGATCTCGGCCATATTAACCCTTCCGTTTTCCGATGCTCAAATCTTCATGGAAAATCTTTACTGGAGCCTCGATTCCGAGTGACTTCCCCTTGTCCAGAAACCATGGGCATCCTGCTTTCGGATGATCCGGAGTTCAGGTCGGGTGGGAGGCTTTGTGCTTTCTACCTTTGAAGCAAGTTCCAAATCCCATCCGGTATTCTCAATTACTTCCTCCACCGTCACCCCAGGATGAACGGAGTGGAGGATCATCTCTTTCGTATGGGGATCGAACCGGAGGATTCCTTTTGTCGTAATCACCGCACTTGGGCCACCACCCTTCAACCCGTTTTTCTCTCTCCAATCCCCTCCATCTCCATAGCCGGGGGAAGTGATGTAGCTCACCCTCTCCAAGAAGCGGCGCTTTTCGTGGTTCATGATGATGACGAGCCGTTTGGAAAGAGAAGCGATATCGCTTCCTCCACCGCTCCCGGGGAGGCGGACCTGGAGGCTTTCCTGTCCGCCAATATAGGTCGTATTGAGGTTTCCGAAGCGGTCCACTTCAGCTCCACCGATGAATCCGAGGCTCACCTTTCCATTTTGGAGAAGCGACATAATATCCAACATCGAAGTCGCCCAGGTCGCTCCTTCCAGATTGGGATTATCACCCATCGTATAAAGCACATCCTCTGCCGGTCTGTCCCTCAAGATACCATTCTCAAAGATCCCAATGACGTGAGGGGCATGGGTCTCCTTTGCCAATTGAAAAGCCAAAAGGGGAAGCCTCATCCCCACAAAGACTAAATCATCGTTACGGATTTCCCGAGAGCCTGCCACCACCATCAGCTCCTGCATGGTATAGTCAGCGGCCAACCCAACTTCCTCCAATTTTGGGTTTGTCGTGTTCATTGAGTTTATCGGGTCTATTGGGTCACTAACTCAAAAAACTCAACGAACTCAACAAACCAGTTAATACCCATAGTCCACCGGAATCGATTTTCTATGTTTCTTCACTGAGAGAGATTTTACCTTTTCCTCGCTGAGAAGTCCAAGATATTCTTTCCGGTCTTTAACCCCCAAAACCCATCGATCAAGCCACTTCAAATACCCCTCTCTTTCTCTCGATTCATTATGATAACTAATATACTGCTCATGGTCTCGATTATAATAACCCGGAATAGGTGAGGGATGAGCTCCCCATGGTTCCGGGATAACCGCATGAACCAAAAATCCTGGCAGGAGGGTTCGATTAGGGTCTCTCCGGATCACTTTCTTAGAGACCACCTCCTCCACCACCACCATCACTTTCCGGGCTGCCAGAGCCGCCTCCTTTGTAATGCCGCCCCAGAAATGAGTATTTCCGTCCTCATCCGCTCTTTGGGCTTGAAGGACGGCGACATCTGGTTTCAGCGCAGGAATCAAAGCCAGCCTCTCCTTCGTGAAAGGGCATTCCATCTGCTTGAAGGAAGAACCTCTCGACATCATTCCCGTTCCTAAAAGGGTTTTCGTTGGAAGGAAGGGAATTCCCAGACCGCCTGCATGTAAGGCTAACGCAATCGTAAAATTCGTGTGGTCTTCGACCTCGATCTTTCGTGGAATTCCAACCTCCACCGCTCTTCTCATGTTATAACCCACACCCATAATCACATTTCCCACCCAAGCGGCCACCACCTTCTTCGCGCAGCCGCACCCGATCAATTGATCAAAAAACATATCGGAGATGGGACCTACAAGCGTGAGGTCTTTCTTTCCTTGACGGATGATTTCATGCCCAACGGCAAAAGGAATGGCGGTCTCTAAGGCGGCCCCCATGACAATGGAGTCTCCATCCTCGATAAACCGGGATACTGCCTCTTTTGTTGAGAAGACTTTTTGTTCCAATGTTCTCAGGCACGAATACTGGGAATGAAAACGAATGAAGCGAATATCAATTTCCCCCACCCTCCCCCTCAAGGGGGAGGGCGAGGGTGGGGGTGATGAGAATAATTCGTTCGTATTTACACGAAAAAATGTTAGAGAAAGGTCATTAGAATGTCAAGGGGATTTCTGAAAAAATCCAGAAATCTTTGCGATTAACGGAGCTCTGCTATGGGTTCTTGATCTGGATGGAATCGATCATCTCCAGAAAACCTTTCCTGAAAACTTCATAAACCTTCTGCTCATTCCCTGAGATCGACCCCCTATCCCACTTCTCCCCGGTTTCAGAGACTTTAAGTCCAAAGGTATTCACATCTCTTGAATATCTGACCAGAACCACGTGCTCTCCAACATAATTAAAAAGGAATTGCCCCTGCATGGCCCAGCAGGAAGGGATGGTGAATCCCTTCTTCACGATGGGTTGGAGGGATGAAGCCTCTGGGTTCCATGCGAACAATTGGATGAGCTGCTCTATTTCCAAATCCCCTCTTTTCTTTCTATTCTTCAGATACATTCTCTTTTCCGTATAGGGTTTCAGAGATGGTGCTTGAATGGGTTCGGCTTGAGGATTAGTTCGGTCTGCGATTTGAAGGATAAGCATTTCCTCCACTTGTTTATTCTTTTCCTTAATAAGAAAGTAGCCTCGGGTAAGTGAATTTTCCTCCGGGTTTTCTTGAGAGAAGGAATGGATCAGACGGAATTCGGAAGGAAGGGTGAAGGTGAAAGACGGCTTTTGGGAGATCAGTTGCTTTCCCTTAATCTCCAGATCTTTTTCGGCGAAAGATAGGGTGGCCCATGTCCAAACAACGAGACCAATCAAAGGGATGAGAATTTTTTTCACGGCTTCTTCTTTCGAGATAGATCAATGGTCATAAAACTGGAGGGGCGGCCCTGCCTGCATACCGGCAGGCAGGTGTGGCCGCCCAATTCTTATCCCCCTATCTCCCCATCTCAAAATCCCCCCTCCCCCCCTTTGGCAAAGGGGGGTGGGGAGATTTGAAAGCTGCGCTCCATTACTTTTTCTTTGACAGCAAGGCTCTCAATTTCGGGCCTGTCTCAGGACATTTTGCGAGGACATCCTTCCAGCCTTCGTCATCAGCGATCTTCAGGAATTTCTCTTTTTCAGCCGGGGGAAGGTCGATCACCTGAAGACCCGCCTGTTTCAGAAGAGGGATCTCCTTTTTGCGCTCCTCCTCGTAAAAGGCAACTGTTTTCCTCTCAGCTTCCATGGCGGCCTGGTTTATCACATCTTTGAACTTCTGGGGAAGCCCGTTCCACGTCTTCAGGTTCATGACCATGGGATGCGGTCCTGAGTAAAATGAAGGCTCCACAATGTACTTGGTATGTTTCTCCCACCCCCACTCACGAATGCCTATGGCCGGCCAGCCATAGCCGTCGACAACTTTTCTTTCAAGGGCGGTGTAAACCTCGGTAGGAGGGATCACGACGGGATTTCCGCCAAGACCTTTCACAAGCTGAAGGTACATAGGGGAGACGCGGATGTTGAAACCCTTCAGGTCCGCAATTTTAATCGGTTTGGTAAGGTAGAGACTAAAAGGTAAGTCAGTCCCGATCCTTCCTATAAAATAGAGCCCCAGCTTTTTTTCATGCATATCATTGTAATATGCCCAGGCCCCGCTTGCTCTCTCTTCCCATGGACGGAGGTGCGAAAGCTTCATCGCATCGACCTCAGGCAGCAGGTGGACGTAGTATGCATTGGTCGTATGGACAATATCCACCATGCCCGTCTGTGCTGCCTGGACCTGATCCTGAATTTTGACGACCTCAGGGCCCCCTATCATATTGATCTTCAATTCGCCAGGATACTTCTGCGCGACCAGTTTTTCCACACTCTCCAGGAAAAAATTGAGAGACGTGTTGCCCTCGGCCGAGTTTTTCGGCCAGGCATTAAGTGCTTTGAGGGTTGTCGCCTGTGCGCCTGCGTATCCAAATGAGCCTAAAATGACCGTGAAGATTACGAGCAGCGCTATAGACGTACCTTTAAATCTAGTTTCCATAATCTCCTCCTTTTTGTTCTAAGATGAATGGACCCTCAAAAAGAGGCCCTTGACCTTTGCTCCATGACCCTTGATCCCATTCTCACTTCATTCCCATAAGACTCGGTATAACAGTTGCTAAGACTGGCATGGCCAACACAAGGGCAATACACAAGATATCTACAATGACATAGGGAGTGACCGCTCTCCAGATGTCAGACATGGTTATCTCAGGAGGGGCCACCCCCTTCATCACAAAGAGGGTAACACCAAAGGGAGGGGTAATCAAGCCTGTCTCAAGGGCGATAAGCATGAGGACACCGAACCAAATGGGATTATAATGGAAGGCATTAACGACGGGCATATAAATGGGTATGGTGATCATCATAATGGCAACCGTTTCCATGAAACAACCGAGGATAAGCACGACAATCAGCATACCGATGAGTATGAGGACCGGCGGAATGGTCAGTTTGGTAATAAAGCTCGTCATACCCGCAGCCGCACCGGTAAAGGCTAATATTTGACCGTATGTGCTTGAGACAATAATAATCATGAAGATCATTGCCGTGACTTTCACGGTACCGTAGACCGACTTCTTGAGAATTTCCCAATTCAAACGTTTGTAAATAAGAGCCAAGATAAATGACCCTAAGGTTCCCGTGGCCGCTGCTTCCGTAGGGGTTGCGACACCCAGAAAGATAAAGCCTATGACCATAAAAACGATGAAGCCAAGGGGCAAGAGGTATTGCAAAGTGGCCATCACCTTTTCTCTTAAAGGAATATGGGGGACATCATACAGTGGCGCTTCTTCAGGTTTGATGCGACACCATAGTACCACGTAGAGGAGATAGAGGCCCGACATAATAATGCCCGGCACGATGCCAGCCATAAGAAGTTGTCCTACATCGATGTTTGCAAGGCTTGCGAGCACCACGGTAAGTGCATTCGGAGGAATAAGCGCGTCAACCGTACCTACTCCCATGAGTGGACCAAGGCTCATATTCTTGCTGTAGCCTCTTTTCAGCATGTCAGGAAGCAGGATGGTGCCAAGGAGGGCGCATGTGGCAATCGTGGAGCCACTCAACGCGCCGATGATCACCCCCATCATGATCGCCAGGATGGAGAGCCTGCCCCGGAGTTTGCCAAGCCATTTATCAAGCACATTCACAGCATTGAGCCCAAGGCCTGAATGGAAGATCAATTCACCCATGAGGATGAAAAAGGGTACCGGGAGCAGAGTGAACGTGGTAATGGAAGAAAACACCCCGGTCACTACCGCAACAAGGCCTGGGATCCCCCCCAGGAAGAAATACGCCGCAACGATATTGACAACGAGAAAGGCAAATGCAATGGGCAGGTTGGTGAGGAGCAGGAACACCATACCGCCAAAGAGCAAGCTGATGACCAACCACCATTCCATCGGTTACTTCCCTCTCCTCATACCGACAAACCTGCTCCAGGCCATCCTGAAGAACTGGATGGTAAGGAGGATGCTGCCTGCGGGGATGATGATGAAAATGACCCATTTCGGCACAGTCACTGCCCTTACATCCGTGATCCCCTTTAGGATGCACTCACGCGTATAGTCTATTCCGAAATAGACCATGACGGCACAGGCAACGCCGCCGATGACAAACATGATGCAATCGAGAGTAAACTTCGTTTTCTTATTGAGATGGGCGTAGATGAGATCGGTCGTGATATGCCCTCCCTCTCTTAAAAGCCAGGTGGTGGCAAGAAAAACGATCCATAACAGAGCATATTCTGTTGTCTGCATGATCCATATGGTAGTCTTCGTAAACAAGTATCGCATGCCGATGGTGTAGCAGACAGCCGCCGTTATAAAGACCAGGATGATCCCGGCTAAAAGGGCCATGAAATCGATCATCCTGTCAAAAAAGATCCAGAACCTTTTCCTTGGAATCATCTTCTGTGACCCTTAAACCAAGCAGTAAGGATAGGAAGGCTGATCATCATGACCGAGACCTCTTCAACGAAGCATCCCAAAAGGCCACCGATCACTAACATGTCCCTGAACGAGTATGGTTAGGGCGGACAAATTCGAAAACTCAAAGATTAAAGAAATTGGATTGAATTTTAAACAAACAGCCTATTCTTGTCAAATCATTATGGGAAATGTTAACCTTCTTATCATACAAGGTATTTTCAAGATAACAGTCGTAATGGTGGAGAAAAGGAGATATCAAAATGAACCATTATGTCAACTATGGAGAAGAAAAGAGACAATTTTCCCTTCCAAAGAGTTGGAATCTAATTTCGGCTGAAGACAAACCTCCCGTTCCGGGAGTGGCCAACCCGATGGAAGAAATCAGGCGTGCTTTAGATCACCCCATTGGATCACCTAAAATTGAAGAACTGGCACGTCCGGGAATGGATGTCGTTTTACTCTTCGATGATCTTCAGCGGCCCACCCCTGTTCACCTAGCATTGCCCGAGATTCTGAATCGACTTAATCACGCCGGCATCCCGGATGAAAGAATCACAGGTATCTGTGCCATAGGAACCCATCCCATTCCTACCCTGGAACAATTGAAGAAGAAGGTGGGAGAAATTGCCTTGTCCCGTTTACAGGAACGGATCTTTTCTCATGATCCCCATGCCTCTGACAACGTCATCATTGGAAGAACCCATCGGGGAACGCTGGTGGAAGTGAATCGATATGTCGCTTTTGCTGATCTGATCATCGGGGTCGGAGAATGTATGCCCCATCCCATCGCAGGATTCGGAGGGGGATACAAGATCGTTATGCCTGGAGTGTGTTCCTATCGCTCAGTGGCCAGCCACCATTTCACCTGGATGCGCCATCGCAATAGTAGAGTCAACCTCCTCGACGGAAATTCGTTCTACGAAGAGATTCTGGATGCGGGACGATTATCCAGAATGGCATTCAAACTCGATTTTATCATCAATGAGAAGAAAGAGGTGATTAAAGCGTTTGCAGGAGATCCGGAAACAGAGCACCGGGAGGCCTCTAAGTTTTCCGCCTCTCTCTATACCGTCCCTCTTTCGAAATTAGCAGACGTTACCATTACCTCAGCCTTTCCGCTAGAAGTGGGAGTCCAGGCTACCAAGGCACTGACCATGGCTGGTTTCTGCACCCGATCAGGAGGAGCCATTCTCTGGGTAGCACCGCAGAAGGAGGCCGGTCCCATCCTGCCTTTGATTAAAGAAATGGGAAGCTCCGAAAGTGCGGCGGATTTCCATCGCCGGCTGATTGAAGGAAACGTCCCTGACCATCTCAAATCTTTCGGCATTTCCTACATCATGCAGGTCGTTTACTTCAAAGACCTGGCGGAAAAATTTTCGGTCCATCATGTCACCGAGGGGCTTTCACCAGAGCAGGTGAAGATGATGAAATTCTCATATGCCACAGAACTTCAGAAGGCGATTGACCGGATCTCCTCGGAGATGCCGAAGGCCGATGTGGCGATTTTTCCTTCCGGAGGGAACATTATACCGGAAGTCAGATAAGATGGGGAATGCTCGATTCTGCAAAATTCAAATTTTGCAGGCATCTTAAAGCTAGCGAACTCTGTTAGCGGCAAGCTTTTGCGAGTTTGCTGCACGCAAGGGTTGGGCAGTTTAAGGATATCATGCACTCAAGGCTTCAATAACAGCCTCGGGTTTTTCCGCTGCCACCTTAAGTAAAGCACGGGCGGGACCTTCAGGAAAGCGCCTTCCCTGTTCCCAGTTTTGAAGGGTCGCAAGGCTTACTCCGATCATAAGGGCAAATTCAGCTTGAGATTTTTTCAGCCTGAGGCGAATCTCTTTGATATCGGCTGGGCTGAAATGAAACACTCTGCCAGCTTTCA
>Ga0315282_10009303_pt1 | contig 15642 bp, 10 predicted proteins | sample YL17G07_20_MG_FD_203693 | JGI IMG/M metagenome (GOLD analysis project Ga0315282, IMG submission 203693) | Sediment microbial communities from Yellowstone Lake, YNP, Wyoming, USA - YL17G07_20 | ecosystem: Environmental > Aquatic > Freshwater > Lake > Sediment | place: USA: Wyoming | collected...
AACCCAAAAGGCGGACCTGGAATCTCTTGTTAACCCTAAAGGAAGAATGGATGCCCGGGAAGTAGTTAAGGCTTTCGGGTTTCACGAAAAAAGAATTGGGATCTGGACAGAAAGAAATATCTGGTTTTCAGATCCGATCGATTCACCGGCGCAGCATTCAATCGATATCTGGCATCCGGACGTGGGGCTGATCTCCCCTCGCCTGATCGTGACCGTATTGGGTCATAATTACTTTATGGATTGGAAGGATATTTATGATCTGGGTCCGGAAGGTTTGGTTTCTCTCGGTTTTGATTTGCGGAATTTCATATTTCCGAATCTCAATCAGTCTGCGCTCGCAAACAATTTCGCTTTCTATCGGCCCTGGACCAGGGAAGTTTATTTCTGTATCGCAACAGGGTCCAATACCTCGCCCGATACGGCCATTGTCTTTAACACTGAGTTAAAGAATCTTTCGATCTGTGATGTGGATTACAATGCCCATAATTATTCCTGGCTCCAGAGCACGACATCATGGGACACGCTTCCATACGGTCCATGGGATGCAGCTACCGATAGCGACTGGAATGATATATCAAAGACCGGGGTTATCCCGTATGAGGTGGTTGGAAATGCGAGCGGTCAGATGCTTAAAATGGATAGCACTTTTAACAATAATGGGGCGGCCATCGAGGCCTACATTGAGACTGGTGACTTTGGTGAAGCTGATAGCCGTCTCTTTATGTATCGCTTTGTTCCGCATTTCAAACTGATCGCATCGAAGCAGCCGGTGATGATCCAGGTGGGTAAGAGAGAGGAATTGAGTCAAGACATAAAGTGGTCTATTCCCTATCCCGTTACTATGGGCGTGGACCATGCGGCTTACTTCAAAGAAACCGGAAGGTACAATAGATTTAGAATTTTTACGGATCAATTAGACAGCCCCTTCATCTTAGAAGGGTTTCAAGCAGAGATGATGCAAGTTCGTGGTTAATAAGTGGGGTCAAACAGTCTACGAAAGATTGTGTGAACAATGCGGCGGAGTATTTTTTGCTACTGCCAGCGCTGTTCGCGGTGGGCGGGGGAAACATTGTTCGATAACATGTTCCAGACGACATCAATGTTCACGCAGGATCGGAGAAAATAATCCGGTATGGAAAGGTGGGCTCAAAACCGGATGGTGTGCTGTATGTGGGCGAGAATTTAGGTATGCCCCATACCGAGAAAAACAAAACGAGGGTGGAGGTCAATACTGTTCGCTTGTATGTTTTAATAGGCAAAACATAGGTTCTAATAACGGTAGTTGGAAGGGTGGCATAACTCCACTTCAAAAGAAAATCCGAAATTCCAAGGAATACATTAACTGGCGCACCGCTGTTTATGAAAGAGACGATTGGACTTGCAGGTATTGTGAATCTCGGGGAGGAAGATTAGAAGCTCATCATATTTTGTCTTTTGCTGAATTTCCAGAGTTTCGTTTTTCTCTGGTCAATGGATTAACTTTATGTGAGGATTGCCACGGGATATCTGGCCGTCCAAATAATCAAATAAGGGGGTAATTATGGAATTAGAAAAAAAAGAAGTGACGGAAGTTGTGGAGACCAAAGGAAGGCCAGGGTTACTCATCGGGATCATCCCATGCTACAACGAATTATTTGTTCAGTCAGCGTGGGCAGTAATCAAGGACGAAGTAGAGAAGTTGGCTACCGCGTCCATGGGAGAGTACACAGCCTACGAAATTTATCAGGCGATCTTTTTTGGATCAGCCCATCTCTATATGGGCTACATCAACTATGACGGAAAGTTTGATGACGAACATGCTCAGGCTTATGTCGGCGGAAAGGTCCTAGAGAGGAATAAGGAATTGTTCGCTGGCTATATGATCGCCAAGATGCAGGCCAAAGAGGTTCATCTTTGGCAGGGATATGCGAACCCGAAGTATGGGGATCTCAATGTCCTGGAGATGGGGATAAAATATGTGGCTCAGAAGTTCACCGATGCGGGGGCTCCCTACCTGTCCTTCTCTACCTTCCGGCGCGGGTGGGAGAGGGTGGCCAAAGGGCTTGGCTTCACTGAAACATTCACAACTTACAGGCTTGACCTTAAAAAGTAAAAGTATGCCTCCAAAAGGATATAAATGTAGTTCCGATACGATCAGGAAAATAAGCGACGCTCTTAAACTCCAGTGGTCCAACGGAACAAGAAATGGTCCCGGCGCAGAAACAAGGTTAAAAATAGGAATGGCTCAGATAGGTAGGGTTCATACCCAAGAGGCTATCGAGAAAAACAGAATAGCGCATTTAGGCTCAAACAGTCCTTGTTGGAAGGGCGGCCTAACTAAGTTGATCTGTCCGGTATGCGGAGACAGTTTTTGGATCGCACCCCATCAATTACAGTATCGAGAATTTGCTCACTGTTCTCGATCGTGTCAGGCGCAGGATATATTTCATCCAACAGGACCCGAGGCTCCTAATTGGAAGGGCGGTGTAACTTCCGAGGATGAAAAGGCCAGAAGGTCTCAAGAATATTTTGATTGGAGACGGAGAGTATTTGAACGGGACGATTGGACCTGTCGATATTGTCAGTCCAGGGGAGGCAAACTTCATGCTCACCACATCCTTTCGTTTGCCCAGGAGCCGGATTTTAGGCTAGACCTGGTAAATGGCCTGACGCTATGTGAAGAGTGCCATAAATAGTCCCGAAATGTAGAAATTAAGAAAGTTAAGTACCCGTATTTATTGAATAAAAAAATACGGTTTTTGACGATCATAAACGTCCACGGTAGAATGTCTGTGGTCGTTCTAAATGCAGGTTTTTGAGGAGCAAAATCATGGGTGGTGGCGGCGGAACAACTCAGTCAACTGTAAACGAGAATCCCCTTCCGGATTGGGCGGCTCCCTACGTTCAGAGCTACCTCACAATAGCCAATTCTTTGGCTTCAGAAACGGGCGGGGTATTTCCCGATTATACCGGGGAAACCTATGCTACTCAGAACGTGGACGAGTTTGCCGGTATTGGGGCCTTAGCCTTGGCTACAGCCGGAGTGCATCTGATAGTTAGTAAGGGAGAGACTCTTTTAAGAGCAACCCTGGATGGTTCCTATGTCAACGCAAACCCTAAATTGGTTGCCGCTTTCAACGCTCGCCGGGATAAACTTCTCGATGAATTCAATCGCGAGACCTTGCCGAACATTCATCGCAGTTTTAGAATGCTTGGGCGTTATGGTGGTGGATCTCACCACATGACGCAGTATATTGCCGCCGAAAAAGTTTCTGAAGCAATCGCTGAGATAGCAAAAGAAATGTTTGGCGAAGACTACATGCGCGAGCGCGAGATGCGTATATCGGCTTTAGGTTGGGGTGTTCCTTACGGAACGGAAGATATCAGGGTAGCCGAGTTTCATCGTCAGGCAGGATTGTATACGCGAGAGTATAAGCAGGGTGGATATCAGAACCTTTACGATATTTGGAAGGCTGAACAGATTGCTGGTCAAGAAAGACTTGACATCTTAATGAATGCAATTAAAGCTACTATAGGTGTAGCCCCAACTTCTACATCGAAACCTTTTTTTCTTCCTAAGGCTATGACGCAAATAGCCGGACTGGCAATGTCTGGGGTTGGAATGTTTGCATCTATTTATGGAAAGGCCAGCAAAGACCCGGGATTGGCCATGAATACAAAGGATTATATGGCTATATCTAATCAGCAATATCAAAATGCTCAAAACTTTAACTTTGGTCCGTCAGGTCCCGGGGGGCAGGGATCTTCGGCTCCAAGTCCTCCATAAGGTGAAATATGGGATCGTCAAGCGGAACCGCTACAACAGTTGTAAAAAGACTCCCGGACTACGCCCAACCTTTTGCTTCGGCTATGGTAGTCAGGGCTCAAGTTTTATCTGACCCATCAAGTTATGTTCCGTATGGTGGGGTTACCTTTGCTGCCCAAGAAGGAGCCGAGCTACAGGCCCTAACTACCTTATCTAATAGGGGTAGGATACCCAATGTTACCATCACAAAAGGAATAGCCCTGATCGAAGATATACTGGACGGTCTTTACCTTCTGGGATCAGATGCTTTTTTTGAGGCCACCGAAGATGCAGTTGAAGATAATCTTGGACCGGCAATCAATACCGATGTAGTTCTTGTGCTTGGTGGATCTAAGTTTGCAATGGGTAATTCCGAAGGATCTAACCTGGCCCAAACTCTTGCGGCGACTACCTATACAAAATATTTTAGCCGCATCATGGCAAGACTGTATAACGAGAACTATAGGGCAGCGAGAACAGATCAACATCAAGCCCTCAATATTGGAATAGAATATGGGGCTCAGCCGATAAAGGATGCTGAAACTTTAAGGATGGCCGGATTCTATGATCGAGAATATCGTCAACAACTTGATACAGATCTTTTTAATAAATGGGTCGATACGCAAGTTTACAAGATCCAGCATCTTGAGATCCTGGGTAATGCGATCAGGGCTCTAGTTGGGGCTCAGGCTACCAGAACAGAGCCATTTTACAGGCCTAGCCCATGGATTGCGGCTGCCGGTGGTGCCATATCTGGTGCTGCTGCGGGAGCTATGATCGGGGTTGAAACTGGAATGTGGTCAGGTCCATGGGGCGCTGCCGTTGGAGCAGTGGTAGGTGCCGGTGTTGGTTATTTGTCATCTCGTTAAGGAGGAGATATGGCTTTCAATGACGAAGCTTTAAGAAATCTAATGGAGCAAAACCAGGGGGCGGCTCCTCCTGTAAAAAATTTGGGAATAGCGGACTGGTTTAAAAAGAAGGGTCAAGGGATCGTGGGGGCAGCTACCTCTGCATATCAAAACCTAAAGAGCGGTATGCGTCAGGCTACGATGGCAGAAAAAGCAAATCCGGAATATCTTCCTTTGGCTGGATCTTCGATTACAAAACCTCTTCCCTTAGAATCTCAAGGTAAGCCATATATAGGACCGTTGGGATTGCAAGATCCAAGTAAGATCCCCAATTCCGTTCCTTTTGTTCCCGACCAGGAACTTGCTCGGGGAGGGGCTCCTACGCAAGCAACCAATCTTACCCCTCCACAAGACAAAGCTGGAGTTACTAAGGTGGCTCCAAAGCCATCGGCTAATCTTGGAGGAACTCCTACCGAACCATATACATCAACTCCCGGGACCGCAGGAGGTCCCCCTGTAGAGCCCTATACAAAACCAAAAACCCCAGACGAGATCATGGGTCAGTGGGGACCAGAAGGAAATATGCCTGTTCAGCCAGAGAAACCCCCGGAAGTAGGAGGGGGGGTTATGAATATGATTAAAAACTTTCAGATGCCCGATGGTCAGAAAGCCCATCTTACGGCCCTTGCTTTTGGTCTTGGCTTGATGGCTAAGGGCGGAACATATTCTCCTGTACCGCAGACCGGAGTAGGGGCGATCGGTGAAGCTGGCCTCGGAGCCCTTCAACTTTACATGCACATGGATGAGAGCGAGAAAGCCACGGCTCTAAAAAATCAGCAGTTCGCCGCTCAGCTTGCCAAAGAACAGGAACTTGTTCGACATCATGGGGTCCTAGAAGGTCAGGGCGCTAAGCGATTGGGGATTGAAGAGGGGGAAGCTAAGTCGAAACAGACAGAGCGCAACAGAACGACAGTAAAATATCAAGCTGCTGACGGAAACATTTACGAAGCCGATGTTGATAAGGATTGGCTCCGAGCTAATCCCTTAAAGCAGGGACAGAACTTGATGAAGGTAGATGCCGTAGAAAATGGTGTCAAAGGAACGGTTCTTGCTAATCCCAATACAGGGGCTCACGTTCCCGGAACTTTTACACAGAGCGAAGGAATTCAGTCCCATATCGTTCCTGGAGAAAAAGAATTTACTAACATTCCTACTCTTGGCGGTAAGGCTGGAACCCCACAGGGAACGGGAGTGGTTCCTCAACAGGTAGCTAGGACCGAAGCTCAACAGCAAGGAAAAGATATTGCTGATGCTGATAAAAATGCGAACTTAAAGCAATCCGCATTAGCCAGAAAATTTGCAGCGGAAAAAGTAAAAGATCCAGGTACTCTTGCAGAACTTCAAAAGCCGGGGGTAGATCCAGCGGTCCTTGTAGCATCTTTAATTAGACAGGGCAAGGTTCCTGCTGACGTTGTGGCTGAGTATCAAAGGCAATCTAAGGTTATCGAAGACGAAAGGTTGGAAACTAGAAACAGGATTACCGGAACTAAAACACAAAAGAAACTTGATTTTGGATTAACTCCAGGCGCTCCATCGGCAGTAGATAACTTAAGGTCTAGCCATTAAGGAAAAACCATGCAAGAAATTCTTGACAAAATAAATCAGTTTGAGAGCGCCGGAGAACACCCGACTACCATTCTCGATGCTCTTGTCCAGCAGGGTGGAGAAAAGTACCCTGATATTGTTAAGAAGGTGCAGGACTTTAGAAACCAGGGTCATCTCGATACCCATATTCTCGGGACCCTCAAGACAAACATTTCTGATAGCCTAAAGGCTCAGGCTCCTCCGGTTACTCCATCAACAGAAAAACCTGGGATTTTATCTAAGACTGGAAATATTTTAAAAACAGTTCCGTCTGGGGTTGTAGAGGCCGGAGTGGCCAATCTTGTAGGCCTTACTACCTTTCCGGTTGGTCCCATCACTCAGGTTGCTCAAGCTCTAACTGGTAAGCCTGGTGAACCAACCCCAACAGAGGCTAGAAGGCAGGCCGAAGAATTAATTAATTATAAACCCAGAACTAAGTTGGGAGAGAAATTAACTGAAGTGTCGGCGCTTCCATTTCAGGCTGCATTCTATCCGGCTCAAAAAGCCGGAGAGTTGGCTAAGGAAAAATTTGGTGAAGGTTTGGCCCAGACGGGTATTCAGGTTGGGGCAGAAGCGGCCACCCTACTGGCAATGGGTGGGGTACATGGAGCAGTTAGGAAATTACGAGGCGTACCTGAAGTTCCTAAATCAACAACCTCAATTCCTGGGGACGCAATGAACAGCGGTACGACAAAAACCGCTGACGCCGGTGGAGAAGTTCCACCACGCGAAGAACCGAAAGCACCTCCTAGTGGTGGAAAAGGAACCGAGCCCAATGTTCCGGGTGCAGCGGGTAGGGAAAGGCCTCAGCCTCCTCCTCCGGAAACAAAGCTTTCCAAGGGTATCTTTCCTGGGGTCCGCAGGCGCATTCCAGCAGGACCTATGGAGGCTACCGGTACGCCTTCAACTCAAGGGTTGGAGATTCCACAAACTCCAGAAGAAACACGAATACGGCCTGCCAGCCTTAAAGAACTTCAGGCAGGCAAACCTAATAAGGTTTTAGGTGGACCGTCTCCTAGCGAAGCTAAAGGACTCGGATTGTCTGAAGCGCCCAAAGGGCCTCCTCCGATGGAGCCCGGGACCCATGCAGATACCGGAGCTAAAATTCCAGTCCCTACCGATTTCACAACTAAGATTTCCGGAGTCATAAAGGATGCAACACAAAGACCGGAAAACCTCTTGGGTGTTTTTGGAAAGACAAAGGTTTTTAAAGCTAATTTAGAAACGGTGAGAGACGCTATAAGGCCGGGGGTTAAGGGTGAACCAGAGGATGTAACGCAATATTTAAATAATCACGATACTGGTTTTGGGTCTTTGGGTGACAGTATACTGATTGACGAAAGTGCAGATCCGAAAGCTTATCCAGCGCTAATCGAAAAAGCCTTAGCCGAGAAAAAAATTCTTGATAGAGGGGGAACGCAATCCGAGGCTAATACTGCTGGAGAAAAAAGAGTTTCAAGAACTAAGGAGGGAGCCAACGGAACCAATAAAATGATCCCCCAGATGTCTGCTAAGGAAAAAGCAGACTATGGAGAAAAAATAACCTCCCAAGGAACTAACCTCGAAGGTCTTCCTATCGATCAGAACGGACACAGTGTAGATCAATACGGAAACAGGGTGGTGATTGTTGATGGGTCTGAAATCGAAAAGACTCTCCCGAATTTTACTCAGGGAGCAAACACCAAAGCTTATCCTGGAATTGTTCCAGAAAATACCATCCTTCTTGATAAACGAAATCATCCTGATGAACAGATGGCGATCCTTACCCATGAATCCCAAGAACTTCAGCGTATGAAAAATGGGGAGAACTACAATAAGGCGCACGAAGAAGCAACCAAAGACGAATGGAATTCCCGCCATGGGTTACCGGTTGAGCCGGTGGCTCCAAGGTATGCCATAACCAACGAGGGCGTATGGCCGGGCGGCCCTAAACTTAACGCCGGGGATCAGATGTTAGTTGCCAAAGACGGGGGGAAGCGAGTGGGCTTTCTTTGGTACACTCCGGTTGAGGGGGGCTTTGAGGTTCGACGAATACAATCAGAGAAAAAGGGCGAAGGTATCGGAACTTCCCTGATGAAAGAGGCAGAGAAGGAAACGGGAGGAAAGTTTAAGGGGGCAACTGACTACACCGAAGAGGGAAAAAGGTTTTTCAAGAAGTATGCTCCCGAGTTACCATCTCAAGTCAAAAAAGAAGTAGCCCCAGAGCCCGAAAAGGCCGAGGCTCCCAAGGAAGGTATTCGAGATTGGCTTATTCAAAAACTTCTTAAGGCTAAAAACACCCAGGAGAAGCATGACCTTGTGGGGCAGATGAGCCTTGATGAGGCTACTGAAGCCCTTAAGCAATCCAAAGATTCCGGGACTAACATCATTCTTCAGAAGAAGGTAGGAATCGAAAAACCAAAGACCGCAGAAGCCCAATCAAGTAAGGATATGGCTAAACAGTTCAGGAATCTTGCCAACTCAACAGATAATCCTCCGACGCCTGAGATCAAGAAGGTTTTATTGTCCCTGGCCGACATGCACGAAAAAGGTACGGTTCCGGAGGCCCTGGCTAAAATTGAGAGTTCCGAGCAGATCAAGTTTCTTTTGCATCCTCCTGCGAGGTTACCAAACAAGGCAGAAAAAAGTCTTGTTTCCGGAATCAGTCGAGAGAAAGCCCGTAAGGCTCTCAGGGAATTGGTTGAAGGTAAGTCGGAAAGCTTTAAGGGGGAATGGCCCAAAGGGGTTAGGGAAAAAATTATTGCAGAAATGCACGATGCTATTCCCGACAAGAACGATCCCCTTTGGCAGCATCCCGAACTGGCCGACGCCGAGGCTCGTAAGCGATACGGTGCCCGTCTTGCCAAGGAAGGTAAAAAGACAAGCCTCAAGGAAGTAGAAGAACCAACTGAAAAAATGCCCTTGACGGAGTGGGATAAGGCTAACGTGGGTCCAAATAAAATACATAAGCCTTCTGGTCGTTCGGGTGAAGAGATCCTTAGGGCCTCCGACGAGGCTTATCGGAAAAGGCAGGAAGCTAAGAATAGAATGGGGGCGGGAGCTAAAGGGGAATCTGGAAAAAAACTAAAGGACGTTACAGACGGGGATTATAACAAGGGTGTGGTCACTCTTTCCGGTAAGGAAGTAAACGAACTAGAGAGGTCGGTTAAGATGGCTGCCGGTCCTCATGTTGATCTTAAGTTGCAAGAAGGGGCGATAGAGTTAGATTTGCGAGATCCAGGAACTAGACTGGCTGCTGAAGAACACCTTGGCAAGGAAGAGGTTGAGGCCAGGATGTTTGCTGGAAAGTATAAAATAAAAACCCCGGCTGTTGCCGACATTTCTGGAGACAAGGCCCATCAGGTCGGAGGTGTTATCAGGGCCAGTATGGAAGTAACCAGTAAGGAAGCATTAAAATCAAACGTCAACCATGAAATTTTCCATCCAATCCTGGACAGATATGCTACTGATGCCCAAAAGAAACTTCTCAATGAAAAATTCCCTCGGGAAGGAACAAAGTCAGAAAGAGAAGTTCAATCTGATAAGTTTGCTGAGTTTTGCAAGGACCCCGATAGTATAAGGGATGGAGGAGTAAAAAAGATATTCCAGGGGATCAAAGACATCCTTACCCGAATCGGAAATTGGTATCGAGGATTAGGATATCAAACAGTTGGAGATATTTTTGAAGCTGCTAGGAACGGGGAACTTAGAAGAAGGGCTGTTGAAAAATCAAAAGCGGAGTCCAGGGCGGGGATTATTCCTGGAACCAGAACAGCCGAAGCAATGAGGAAACTGGCGGGGGTTAATGAAGAACCTCCTATTGGAGGCGAAGAGGAGCGAAGACGCGCTGCGGGGATTCCCGAAAATCTGCACCCGATTGAGATGCCCGAACTGCTTCGGTACTTCAGGGGTCTTGGAACCGAAGGCAAGATCAAACTTGTTCGCGCCGTCCGCTTGATGGGTGGCAAGGTCCTGGGAACTTTCTTTCCGAATACAGGGAATATCAACTTGGCCCGCGATCTATTCCGCGACCCTGCTATGGCCTCCAAGGTTTTTTCGCATGAGTTGGGGCATCTTACTGATTGGCTTCCAGACAAAGCGATTCTTCGTGGAAACCTTCTTGGTCACATAGCCTCCCTGCGAGACTATATGAAAAAGTACCTTGCCGAATATCCAGGATCTCCGCAGCAGCCAATGACTGAAGCTGAAATGAAGGTTCTCCGTACCGAAGCTGAACGTCAGGCCAAAGAAGGGGCTCCCAAGGTTTCAATTACTCCTGAAGATATAAAGGCTGTTTGGAATAACCTTGAAAAGAAAAACCCGGGACTGGAAAGTTACATCAAAGGAATGACGGATCAACAGAAGTCGGAGTTGGTCCGGGCCGCCATGAAAGGAAAGATCCCTGATTGGTTCAGCTACTCAAAGGCAGCCGGAGAAACCAAGAAGTCGGTTCAGGAGACGTTTGAGAAACTTGTGCAGGAGGAGATCACTAAACGCAGATTGTATGACTCTAAACAGATCACGATGGAGTTGAGGCACTTCACTCAACGGTGGAATCCGTTTGTGGTTAATCGTAATCCTCGCTATACCAGATATCGGTTCAGCGCCGAGGAATTGTATGCTGATGCGCTGTCTGGACTTTACCAGAATCCCGAACTTCTCAAACAGGTGGCTCCTGGATTCACGAAGGGATTTTTTAATTACCTGGAGCGCAAGCCGGAAGTAAAAGAGCATTATGATGCAATTCAAAAGCTAATCTCTGCTGGACCAGAGGAAGTCGGTAAGGTTAGACATGAAGCCTTCGGTGAGATGCTCCAAAAGGGTGAGGAAGCCGCCCAGACCAAGCCTCCGGAGGTTTATAAGCATCGGGGGTGGATGAAGATCCGGGAAGAGTTTCTGGATAAGTTTACTCCGGTGTATGATTTGATCCGGGGAAACAACGAGTCCCTGAAGAAGGCTCGCGCTAAAATCCACGACATGATTTATGGAGACTCCGAGGGAGAGGCTCATTTCAAAGAGGTAATGGAATGGTCTATCAAGCCCCTGGAAGAGGCTGGAGTTAAACCAAAAGACTACAGTGAGTTTTTAACCCTTCAGCGCATACTCAATGAGCGTGGAGGTGTGGAGCGGGGAGAGATCGCCAACCCCAAGGGTTACGATCCTAAAACTGCCAAAGACGCCCTGGACTATCTAAAGAAACAGGTTGGGGATAAGCAATGGCAAGCCATGGTTGATGCTCAAAAGAACTGGAACAATGAGCGTCAGCTTCACATCATTCCCGAGGTTGTCAAGTCAGGAATGTATTCTGACGCGCTTACCAAAAAAATGCAGGACAATAATTTTTGGGCTACGTTTAATCCTAGAAAATTTGCAGAACGTGGATTTGGTAAGGGGATAACTGGAAGGATATTTGGTCAGAAAGGTACTCTTGAAGACATTCAGGACCCATTTGCCAGTTCAATCGCTAAAGACGTATCAATAATGAAGGCCGTGAATTATAACAATGCGGTCAAGTCTGTAATCTCTGCGATGAAGGAGGCCACTCCGGATCTTATTAAGCAGGCTCCCCGTGTATGGAGCGGAAGGGGATGGAGACCGCAGGGTCCCAAGCAGGCTGGCCAGGGAATGTTGATCTACCTAAATAATAGCAAGCCGGTTGGATATCATGTACCGATCGATGTAGCCAGGGCCTTCGAGAAAAGTCCGGTTGAGCAGTTGACCGGAGTTAAATTCCTGTCTACCTTAACCAGGCCGTTCCGAGAGATTTTTATTAATAAGCGCCCGGGATTCTGGGGCTTCAACCTGATGCGTGACCTTCAGAGCGCCTTACGTACTGTTCCGGGAGCCGGTAGTCATCCACTGGCCTTTACGGCTAAATGGCTAAGGGCCTTTCCTGACGCATACAGGGGAGTAAAGGACTATGACATTTCCAGCCAGTCCATGCTGCGTAAAAAGGAACTTATCTCTTCTGTCGATCGCACAGGGGAGAGTCCGGAAAATACTCAGCTTGAAAAAATGATGATTGAGCATGGGTATTATAATCCTCCTGCGGCCAATGGAGTTTATCAGGCCCTTAAGCAGTTCGCTGTCCGGCTTGAAAGGGGAATGGACGTTATCGCGGCCTCTGGTGAACGACCCTCTAAGATCGCTGCCGATCGGTGGCTAAGGGAAAAGTTCCCAGAAATGAAAGAGGCAGAGATCGCTTGGCATGTTCGGCAGGCTGGATCTCCCATGTTCTTAGTTAAAGGATCTTATACCCCGATCACAAACAACCTTATATTCCTTTCTAATGCTGCCGCCGAAGGATACAAGACTCAATGGGAATATGCCAAGCTGGACCCGGCTACATTTGCAGCTAAGGCTGTGGCCTATGGGGTCCTTCCCCGTCTGGTTATGTGGACCTTTGGCGCTGGCATCCTGGGGCAGGGCACTAAAGAAGTCTACGATATGATAACCCACTATGATAAATGGAACTATCTTTGTGTTCCTCTCGGAAAAACAAAAGAAGGTAAGGCTGTCTATTTCAGAATGCCACAGGACGAACAGACCCGTTTGATAGGCGGTATTATGCAGGGGATTCTGGACGGAGTTAAGACCCCTGACGATATGCTACAGATTATGGACTTTACCTCTAATCAGTTCCCGGGAGTTAATCCGCTCATCACAATGGTCGGAGCCCTAAAAGACGTTACTACCGGACAGAACCCATGGGACTCTTTCCGAAATCGTCAAGTTATTCCAGATCAGGTATTTAAGGCCAATGATTATCGTAAATGGCTTTCTCTTGGGCAATATCTTTGGAATACGGCGGGCGGCTCCATCATTTATAAGTTCAACAACGAGAAGCCCGAACGAATCAAAGGGGAGCTTGAGAAGATTGTAAACGCTCCAATTTTAAGCGATCTGCTCGGAAGATTTCTCAAGGTTTCAGATTATGGGATAACTGAGAAGGTAAAAGAGAACCTAAAGCCGGTGGCGGAACAAGAAGCGCAGATGGCGCTGGATCTTAAAGATGGAGTTGAGAAAGTCCTAACAGGAAAGGGAAATAGGCTCACTCCGAAAGAAATTTTTGCGATGGCTGCCAAGCCTGGCGCTCTTGATGAAAACATACAGAGAATGATGGCCCATCAACATGGGGCTTTGTATGTCGAGCAGTATTTGAGGGCTCCAAGCGTGGCACAGAAGATGGTTGTTTTACAGACCTGGGTTCAATCCCTTCAGCCCCAGAAAAAAGGAATTCCAATTCCAGGCGTAAGACAGTAAAATTAAGCGCGATCAAAGTAGGTCTCCAGACGGCACCCCCCTCCGGCCTGAAGGATCGAAATGGTCGCGCTTTTTTATTGTATAATTTCAATAACTTTTATCCCCTTGACAAAACCCAACCATGTGCTATAATGGCTTCAACGCTGAGGTTTGGAGGGGAAATGATTTTTAACTTTGAATCCTTTAATGCACAGTTTTTTTTACAGGCCATTAAAATCGATCAACTTCAAAGGAGGGCTTCTAGCCTGAGAGATCAAGCTAAAATTGCAGTATCCAGAGGGGATGATAACGAGTTATTTAGAATCATCGAAAGGATAGTTTTGATCTCTGCCGACCTAACAAGGATCTATCATGCCTAAAACTTCGTACTTTTTCCCTCTTAAAAAATCAAAAGACAATAAAAGCCTGGTTGAGTGCTATGGTCCAGACCAGGCCGAGATCCATATTAAATGTGACGCCTACCAGAGAAAGTTCGAGGCGATCTTTCCGCCACCTGGTTGTTCGGGGTGGCTGGCTCTTGGAGTAGAATACGATCGGATGGCTAAAATAGCAGAAGAAATAGAAATTCGTGAAGCGAAAAGGATGCGTAGTTAATGATTAGCAAGGAAAGAAGAAAAGAAAATAATCATAAATATATAAAGGATCATCCAGAAAAAATACGTGAACTGAAAAAGAATTGGAGAAAAAATAATCCGGACAAGGTTCGAGAACAAGCCAAAAGATATAGAAAAAGACATCTGTCCGAAATAAAGGCTAGGGCTAAGAAGTATTACGATACCCATCTTAATGTCGAGAGAGAAAAGGCAGTCTTGCAGTTTCGTAATTTATTTAATGAAGTTTTGGAGCATTATGGAAACAAGTGTTTTGTGTGTGGAAGCTACGAAAGACCCCATATAGACCATATTGGTGGTTTTGATGGCAACGGAGAATACCGTACCGGAAAAATACTGTGGGCGTGGCTTAGGCGCAATAATTATCCTCCCGGATTTAGAATTTTATGTCAAAAGTGTAATACTGTAGACGGATTTCTCAGGAATCATCCCGCCCTCAATGTCAATGGAATAGATGGATTGATACAACTAAAAAAGGAGGCCGGTCAATGTCATTTTGGTCAGGAATAAGTGCTACCAAGGTCTCGATGGCATTTCGGTGTGGCGAACAATACAGAAGAAGGTACGTCGAGGGTGAGCGTCGTCCCCCAGGGATCGCTATGGCCCGAGGAACCGGAGTACACGCAGCCAATAAGGCCAACCTGAAACAAAAGATACAATCCCAGGTAGATTTGCCATTGGATGCCATGAAAGACGCTTGCCGTGATGGTTATGTCGGTTCGTTTAGGGATGGAATCTATCTTACGCGGGAAGAAAGATCTGCAAAAAAGCGTTTGCTTAACGAAGGATTGGAGGACTCATTAATCTGTACGAGCGTTTATGCAAAAGAGGTAGCCCCGCTCATTGTACCTGTTTCTGTAGAAGAAAAATTTACGGTTCAGATTCCTGAACTAGAAGAGAACCTTATCGGGGTTATGGATATGGAAGCCCAAAATCGTATAGACGACCTTAAGAGCACATCTAAAAAATGGCCCGAGGGAAAAATCCTCACCGAAATTCAATCGGTCTTCTATTCTTTTGTACATCAATACGTGACCAAGAAACAGGCGAAGTTTTTTTATCATATCCTAATTTCGCGACGGGGCAAGGATAATCGGCCAACCTCTTCAGAGTATCAGGTTCAGGAAATGATGGCAACCGAACAACAATATTCTGCCCTGATTCATAAGATTCTGGCATTTCAGAAGATGCTTAAGGCGGGAGTATTCTTGCCAGCGGAACCAGGTTCCTGGGGATGCTCGGAACAGTTTTGTGGCTATTGGACCGATTGTCGTTACGTCGGAAATGCTTTTATAACAAAATATTTTTAAGGAGGGTGTCAAAAATGAAGGATCAGGAATTTGAGTTCAGTGATGCCGATGCCGGAGCGATCCGGACGTTTGGAGAGGAGCCCGCGCAGAAGGCTTTAGTTCCGGAGGTGGTCGATTCTAAAAATAAGGCCGCTAGTGACGCGGCGGGGTACGTGAGTGGCACTGCCTCTGTTGCTATGGCCGTTCTTGATCGCGGCCAGGCG
>Ga0315282_10009304_pt1 | contig 15642 bp, 12 predicted proteins | sample YL17G07_20_MG_FD_203693 | JGI IMG/M metagenome (GOLD analysis project Ga0315282, IMG submission 203693) | Sediment microbial communities from Yellowstone Lake, YNP, Wyoming, USA - YL17G07_20 | ecosystem: Environmental > Aquatic > Freshwater > Lake > Sediment | place: USA: Wyoming | collected...
TCAAGAACCCCCATTATGACAGAGAAAGATCCTTAGAATCTCAAATCTGAAGAACAGGACATTTCTATCTTGGTAAGAACAGGACATTTCTACTTTGGCTTGACAGAAAATCATTTTTTAGTTGCCATCCTTGTTTTTTCTGTTATAATGCTACATCCAAATTGACCCGTTCGGAGGATATGACTACCGATTCTGGGAAAAAAACCCAGCTCATGGTCAGCGCAGCCTTAGAGAAGAAGGCCACTGAGCTGGTCCTTCTGGAAATGAGGGAGGTCACGACCTTTACGGACTATTTCTTGATTTGCAGCGGGAAATCAGACCGTCAGGTTCAAGCGATCGCCCAAAGTATCGCTGACGTTCTCGAAAAGGAGGGCCTCAAGCCCCTGGGGCTGGAAGGAGCGCGGGAAGGAAGATGGGTCTTGATGGACTATGGGGATGTGGTTGCCCATGTCTTTCTTGAGCCTATCAGACGTTTCTATGACCTCGAAGGACTATGGATGGATGCTCCAAGAATCGATTTTCAAGAAGGAGGTGACCTTGGCGAAAGGAAAATCGGCTCAAAGAAAAAAACAGGCCAAAGCGAAACCGAGTAAACGGAAGCTAGAGAAACCAAAACCAGAGAAACGGAAGCCAGAGAAACCGAAGCTGGACAAGCTGAAGCCGGAAAAACTCGAAAAGAAAACCATCGAGCGCTTCCGCAAGATCCTGCTCAAGGAACGGGAGCAGATCATTGGGGACGTCAAGCAGATGGACGAGTCTTCCAAGGAAATGGGACAGGATGGGATTCAGGATATTGGGGATGAGGCGGCCACGATTTACAATAAACAGATTTTGCTCACCTTGAATGAGAATGAGCGGATGAGACTCCGGGAGTTGGATGAAGCCCTGGATCGCATCGAGAGTGGAACCTATGGAATCTGTGAGGAGTGCGGCGAACCCGTTGGGTTGAAACGCTTGGAAGTAAGGCCCGTGGCCAAGTACTGCGTCCCTTGTTTGACCAAGTTGGAAAAAGGAAAATTATAACCCATGATTGTACGATTGCTATTGATCCTGACCTTACTCATTATTTCGCTCTTCTGTTGGCTCTCATTTACCAATCCTATGGATGTGGAGTTCTTCTTTTTCGGCCATACCATTACGACCGATCTTCCTACCCTCATGATCACCTCCTTTGTGCTGGGAGCGCTGTTGGTGTTTGTAGGGACCTTGGCTCGAGATGTCAGACGGGCGATTCAAGATATTCGACGTTCGAGACAGGAAAAGAAGAACCAGTTTCTTAAGGAGGAGTTTAGCCGGGGGATGGACAACCTGATGCGTGGAGACCTGGCCAAAGCCAAGGATCATTTCGGGGAGGTTCTAAAAAGGGATCCGACGCAGATCGATCTCTATCTCAGACTGTCCGAGATCAACTATAAAGAAGGGAAAAGTGAGGAAGCCCTCCACTGGCTGGAAAGGGCGAGACTGATCGACCTGAACAATGTCGACATTCTCCTCCGGGAAGCCGAACTGTACAAACGAATGAACCGACTCGACGAAGCGATCCGGACCCTGAACCGAGCAGTCGACATCGATGAGGGAAACCTGGAAGCGCTGAAGTCCCTTCGACAGATCTCTGTGGACCATCGAGAGTGGGATAATGCGAGCCGGGTGCAGAAGCTGGTCCTGAAGCATACCAAAGGGAAGCAAATGGAAGAGGAAGAGACCCTGTTCTACTTGGGGTTGAAGTATGAACATGCAAGAGAACTGCTCAGCCGTGGCAGGGAGGCCGACCTCGAGCATGCCCTGAAAGAGGCAAAAGAGATCGCCCGGGAGAAAAAAGATTTTGTCCCTGGTTTTGTTCTGTTGGGCGATGTCTATCTTCGGATGGGGAAATGGACTTCTGCAGGTCGGGTGTGGGGAAGAAGCTTCGTCCGGTTTAGATCGGTTGTCTTCATACTTCGGCTGGAGGACCTCTATCTCGGGCGGGAAGATCCAGGGACACTGCTCCGGATCTATCAGAGGGCCATGAAGAACAACCCAGAAGACTGGGTGACCACCTTCCATTATGCTAAACTCTGCCTCAGGCTGGAGATGCGCGATGAGGCCCTCGAAGCCTTGGACGAGATCAGTCTAAGGCGGAAAGACTTTTCGGCGCTCCATCGGCTTCTCGCGGAAATCTACCTTCACAGGAAAGATTTCAGTCGGGCCGCTCAGGAGTTTGAGAAGACCTTTGAAATGAGCGGGAAGGCATACCTTCCCTTTTACTGTTCCTCCTGTGCAAGGGAGTCCCAAGAGTGGATTGCCTATTGCCCTCAATGCCACCAATGGGATCGGTATACGATCAAAGAGGGCGAGAAAACCATTCCCTTGTTTCCTCCTTCGATCTCTGAACTGGACCACAGCGACTTTTTGTAAATGCGTCTCCTCCTCGGAAGACTGCTCCAATTTTTTCTGCCCTCACAATGTCCGTGCTGCGAAAAATTTCTTGAGGAGAAACAGCAAGGCCTTTGCCCGTCCTGTCTCTCCACAGTCCAGTGGATTGAACCTCCCCTCTGCACCGTGTGCGGCAGTCCGTTTGCTTCTCCCGAGGCAGGAGAACACCCGTGCGGAACCTGCCGAACAAAGAGGAGGTATTTTACGACAGCGAGAGCTTTGGGCTCTTATCAGGGAGTCCTTCAGGAAGCGATCCATCGGTGGAAATATGAGGAGCGGATGAGCATCACTCGGTTGTTTGGACAGTGGATGACAGGCGGACTCCAACGGTTTTGGGGATTCTCCTCTTTTGACCTCCTGATTCCGGTCCCCCTTCACGCGAGGCGTTTGAGGGAGCGGGGATTCAATCAATCCCTTCTTCTGGCAGCCGAAATCAGCCACAAGACGGGCATCCCCTGCGAAAAGAGGCTTCTTCTGAAAATCAAACCCACCATTCCCCAGATTCATCTCAGTGGTGGGGAGAGAGAGAAAGAGATCAAGGGAGCTTTCCGGGTTGCCCACGAAGATCGGGTTCAGAAGAAGTTCATCCTTCTCATCGATGATGTCTTTACCACGGGAGCCACCGTCAATGAGTGTTCGAAAGTCCTGTTGGCTTCAGGCGCCCAAAGGGTAGATGTTCTCACCTTGGCCCATGCGGTGAAGAGGATTTAGCCGAGGAAGGGCTACGTTCCGTAGGGGACCACAGAGATGTGGCCCCACAGAGGTGAACGTCCTGTTCCGAGGATTCTGTGGATGGTGTCGCTTTCATGATGAACTTGCGAAAAAAGAGTTTTCTTCTCTTGACTCTCATCCTTGTCGCGGGTCTCTGTATTTTTGCCTTCCTGTCCCTTCATCGACTCCTTGACCCTGAACTCTATCGAACTCTCGTTCAGAAAAAGCTGAGCGAGGTCCTTGGAAGAGAGGTCCTCATCGGCAAAGCCACCCCGACCTTCTGGCCAGCGGTGGGAATGGCCTTTGAGGAGGTGAGCGTCAAAGATCGATCTCAAGCCTTTGACCTGTTTCGATCGAAACGGTTGGTTTTGAAGATCAGGATTCTTCCTGTTCTCTGGGGAGCGATCCAATGGCGCAGCATCCTTTTCGAAGAACCCATTTTTCAACTAGAGAGAGATGAGACTGGGCGGTTCAATTTCATCGATGAGCCGTCCGGGGAGGAACAGCAAGGGCTCGCCCAGCGGAAAATCCTCCTAGGACTGACCACGCTTTTCGGGGGATCGGTGATCTTCCAGGGAGGAAGGGTCTCCATCGTGGACGAGGGAATTGCTGAGGGTCCGCTCACTACCACTGTTGAGGATTTCAATCTCTCCCTTGAAGGGATGGCTGATCATAGGTCGTTCCGTTTCCGGGTCGACGGGAAGATCGGCCACGACAATCAAACGGGCCGATTCACCGCGGAAGGAACCCTGGAGGGTCTTCCCAAAAACATGGATTTTTCCAAAGTAAGCATTGAAGCCGAGGTCGAGATGCAGGGAGTCGATACGTCTCACTTCTGGCCTTATCTCAGTACTTGGCTACCCATGAAGAGAGTTGCCGGCATCCTCGACCTGAGCGGTTGGTACCGAGGAGACTTCTCTGGAGCCTTCAAAACAGGCGCCAAAATGAGATTCAAAGATGTCCATTTCGACCACCCTAAGGTCTTCTCCACCCTCCTCACTTCCCCGTGGGTGGAGATCGAGGCCGAGGTGGAATTCGATCGGAAAGACCTCAAGGTTCCGCAGTTCTCAGTGACACTGCCGGAGTTACAGGTGAAGGCCCAGGCAAAGATCTATGATATCGGATGTCCGAGCGCAGGCATGGAGGCAGAAGCGCAGACCGGGCCTTTCGACCTCGGAGATGCGAAACGATTGATTCCATACCGGATTATTACACCTGAAGTGTCAGACGCCCTCTTTCGTGCCGAAGGGAAAGGAAAAGTCCAGATCCTCTCGGTCAAACTTTCGGGAAAGATGGAGGAGATCGATCACTGCGACGCATTGTCCAACGCTCATGTCCTCAGCGTTGAGATGAAGACGGACGGCACCCATCTCCAACTGCCCTGGAACGTTCCTGCCCTCGAATCACTGACAGGCCACCTCCTTTTCAAGAATGGCCATCTCCAGCTGAAAGGTGTGCAGGGGAAGATCTTTCGTTCCACCATTGAGAAGGCCAATGGATTTATCTATCGACTGCTTCATGAGTCCAGGCTCCAAGTCAATGTCAAAGGCGATATCGAGATGGGAGACATTCCACGGATGGTGAACCTGGAAGGCTTCCTTCACTCACTCTCTGCGGCTGATTCGGATCTTTTGGCCTCCCCTGAATCCCTTTTGGGCCGTGCAAGGATCGAACTGACGCTGGACGGTGATCTCAAGGTTCCTTTCCGTTTTCTCTACCAGGGAACGTGCGAACTCTCAAAGATCCGTTACACGCACAAAGGCCTGCCGTTTCCTATTTTCCTTGGAGAGGGAACGCTGAGGCTTTCAAATGATGCCCTGCAATGGTCAGGAACCGAGGTCGAATTCGAAAACAGTTCTCTTCTCACGAATGGATCATGGCGATGGAGCGAACCGACCGGCTCCTTTGACATCGCAGCCAGAGGTAAGGTTGATCTAAAGAACTCCCTGCGTCTCTTCAAGTCCTCGCTTTTTCCAGAAGCGTTTCGAAAAAAGGCTGAAGACCTCGAGGGTTTATCCGGGAGAAGTGAGATCATCTTCAAGGGTCAAACGATCAAGGAGGCGCCAGCGTTCCATTACGAAGGAGAATTGATCCCGAAAGACGCGTCCTATCATCCGAAAGGGGTGTCTTCTCCGCTCAACCTCCGTGAAGGAACGTTCAAGTTCTCTGACGGAGGCGTTGCTTTTTCGCAGTTGAGATTTCAATCTGGGAGTTCTTCCTTCATGCTCGATGGATCGGTGGGAACAAACCAGGTGAATCTCTCCTCTGTGGGTTCGGTTGATTTGAACTATCTGTCTCAGCTTCTCAGGGCCCCTCTGATTCCTGATCTCGTTCGATCTCAGATGGGAGGAATTCAGGAAGCAGGGGGAATTGCGGAGTTTCGGCTGAAATGGTTCGGAAGAGGGGGCGATGGAATTCAGCTGCTCAGAGAAGGGGAGGTGAAATTCAAAGGGGTATCTCTTCGGCATCGAACGATTCCAGTCTCTTTCGTACAATGTAACGGATTCCTGCTCGTTTCCCGTGATCAATTTCGCCTCCTCGGGTTCGATGGGAAATTGGGAGATTCACCTCTCCAGGGATCGGCAGATATCTCCCGGCCTCCTGTCAGCGCGGGTTCCAAGGGGGTAAGACGTCAACTTGCTTTGCGAGTTGTTTCCTCCAATCTGAATCTTGACCCCTTGCTCCCCAGAGGGGAAGAGAAAGCCCCCATTTCCTTCGAGGGATTGAGGGATTGGCTCCGCCAGTGGGATCTCCACGTGAAGATCCAGGGCGATCAGGGGACATGGCGAAGCATTTTTTTCCAGGACTTGAAGGTGGAAGCGAACACGGCAAACGAGAGACTGATCATCCGTCCGATCTATTTTAAGTCTCACGGAGGAGATCTCTGGGCTGAAGGATGGATCGAGCCGACAGAAGAAGGAGTGCGATTTGAGATGAGCCCCCGCCTCGCCAACATGGATTCGGGAGAATTGATCCGAACCCTCTTCTCCAAGGGGGGGGATGAGAGGGCTCTGCTGACGGGTAAGGTCCATTTTCCAAAGGTCGAGTTGCGAGGGGAGGGGGCGGACCTCCAAAGGATAAAGGAATCCCTGGAGGGACACCTGAGGTTGGAGATGGAGAAAGGCGCCATCGAGCGGGGCGATATCTTGGCAAAGATATTTTCACTCCTGAATGTCTCTCAGTTGTTTCAGGGAAGACTTCCGGACCTCAAGACACGGGGGCTTCCGTATCAGCGGATCACAGCCAATATTAGAGTCGAGAAGGGCGTTGCTTCGACTGACGATCTTCTTGTGGATAGCGACGCCATGAGAATCACGGCCATCGGAAAAGTGGACGTGGGCAAGAACGTCATCGATGCCAAGGTAGGGGTTCACCCTCTGGTGACGCTCGATACCGTATTGAGCCACGTCCCGATTGCAGGCTATATCCTTACAGGAAAAGACAGAGCCTTTGTCTCGTATCTTTATGAGGTCAAAGGAAGTCTGGATGATCCAAAGATTGAAGCTGTGCCATTGAAGGCTTTCGGTGAAGGTGTTTTTGGGATCATCAAACGACTGTTAGAAACACCTCTGATGCCCTTCCAATAAGCCCTGCCTTCGAACGGATCGATGAGAAATGAAGGCGCGGAGTCGTCCCATAGACCTGTGAAAAATGGGTCTGTCCTTTTCTTCGCCCTCTCAGGTCGAGTCTCTATCCAAAACTTTAGAATCGCGGAGCGTCATAAGTAGGACAGCCTTTCTCGGTAGTCCATCTTTGGAGTTATTCGTATTGATCCTTGTTTCGTTTAAGTGTTAAAGGTGCCGCTCTAAAGTTTTGGGAAGCGCCTCATTTGTCCTTATAACAGGCCGCTTCCCGGCAAGCCGCCCAAGAGCCTCGTCCCTACGGGTGAATAGGCCATCCCCTGGGCTGGATGCATTTGCGGCCGTAGCCGAGGGATTGCGGTGGGGATGGCATTTCAATTCTCAAAACCCCTAATCTTGAAGAATTTTTCACAAACTTCAGTTCCTCCTTGACAACTTACTAAATGTTGGTGTAATTATCATTAAGCATACTAAATGTAGGGCTGTTGGTGTTTCAACTTAGCCAGAAATGGGACAAGGTGGAAAGAGATGGCGACCATTGTTGAACTCAAGGGTGAGCATCAGGAATTCAGAGCGGATTCAGAAACGACGGACATGGCTCTCTTCATCAGAACCTCGGACGAGTCAATGCAGGGATGGGATCGGCGCAGGATCGTCGATGCCCTCGTTCGAGAGACCTACGTAGATTTGGATACCGCTCAGGAGATCGCCCGGGAAGTGGAAGAACTCATTGCCAACTCCCAGATCAGGATGATCACAGCCCCTCTCGTACGAGAGTTAGTGGACGCCAAGCTCATCGAAAAAGGTCTTGAGCAGGCACGTAAGATGCACACCCGTCTTGGAATGCCGCTCTACGATGTGGATCAACTCATCCTCCATCCCAATAAAGAGAACGCCAATGTCCCCCACGGTCCTGAGGCGACGAATCTCACGCTGGCCGAAACAATAAAGAAAGAGTACGCCTTGCTCTCTGTTTTTTCCCAGGAGGTGGCCGACGCTCACATGCGGGGAGACCTCCATCTTCATGACCTTGGTTTTGTGGATCGGCCTTACTGCAGCGGCCAATCCCTAGAATACATCAAACGCTTTGGGTTGAGCCTTCCCAACTCCATCGCCATGGCGAAGCCATCGAAGCACCCAGAAGTCTTGCTGGCTCACATGGTAAAATTTGCCGCAGCCCTCCAGAGCAACTTCGCAGGGGCCATCGGATGGGACTCGGTCAATCTTTTCTTTGCGCCGTACCTTGTGGGTCTGTCGGATCAAGATTTGGAACAGTTGGCCCAGATGATGATCTTCGAATTCTCCCAGCAGGCCGTGGCGCGGGGAGGGCAGGCGATCTTTACGGATCTCAACCTCTATTGGGAAGTTCCAAGACATTTCGAGGATGTTCCTGCCATTGGCCCCGGGGGTGAATTTACGGGGAAAACCTATAGCGATTATGTAAAAGAAGCCCAACGGTTCGCCTGGGCCCTATTTAATGTGTACATGGATGGAGATGGCTCAGGGAGACCGTTCTTCTTCCCAAAGCCGATGGTTCATATTACGGAGAAATTTTTCAAAACCGAAGGCCACGTCGATTTTCTCAACCATATCTGTGAGGTGGCGTCGGAAAAAGGAAACACCTATTTCATCTTTGACCGGGGTGAGACGGCCAAGATTTCAGAGTGCTGCCGCCTGAGTTTTAAGCTCGATGAGACCGACCTGGACGATGCCCGGCAACCCTGGAAGATGCGCTATTGCGCTCTTCAGAACGTCACCCTGAATCTACCGAGGATCGCCTACCTTGCCCAGGGCGACGACACACGGCTCTTCTCGGGAATCTCTGATCTTTTGGAAATGGCCGTTAAGGCCCATCTGGAGAAGAAAGCCTTTATCGAGAAGCTTCTTTCCTTGGGTGAACGTGGACCGTTGGCCTTGCTCGCCATGGATCGCGATGGGTCGCCTTATCTCCGGATGGGACGTGCCAGTTTTCTTATTGGCATGGTGGGACTCAATGAGCTTGTTCAGATCCATACGGGCCAGGAGATGCACCAGTCCAGGGAAGCCTTTAAATTTGGACTGAAGGTGATCGCCCATATGAAGCTTCTGATAGAAAAGTTCAGTCAGCGCCAGGGGATGCGTTTCGTCCTTGAACAGACACCCGCAGAATCGACGGCCTATCGCTTCGCCAAACTGGATCTCAAATTCCACTCACCCCAATCGGGCCATATCGTCAAGGGAGACATTTCAAGAGGCGAGGTGTACTACACGAATTCGACCCATCTGAACAATGCTGCTGTTGTGAACCCCATTGAGCGGGTCCGACAAGAGGGACTCTTCCATCCCTTGATTGAAGCGGGTGCCCTTACTCATCTCTGGTTGGGCGAGGCCAGACCGTCGAAGTCCTCTTTGGCCAATTTTGTGATCAAGACGTTCCAACAGACCCAAAATGACCAGATTGCCTTCTCACCCGAATTCACCACCTGTAATGCCTGCCATCGGACAAGCCGGGGACTCCAAGGTTCGTGTCGCTATTGTGGATCAGGAGACGTGGACGGAATTACGCGGATCACAGGTTACTTTACGAAGATCTCGAGCTGGAACAAAGGGAAACTCGGGGAACTTCGGAATCGGTATCGGAATCAGGCCTTCTTCAAAGGGGAGGGAGAGGCTGTGAAAAGGGTGAGACCTTTGGGGACCCAAGCCGTCGGATGATCTGAAACCTCTTGAGATTTTCATATTTTGATGAATCACATTCTTTCTTGAAGGAGATACTATGGGATCAGTCAAGATTTTCTTGAAAGCGAAATGCCCCAAATGCCCGGCCGTCAAAGAGATTGGCATGGCTCTCAAGCAGGAAGGGTTTCCCGTGAACCATTACGACCTCGATACCCTTGATGGTCTGGCAGAGGCCTCCTTCTACAGCGTCCTTTCGACACCCTCCATCATCATCGAGGATGAGGAAGAGCGAGAGGTAATTAGTTGGAGAGGAGAGGTGCCAACCCTTCAGGAGGTGAGACAGTATCTGTCCAACACCCTTGTCTAACCTTGATTTGCGCTCGATCCTATGCCGATCCGTCATGATCGACATCAAAGGATTTCTGGAAACCTCTTTTGTGGATTGGCCTGGGAAACTCTGCGCTGTTCTTTTCCTTCCCCATTGTAACTTCCGTTGCCCCTATTGCCACAACCATGGTCTCGTAATCCATCCTGAACAATATGCCTCCATTCCGCTCGACGAGATTTTGAGTCGCCTTCTCTCCTTTCGCGGTTGGATCGACGGGGTGTGTATTACGGGTGGAGAGCCGACCCTTCACAGAGATCTTCCCTCTCTGATTCGCGAGGTCAAAGAACATGGGTTCTTGGTGAAGCTCGACACGAATGGATCAAACCCAGAGATGCTCGATGAGCTGGTAGATTCGGGAGCGATCGATTTCGTTTCCATGGACGTGAAAGCCCCCCTCGATCCCTCGAGCTACCAGCGATTGATTGGGTGTTCCGTCGAGCTTGACCTTCTCTGGAAATCCATCGAACTCTTGAAAGGGAGTAGGGTGGAGCACGAGTTCCGCATGACCGTGGTTCCTGGGCTCCATCAGGAAGAAGATATCCAGACGTTGGGCTACCAGTTAAGAGTGGGCCCGCGACTCATTCTTCAGAATTTCAATCCTGAGAACCCCCTCGATCCCCGGCTGAAGAAAACACGTCCCTACGATCAGGCCCTGCTGAAGGCGATGGAGCGGGAAGTCCAAGAGATCTCATGACGACGTGCGATCAGGAGTTTTGATGAAACCGAAGATTCAGGGAAAGGAGAATCCCCTCGTGAGGTCCATACTCGACACGATACAGGATCCTTTCTTCATTCTCGATCGTCGGGGAGCCATTCTCTTATTCAATGTCAAAGGAATGGAGACCCTAGGATATTCTGCTGATGAATTTGAGAAGATGAACTTCTTTCAGGTCATCCCTCCAACAGAGCAACCCCGGCTCAAGAGAGAATTCGAAGAGATTGAACAGGATAAAGAGATCCGTCTGAAGAGCCAGATAGTGGGTCGCTCGGGTGAGACCATTCCCGTTGACTTCGTGGGAGTGATCAGGAGTGGAAGAGGCTTTGTGACCCTGAGGGATCTGAGAGAGAGGGTCAGGGCGGAAGAGGAGTGGGATCTGACTAAGAAGGAGTTCACCGAAAAGGCACGAGAGAGGGATCAGTACTCGCGGGAACTCCAGGTGATGAAAGACCTCTATAAGGAGAAATTGAAAGAGCTGAGGGAGATGAAGGAAGAAGTGGAGCGTCTTTCGTATACCGACGAGCTGACTGGAATCTGTAATCGCCGTTTCTTTATTCAACTGCTGACGTTAGAGGTAGAGCGTCAGAAGCGCTACCCCTATCCCGTCTCTCTGCTCATGATCGATATCGACTATTTCAAACACTACAATGATACCAACGGGCATCTCGACGGTGATCAAATCTTGAAAGCCATCTCCATTCTGATCGAACGAGGAGTCCGACAGACGGATATCGTGGCCCGGTTTGGGGGGGAAGAGTTTGCTGCGATCTTGATCAATGCGAGCCAGAAAGATGCCATGGACATTGCAGAGAGGGTTCGGAGGAATGTGGCAGAGACCCCTTTTCCCAATGGACGGGCACAGCCCAACGGTCGATTGACGGTGAGCATCGGAATAGCAGCCTTTTCTCCTACTTTTACGACTCCTGATGATTTTATCCGAGAAGCGGACAATGCCCTCTACCGGGCCAAGAGGGCAGGGAGGGATCGTGTCGAAGCATAAGACGCAAACCCTCATTGTGACTGCTGCCGTGATCTTTGAAAAAGGAAAAGTACTTGTCACCCAGAGGAAAGAAGATTCCCCCCACGGACTTCTCTGGGAGTTTCCAGGAGGAAAGGTCAGAGCAAACGAAGAGCCGAGAGAAGCGCTCCGGAGGGAGTTGAGAGAAGAGTTGGGAGTTGAAGCGAGAGTCGGCAACCTCTTCGAGGTGATCTACCATGTCTATCCTGAGTTTCCCATCCTTCTCCTGGTGTATGAGTGTATCATCGAAAGAGGAATTCCCAAACCCATGGGGTGCCGGGACCTCCAGTGGATCGAGAGGCAAGAGGTGTTGACGTTGTCTATGCCAGGGGCCGATGAACCGATTCGACGGCATCTGGTCGCTTTGGAGAGGAGGGAAGAGTCTTCCCAGAGGTGAACCGTTCCGATGTCTTCTGGGTTCCACTTGGGAAAAGAATGAAAGACGGGGTGGGAGATAGGCCATGGAGCAGCAAGATCGAATAAAAAGGTATGCCGAGAGTCTCGACAAAAGCATTGAGAACACTCGGTATGATCTCAAGAAAACAATGGAAGACTTTCAGGAGAAGTGTCTTCTCATCTCTCCAGAAAAGAATGTACCACGGGACGTCGTCACCGATCTTCGCGAGATCTATAAGGAGATTCGAGAACGACTGACAGAAGCCAAAGCGATTCAACAACTCTTGAAAGGAAAGTACCGCCAGTATGTTCGGGCCAATCCTACTCGGGACAAAGAACTAACAGAACTCGGCTTCCGCGCGAAGACCTGCTATTCAAAATTCGAATACATCCTACTGCAGATCCAGGCCAAGGAACGGGTTAAGCTCAAAGGTGCCCATAAAGAACGGCAGCATCCTCCGCAGGCGAGCGAGCAGCCCCCCTTCCAGTGGTTTCAATCGAATGAAAACGAAGCCATGTTTCTCCAGGAAGTCGAAATGATGAAGGACTTGGGCCAGGAGGCTCCCTCTCCTGTGGCCAATGGGGAACGGCGGGAGATTCCCAAGGAGGCTGTTCCCGGTGGACTGAGCCTCAGCCTTTTCGTCATCAAAGGAGATCCCCTTGCTCTCGATGAACTTCAAGCACAAATCCAGTTGAGAGAACAAGATATCCTCGAACGGTACAACAAAGAGGAACTCCGGGGTGTTCTCAGCCACCTGAGAGAGATCGATCCATCAGAGATAGAAAACATCCTCCGGCGTTCGATGAAAAGTGACCGTTTTTCGACCCTCAAATGTATGCTGGTTCGAATCCAGTCTCAGGAGGTTCTGACCCACGGTCTCCTACAGCGAGTTGAGAAGACTCTGGGAGAGATGGCAGTAGGCGAGACCAAGTCACTTTCTGTTTGACACACCTCTAAGAAACCGTTATAAAATAAAGTTGGAAAGCCATTTCGTCCATCCTCGCGCATAGTGTAAAATGCGGATTCCGGCAGACAATCGAGTCCCAACGCCCGTCCCAAGTCGGTCTGAAGTGAAGCTCTCCGCCCACAGGGCGGGGCTTCCGGGAAATGTAAATATGATTACAGGGTCGGCTTTCCTCCCCCCTCCTACCTAGAGGCAGGAAGGTGGGACATCCAGCCGACTTGCCCGTGACGGACACAAAACCATTGACCGGCAAGTGACCCGCAAGTCCCGCCCTTTAGACGGGGTGAAGGGGCACAATATAAAGGGAAGTACCTCTCCGGGAAGCGCCGCCCTTCGGGGCGGGGAAGCTTCGCTTAGCCATTCTCGACTGGACAGCAATTACTTCGAGATAACGAATGGATCAGAACCTGAAAGATTTCTATTTCTTCAGTGACTTCCTGAACAGGGCGATCTTCACTGCCTCTGGCCAGAAAGTGGGAAAGCTCGTCGACCTGGTGGCCGAGAGGGCGGACCCTTATCCGATGATTGTCGGTATCCTCGTTGGGGGCGGAGGAAAGGATAAGAGACTTTTCCTCCCTTGGAGAAAGATCAGAACCCTGGAGCCCCGGATCACCGTGAATGGAGAAGACCTCCAAGCGGTGAAAACAACGTTTCCAGGAGAAAAGGTGGCCTTTCTCAGAGAAGAGGTGATGGACAAACAGATCGTTGATACCTTCGGAGCCAAGGTGGTCCGGGTGAACGATCTTCAATTACTGCGGGTGGAATCCAGTTTAAGGCTTTGTCATGTGGACGTGGGATTTCGGGGATTGATGCGTAGGGTCGGATGGGAGAGACTGATGGATTGGGTCCTCAATTGGCTCTTTTCTTATAAGCTTCCGAATCAATTCATCTCGTGGAAATATGTTCAGCTCCTGTCGGGTTCGGATCTCCTGCAGTTGAGTGTGTCGCAGAAGAAGCTTTCTCACCTCCATCCTGCCGATCTGGCCGATATCATCGAAGACCTCGGTGGCCGAGAACGGTCTGCCATATTCGACGCCCTGGACACCGAAACCGCCGCCGATGCTTTGGAAGAGATTGATCCCAAGATCCAGAAATCACTTATTGAGGAGATTCCTGTCGAGAAAGCTTCGGATATTGTGGAGGAGATGTCACCCAGTGAGGCCGCCGACCTCTTGGGGGACCTTACCGATGAAAAGGCCGAGGAAATTTTGGAAGGGATGGAGAAAGAGAAGGCTGAGGACTTGCGAGAACTGCTCGTTCACGATGAGAAGACCGCAGGGGGACTGATGACCACAGCCTTTCTTAGTCTGCCGCCGACCCTCCTCGTCGAGACGGCCATGGCCCGGCTCAAAACAGAAGCTCCAAACCTAGAGATCTTCGATTATATCTTTGTGACCGACGAAGAGGAGCTCCTCCGAGGAGTCGTGAGCATTCGAGACCTCTTCACGGCCCAACCCCATCAGACCCTTTCGGAAATTCAATCCCAGAGATTGGTAACCATCAAGCCGGATGAACACGAAAAAGAGGTGGTCGACATGTTCGCCAAGTACGGATTTAGTGCCCTTCCGGTTGTGGACGAAGAAAACCACCTCAAAGGGGTCATTGGCTTTCGGAGTGTCCTCGAAGTCTTAGCCCCGGATGCCGGCTAATCCCTCCCACATCGTTTGCTCCCTGCCAGAACGAGCGGACTGAGGAGGAAGGAGTGAAGCTCGCCGCCCTAAAGGGCGCCGCTTCCCGGGAGGGTAATTTCTTTTTGTATTGTACCCCTTGACCCCACCCTGAGGGCGAGGTCAAGGGGTACTTGCCGGTCAGAGGCATGGGCCGAGTACCCGAACCCTGATCAAAAGACCCAGACCCATTTTCGAAGGGACGTGTCGTTCGTCCGTCAAGAAACCGGATTACCATGGTGAACTACCAGAAACTTATTTCCGCGTCGAAACAATCCTTGTGGAGGACGGTGGGGCTCTTCTTCGTCCTCATGGGGCCCGGCATCATTACTTCCAATGTGGATAATGACGCCGGCGGAATCACCACCTACTCTCTCGCTGGAGCCACCTTTGGACTCAAACTCGTCTGGTTCCTGGTCCCCATCATGATTGCCCTGATCGTCATCCAGGAGATGTGCGCCCGCATGGGAGTGGTTACGGGAAAAGGGCTATCGGATCTGATTCGAGAAAAGTTTGGCGCGAAGATCACCTTCTACCTCATGATCGGCATGTTTCTAACGAACATGGGAAACGTTGTTTCGGAATTCGCTGGAGTGGCCGCGGGGATGGAGATCTTTGGTGTGAACCGATTCATTTCCGTCCCTCTCAGTGCTTTCCTCGTGTGGTGGATGGTCGTGAAAGGCACATACAAGTCTGTGGAAAAGGTCTTTCTGGTTGCCTGCATGTTTTACGTGTCTTACGTCATCACAGGCATCATCGTGAAACCCAACTGGGGACACGTGGCCGATCAATTCTTGCATCCACAGATGACCCTCAACCCCACCGAGATGACCATGGTGATCGGCCTGGTCGGAACGACTATTGCTCCGTGGATGCAATTCTATCTTCAGGCCTCCATCGTAGAGAAGGGGATCAAGATGGAGGAATACAAGTTCGCCCGGTTCGACGTGGTTCTCGGGTCCGTCATCGTCCATATTGTGGCCTTCTTCATCATCCTCGTTTGTGCAGAGACCCTCTTCAAACAGGGGGTCCAGATCGAGACAGCTAAAGATGCTGCCCTCTCCCTCAAACCCCTCGCAGGCAAATATTGTACCTATCTCTTTGCCTTTGGTCTGGTCAACGCCTCTC
>Ga0315282_10009305_pt1 | contig 15642 bp, 11 predicted proteins | sample YL17G07_20_MG_FD_203693 | JGI IMG/M metagenome (GOLD analysis project Ga0315282, IMG submission 203693) | Sediment microbial communities from Yellowstone Lake, YNP, Wyoming, USA - YL17G07_20 | ecosystem: Environmental > Aquatic > Freshwater > Lake > Sediment | place: USA: Wyoming | collected...
CATCTACCACTGGCACGCACACACCGGGCAATTCCCGCCTCGTCTCAACCCAGGCGGGTCCGGATAAACGTAACAGTAGAATTACGGCGACACTACGAACTACGCCTCTTGGACAAAAGATGGAAAAGCAGTGGCTTTTTGGCCGGATGTTTCCCTATCATGCCTTCTTTTGTCGCGTCGAGATGGTACGATAGTAATTTCCCCTCGGGCCAGGGGCGCCCCCGGCCTGGCGGCATCCGCCGGTTTGTCGGCGTGAGCGTGGCACGCGCATGTGCCGGGAGTGCTTTTTTGACTCGGAATGCAGACAAGGAGTTGAGCGGTTTTCTGGGTCGGGTTCGCGTTCGGATCTCTTCGCGACTGGATGCTCTGTCCGCGCTGACCAGTCTGGCCGAGGCCAGGGACCTGCTGGGCGGCAAGATGCTTCGCAGCCGGCTTGCCGGGCGGCTTATGCTCTCCGGCGCGGGCGCAGCCCAAGCCGGGCTCGTCGAGCGAGCTGCGGCGGCGGTGGAGCTTATTCACACGGCCAGCTTGTGCCACGACGACGTGATCGACAATGCCCTGCTCCGCCGGGCGACGCCCACGCTCTGGCGGCGGACTTCCTCATCCGGCGCGGTCCTCGTTGGCGACATCCTGCTGTGCGAGGCGATGAGCCTGCTGCTCGAGACACAGGACAATCCCCTCTTAGTGGCATTCATGGGCAAGGTGACGCAAGTATGCCTGACGGAGGCACGGCAGGAGCTCGTATACCGCGGCCGGGCGGTCGATGAGGAAACCTGCCTGACCCTTGCACGCGGCAAGACCGGGGCGTTGTTTGCCTTCGTGGCCGAAGCGTGCGCCAGGATCGGCTCCGACGAGGCGGCCGCGTTTGGCCAGGCGGGTTATTGCCTTGGCACGGCCTACCAACTCGCCGACGACCTGCTGGACGTCGTGGGCAACGAGAAGCAGGCGGGCAAGACCTTGGGCACCGACGGCAAGCGCGACAAGTTCACGCTGCCGCAGGTGGAGCCGGATGGCGCGGAGTTGTCCATCGGGCACGTGCGGCGGCTATGCGGAGAGGCGGCCCGGGCCGTTGACGCCTGGCCGGCGGCCCGCCAGGCGGTTGAGGATTTCCTGGCCAGGGACTTCGGCCCCGTGCTGGAGATGACCGGCCAACCTTTGGACAAGCGGGCGAAGTCATCGATATGAAGCCGCGAGGCGGGTACAACGTACCTCTGGGCGGCAGGCCGGGCCCGGAGGTCGAGGTCCTGCCGGACCCGGACGCCCTGCACGTGCCGCTGGCCGGCAGGCGGCTGAAGTTCACGGATGTCCGTGTCCGTGACGGCCAGGCTGTCCGCCCGGGACAGGTCCTCGCCGTCGATCCAGAACGATACGACGTTCCCCTGCTGGCGCCCCGGGCCGGCAGGGTGACGGTCACAAACAAGGCCCTGGTCCTGCGGGACCTCTCGCAGGAGCAGGAAGAACCCTACAAGGGCGAGCAGTTCGACCACGCCGCCCGCGCCGAGGCCGCCGGGGCCGCCGGGGCCGCCAGGCGGAAACTGGTGGACCTGGGCGCCTGGCAGTTCCTCCGCGACGCCTTCAGCGGCCAACTGCCCGACCCCGCGGGCTTCCCGCGGGCGGTGGTGGTAACCACCATGAGCTATGAGCCGTTCAGCGCCCGCGGCGACGTGCAGGTGGCCAAGAGGCTCGCGAGCTTCACCCGCGGCCTGGAACACATCCAGGGGCTTCTGGAACACCAGCCGATCTACCTGGCCGTTCCGGCCGCCAAAAGCGAACTGGCCGAGCAGGTCCGCCGGACCGTCCGGGGCTACGCCTATGTCAAGGTCGTGACGATCCCGCGGAGGTACCCCTTGGACCACCCGGCCCTGATTGCCCGGCGGCTGGGCTTGCGGAGCCGCGGCGGCAGCATCTGGTCGCTCGGCGTGGCGGGCGTGCTGGCGGTGGACCGCGCGATGACGGCCTCGCTGCCGAGCACCGTGAGGATCGTCGCCGTCGGCGGGCCCGGCGTTTCCAGGCCGACGCACGTGAAGGTCTGCGCGGGCTGGCCGATCCGCGAGATACTCGACGCCTGCGGCGCAGCCGGCAATGTCCGCGTGTTGATGGGCGGCGCGTTGACCGGCGAGGCATGGTCGCCCGAGGACCAGCCGGGGCTGTGCGGCGAGTGCACGAGCCTGACGGTCCTTCGCGACGAGGCCCCGCGGAAGCTCTTTGGCTGGGCCAGGCCGGGCTGGTCCAGGCAGTCGTTCTCGCCGCACTACGTCAGCAGGCTTCGCCCGTCGTTTACCGAGCGGCTGGGCACGGCCCTTGGAGGCGAGCGGCGGGCGTGCGTGTCGTGCCAACTCTGCGAGAGGGCCTGCCCGGCGGGCATCTGGCCTCACCTTATCCACAAGCACCTGTTGCGGGGCAACGTGGAGCGGGCGGCGGCCCTGCGGCTCGACCTGTGCGTCGAGTGCGGGCTCTGCTCGTACGTGTGCCCGTCCAAGATCGAGCTGCTCGACCAGTTCCGCGCCGGCAGGAAAGCCATCGCCGGCATGGCGGCTGAGCAAGACGGGCAAACGCGGGAGCACGCCCGGAAGGAGGCGCGGCAATGAGCCTGCTGCTCGGCCTGATGGGCCGCATTGGCCCGAAGTTCAATCGCGGCAACCTGAGGGCACTTCGCCCGGCTTTCGACGCGATTGACTCTTTCCTGTTCTGTGCCGGGCATCGGACGGACAGGGCCCCGCACGTCCGAGACCCCAACAACGTCAAGCGTTACACGCTGGCCGTCGTGGCGGCGCTGCTGCCGATCATCGCCGCGGCGGTTTACTTCTTCGGCTGGCGCATCGTCGCCATGATCGGCGTGACGTACGTCACGGGCCTGGCGATCGAGCTTGGCTTCGCGATGTTCCGCAAGGAGGCCCTCGGCGAGGGCCTCTTGGTCACCAGCCTGCTGTACCCGCTGATATTGCCGCCGCAGTTGCCGTTCTGGATGACCGCCGCCGGCATCGCCTTTGGGGTCGTCGTCGGCAAGGAACTCTTCGGCGGCACGGGCCGAAACTTCCTCAACCCAGCCCTGGCGGGGCGGTGTTTCCTTCAGATCGGCCTCCACGCCGACTGGAGCAGCCTGCTTTTCGGCACGGCCTCGGCCAGTGGCGTCTCCGGCGGCTGTGCGGGCGAGGTCTGCTCGGTGCTGATAATCCTTGCCGGGGTGTTTCTGGTTCTTGCGGGCGTGGTCAACTGGAGGACGATTCTCAGCCTGCTCGGCTCGTTCGCGATACTGGCCGGCGTGGCGGCGTGGGCGTCGCCGGAGGCCTTTGGCCGGCCCGGCTGGACGCCGCCGGCGGTGGCCGCATGGCATCTCCAGGCCGGCGGGCTGCTGTTCGGGGCCGTCTTCCTGGCCGCCGACCCGGCGACAAGCCCGGTCAGCAACCTCGGCAAGTGGATTTACGGCGTGACCATCGGCGCATCGACGTTCCTGATCCGCTATCTCTCCGGTTGCGTCGAGGGCGTCATGTTCGCCATCCTGCTTGGCAACGTCGCCGCGCCGCTGTGCGACAAAATCGCCACGCATGTCCACCTGCGAAAACTCCGATATGAAGGATAGGCTTAAGAGCCGTGACCTGAACCTCGAAAACGGGGACTCGCCGCCGCCAAACAGCGGCGGAGGTGAGTCCCCATTTTCGCGGATAATGCTTATCATCTTGCACGTGCTGCTTGATCGCGGAGATCGGTTATGAGCAAGAATCTGCTGGCCGCGGCGCTGTGCCTGGCGCTTGCCCTCTCGCTGACCGCGTGCGAGTCGCGCCGCGGCGCGGCCCCGGCCCCGGCCTCGAATCCCGCGCCGTGGAGACTGGAGAAGCTCTCGCTGCTGCGCGGCTTTGACGCACCCGAGTGCGTCGCCGTCGATGAACGGCGGGACCAGGTCTACGTATCGAACATCGAGACCAAGACCGGCGGATACTGGGAGAAGGACGAGAAGGGCTTCATCTCGCTGATGGAAGGCGAGGGCATGCTCAAGAAACTCCGCTGGAAGGACTCGACAGAGGAATGCCCCCTTAGCGCCCCCAAGGGCATGTGCGCCTGCGAGGGCCTGCTCTACGTGGCGGACATCGACCACGTGACGACGTACGACCTGGCCGGCGAGACTGTCAAGACGGTCGAGATACCCGGAGCGGCGATGCTCAACGACGCCGTCGCGTACAAGGGCTTCGCGTACGTCTCGGACACGAAGACCGGCAAGATATGGAAGCTCGGCCTGCCGATGTCCCAGATCAAGGGCCCGCCGTCCGCCAACGGCCTGGCCTTCGACGCCAGCGGGCGGATGTATTGCGTGTCATACGAGGGCCACGAGATCTACCAGGTCGATCCCAACGGCGTCGAGGAGCCCATGCCCCTGGGCCTGGCCGGGAATTTCGCCGGCCTGGACGGCATAGAAATACTCGCCGACGGCACGATGATCGTCTCGGACCAGAAGCTCAACCGCATTTTCTCCGTCTCAGCCGACCACAAGAACGTCCACTGCCTGGCCGAGTTGGACGCCCCGGCCGACATCGGCCTGGACCGCAAACGAAACCTCCTTTACGTGCCGATGCTCTACAAGGGCCAGGTGGCGATTTACAAGCTGCGGCGACAGTAGAAGACGTCATGCCTTGAACGCCCCGCTGGTCATGCCGCGTATGAACGGGCGCGTGGCGTAGACGAAGAGGATCAGCAGCGGCACGGAGCTTATCGCGTAGGCGGCGAACATCGTCGAGAAGTTCTGCGCGTGCTGGCTGGTGGCCAGGGCGAACAAGCCCGACGAGATCACGTGGTGCGAGCCGTCCGTGTTCGTGATGAACGGCCAGAGGAAGTTGTTCCACGTCCCCAGTATGTTCATGATGACCACCACCGAGAAGACCGGCCTGGACAGAGGCAGGACTATGTTCAAGTACAGGCTCAAGTGCCCGGCCCCGTCCATGCGGGCGCTCTCGAAGAGGTCTTCGGGCAGGCCCCTGAAGAAACTGTGGAACACGAAGATCGCGAAGACCTGCCCTCCGGCCACGTAGGGCAGGATCATCGCCCAGTAGGTGTTGAGCAGCCCCAGGCTCTTGACCAGCAGGAAGCTCGGCACCAGCGTCAGCACGCCGGGGAACATCATCGTCGCCAGGAACATCACCAGAGTCGCCCGCGAGCCGAGGAACCTGTACCGCGCGAGGATATAGGCGGCCGAACTGCCCAGCAGGGAGACCCCCAGGGCCGTCAGGATGGAGACTATCAGCGAGTTCACGAGGTAGGGCCTCAGCACGGCCCAGGCCATTGCGGGCCCGCGCTCGATCTGCCGGAGGTAAACCCCAACCGCCTCGCCGGGGGCGACCTGTAGCGGCCGACCCTGCTCGTCCTCGACCTGAACGGGCTTGTTGGAGTCGACGGCCGCCGCCCCGGCCACGCGGGCCAGGCCCTTGAAGGCGTCGGGTATGCTGAAGAAGCTCCGGTAAAACTCCCGGTTGCTGCGGAAGACGTTGTTGACCATGAACGCCAGCGGCAGCATCGTCAGCGAGGCGATAAGCAGAAGCGTCACGTGAATTGCCAGGAGTCTCCCTCTGCCCATCAGGATTCTCCCTTCACGTCTTCGGCCGACTTGAAATAGCGCAGGTTCAGCAGCGTCAGCGCGAAGATTGCCAGGAACAGCAGCACGCCGATGGCGCATGCGTAGCCCATCCGCTGGAACATGAACGCGTTGAAGTACATCCACAGGCCCGGCACGGTGGTCTTGAAGCCGGGCCCGCCGCGGGTGAGGATGAACAGCCCCTCGAAACCCTGCATCCCGCCGATGACCGTCAGCAGGACGATCAGCTTGAGCTGGCTGAGGATCAGCGGGATGTCGATGCGGAAGAACTTGCTGACGCCCGTGCAGCCTTCCAGACGGGCGGCCTCGTTAACGCTGTCGGGAATGGCCGAGAGCCCCGCGTAGTAGATCAGCACCTCGAATCCGCCGACGAAGGGGAAGCCCACCATCATCACCGCCGCCAGCGCGGTGTGCGGGTCGCTCAGCCAGCCGCGAGCCCAGCCCGAGAGGCCCAGGCCCTTCAGCAGCGAGTTGAGCATGCCGTCGTCGGCGTAGATCATCCCCTGCCAGATGAGCTGCACCGCCACCCCGGGCACGACGATGGGCGCCAGGAACACGACCCGGTAGAAATGCCTCCACCGCTCCCTGGGCAGCGAATGGATGAGCTTGGCGACGATCAGCGGGGCCGTCAAGCGGACGAAGACCGCGAACATGGTCAGCAGCAGCATGTTCAGCACACTTGGCCAGCAGGTGGGGTCCAGGGTGAGGTACTCCCGGTAGTTGGCCAGTCCGACAAACCTCGCCGGGCCGCCGACCTCGAATTCCTGGAGCGACTTGGAGAACGCCCAGACCACCGGCAGGTAAATGAACGTCAGCAGCAGCACGATCCCGGGCAGGACGATCGCGTAGCAGCCCAGCGTCGACTTCAGGTTCGGGCGGATCATGGCTTGTCCTCCCGGGCTTCCTCCGGCATGTCCGCCATCCTCGCCCGCACCGGCGCCAGGTGTTTCCACTGGGCCTGCATGGCGGCGAAGTCCGGCGTTTTTCGGCGGATGAGGTTTTCGGCCGCGGCGTCGAGGTTGGCCTTCTGCCACTTCAGGAACTCATCGAGGCTCACCCCGCCGGCCAGGTAAAGCCCCAGCATGCTTTCCTGGATGTGGCTGAACCGCAGGTCGAACGAGAACAGCCACTTGGTCGTGGTGTAGCGCCGCTCGAGGATCTTCTCGAACGGCGCCAGCGGCGCCAGCACCGGCACGCCGACGATGTTCGGTATCAGGCACGGGTACTCGTTGACGACCTGCTCGGTCTGCTCCGGCGTGCAGAGGAACTGGAGAAACGCCATGACTCGCCTTAGCCGCTCGGACCTGGCCATGCGTTCTTCCAGCGGCAGCGAGGCGTCCGTGTCGCCGACGGCCGAGCAGGTTACCTCGAACTGCGCCGCGGCCCCGCCGATAACGCACATGTCCGTGTCGCTGGCGTAGGGGGATGTTTCCTTGGTGAACCTCGGCGGGTAGAACACTCCCCACTCGAAGCCGAGCTTGTGGTCCGACCACAGCCGGTAGGTCATCGGGCTGGACGTCCAGATCATCGCTCCGTGCCGCGTGACGAACTGGCGCGTCAGATCGGTGTTGGTCATGTCGTCGTTGGTGTACTGCTTGAGCTGCTTCATGATCCGCCACAGGTCGCGGTATCGCTTGTCGCGCGGGCCGAAAAAGCCCTTGTGCAGAAGGAAGACCAGTTCGTCGCCGTCAAGGTAGCCCTGGAGGTAAGGCTCGCGGGCCGGGTCCTTCACCAGGTCGATGCCGGGCAGGAGGTTGTAGTAGAGCTGGTCGAACATGAGGTCTGTCGCCCAGTCGTTGTATTCGTCCAGGTACATCAGCAGCGGCGTGAGGTCCGGCTCATGCTTGAGCCGCCGCATCACGGCCAGGAACTCAGGCCAGGTCTCGGGCGCCTTCAGGCCGAGCTTGGTGAAGATCGTCTTGTTGTAGAAGATGCCCGTCTCGATCATGTCCATGGTGATGCAGTAGTTTCGCCCGTCGGGGGCGGCCTTGCCGCGGCTGATGGCCTGGTAGCGGAACAAGTCCCACCATTGCCTGGCGCCCGGCAGGTTGGGGTCGTGCTTCTCGGCCACAAACGGGTTCGGCGCCTCCAGGAAGCCGTCCAGCGGGATGTACCATCCCTTTTGGACGTCCACCCAGACGTCCTCGACGTTGACGTTGATGATGTCCGGCGCGGCCCCGCTGGAAAGCTGGGTGACCAGGTACTCGCGGACTCTAGGGACGTTGATGATCTCGATGTGCGTGTCGGGGAATCGCCGCTCGAAGCGGCCGACGACCTTGGCCAGGCCCTCCAGCGGCTTGCCGATGCCGAACGGCACGCTGCCCGGCATGTACTGCGTGCCCGGGGAGAACTTGATGACGTACTTGGCGCCCGGCCCGGCTGCCCGCGCGGCCGCGGCCTGGCCGGCGGCGCCGGTGGGGGCCCCGGGCGGCCAAAGCAGCCAGGCGCTCACGCCCAGGATCGCGCACAGCGAGCCGTATTTCCACGCGCGGCGCAGCAGCCCCTTGGGGGCAGTCTCTTCGATGTCGTAATCGTTCGCCATTGCCGAACCTGTTGTAGCGGATCGGAACCAGGGGACCTATTGCCGCTCAGCAAATCCCAAATTCAAAGCACCAAAACTCAAACAAGGACCAAATGCCAAGAAGCCAAACCCCAAACGGCCGAGGCTGCAATCCGGCCCAAGCGGCACTCGGGCCGGAGCATTCATTATTGAAACGATGAAGCCAAACTGCCCTTCTGCATGTTTGAGATTTGGAATTTGTTGTTTGGTCCTTGTTTGTTTTTTGGTGCTTGTTCTTTGGTGCTTGTTATTCGGAATCTGCGTCCGCCGCCCACCGCGTCTACCGCTTGGACAGCACGTCCCTCTCGTGGCGCCGGACCTCCTGGAGCCAGGCCGGCCCCCCATGGGGCCCAAGGCCGTCCGGGACCCCGGCGGCCAGGCAGTAGTGGTCCCAGACCGCCCCGAGCGGCAGCGTCTTGCACTCTTCCAGCAGCGCCAGCCTGCCCGTCAGGTCGCCGGCGTCCTCGGCCTTTCGCAGCGATTCCGTGGGCTCCAGCAGAGCCGCAAGAAGAGCCTTTATCATGCAGCGCGTGCCGATCACCCACGCGGCGATGCGGTTGATGCTGGCGTCGAAGAAGTCCAGGCCGATGTGCGTCCTGCCCAAAAAGTCGCCGCGGACCAGTTCCTGGGCGATGGCGCAAAGCTCGTCCGTCAGCGTCACGACGTGGTCGCTGTCCCACCGCACGGGCCGGCTGACGTGCAGCAGTATCTCGTCCAGCCAGCACAGCACGCTGGAGATCTTGTCGCTGATGACCTCGGTGGGGTGGAAGTGCCCGGCGTCGAGGCACAGCAGCTTGCCCCGGCTGACGGCGTAGCCGAGGTAGAACTCGTGCGAGCCGGGCACGTAGCTCTCCGAGCCGATCCCGAAAAGCTTGCTCTCGACGGCGTCGAGGTTCAGCCGGGCGTCGAGAGGCTCGGCGAAGACCGCGTCCAGCGACTCCGCAAGCCGCCGGCGGGGGCCCTTGCGGTCCACGGGCGTGTCCTTCGAGCCGTCGGGGACCCAAACGTTGGTCACGCACGGCGTGCCGAGGGCCTTGCCCATCGCCGCGCCGATCCGCCGGCACGCGACGCCGTGGGCGACCCAGAACCGCCGGATGTCCGCGTCGCGGTGAGCCAGCGTCCATCCGTCGGCCGACTTGGGATGCGCGAAGAACGTCGGGTTGAAGTCCATCCCCATGCCGCGGGCCTTGGCCCAGTCGATCCAGTTGGCGAAGTGCCTGGGCTCGAGCGCGTCGCGGTCCACCTTCCTGCCGGGCTGCTCGGCGTAGCAGGCGTGCAGGTTCAGCCGGTGCTTGCCGGGGATAAGCGACAGGGCGAAGTCCAGGTCCGCCCGCAGCTCGTCGGCCGAGCGGGCCTTGCCGGGGTAGTTGCCGGTGACGGCCAGTCCGCCGCCCGGCGCGCCGGCCTCGGCGCGCTCGAAGCCGCCCACGTCGTCGCCCTGCCAGCAATGCAGCGAAATCGCCACGCCCGCCAGGGCCTTCATCGCCTTGTCGACGTCCACGCCCAGGTCCGCATACTGCTGCCTGGCCAGTTCGTACGCCTGCTCCGCGCGATTGGACATGCTGCTAGCCTTTCCTCTGGATGCGATCGTTCTGCCTGTGCCCAAACTAGCAGACAGCCGGCGCGTTGTCCACGCCCCGGCCGGCCTGGGCGCCGGCATGGCTTCTATGCTGCTGATTGGGGTATTATCGCATGTGCTCGGCCCGGCCGGGTTGATCGTAGGCACAGTTGCCGGACCGGCGGCTGCGATTGTGGTGGCCTGGCTGGTCATCAGGGCCATGTTCGAGATCAGCTTCGGCAAGGCCATCCTCGCCTGGCTGCCGACGCTGCCCGTCGGCCTTGTGGTCACCGGCATTGTGGTCGCGGTTTTGTTGCCGGCGCTGATGCAGGCCCAGCAAATGATCAACCGCACCGTTTGCATGTCCAACCTGAATACAATCGGCAGTTACATAATGAGTTACAGGTCCCAGAACGACGACGAATGGCCGGAGGACCTCAAGTCGATGGTCGGCAGGATCCACCTTGACCTTGATCCCAAGGTGTTCACCTGCCCGTGCCTGCGCAGCAGCAACCGCCCGGCGGGGCGAACGTGCGACTACTTCTACTTCCCGCCCAGATCCGGCGGAAACCAGACCATCGTCGCCTGCGACTTCGGCGGCAACCACGGCGACGGCTTCCGCAACGTCCTTCGGGCCGACGGAAGCGTCGTACTCATGTCGCCCGTCATGTTCCAAGCTGAACAGGTAAAGCCCGAAAATGCCGCCTTCGCCGCGGCCCTGCGTCAGGCGGAGTAGTCGGCTCTTGCATCTGGAAGAACGCCGTCCGGCGGCGAGTGATCCGCGACCGCCCCGGCCGGCGTCGCCCCGCGGAAAGCTCCAAATCACAAGCACCAAGGTCCAAACAAGGACCAAACGGCAAGACAGCAAATCCCAAACGCAAGAGGGAAAAGCCGAGGGAGCTACGGCCTGACATGTTCTTTTCAGGCCGTATAGTGTGGGGAGCTTTAAGGACCGGGCGTCATACGCATCCCGATTGATTCTCGCGCGGACATCCTATATTGCCTGGTGTCGGACCGGGAGAAGGGGACTGGCTCGGCCACGCTGTTCGGCGGTCCCGGCGCGCCGGGATCCCCGGCACGACCTGATAGCTCTCGCAGTCGCGGTAGTCCGGCGGTCCCGGCGCGCCGGGATCCCCGCTGTTGCCCCATGTACAACGGTCCAACCGCGGGGACAGGCACCTCCGTCCCGATCCCGATGTCCATCGGGATCGGGACTACGGAGCCAGTCCCCTGCGCCGCCGCCGTTCTATGGCCCGAGAACTAATCGGGATGCGTATCAGCCGTTTGGCTTTTGGACTTTTCGTTTTGGAGCTTGTTTGAGATTTGGTGCTTGTGATTTGGTACTTGTGGTTTGGTGCTTTCCGGCGGGGCGCCAGCCTTTCCCCCGCACTCACCTTCTCAGATACGACAGTTCCTTCGGCAGGGGGATGTTGTTGCCGAAGTTGTCTTCCCCGTAGCCGTGCTCGGCCAGCAGTTGCAGGTCCCTCAAGACCCGCTTGTCGCCGGTGAAGGTGACGTTGATCTCGGTCTCGATGTCGATCATGCCGGTTGACTGGAGCCGCTTTACCTCGTCGAGGACGTACTGGAGCGGCGTCTTGTTGGGGTCGGACTCATCCGGCGGCTGGACCGGGATGGCCCGCTGGTATATGACGACCTTGCCCTGCTCGGCCAGGGCCAGCACGACGCGGCGCACGGTCTGGGGGAGGTCGGCGTTGCCGTCGAGCTGGCGGATGCACTCGATGTCGGAGACCTGGCTGACGAGCCAGTGGCGCTTCTGGCGGTTGATGGTCTCGTTGGCGCGGAATATGTCCATGGGGCTCGAGGCGTCGTAGACGCCGTTCTCGAGTTCCATGCGGACCTCGCTGCCGTAGTGGTGGACGATCTTGGCCACCAGCGTGGACGGGCGGACGTGGAAGCCGCGATACCGCGGACCGGGCACCTCGATCTGCCCCACCTCGGCGTAGCGCCGCAGCATCTCCTGGCAGAGGTCGCGGGCGCGCACGAGGTACCGGCTGGCGAAGGTCAGCGCGTAGCGCATCAGCACGTCCAGGAGCCGCTCGCCGTCGACCATCGGGCCGAGGCTGTTGTCGTCCGAGCGGTTGGTGGCCGGCATCACGTGACGCTCGTAGTAGTGCACGAATCCCGTCGCGGCCTCCAGCAGGTGAAAGATGACGCTGAGGTGGCCTCGAAGCGTGAGCAGGTCGGGGTTCTCGCGTTCCGTGTCGGTGTCGGCCACGAAGGTGTCGTACATCGACTGGAGGTTGTGGAACTGGTGCAGGAGGCGGCGGACCTGCTCTTCGCTCACGGAGCCGGGTATGCACTGGCGGTACTTGCCGGGGTCCACGCGGGCCGGCACGTGGAGCAGTTCGCTCTCGGCCGCCTGGTTCAGAAACGCCGTCGCCAGGTACGCGACGGTCTCGCCGGCGTCGACCTTCTTGTGGGCGCGGTAGTCGTGCGCGAGCCGGCCCGGAGGCAGCCGCTCCTGGAAATGCTCCGCCGGCGACTGCTCGGGGATTGTCAGGCCCAACTGCCGGGCGTGGTGCAGGAAGCGATCGGAAATCCGCAGCAGCGTCTGGCCCGTGAAGAGGATCGCCTCGTCCGTCGAGGCCGCGAAGTCGCCCTCGACGTTCAGGAGCCTGTAGGCGGGCATCGAGTGCTGAATGTGCAGCAGAACGTAGTTGACGTCGGCGAAGAGTTTGGCGGCCGCAACCGTCGAGCGCAGCAGGCGCCAGCGGTCGTTGTTGCGCGCCCCGTAGGCGTCCAGCAGCTCCTCCAGTTCGGTGGCCTGGTGGAGTATCTCGCCCAGCAGGGGACGAGTGAAGCTCGTCCGCTCCCATTGCCTGCCGACGAGATATCGGGCCATACTTAGGGCCTGGCTGGCGCGCCGGCCCAGCAGGTCCCGAAAATCGTCATCCGGGATGATCGGCACGGGCGGCTTCTTGCTTCTTGCTTCTTTCGGTCTGTCCGACTTCATCGCCAGCTTCCGTTGTCCCTTTTGCGCGCGATCATGGCAAAGGCCCGGCATCGGCAATCATACTTGGCGCGCGAGGACGGTACAGGGAATTTCCCTGCCATTGACTTATCGACCGCCGCGGCGGCGGGCATTAGGCTCCGCCAAGCCCGCGCTTGCATTGTGAGGCTGCCGGGGAGTCTAATGGCCGTCGGGACGAAACGTTATGCGGACATGAGGACCTCCAGCGTGGCGTATGCCGGCTCCATCCCGTTGGCTCTTGTCGTGACGTTCAGCAGGCCCGCGCTTTTGCTGGCGCTGGCGGCTATCGCCGTGCCGGTGCTGATTTCGCGATGGGCGGCAAGGCGCGGGCATCGCGCCGGGCCGCTGGGAGTGGCGCTCCAGTGCGGCGCCGCGGCGTTTGCGGCCCTGGCCCTTGCCGGCCTGGCCGCGCCATTCGGGCCGGGTGAGCGTAAGGGCGTGCTGATCCTCCAGGATGTCTCGTCCAGTTGCCGCGTGCAGCGCGACGGCGCCATTGAACTGCCGCCGGACGTGCCGGTCCAGCGGCTGGCCTTCGCGTCGAGCGTGGGCGCAAACGCCGCCGACCTGGACCCCAATCGGACGGACCTCTCGCCGGCGCTGCGCCTGTCCGCGGCGCGGCCGGCCGACCTGGCCGGCGTGGTAATCCACACCGACGGGCGGTTCACCGACCATTGGCCCCCAGCCGCCGAGGCCCTGGCCCAGACGCGCTTGCCGGTGGCTATCGTGCCGATGGACTGCCCGCCGCCCGACGCCCGGATAGGCGCCCTCGACGCCCGCCGCCGGCCGGACGGCAGCGTCCAGCTCCGCGTCACCGTCCTGGCCAACGCGATTGACCGCCGCACGCTGAGGGTCCGGCGAATCCACCCTTCATCCGGCGCAGCGGCGCTGCTGGACCGCAAGCTCGACCTGCCTGCCGACGAGCCCGCGACGATTACCATCACCGACTCTCCGCCCGCCGGTTCCGCCGCCGCGTACAGGGCCGAGCTGATGCCGGCTGACATCTTCCCCGAGAACGACTCGGCCGAGGCCGCGACCCTTCCCATCCGGCGGGCCGTGGCGGTGATCGGGCCGGCGTTTGCCCAAGGCCTGCCTTCCGGCGGCGGGGCACTGGCGGCCCTGCAAGGCCTGGAAGTCCGGCCGGTGCGGGCCGACCAGGCCGGCGCCGACGTGAACTGGTGGATGGACTTCTCGGCCGTGGTCTTGGCCGACGCCACGGGGCAGTTGCTCGCCCGGCCTGCCCGTGCGGCCCTGGCCCAGTACGTCCGCTCCGGCGGGGGGCTGGTTCTACTGGGCGCCGGGCCTCACGGCTCCCCGGCTGATCGGGACGACCCCCTGAACCTCGCCGCCGCACTTGTGGCTAATCCCTATGAGCGCAAGCGGTTGCGCCTGATAGTCATCCTCGATGCTTCCGGCTCGATGGCCGAGGCGTCCGGAGCGGCCGGGCGGGTGAAGTTCGACCAGGCGGTCGAGGCCGTCGGCACCCTCCGCCAGCACCTGACGGCGGCGGACAGCCTGTCGGCGATAACCTTCTCGGATGATGCAAACCGTGTATATGACAGCAGTTCCGGCCCGCCGGACTTTGGCGCCCTCGGCGAGGCGCTCTCGAAAGTCCGCCCCGGCGGCTCGACTGATGTAAGCAAAGCGCTGAACCTGGCCGCCAGGCAGGCCGTCCCCGTTGGGCGGGATGGGCTTGTGCTGGTTGTAAGCGATTTGCGGACAAAGCTTTTTGACGCACAAGCCATGGCGGAGTCGTTCCGCCGGCGCGGGCTAACGCTTGCGGTGGTGGCCATTTCCAGCGCGGGCGAGACAACGCCGGCCGAGGCCCCCCCGCTGGAGGCCCTGGCCAGACTGCTCAAAGGGCCGCTGGTGGCGGGGCAGGAGAACCTCGCGGGCCTTGCCAAGGTCTTTGCCGGCCTGCTTCGCCGCACCCGCGGCGACGCCATGCGACGCGGGCAGTTCCCCGCCGCCGTCATCCGCCCGCTGATTGGCCTGGCCACCGGCCCGCTGCCGGAGGTTCAGGCGTATCTGCTGGCTGCTCCGCAAGGCGGCGCGGAGGTGGTGGCGCAGGTGGCCGGCGAGCACGACCCGCTGCTGGCCGTGCGGCAAGTAGGGCTGGGACGGAGCGTTACGCTCGTGATGTCCGCCGGGGCCGGCGAAAATCCCGCGTGGGTGCAGTCGGGCGAATTGGCGCGGGTCGTCGGCCGGGCCGTCCGATGGTCGCTTCGACCGGCCCTGGACGGGCGTTTCGACGGCCAGGCCAGGCGCCAGGACGGGCGAATCCGAGTGACAATCGAGGCCCGCGACGCCAATGGTCCCATCAACGGCCTAGACCTGGCCGGGCGGATCGTGCCCGTCGTCGCGTCGCCCGGCGAGGCCGGGGCCGGCTTCCCGCTCGTCCAGACCGCCCCCGGAAGGTACGAGGGCGCCACGGGCGACGGCGGCACGCCGGCAGGCGTGGAGGTCCTGGCCGGCGACGGTTCGACTGATCGCTCACCGCAAACGGATTCCGCGAGTTCCCAGCCGAGCGGGCGGGTTGTCTGGCAGGACGCACTGTCGGCCACGGCGCCGGCGGAGTTGGCCGCCGTGGGCCCCGACGCCGCCAACCTAAGCCGCCTGGCGGAACTTACCGGCGGACGGATAGTCAGCGCCCAGGATTTGGGCGACTTCGGACAGCGCCTTGCCGCGGCGCGGCGCACCGATCTCTGGCCGGCGCTGCTGGCTGTTGCCGTCGCGCTTATGCTGGCCGAGTGGGCCATCACCAGAGTCCGCCGGCGCACGTAATGGTCCGCTCCGCAAGATAGTGGATAACATCGGAAACGGTATCAGGGGACTGGCTCCGAAGTCCCGATCCCGATGGACATCGGGATCGGGACGAAGGTGCCTGTCCCCGCGGTTCGACCGTTGTACATGGGGCAACAGCGGGGATCCCGGCGCGCCGGGACCGCCGAACA